>PVBE012968994.1_pt1 | contig 22016 bp, 18 predicted proteins | sample 1631181 | NCBI WGS metagenome assembly PVBE01 (sample SAMN08397723, study PRJNA350692) | Marine metagenome, whole genome shotgun sequencing project. | isolation source: water | place: Pacific Ocean | collected 2012-04 | reverse complement strand
TTTAGCTGATTCTCTCTCACCCAGCATCGCTGCCAGTTCCCTCGCCTGGGGGAAATCCACGAGCAGATCCATATCCAGCACCTTGGCCGCGCAGGCCCCCGCGAGGCCTACCGTATAGAGAAACATGATGTCGGCATAGGTGAAGGCATCGCCGGCGACATAGGGTGAGAACTTACCTTTTCTTTTCAAACAGGCAATGCCCTTGTCCAGGTTGGTCTTCGCCTTATCCTTTGTTTCATCAGAGACTGATCCGCCGAAGAAGGCTTCGGCAAAACAAGTTCTGGCTGGCAGTTCGATGTACAACTCAATTTCATGGATGAGTTCACGCACTTCGGCTCTTGCAAGCGGATCCGTTGGCATCAGAGCGGGTCCAGCATAATTTTCTTCGAGATACTCCATGATGACGCTGGTTTCGCTCAGGAACCCATGCTCTGTTTCAATGCAGGGCACCTTGCCCATCGGACTCTTGGCTAGATAATCGTTTTCCTGACTTGGCATGGTATCGACAAAATCAAATTCAATTCCCTTTTCCAACAGAGCCATTTTCACCATATTGAAATAGTTGCTTACGGTAAATCCGTATAGTTTTATCATTTCTCTACCCCGGGTCTTGTCATTTGTTAGATAGCCAATAATACAGAGACTCGAGCGATGATCAACAGGACGCCAGCCAGTTCAAATCATCACAAAAGGAGTGCCTCACTATCTAGAGAACGTCTGATTAAGAGGTTCCCTAGCTGCGGAATCATCCAACTGAGCCGCTAACAGATTTCAGGACAACCCCTGATATGGTAGCCTTGACGGCTCTTTTAGATTGGCCCCGCGCCAAGACTATGAATAACAAGACGGAGACCTGAATGGATCTTTCTTTTGGTAGCGAATATGAAGTGTTTCGCGAAGAGGTTCGTGACTTCATACACCAGCACAAGGACAAACAACCGAACCCGGCTGAAATGCGAAGCGAGAAAACGCTGGCCTGGCAGAAACTGCTCATAGACCACGGCTACCACTCGCGCACAATTCCAAAAAAGTATGGTGGCTACGGCGCCGAGCCTGACATTATCAAGTCAAGAATCATCGCCGAGGAATTCAGTGCTGAACAAATCAATACAGGACTAAGCGGCCAGGGTATTTCCATGCTCACCCCGGTGCTCCTTGAAATGGGCAATGAGGAACAGAAGCAACAGTTCATCAAACCCACCATCCATGGTGAACTGCTCTGGTGTCAGGGATACTCGGAACCCGGAGCCGGCAGTGATCTAGCCAGTCTGACGACAAAGGCTGAGTTGGATGGCGATGAGTGGGTAATCAATGGCCAGAAAATCTGGACCAGCACCGCCCATATAGCTGACTGGATATTCTGTCTGGTGAGAACCGAACCTGATGCACCAAAACATCAGGGGATTTCATTTCTTCTTTTCAGGATGGATACACCCGGTATCGAGATTCGGCCCCTGATAGACATGACAGGCAAGCGCAATTTCAACGAGGTATTCTTCACCGATGTTCGTGTACCGAAGGACCAGATAGTCGGCAAACGTGGTCAGGGTTGGCTCGTGGCGAACGCTATTCTTGGACACGAGCGGGGTTCCCTGGCACCACCGGATGTCGCAGATGCAAGACTGAACGGCGTGGTAGACCTGATGCGCACGGAAACCATTGGCGGCGAAAAACTCATGGATAACCCTGTGTATCGAGACCGGCTGATGCAGTTGCAGGGGCGGGCGATGGCCCTGCGCTTGAATGATATGCGCCTACTTTCGGCACGAATCAACAAGAATCAGGACGTCAAACTCGCAGCCATGATCGTCAAACTGATGGGCACTGAACTTCGTCATGAAATCGAGGGCCTTGCCATCGACGTGATGGGGGAAATCGGCCTGAGTTATGAGGACAATCCTTATGTTCGCGACAAAGGTTCCTGGCAATTTCAATATATGTTTTATCTCGGGCTTATTATCGGTGGTGGCACATCTCAGATTCAGAAAAATATTATCTCGGAGCGTGGCCTCGATATGCCTAAGGAACCCAAGGTGGCCAAGTCATCCTGAGCAGTGCCAGGAATCCCCCTTTTAAATGATGAGATCACTCAACACACCAGCAGGACAGCAGTAGGAACAACGGGAATAGAAGTATGGAATTCGGTTTATCGCAAGAACAAATCCTTCTTCAGGATAGTGTTAACAAGTTTCTAGGCGACCAGGTGCCACTGGCTAAAGTCAGGCAGATCGCCACAGGTGAAGACAATGATTCAGCGGTCTGGAAGGGTCTTGCTGAACTGGGTATTCCAAGCCTGCTGATACCGGAGGCACAAGGTGGCGTAGATCTGGGCACCGTTGATGCCGTGATCGTGGCGGAATGTCTCGGCTATCACGTGACACCCTCAGCATTCATCTCGTCCGCGGTGATGGCACCGGTTGCTCTTATGGCGGCAGGTAAAGACGATACGCTCGCAGCAATTGCCGACGGTAACCACCGAGTTGGAATAGCCTTTGGGGAAGCAATTGGTGCCAGGAGGGATGCAGGCATTCTCGTTGATGGAACAACCCTGTCGGGGAAATGTCTGTTTGTTCTTGACGCGAACGCCGATGCCTACCTGATCGCAACCCCCGAAAAAAGTCTCTACCGGGTCAGGGCTGACGCGAAAGGGCTTGAACGTAATATCCTCACAACCATCGACAAGACACGACCTAACTGCGAACTTATTCTCGACAAGGTTGAAGGTGAACTCATCTCAGATGACCCCGAGGTTTACCTGCAAACCCTGGATGCCGGTCGCATTATGCTGGCCGCCGATACACTGGGCGCTGCCCAAAGCATGCTGGACCAGGCGGTTGCCTATGCCAAACAGCGAGAGCAGTTCAATCGCGTTATAGCCTCCTTCCAGGCCGTAAAACATATGTGTGCAGAAATGGCGGCTAACCTTGAACCCTGTCGATCAATGGTCTGGTTCGCCGGGCACGCGTTCGATGAATTGCCGGATAAGAAAAGGCTGATCGCTTGCCACACCAAGGCTCACCTGTCAGAGGTTGGTAAGTTCATCGCTAAGACAGCTACTGAAGTTCATGGCGGCATGGGTTTTACTGACCTGGTGGGGCTGCACTACTGGTTCAAGCGCATTGGTGCCAACCGCCAGCTACTGGGCACACCGGAACTTGTCAGGGATGAAGCGGCAAGGATACAGGGGTTTGCTGCTTAACCAGCGAAATTTATGGGGCAGTTTGGTTACCCGGTACCTTACCCGCTTTCCTCTACGGCACGCCGGGCAAGTTGACCCGCCAGGTGAGATAACTCCTGAGTGAGTTAAAGTACGATTCCCTTTTCCGTATAGTCACTAATCATCGTTGAATCCAGCCCCAGCTCTTCGAGCACACTCTGCGTATGCTGACCGTGGGCAGGGGAGTGAGAAGTCGCTGGCAGCCTTTCACCACCAAATTTCGCAGGCGACCGGACTACCCTCATGGAACCCATAGCCGGATGCTCTCGCACCTCTACAGTTTCGTTGGCCAGAATCTGTGGCTGCGTAAGCACCTCTTCATAACCCAGACATTTCGCCACGGGGACATCATTCTCATGAAGTTTCTTCAGAATATCGTCAGTAGAAAACTGCGTGAACGCCTCTTCCAATTCTCCTCTGAATTCTCCAAGATTTGCAACCAGCTTCTCAAAGGAATTAAAACGTTCATCCGTCAGCAGATCCTCCCTGCCAAGGGCGCGCATAACACCTGCCCTTTGTGCTTCTGTTGCAGCAGAGGTCGTGATGACGCCATCCTTGGTCAGGGTAAGCTCGTAAATCAGGTCGGCCAGCAGCGGCTGTGGCGCAATATCATCATCCAGTAGGGTATTGTTCATGAATCCGTCCGGGAAAATAAAGAACAGGCCCGCATCCAGCATGGATAGATCTATATGCTGACCCTCACCTATTTTTTCCCTCACCAGAAGCGCGGCGGTGATTGCCTGGACTGCTGTGTAGGCTGTGATCTTGTCACACATGAGGTTGCGCACGAAGGAAGGTGTCTCGAAACTCTGGGATGCAGTCATACCGGAATGAGCCTGGATAATGGGGTCATAGGCCGGCGCGTTCGCAAGGGGGCCCTCGACACCAAAACCGGATATGGCGACATAAACAAGTCCCGGATTAAGATCGCGCAACTTTTCGCTTCCCAAATTGAGACTGTCCATTACACCGGGTCTGAAATTATGCACAATGACATCAGCATCCTTCGCCAGTTCACGAATTAGTGCCTGCCCTGCTTCATCCTTCAAATTGATGCGAATAGATTCCTTGCCTCTATTGCAGTTAGCAAACAGGGCGGAAATACCACCCTTTGAACTGCCGACATAGCGCATGGGGTCGCCCATATCTATGGGCTCCACCTTAATGACTCTTGCTCCCTGCTCAGCCATCATCATTGAGGCAAAGGCAGCCGTTATCATTGTAGAAAATTCTAGTACTTTTACACCTTCAAGAGGTTTCATCTTTATTCCTCAGAGTTACCACATACGTCGTCATATTCAGGCAGAATTCTACTGCTAATCACAATCTTGTCTCTTTACACGCTTGGCTGGTCCCAACCTTATCCCGCCACGGTCATGGATAAGACAACATTTATCCAGTACATTGCAAGCATGTCTCTACGGAAGTACGCCACACTCGCGCTTACCTGTTTTACTCTACAGGGTTGTGAGTTTGGGATCGATCCTGACGTCACCATCTCCCCAAACTACCATTTACTTTCCTCCTGCGACAAACCTGATAGTGCCGCTATCGCAAACCTTGTGGCTGAGAGTCTCTGCGGCACGATTTCAGTATTTGAAGACAGGGCAACGAGAAATGGCAGGAAGATTGATCTGAACATCATGGTCATACCTGCAATTTCATCTTCACAGCCGGATCCGATCTTTTTCCTGGCTGGCGGGCCAGGTCAGTCGGCTGTTGATGTGGGCCCCTTCCTCTTTTCCCACCTGCACAGACTTCGAGCTGAGAGAGATATCGTACTCGTGGATCAAAGAGGTACAGGGAATTCCAACTCACTCGCCTGTGAGCTAGAAACCTCAGCTTTCGAGCAGATAAATCTCTCCGTCGCGGCGGCCACTGAAATGCAGATTGAGAATCTCAAAAAGTGCCTGAGCGAATACGAAGCAAACGTCGCGCTGTATACAACGCCTATCGCAATGGACGACCTCAATGAAGTCAGGGAAGTGCTGGGCTACAAAAAGATAAACCTGCTGGGTATTTCCTACGGAACCCGTGCAGGGCTGGTCTACATTCGCCGACACCAGGATACTGTGCGCAGCGCAGTACTGGATGCGGTGGCCCCCTTGACCATGGCCATTCCGAAAAACGTTGCCGCTGATGCACAAGCTGCATTCGAGCGACTACTATCTGATTGCAAGAAACAACCAGGATGTAAAGAAACCTATCCACATCTTAAGGAACATTTCAGGCTCCTTGTCGAGGGGCTGGAACAGAATCCTGAAGAAATTACCCTGCATCACCCGAGAACTGGAAAGGCAACAAAGGGGACCATTGACCCACATCTCATCAACAGACTTGTCCGGGCTGTCATGTACGATCGGACTCTGTCTCGACTGCTGCCACTAGCCATTGAGGAAGCTTTCCGGGGAAACTATGCGCCCTTATCGACCCTTGCCTATACACTCACCGGAGAAGAGTCCGGCCTCAGCAGCGGCATGATGGCATCCGTCCTGTGTACAGAGGATATGACACGAATCGATTCCGCAGGCAACAGCAGGGATTTTGACAACGCTATATATGAAGCCCTGGGCCCAATCTGTGAGTTCTGGCCAAGGGGTTCCGTTTCGGAGGAGTATTTTGAGCCAGTAGTATCGGATATTCCCATCCTCTTGACCTCTGGAACGCTTGACCCGGTCACACCGCCTAAATATGGCTGGGAGGCATCTCTCACACTGAGCAATTCTGAACACATCGTTATCCCAGGTGTTGGCCACAGTGTGATCACAGCGGGTTGCATGCCTGATATTGTCTACGACTTTATTAACCATCCGGAACCCACCAAAATTACAGGCAGCTGCGGTGTCGACCTGAAAAGACCCGCCTTTTTTACCAGCCTGGCCGGCCCGCTCGGTCCTGGTGAGGGTAAGCAGGAGGACAAGCACAGGTGATTGAAGTCAAATCACTCTACAAGTCCTTCGCCGATATCAAAGCCGTCAAGGATGTATCCTTCACCGCCGACAATGGTCAGGTGACCGGACTCCTCGGACCCAATGGTGCGGGTAAATCAACCACACTTCGGATTCTCTATGGCCTGCTCACCCAGGATTCCGGCGGTGCGCTGGTCGATGGTATCGATATCAAATCTGATCGAATTGGTGCACAGCGGAAAATTGGAGTATTGCCGGACAGTCACGGCCTATACATCAGGCTGACAGCAAGGGAGCATATTCACTACTTCGGGCGCTTGCATAAATTTGATGAAGATAAGCTCGAGTTCCAGACCAACGAGCTCATTAAGCTGTTGGGTATGGAAGCCATAGCAGATCGCAGGGTGGAAGGGTTTTCCCAGGGTGAACGGATGAAGGTCTGCCTCGCTCGATCACTGGTTCACAACCCACCGAACGTCCTGCTGGATGAGCCAACAAATGGGCTCGATGTCATGACTACGCGCAATGTGCGAGAGATTATAGAGGAGCTCAAAAACAAAAATATTGCCGTATTGTTTTCGAGCCACCTGATGCACGAGGTTTCAAGATTGTGTGACCACATCGTTATCGTCTCGGAAGGTTCAATTGTAGCCAGTGGCACCACCGATGAGATTCGGAATACCGCCGACGAAGAGAACCTTGAGGAAGCATTCGTGAAACTGGTTGAGGGAGGCATCAACTGATGCATCCTGTGACTGTTGTTCTGGGCAAGGAAGTCCGCGACGCCGCAAGGGACAAGCGCGCCTTGCTGACCGCCTTTTTGTTCCCGGTACTTTCTCCCCTGCTGGTGTACTTCATGATGACCGCCATCATCGAATTGCAAACAGACGCGGACAAAATGACAATTCCGATCATCGGCGGTGAACATGCTCCTGCACTCGTTCAATGGCTGCAGGAACAGGATGTGCATCTAGAAAAATTTGACGGCGATGCAAAGCAGGTGGTCAGGGACAAGGACAAGGAACTGGTGGTGATCATCCCGGATGATTTTCAGCAAAAATTCGGGGAATTGAAAACTGTTCAGATAGAGATTGTCAGTGATGGTTCACGCACGGATTCGCAGCCCAAGATCAGGCGAGTCCACGACCTGCTGCGTCAATACAACCAGGAAATCGGAGCGCTGCGACTTATAGCCAGGGGCGTTTCTCCTGATGTCACCCGGGTTGTCATGAGTCAGCACATCGATGTTGCCAGCAAGGAACAGCGCGCTGCGACGGCACTGAATTTTATTCCCATGTACATCATCCTGGCTGCGTTTGTCGCTGGCATGGGCATCGCCGTGGACAGCACCGCCGGGGAGAGAGAAAGAAAAACCATCGAACCGCTGCTCATCAACCCAGTTGAACGCTATCAGATCGTAACGGGGAAATGGCTTGCAGCAACGATTTTTTCGGCTATAGGCATGGCCCTTACCCTGGTGTTGTGTATCGCTGCAATGGGGCAGGTGTCGCTGGCGCAAATAGGGTTACAGTTCCATATTGGAAATGGACAGATGTTGTCTATGTTGCTGGCGACCTTGCCCCTTGCCTTTCTCGCTACCAGCATGCAACTTCTGCTGGGCATATTTGCCAAGTCTTTTAAGGACGCCCAGTCCTATATCGGTTTGCTGGTCCTCCTTCCCATGGTGCCCTCCATGTATATGATGTTTAGCCCCTTCGCCACCCAGGAATGGATGTTTGCCATTCCCATGCTGGGTCAACACCTGTTGCTGGTGGATGTACTGGGCGCAAAGGAGGTGCCGCTGATCGGCTACTTCTATTCCGCCATATCCTGCCTGGTTCTCAGTATGGCGCTGGTGCTGATCACCGCCAGGCTGTTTCAACGTGAATCAATTCTTTCTGGCTAGAAATGAGCATGGGAAAAATCATTATCCTCGGTGTAGTCTTTACTTTGGCGGGCTTGCTGCTAACTACCTACTCGGCGCTCGAATATGATGGTGTCGTCGTGATTGAAACCCTTAAGTCCAAGGGCGGCCAGGCCCGGCACACCCATACCTGGTTTGTCATCGAGGAAAATAAAATCTTCCTGGAAGCCGGACATCCTGAGAACCCGTGGGTACAGGATTTGCAACATCTGCGCCACATCACCGTTGAGGGGGAAGGGGTTACAGGCAGGTACCAGTTTTCGATCCATGACCTGGCACCTGATCACACAAGAATCAGGCAAATGATGCGGGCTAAATATGGTTGGTGAGACTGGTGGGTTGAGCAGCTGTTTGACACATCCCAGTCCAAACTGATCGAGTTACAGTAGGTACCAGCTTCTTGAGCAGCGAGGAGGTTAGACAATAGTTCTTGTCACATCATTTTCAGCCGATATGCTTAACACTTCCAAATAAATCGCTTGCTCACCATGACTCAATATTCGCCACTTCCACAGGCACATCGCGCGGCCAAACCCGCAACCGATACAACCAGGGCAGTTCAGCAGTCTTTCAAAGACAAGCTCGACTTCACTGACCAGCAGAGCTTTGCGGATGCAAAGCGCGGCTTTATCGCCACTATCGATCCGCTCACCATCGCCCACGACCGCAGCCAGCGTGCAGTCTACGACCTCTCGCAAATGCAATTTCTTGAGGGTGAAGCACCGGATACAGTCAACCCTTCCCTCTGGCGTCAAGCACAGTTGAACGCCGGACATCATGGACTGTACGAAGTAGTCGACGGCATTTACCAGATTCGCTCGTTTGATATAGCCAACATGACACTCATCAGAGGCGACAGTGGCTGGATAATTGTTGACCCACTCACCTCTTCAGAATCATCAAGAGCAGGACTCGAACTGGCAAACGAGCAACTTGGTGAGCGCCCCATCGTCGCGGTTATTTACACCCACAGCCATGCTGATCATTTTGCCGGTGTGTTAGGCGTCATTACCCAGGAACAGGCAGAGTCAGGAGAGGTTGCAGTCATAGCGCCAGTGGACTTTGTAAAGGAGTCACTTTCGGAGAATGTACTGGCGGGCAACGTGATGAATCGGCGCGCAACCTACATGTATGGCAACCTGCTCAAACCTTCGGTAACGGGTTTCGTCACAACTGGGCTCGGCGCTGCCCTTTCCATGGGCACGACCGGCTTCATTGTCCCCAATGACATCATCCGCGAAACCGGAGAGACGAGAAATATTGATGGCATAGAGATCGAGTTCCAGATGACCATGGGCACGGAGGCACCTGCCGAAATAGTGTTCTATTTCCCGCAATTCAAGGCACTGTGCATGTCTGAAATTACTTCCCATCACCTGCACAATGTCTATACACCGCGCGGCGCACAGGTGCGGGACGCGCTGGCATGGGCAGCGCAGATCAACGAATCTATCGACCTGTTTGGCAAGCGGCTGGAAATTGAGTTTGCAAGCCATCACTGGCCCATATGGGGACAGGAGGAGGCGGTCTCCTACCTGAAAAAGCAACGGGATCTGTACAAGTTTATCCATGATCAGACACTGCGCCTTGCTAACCTTGGATACACGAAAGAAGAGATAGCGGAGCAGATCTCGCTGCCGGATTCCCTTGGCAAGGAGTTCTACAACAGGGATTACTATGGAACCGTACATCACAATTCCCGCGCCGTCTATGTTAGGTATCTCGGCTATTTCGATGGCAACCCCGCGCACCTTTATCCCCTGCCCCCCGTTGAGGCTGCAAACCACTATCTTGATTATATGGGTGGTGCCGACGCGGTGGTCAACAGAGCGAGAGCGTCCTTTGCTGCCGGCGATTATCGCTGGGTCGCTGAGGTTCTAAATCATGTGGCTATGGCCCAGGCTGACCACATGGAGGGCAGAGCGCTGCTTGCCGATACACTGGAGCAACTCGGATACCAATCGGAATCTGCACCCTGGCGAAATTTCTACCTTTGCGGTGCTCTCGAACTACGTGAGGGTTTGCCCGCTGGCTCATCAACCTTCGGTGCCAGTGAAGGCATGGCGAAGGGCATGCCGCTACAAAATTTGTTTCAAACAATGGCTGTCCGTCTAAACGCTGAGAGGGCAGACGGGATAGTCCTGCATATCAACATTGAATTTACTGACAGCGAAGCAACTTTGCTGACCATTGAAAATTCCGTATTGCATGCTTTTCCGGGCAAACAACATGATGCCCCAAGCGCAACGATAAAAATTAGTATGATGGACTACAAGCGCCTGATGATGGGGCTGGTCGATGCTGCCAAATTGATGGAAACCGGCGCCCTCGAAATTGCAGGTGATGCAGGTGCTTTGCTGCAAATGACCGGGCTGTTCGATCAGTTCTTGCGAAGATTTCCGATCGTGACAGCGCGCAAACCCTGGGCAAAGATCGCCGACGCAGATGACAATGACTGAATATAACCAGCCAGAATCCGGAAACGAAATGCCTCAATTCAGTGGCAGAACAACCATGTTTCGCTTGCCAGCCGCGGACTCAGCAGAGAATGTCGATATCGGCATTAAGGTTGCCCATGGAACCGTTTTTCGACGCGCTATCGAAGAAGCTCTGGTTGGCCCAGAAAAAATGTTCCAGGTTGACCTTCGTGCAACCGGCTATTCCGCCGAGGATTTTGATTGGGCGCGCAGCAAAGGCGCGACGGTAATATCAGCAGAGGAATGCTGGTACAAATCACTTTCTCCCCTGATGGATTCCATTCGAGGTAAACTGGGTAAAGATCACCTGGTTTACCTTAGTTTCGATATCGATGGGGTGGACCCGCCCGTCGCACCGGAAACCGGCACACCAGAACCCGCAGGGCTCATGGCATCCCAGGGGCTGGAGATCATTCGCGGCACCTTCGGACTCAATATAGTTGGTTGTGACCTGGTGGAGGTGTCACCCCCATACGATACGACGGAAAACACATCACTGCTGGCAGCTAATCTCATTTTTGAAATGCTCTGTTCCCTGCCTGGATGTGTTCATCGTTTGCCTTGAAAGTCGGCTTAGGTCTTTTATGATTCCTCGACACGGGCATCACCAAGTATTTTCACTTCGCGGGCCAACATTTTTCGACTCCAGAAATATGCCACGCTGCCCATGATCACGTTGGCCACACAGGTTGCTATAAATATACCGATATAGCCCCAGTACGCATCGAACAGCATCGCCAGAGGAATATAGACGACAATCATTCGAAACAGGGACATCACGGTCGTGGGTAGCGGCCGGCCAAGGGCGACGAACAAGGAGCCAGATATCATACCGATGCCAAGCATGCCGAACGTCACAGGCACCAGAAAAAAGTACCAGCTTGCGGACTCAACGAGCTTTGCATCATCATTGATCAGGGCAACAAGGTCGCCACCAAATGGTGCGAGAAAGATGAAACACAAGATGCCCCAGGCAAAGCAGAACTTGTAGGATGATTTCAGCCCCTTGTAGACCCGGTCTACCTTCCTGGCGCCCCAGTTCTGACCGACAAAGGGACCAACACTTGCTGACAGGGACATGAGAATCATCAGGACCAGCATTTCGAAGCGCGAAGTAATGCCGAATCCAGCGACGACTTCCGGCCCGTAGGCGGACAAGAGTCGTATGACGATAGCCATGGTCACCGGGCCAATCAAACTGTTGAGCATCGAAGGTACACCGATGTAGAGAATCGACCAAGTCGACCTTACGATATTGGTCGCCCAGCCTCGGACTGGCAGTATCAGTCTTTCATCAAAAATAAGAATTGCGAACATGCCAAGGGTTCGCATCAGACCCGATAGGACCGCCGCCCAGGCAGAGCCGACGATACCCATCTCAGGCATTCCCAGAAGCCCAAAGATGAACAAGGGTGCAATGACAATCTGAACCCCTGAAGTTGAGGTCATCACGTAGCCGGGAATCTTCGCATTACCAACCGCCCGCAGCACGGTGCTGGTCACCATCGGCAGACTGAAGAAGGGCAGACCGAGGATAAAGACAGTCATGAACTCCACCACCATAGGAAGAAGTTCAGGCTGCACACCCATAATTGTAAAAAGCGGCTCAAGGTAGACGTAGGCTAACGACATTATTAGTACCAGCATAGTCGTGGCCAGGATCAGGGAATGGGTTGTGTATCGCCTGGCTAGCTGCCGGTCCCCTGCGCCCTGCGCACGCGCAATCAAGGAGGCTGCTCCTGTACCAATACCCATGGAAACGCTTGAAAGCGCCATAATAAATGGGAATGTAAAGCTTATTGCAGCAAGTTCAGCAGCACCTAGAATTCCGATGTAAACGGTATCGATCATCATGGCGACGATCATGGACGATATTCCCAGGAACATGGGTATGGTCATTCGGGTCAGGTGCCCGCTGACGCTGCCGTGGGTTAAATCTTGGGAAGAAGACTTCATAACCGGGCAATTCTATCACCGACGGAGCACCATCAGCCTTTCATGGAAATTTTTAAGGAATGTTATCATGCAGCCACAAGTCTACTAGGGGATTCAAATGACACTAGCCCTCGGGATTCATGTTGGGCAGCAAAACATGGCTATGGATGAAATGCGCGCCCTGTGGCGCAAGCTTGATGCTGCAAAGGTTGATTGGCTTTCCACCTGGGATCATTTCTATGAGGCACCCCCTGCAGATGGCACCATCGATCATTTCGAAGCAATGACCACCCTCGGTGCATTGGCGGCCGAAACTTCTCATGCGAGGCTGGGATGCCTAGTGTTTTATGTGGGCTACCGAAATCCAGCCAGCATCGCCAAAGCCGCCGCCACCCTCGATCATATATCGGGAGGTCGATTTGAGCTTGGACTGGGCGCCGGCTGGCATGAGCAGGAGGCGACAGCCTATGGCTATGATTTTCCAGTAGTCGGTACTCGTCTCGACATGCTCGATGAGGCAACCACTATCATTCGTGGACTTCTTACCAACGAGCGAACCACCTTTCAGGGCAAACACTACCGGGTCGAAAATGCTTCCAATGTTCCTGCCCCTCTGCAGAGTCGTCTGCCAATATGGATCGGTGGCCTCGGCGAAAAAAAGACACTGCGCCTGGTCGCCAAACACGCAGATGGGTGGAATGCTGCCTACATCTCAGTTGACCACTTCAAACACCTGGGAAGCGTATTGGATAAGTGGTGCGAAAAGCAGGATCGAGATCCTGCTACCTTAAAACGGTCAATTAATCTGACGTTCAATATGGGTACGACCGATGCGCAGGTGAAAAAGGAGCAGGAAAGCTTACATGAGGCCTGGGGGCCACTGGCTGCACATATCGAAGGCGGTGCTTTGCTATGCACGCCCACACAAGCCGTTGATCGAATCAAACAATACCAGGATGCCGGTGCTGATATGGTCAATATCGCCCTAAGAGCACCCTGGCAGCAGGAAGCTTTGGATGCCTACATCGAAGAGGTTATGCCAGTTCTACGCCAAGAAGGCTAACGCCCCAGCACCGCCAGCATGTCGTCGATAGTGGTGAATTTCACACGCGGGCGCCCCGCTTCCTCACCATTGGCCAGCTCTGCCTGATCTATCTTCTTCCAGTCTGCGTAGGTTACAACCTTTGGCTGCCTGGCCCTTATCATAGCCTCCGATGACGCTGGTGCCGCTTCAACGGGATTGAAATGCACACCAGCGGCCAGATCTTCTACCATGCAATTTACCGTTTCACTCGCACAGGTTTTGTTGGTGCCGATTACACCACTCGGACCACGCTTGATCCAACCAGCCGTATAAACACCCGGCAGGTTTTCGCCATCGACAGATTGGACACGGCCATGCTCATTTCTAATCGTCCCCCAACTTTCGTTAAATGGAACCTCCGGCAGCGCAACACCCCGATAGCCCACGGAGCGAAACACCAGACCTACCTTGAGTTCTTCCTCAACTCCGGTCGCCCGCGCACGGACGGAACCATCGTCAGCCTGGTAGCCTTCATTCTTCATCAGCCTGATCGCTTCTACCCTGCCATTAGGACCCATGATTTCAGTGGGCGAGACAAGGAATCGAAACGTAAGCAACCGGCGCTTTCCCGCCAGCGCGCGTGCAGAATAGTCAGCGATGGCCGCGACATTCCGCTCAACATTCTTGTCCGGGTTAGCTTGAATACTCCGTAGACTCGCCGCATCAGGGCTGGCCTCTTCAGGCGAGACCTCGATATCAGCATCCAGAAGTGCCCCCACTTCCTTGATTTCCTGTGGCGTGAAGGCTGCCTGAGCCGGTCCCCGGCGACCCAGCAAATAGACATTCTTCACCTTGCTTTGCTTTAGGGCTTCAAGTGCATAATCAGCGATATCGGTTTCAAGCAATTCTTCATGGGTCTTGCACAGAATCCGCGCAACATCCATCGCCACATTGCCAATGCCCACAACGGCGACACTCTCCTGGCTGAGGTCAAATTTCCTGTCGGCGAAATCCGGATGACCGTTGTACCAGGCTACAAACTCTGTCGCGGAATGGCTCCCCGTGAGATCTTCACCCGGAATGCCCAGGTCCCTGTCCACCGGCGCGCCTGTTGCAAAAATGATCTGATGGTAGTGTCGCTTCAGATCATCCATATGGAGGTCCGTGCCATACGCTACATTACCGTAAAAACGAAAATTTGGATTGGACGCACTCTTATCGTAGGCCCGGGTCACTGACTTATCTTTCTGGTGATCCGGTGCAACCCCCGCCCGCACCAGTCCAAAGGGCGTTGGAAGCCGATCGAACATATCCAACTCAACGTTCACACCCTTTTGTTTGAAGAAGTTACTGACTGTATAAAAGCCGGCTGGTCCGGATCCAATAATTCCGACACGCAAAGGATTGTCAACACCGCCAATTTCACCCATCAATTTTTCCTTCTATTACCTGTCCAGCGAGACTAGCAGATTGGGCAAAGTAATTCTCGCGGCATACAGACTCGTTAACGGGCATTTCGAGTGGCCTGACAGCCGTTCGAATTGACTCTCGATCAAGTTACTGGAATAACGCATAATTGAAGCGGCATCCGAGAATCAATAACAAGCTCCACGATGAGGTGCGAAACTTTGACTGATACCACGGTCGCAGTAGATACATCCCTTTCTACCACTGAGCAATGGCTCGCCCGGTTGGGCGTCCGCCCTGACGAAAGAACTGTCACCACACTGCTGTTCAGCAATATGTTCTTGTCAGGCATTGCGATAGGCATGATTCGAGTCTGCGCGCTCACCCTTTTCCTGAAGCATTTTGGTTCTGAGCAGCTTGCTCTCGTCGCAATATTGTTGGCTGTGGCCGGGATGCCCACAACGCTTCTTATCGACAAATTTACCATCGGTTTTTCAACCAGAGCGCATATCTTCACGATCCTCGGTATCGTGATGGGCGGGCTACTTCTTTTCCGCACCCTGCTCGGGCTGACCGATAGTACAGTTCTCGTTTTCACACTTCCCCTGTTTTTTGAACTGGCCTATATGCTTTTCAGCCTGCAGTTCATATTCCTTTTAACAAGGTTGCTAAATGTCAGGCAAGCAAAACGACTGTCTGGTATTGCTCGTTCTGGTGAGTTCGTCGCCGAAATGTGTGGCGGATTCCTCGTTGTCATTCTGCTGAACTTCCTTAAATTGGAAGACCTTCTAGTCGTCGCAATGTTGACGACAGGCATGGTATTCCTCGTGGTCAACCACACTACCAAGCAATTCCAATCAACACTGTTAGTTACCAACGAAGAAATTGTCGAAAGCGAGATCGCCGATAGCCGCCTTTTTGCCATGTTGAGGCTCCCCTACGTTAGGCTCATTGCAGGCTGCTATGGCGCTTACATGTTTGCCTATTTTTTTCTTGAGGTTGCTTTTTATCGTTACGCATCTATTCATCTTCCAGATGAGCGACAGCTAGCGGAATTCATTGCCCAATTTTTTGCTGTATCCGGCTTCCTCACCATGTTAACAATGGTCCTGGTATTTGCACCTTTCCTTCGAAAATTCGGCATCATCGCAGGAGTGATCGTATTTCCACTGGTAATTTTTTTTGGTTCAACCGCTGTCAGCATCATGGAATTTTCAGGCGTTGCAGTGGCGGCAATTTTCGCAGTAATGGTGGCCACCAACTGTGCCCGCTTTATTCTCCAGGCAGCAATCTGGAAACCCTCTGTAGCCATACTGTTTCAGGTACTCCCTGACCGACAGCGCACAGCAGGCACCTCCTTGATGGAAGGTGTAATCGACCCTCTGTCCGGAGGCATCGCAGGCCTCTGTCTATACATTTTAATTGACACAATGGGCTGGGAGCCGAAACATTTTCTGGCTCTCCTAAGCGTCCTCATGGCCTGCTGGCTGGTACTGTCGATTTTTATCCGTCGCCTCTACCTGTCCAACCTGGTGGTCAGCATCCAGAAAAGAAAACTTGGAGAACTGTCAATCACCGAGCTGGACGATGCAAGCCTGGATATAATCAAAGCCGGACTCACCAGTTCCTACCCGGCAGAGATCTTCTATTGCCTGAACCTGCTGGAGACAATCGAGCATCCTGAGATCACCGAACTGCTGAAACAAGTTCTATCTAACAGCAACAGGGAAGTAAGGATGGATGTACTGAAAAGAATTGCATCCATGAAGATACGGCCTTTAATCGGGCACGTTTCGAAACGGATAGAAATTGAAACTGATCGCGCCGTTCGGGGGCAGGCACTAATCACCTATGCAGCACTTGCCCCAGATGACATCATCGAAAAGTTATCGATTTATCTTGAAGAACCTGACCCTGACCTCACCCACGGTGCACTAGTTGGCATACTCACCCACAACCCTGACAACGAAAAGGCTAATGACTTTTTGCTGCGCGCTGTTCGCTCTGGTTCTATCCAAGACAGATTGTTTGCCACCAAGGTCATGGCAGATATCGGCAGCAAACACTTCTCTGGATTTCTGGTGGAATTGCTGGAAGACAAGGAGAACACGATTTTGGAACAAGCAATTTATGCTGCAGGGCAGATGGGAGACGACAGGCTCATCAACTCACTGGTTTCAAAACTGACAAATCCGGCCCTTCTACCTGCAGCCAGCACTGCCCTGAGGCTATATGGAGAAGAGGCGCTCTATGACCTGGATCAGGGATTTTCATCCCCAGAGGCAAGCCGTGAGGAAAGGCTACACATCATCGATATCATCCGTGCGGAAGGGGGGGTCAGGGCAACTGAAATCTTGCTCCGTCACATCGACGTGGAGCAACCAGAAATCAGGCATCGAATCCTCCTTAGCCTTGCCGGCCTGCACTACCAGGCGGACCCGGATGACCAGTACATATTTGTGAACAAGCTGGATGAAGAAGTTTACAGTATCACCTGGCTACTCGCTGCCATGGAAGATATCTACGACGTGGACCAGTATCAACTGGTACATAGCGCACTCTGCCATGAACTGGATGTCAAGCGGGACAATATGCTATTGCTGATTTCCTTCCTGTTTCCATCAATTGTCATGCTTGATACACGCGCCAATATTGATTCCAAGGTTACCGAACTGCGTATCTTTGCCCTGGAAGTTCTGGATAATCTGCTTACCGGTGAGATTAAACAGATAGTCCTGCCATTACTCGATGACCTGACAGTTGCGGAACGTCTGACCGCTCTAGAAGAGAAATTCCCTCAGGAAAGCATGTCTGCTGAAAACAGGTTTAACGATATCGTGGAGTCTCATTTCGACGATGCATTTTTCTGGACCCGCAATACGTTGCTGTACCAGATCGGCCAGGACCGGGAATCAGGGCTTATCGGTAAAGTCAGAGAGTCACTCCAAGACGGGGAAGCGACCATCAGGGAGACGGGTCTCTGGGCACTATCACGACTAGAACCATCGGATCTGCGACGGACCCTCCAGATCCATGTGGGCGATGCACATGAAAACGTCAGTGACATCGTACGCTATTTGTTGGCCGGTCTTCCCGAGCCAGAGCCGACGCAGTAATTCGAGTGATGGAATGTCAATAACTGCTTTTAGGTAGCAGTCTGCCGCTAAGCTGGCATAATACAAAGTGAACTTGAATTACTGTAGGACGGCTACGGACGCTGGTGATTACCGATGCTACTAACGATTGAGAAAGTACTAATTCTCAAATCAGTCAATATTTTTTCCTCCGTACCGGAAGCACAACTGGTCGACCTGGCTACTATCGTTGAATCGGTTGAGTTCGATGCGGGAGAAATCATCATGCACAAGGGTGATCTCGGTAGTTCGATGTATATTGTTGCAGATGGCAAGGTTCGAATTTTTGACGAGGAGCAGGAATTGGGCATATTAGGTAACAGGGCTGTATTCGGTGATCTTGCTGCACTCGACCCTGAGCCTAGGGCGGCTTCAGTACAGGCGGTGGAAGACTGCACACTGTTGCGCATTGAAGGTGAATCCCTATATGAACTCATGGCAGGTAACAGGGAAGTAACACGAGGCATTGTCCACGTCTTATGTAACTACGCGCGGCAGAACCTGGTCAGACAAAAATAGGTAACAGCTTCCTAGCGGAAAATTCACAGCAGGCCAATTCAAGAAACAATACTCATCTAGAGGAATGCGAAACTGGTGAGCAATTCTTTTTCAGCGAACCTTCTTCTCTGGTTCGACCAACATGGGCGCCATGATCTTCCCTGGCAGCTGAATATTACGCCCTATCGTGTCTGGATATCTGAAGTAATGCTGCAACAGACACAGACAACTACTGCAGCGCCCTACTTCACCAATTTCATTGACACATTCCCCTCTATTGACAAGTTGGCATCAGCCTCCATCGATGCTGTCCTGCACAATTGGACCGGCTTGGGCTACTACGCGCGCGCCCGGAACCTGCATAAAGCCGCCAACCTGTTAATGGACAAATACAATGGTGAGCTCCCCATGAGCGTTTCGGAACTGGAAGCTCTACCTGGCATTGGCCCATCAACTGCAGGGGCAATCGTTGCGATCTGCGCCAACCGAAAAGCAACGATCCTGGATGGGAACGTAAAGCGCGTTCTAGCTCGCTGCTTCGCCATCGATGGTTGGCCGGGTAAAAAAGCAACGGCTAAAGCATTGTGGCAAAAGGCAGAACAGCTCACTCCTGATACGCGAGTCAGGGACTACACGCAAGCCATAATGGACCTGGGTGCGACCCTGTGCACGCGAACATCACCGGATTGTAGTAATTGCCCTTTTGAGACCGAATGTATTGCACACCAATCCAACCGCTCTGACCAATTCCCAGCAAAGAAGCCAAAGAAGGTAGTGCCAGTGCGCACCACAACAATGCTAGTGATCGAAAACCCCCAGGGGGAATTGTTACTGCAGCAACGCCTTTCCACCGGACTCTGGAGCGGCCTCTGGTCATTCCCGGAAGGTGATGCGATAAAAGATACCTTGCTGCAGCTTGACATAGAAACCACCCTTATCGAGTCACAGGCGAGGAAGGAGAAGTTTCGGCATTCCTTTACACACTTTCATTTGGAAATCACGCCAGTTCACGTAAAATTGACTGATACTCCTGCGACCATCGGGGGAAAACCCATTGTCTGGTACTCACCGAGTGCACCAGCTGAAATCGGATTGACCGGACCTGTAACCAGGTTACTAAAGGAACTGGGATAATATGCCACGCACTGTCTTCTGCAAATTACTCAACAAAGAACTTCCAGGACTGGAAGCACCACCTTTCCCCGGACCCAAGGGTCAGGAGATCTTTGAGAACTACTCGCAGGACGCCTGGTTGAGCTGGCAGGAAACACAGACCATGCTCATCAACGAGAAGCACCTCAACATGATGGACAAGGACGCACGAAAGTACCTCAATATCCAGCGGGACCAGTTTCTGGCTGGTGAAGAGATCGAGCGGGCGGAGGGCTATGTAAGCCCGGAGTAAGTGCGCTGCCCAGGGGCATCAAATAGCCCCGCGAAATCATGAACTCAACAGAACTTAGCAGCCATCTTGACTCAAATGGGTTCGTTGGGTTTAATAGCGGCCTTTTCGTGGCCAGCCATTTTGGTCATGAGACTGTTCTGGTGTAATCCCTTATTGGGAGCAACAAGTCGGGTTACCGAACCCGATTTCTTATGACGCCCGGATCCTACTAAAGCCAAACATGGCCAGATAGCTCAGTCGGTAGAGCAGAGGACTGAAAATCCTCGTGTCGGTAGTTCGATTCTACCTCTGGCCACCAATTTTAAAGGGCTGTAGACGCTTTTCCACTTTTCCCTTTCCCGAGTATAGTCAATGCTGGCAGTTATGCTGGCAGTTGAAGCAAAATAGTGAACAACCCGAAATCTCACCTTAAAATGGTATGAACGAGCCAAGATAGGTTGAATACATTGCACACACTGAACCCCGATCAGTACATCGACAAGGAAAGTAAATCACTTCCGGACTATATGGCTAAATGGTTTGACGGCGGATTTATCTTCCCCTTGAAATCTAGTTTCAATCAAGAGTACTTGCTTTCAAATTTTGAATTACTCACCCAGACACCGAATGAAAACTTAAGAGAGGCATGGGAATTACTCTGGAAACATAGATCTAGTTCTTTCGAGCATCCATGGCACTTCCTAGCATTCCTTATGGAGCATGTGACTAGCTCAACAATGGGTCCTCCCTACCTTAGGAAGCAAGCCGATGCAGACCGGCATCGTGAGATTGTTGAGATACAGGATGCTGTTAATACACTCACAGACTTCTTTGAAAATGACTATGACCCAACACTTGTTGATGCAATGCTGACTCATTTTGCTACCGTGGATAGGTTTGAATTACCTAGCAGCTATTCAGTTGGTACTGATGACAATTTAGAATTTTTTGGGCTACAAGGAGAACCTTTGCCCACGGTGCAACTCTCAAGGTTACTGACATCTTGGATAGACTGGCGCATATTGGTCAACACTGTAGGCCAAAAGGAAGGTGGAGCCTCAGGAAAAGGAAACTTTGAGAAACGCCTATTTTGTATGCGTTTTTCTCGTTTCCTAAAAAGCCAGACAGGACGTCCGCTATCAGATGTCGTTGCTATCTTTGCTACAGTGCTATACGACGAAGAAACTTCCACGCAGTATGTAGCTGATCTTCGCCGCTGATAAATCGATTTGGGGTTAAACCCCCAATATGTCGATTTAACCCCATTCCGCTGTTAGCTCGAATCGGTTTCAATCTGAATCAGGTTGATAACTCACTCGACAATATGAAACAACTTCCTGAAAAAGAAATTCAACGCATTAACGATCTAGTAGATCGCGGCTGGGGTAGCCGAACAACCCTATGGCGCTTGATTAAGGCTGGAAAAATCCCAGAACCATTCGACTTTCTTGGCCGGCCAGCATGGTCCCTTAGAACAATTAGGGAATTTGAAAATTCGCAGGCGGGTGATCCGTCATGAGTCTCCGGTCCCCAATAAACGAACACTGTAAGAGCTGTATCTATGATCGGTTAGAGCCTGGGACATGGAGGCAGCAGGTTACGCTTTGTTCGGTCAGATCGTGCGAACTACACGAGGTAAGGCCAAAGTCGACCCGTCCTATTGGTAAAGGGATACTTTCTTACTATGGGGTCAAATTCGATGAATATGAGGAGCTGGCTGCGACATCTGGGGGGGATGATGAGCGGTAAATTCTTTGGTGTGGCTTCAGAAGCCTTCCACGCCGCATGTGCCAATGGCCTCAACGCGGCTTGTGCCTATATAGTTCTAGCATGCGGTACAGGAAAAGATAGCAGATCAACAATATGGAGCTGTGACGCGATAAGCCGACATACGTCAATAAGTAGGAGGAGAGCAAAAGCGGCAAGGAATGTTTTGCTCGAGTTCAAGCTAGTATCTCAGACGAATAAGAGCATCAGCGAGGTTCGCACTGAGAAGAAGACTACGCACTAAACACTGGGGTTTCGCGCCTTTCCCGCCGCCGTCAGACAACGTAGCTGACCAGAGGAAGCCATCTCAACTAAGAGCGGCTAAGGGTTGCATGGGCTT
>PVBE010651799.1_pt1 | contig 22021 bp, 17 predicted proteins | sample 1631181 | NCBI WGS metagenome assembly PVBE01 (sample SAMN08397723, study PRJNA350692) | Marine metagenome, whole genome shotgun sequencing project. | isolation source: water | place: Pacific Ocean | collected 2012-04 | reverse complement strand
GCCTGAGTTGAGGGGTTACACGATATATATATAATTTTTTTTGCTTCAAATCTTGGCAAATAATTCGTCATCAATTTATGCATGCCCGCCCTTGGCGGTTCAATAAAAATTTCATCCGGTTTTGGATATTTTTTCCCCTGACCGCACTTGAAGAAATTATCCAGATTAGCTACATGAAAATATGCATTACCGATTTCATTTTGTACCGCATTACGTGTTGCATCTTCAATAGCAGATACAATGACTTCAAAACCATGGACTTCCTTTGCTTTTTGCGCAACAAAAAGCGAGATTGATCCCGTTCCGCAATAGAGGTCAAATACAGTCTCGTCGCCACTTAACTGAGCTCCATCCAATGCAGTCTGGTATAATTTTTCAGCCATGATGGAATTGGTTTGAAAAAAAGAATTAGCTGATATTTCAAATGTTAATTCTCCCAATTTTTCCTCAAAACTTGGTTTTCCATGGAGAGTTAGTTCATACTGTCCAAAGGAAACATCTGCTTTTCTGCTATTGATATTATTAACGACTGTAGTAATCTGCGGAAAAGATTTGAGTAATCCATCTACTAATGGGTTTAGTAAATCTAGATTCTCATAAGAAGTAACTATATTGACCATAATTTGTCCAGTTCCATGACCAAAGCGAAGAATTAAATACCTTAAGAAGCCATTATGAGTTTTTTGATCATAGGGCTTTAGTTTGAGTTCTTTAGATAAAGACCGGGTTTTGTTTAGAATTTCTGTTCCTATCTCAGGCATAAGATGACATTCATCTAAATTTAATATTTTATCCCATCGCTTAGGTATGTGCATCCCAAGAGCAAAGTCTCGTTCCACATCATCAGGCTCTTCTGGAAGAACCCAGCGATTATTAGAAAAAGTGAATTCCATCTTATTACGATAATGAAAAATATCTGTCGAGGGTATGATTTTATCTACTTTAAAGCCTTCAATACCTGCTTGACGTTGAAATATGTTTTCTACTTGCTGTTGTTTTTGTGCGAGCTGTTCTTCATAATTTAATTGCTGCACTTTACAGCCACCACAAGTTAAAAAATGAGGGCAGGGAGCATCTACTAAATGGCTCGATTCAGATAATATTTCTAATGGGAATGCTTCTCCAAACCCTTTTCTTTTCCGATAGATAAGAGCACGCACTTTTTGACCAGGTATTGCATTTTTTACAAAAATAACAAAATCATCAACCCTGGCAATCCCCTTCCCACCATATGCCAAGGATTCAATTGTTAATTCTAATTCTTGTCCTTTTTTAACTGGCATTTATTTCTTGTATAATTTTTGTTCCAGAACTAGTTCCTATTCGATTTGCACCAGCTTGAATCATTTTCAACACATCATCAAAAGTTTGAATGCCCCCAGATGCTTTTACACCAAACAGATCCCCTACGCTATTCCGCATTATCTTAATATGTGAAGTTTTCGCACCATGCTCAGAAAAGCCTGTAGAGGTCTTTACAAATTGTGCCTTCGCACTTTTCACAATTTCACAAGCAATTTCAATTTCATTATCATTCCAATAACAAGTTTCAAGGATTACTTTTATAATTCTTCCTCCAGCAGCTTCTACTATAGAATATATTCCCTTGGAGACTTCTTCATATTGTTTTGATCGAAATGCATTGATATTCATGACCATATCAATTTCCATTGCGCCCTGATTAATAACCATGTTCAAATCATCCAAGTTACGCTCTATGTCCCCTAGACCTTCTGGAAAATCAATCACTGTGCAGACTTCAGTTGAAGTGTTTTCTAATTCTTGAATACATATATCAACAAAATCAGGGTTAACACAAACTGTCCGGAATCCATATCCCCTTGCTTCTTTACAAAGTTGAATATGATCTTTATCTATCGAATCAGGTCTCAGTAATGTATGATCAATTAAACCTGCAATTTTTTTCCTAACACTACCTTCCATTTACATCAAGGTTCTAATACGATCAACTAACAACTGTGCGTCTGATTTTGTTGGCGCTTCAGCATAAATCCTAAGTATTGGTTCCGTATTGGAACCTCGTAAATGAATCCATTGATCATCCCAACTAAATTTTAATCCATCAATCTTATTAACATTAGCATCTTTAAAAATATTAAGAGCTTGTTTCATTACTGTATCTTTATCGACTTTATCTAAATCAATTTTATCTTTTACCATATAGAACTGAGGTAAGGATTCATGGATTTTACTAATTGGGGTCCTATCTTGGCTCATCCGATTTAATACCATAGCAACCCCTACAAGAGAATCTCGGCCTAGATGAGCTTCTTTAAGTATAACACCTCCATTGCCTTCGCCTCCAAGCTCACTCCCAATTTCTAGCATTTTTTGAACTACATTTATTTCTCCAACTGCTGCACGTTCTACTGAGCATCCATGCAGTTCAGCCATTTTGTCCAATGCTAGGGATGTTGATAAATTCGTTACGAAAGTTTCTTTTGATTGTTTACTTCTAATATACCCTTCAGCTGCAATTACCAATGTATACTCTTCTCCTAGTGGCTTTCCTTTTTCATTAACTACAGCTAGCCGATCTGCATCCGGGTCAACAGCAAAACCTACATCTGCATTATTTTCTAGAACAGTTTTTTGCAACAAATCTAAATGATGTGGCAGAGGTTCCGTACCACGATCAAATTGCCCATTCTCCTCACAGAAGATCTTAATTACATCACAACCTAATTGCTCTAATAACATTGGAAGAGCAGATGATCCAGCTCCATTAACTGCATCAATTACAACTTTGAATTTTGAATCGCGAATTGCTTTTGCATTAATACAGGATAATTCAACAGTTTTTATAGAATGTTTTAAAATAGAATTTTGATCGGGGAATGCCATCCCTGGTTGTTTATTATCTTTAATTGGATTATCGTTATCAACTAAATCAAACAAAGTTTGACAATCTTCTGAAGTAAAAAATGTCCCATCTGAACGAACGAATTTTATACCATTCCATTCAATTGGATTATGGCTTGCAGTAATAATAACACCTCCAGCTGCTTCCGAGCGTTCAACCATAAACTGTACTGTTGGTGTTGGTACTATACCACAAACTATTATATCTCGACCTAAGCGAACTAACTCATCTGTAAATACTTCAAGTAGTTCTTCTCCGGATGGTCGGCTATCTCGACCTAAAAAAACTAAACCTTCTTCAAGATAAGTGTGCAATGCTCTTGCATATACACGTAACATATCAACATTTAAATGTGAAGGTGTGAGACCTCGAACTCCTGATATACTTCGAATAATCATTATTAGATCATACAACAATAAAAAAGGTTCGATAAAATACCGAACCTTTTTGAAATTATTGCTGAATTAAATAAAACTACTTATTATACCTCGCAAACCGTATTCGGCGCCTAATTGCTTTTTTCTTTGCAGCTCGTTGTTCATCACTAGGTTTAATATAAAACATTTTTCGTTTAACATCTTTTAAAACACCAGCTCGTTCCCATTTCTTTTTAAAACGCCGTAATGCTCTTTCTAATTGTTCGCCATTTTTAACCGTAACTTCAACCATAGACTATCTGACCTCCTGTGATCAACCTAAATATGTTCTTAATGATTTGCTTCGAGAACGATGACGAAGGCGGCGTATTGCCTTTTCCTTGATCTGTCGAACACGTTCGCGAGTTAAACTAAATTCCTCACCAATTTCATTCAAGGTCAAAGCATAATCACGATCAATTCCAAAATACATTTTGATTACTTGTTGTTCTCTATCTTTAAGAGTATCAAGTGACTGACGAATCTCATCCTTAAGAGATTCTGCCATCAATGGCTCATCTGGATCAATCTGACCATCATCTTCTATAACATCAATTAGTGAATTTTTATCTCCATCACGAAAAGGGGCGTTTAATGAATGATGGCGTCGAGATATCCTCATAGCATCAATTACTTCATCACTAGTCATTTCAAGATTTCGACCAATTTCTTCTTCATTAGGTGAGCGTTCAACTTCAGCTTCAAGCTTTTCTGCTGTTTTTGTTATTTTTGAAATAGTTCCGACTCTATTAAGAGGAAGGCGTACAATCCTCGAATGTTCTGCCAATGCCTGTAAAATTGATTGACGAATCCACCAAACTGCATATGATATAAATTTAAATCCACGAGTCTCATCAAATCGGCCTGCAGCTTTCATCAAACCTAAATTTCCTTCATTAATGAGATCAGTGAGTGGTAATCCTTGCCCTTGATAGTCTTTTGCAACAGATACCACAAATCTTAAATTTGCTTCAACTAGTTCTTTCATCGCAAAACGATCACCTTTTTTAATTGCCTGAGCTAATTCAACTTCACGCGAAGGATGCAAGGGTTCAAATTTCCCAATCTCTTCTAAGTATTGACTTAGACTTCGATTAGACTCATTTATTGTTCTAGCTGCTTTTGCCATATAATTAAATCTCGATTATTGATGATAAAAAAGCTTGGTAATCTACATTTAACTTTAGTCTATCCCAAGAGGTTGATCTTTTATTTTATTAACCTAATAATTTTGCGAATTCTTCAATAGAAAGGGTTTCGGGTCGTCGTGTGAAGTCAATTTCTTTTTTGATATTTTCAGAGAAATCAAACCCACTTAATGAATTTCTTAACATTTTTCTTCTTTTCAAGAATGCTGCTTTTACAATTGAATTAAACTTTACAAAATCGGTATCTGCTATAATCGGGGTTTTCTTTTTAGTGAACCTAACAATCGCTGAATCTACTTTTGGCTTTGGATAAAAAACATCCGGAGCTACTTTGAAGCACAGTTCTATATTAATATAAACGCCTACAAGTACGGTTAAACGACTATACTGTTTAGTCCCAACTTGAGCTATCAATCTATCGGCAACTTCTTTTTGTAACATGATATGTGCATCTTCCCAATAATCCAGTTGTTCGATTAGCCAAAAAATAATTGAAGATGTAATATTATAGGGAATATTACCAACCACTCGGACAGGATTTGTTATTGGTATTTCTTCAATATTCTGCATCAGAATATCTCCATGAATAATCCTAATATCAGTAAAATCAGATCTTATAGATAAATGTTTAACTAATAAAGGATCAATCTCGACGATTGCCATTTCTTTTACATTTGAAAAAATTTTTTCAGTTAACAATCCATCTCCAGGTCCAATCTCTAAAATTGAATCATTCTTTTGTAGATCTAATGTTCTAATAATTCGATCTAGCAGATTTGAGTCAGACAAAAAATTTTGACCCCATTTTCTTCGAAATGGATGAGTTTTATTTTTCATTCAAATGCAAAATTATTAAGGAAGTTGAAAAATTTCTGAAGAATTATTATTTGTTTTCTTTGCCATTGATTCAAAAGATAAATCAAATATTCCTGCAAGCTTTTCTGCGACAAAACGTGTTCTTCCTGGTTCATTTGATTTGCCACGATGAGGTTCTGGGCTTAAATATGGAGAATCAGTCTCAACTAACACTTTATCTAAAGGAATTTCTTTTGCTACTTCTGGAAGGTGGCTGTTTTTAAATGTAAGGTTACCTGAAAAAGATATATAGTAGCCCATATCTAGGAATGCTTCAGCCATTTCTATATTGCTAGAAAAACAGTGTGCAACTCCTCTAACATCAGGAAATTCTCTTAAAATTTTTATCAGATCTTCATCAGAGTCTCTATTATGAATAATTACAGGCTTATCTAAATCTTGAGCAACCTTCATTTGAATTCTAAAAATATTTTTTTGCGTTTCTGGTTCAGAAATATTCCTAAAATAGTCCAACCCTATTTCACCTATAGCAACCATGCTTTCATTTTCCATCAATTCATATATTTCATTAATAAAGGATTCTGAAACATCTTTAGCATCATGAGGATGAACGCCCGCAGAGGCAAAGATATTATCATGATTTTCAGTAATAGATAGGCTTTTTTTAGAGTCTTGAATATTAGTCCCAACACAGATAAAACGTGTAACCTCTTGTTCATAAGCTCGATGAAGCACTGCCCCAAGATCTTTATTCAATTCTTCGTAGTATAGGTGACAATGTGTATCAGTGAGCATATATATTAATTATTGATTAGAGGCAAAAAAGAATAAGTTTTATCATAATGAAGCATTTGATCTAAAAAATCATCAGGATAGGAAATTTGCACATCTGTTATTGATCCATCCTTATCAATGACTAGATCAAGTTTTGGATTCATAAACCCGGCATAAGGAGCGATATTTAACGATTCACTTCTATTTAGGACTTCCTCATGGAGTGATGCATCAACATCAATGCCATACCCTTCAACCAAATCTTTTGCTGCCTTATAGTCTCCTTGAGACTTGATCCTTTGCACTTCTTTAAGTAACAAACCAAATAGTTCCCTTAATGCTTGATAATCATTAATTGTAAAAAAAGTTTTTCCTTTAATAATCTTTTTTTCAATAACATTATCTGGCTGTCCTTTCTCAAAAACCCATCTAGAGATATAGGCTCTATTACGCATATGTGATTGTTCAATCTTTTCACCTCGTTTAAGTCTTCTAAGTTGAAGCATCAGGCCATTTCTTATATAACCATCATATTCTGATTTACCAACTTCATCAGATTCCACAAGATTCATTTGAACCAATTTAGGATCCATTATATAGTAGAGTCCAAAAAGGTCAGCACGCCCTTCTTCTAATGTAGATGCATAACTTTTAAGTGTCTCCTTTGGTGTCCCTACATCTTTCTCAAGTTTACCTGATGCATGACCTAAAACTTCGTGCATGGCAGTATGCATCTTACCTGCAAAAGAACCATATTTTTTTGCACGATTTTTTTCCTCATCTGTTAAAGCAAATTCATTAACAAAACCACCACTTCGTGCTTGATCATAAGCTGCGGTTATATTACCTAGGCTAACAGATTTAGAGCCATAGTTGGCTCGTATCCAATTAGAATTGGGTAAATTTATTCCTATTGGCGAGCTTGGCGAAACATCACCGCCAAGCATCGCTACATTAACAACATTATAAGTAATACCCTTCACTTTATCTCGTTTATGTTTATCCATAATAGGTGCATTATCTTCGAACCACTGTGCATTTAATGAAAGAGTCTTCATACGTTCCGTTGCTTCAAAATCATTAATCTCCACTAATGATTCATATGAAGCCTTGATCCCTTTTGGATCACCATATACTTCTATAAATCCATTAATATAATCAATATCAATTTCAGTATTACCGACCCAAGCAATATTATATTTATCCCATGTTTTAAGATCGCCGGTGCGATAATAATCTATGAGAAATTCTAATTCTTCTCTTTGAGCATCATTTTCAGCTACTTCTTTTGCTTTTTGTAGCCAATAAATAATTTGTTTGATAGCATCTCCGTAAAGACCCTCTAATCTCCAAGTTTTTTCAACTACTTTATCCTTCTCTTTTACCAATCGAGAATTTAGACCATACCATATGGGTGTTGAATCGTTTGGGTTTTTCATATTAGAATAGAATTTTTCAACTTCATCCTGAGAGAGTCCATCATAATAATTGTTTGCTGATGAGGATATAATATCATCCTCAGGGTTCAGGTTTACGCGTTTTGCATCGATTCTTGGATCAAAAATAATTGGTATAATTCTTTTAAGAAATCCATCAATACTCTCACCATCTATTAATGGGAATCCTTTATCAATCTTTTCAACAAGTTTTGTTAGATATGACCGATCAAAACCTGGTAAAATTTTCAATGTAGAATAATGGTGATGGATTCCATTTGAAAACCAAACACGTTTGGCATATTCAATAAATTGGGCCCATTCTTTTGAAGATTTATCACCATTAAAATTTTGAACAATATTATTAAGAGTACTACGAACAGTTAGATTGTACTTATAATTTTGATCATATATTATATCTCTGCCAGAGAGTGCTGCTTCTGATAAATAATAAATAAACTTTTTTTGTTTTAGGCTAAGATCTTCAAATCCTGGAACTTTATATCGCAGAATTTCTATATCAGAAAAACGATCTACTTGAACTTTAAAATTATTTTTTTGCTTACTAGACATATCGCAGCTGATATTAGTTAATAGAGTGAATACTAGGAAAAGGGAAATGGAGTAAAACTTTCGATTCATGATAAATAGCCTTATTGTTAAGTGAAAAAGATAAACAGATGGTCATGTATAAAATTAATTAATTATTATTGAATGATTAAATTTTATTGTTAAAGGTAAATATGTCTTATTCAACTAATTATATTTTTATTGCTATTTGGATTGCAATGGTGGCGCTAGCTTTTGTTGAAGGCTATGTAGAAGGTAGAAACCCATGGCATCATCGTAAACTAGGCTGGAAAATTAATTTACCTGGAGGATATTATTATCCAGCATATCATTTTTTTCTATTTGTGATTATGCTACCATGTCTTATTGCTCTTCCACTTATTGTTCTCGGTTGGGATATAAAACTCTTCGGTATTCTATTAAGTGCCTATTCGAGTGGGCTAGTCATTGAAGATTTTTGTTATTTTATTGTAAATCCTGCTGTGAAATTTAAAGAGTTCTTTACAGATTTCACTGATTACTATCCTTGGATAAAAATTGGCGGGAAAAAAATCATGCCATTAGGCTACCCAATCGGCATAAGTATATCTTTACTTTCTTGGTATTATCTTTGGGCATAGATGAACAAAAAGATATTTTTTTAGAAGCATGTGTTGAAACATTAGAAGAAGCAATCCTAGCAGAAAAAAAAGGTGCTAATCGACTAGAGATATGTAGTCGATTAGATTTAGATGGTCTTACGCCTGATGTAAAGTTAATTAAGAAAGCTCTAAAAATAATTTCTATTCCTATTAAGGTAATGATCCGGCAAAGAAGTGGAAATTTTGTTTATTCAGAAGAAGAGATATTAACCATGCAAAATCAAATTAAAATTTTTAAATCTATTGGTGTAGTGGAAGTAGTACTTGGCGCCTTAAATATTAATAATGGAATTGATATTAAAGTTACTGATCGTTTGGCTAAATATGCATTTCCAATGAAAGTAACTTTTCATAAAGCGATTGATAAAACATCAAATATTCTTTCTGCATTAGAAAATATAAAATCAATTCCTGAAGTTAACAGTGTATTGACTTCTGGAGGAAAAAGTGATGCAGAATCTGGTTATAAAATCATAGAAAAAATGATTAAAGTTTCTGAAAACAATATTACTATTATTGCGGCAGGCAGCATAACAAATAAAAACTTGGAATATCTACATAAAAAAATTGGCGCTAGGGAATATCACGGAAGAAAAATTGTTGGTGGACTTAATTAATAAATATCCATCCCACTTGATACATTACCATCATCAACGGTAACTAAGGTAAGATCTTTACCTTTTTTTGCTGCTAATAACATTCCATATGACTCATTGCCAAAAATTGTTGCTGGCTTCAAATTTGTTACGACTACAATCATATTATTTAACAAGTCTTCTGGAGAATAATACTCCGCGATTCCAGAAATAATCTGGCGCTTTTCATCTCCTATCTCTACTTCAAGTTTTAATAACTTATCAGCTTTTTCTACTTTTTCAACAGCTATTACTTTGCCTGTTTTTAGTTCAATATTTTTGAAATCATCAAAAGTAATCACATTTAACAAATCAGATTTAGTCGCGTTACTTTTTTTTAAGTCATTATTTAGTTTATTAATATCTATTCGAGGGAAAAGTGGCTTATGGTTTTTAAGTGTTTTTCCAGATATTAATTGACCCCACTCAAGTGAAGTTTCCTCAGCTCCAAAAGTTTCGAGGACAATCATAGTTCTATTTGGCATAATTGGGGCTAATAATAATGCGCTTATACGTAATGATTCAGCAGCAGTATATAATACTTTTTCTGCTGCATTTAAATCTGACTTTGCTAATTTCCATGGAGCCATAGTTTCCATGTATTTATTTACACTTCTTACAAATTGTAAAGTTGTTTCAATTGCATCATTTATTTTCATTTCCTCAATAAATTTCCATACAATATCTATGGTCTCTATACTATTTTTTCGAATCAATTTTCCTTCATGAGAGTCATCTTCTTCAGAAGGAATTTTCGAATTAAAAAACTTTTGTAATAAATTAGTTACTCGACTTAATAAGTTACCAAAATCATTTGCAAGATCACTGTTATAACGCTTAATAAATGATTCCATCGTAAAACTTGCATCTTGGCCTAAAACCATTTCACGCATAAGATAATACCGAACTGGGTCAACCCCATATTCTTCAATCAAATCTAAAGGATCCACGACATTCCCTAAAGATTTACTCATTTTGGATTCACCACTTAACCACCATCCATGTGCAAATATTGTTTTTGGAAGTGGAAGTTTCGAAGACATTAGCATTGTGGGCCAATAAACAGAATGAGTAGTAAGAATGTCTTTACCTATCAAATGAAAATTAGCAGGCCAATACTTATCAAATTTTTTATTATTAGAATTATAGCCAGGAGCTGTGATATAATTAATTAGAGCATCAAACCATACATATGTAACATAATTGGAATCGAATGGAAGTTCGATCCCCCAACTTAATCTAGATTTTGGCCTAGAAATACATAAGTCGGCCAAAGGCTGTTTTAAAAAACCTAATACTTCATTTTTTCGATGATCGGGTTGAATGAATTTTGGATTTTTTTGAATGTATTCGATGAGAGGTTTCTGATAATTAGACATTTTGAAAAAATAATTTTTTTCTTTCAGTTTTTTGATATCTCGATAGTGACCTGATTCTGCTTCTTTTTCAGTTATAAAACGTTCTTCTGAAACAGAATATAGGCCTTCATATTCATCCTCGTAAATATCTCCAGCATCATATACTTTTTGAATAATATCTTTGACCACCATTTTATGTCGCTCTTCTGTCGTTCGGATAAAATCATCATATTGAATGTGAAGTTTTTCCCACAACTTTAAAAAACTAGGAGCCATATTATCACAATGATCTTTGGGTTGGACTTTAAGTTCTTCAGCAGCTTGTTGAACTTTTTGCCCGTGCTCATCTAATCCTGTAAGAAATAATACATCTTTGCCTGAATTACGATGAAACCGTGAAATTACATCTGCCAATATTGTCGTATATGCATGCCCAATGTGCGGCTTATCATTAACATAATATATGGGAGTTGTTAAGTAAAAAGTTTTCACAATACTGGCTCTAATTGTTTACCCTTTAGTAAGGTTTGTATAGAGATAAGAAGATTGGTCAAGGTTAATGGTGTATAGAAATTGCGCGATAAAGATTCGATTGAATCTTCTAGTAATTTGTTGATTTCGATCAAATTAGCATTTGGATACCTTTCATTAAATTTACATAAAGATTTTTCTATGCTTTCAATTCCATTGATAGAACTACCTCCCATGCGAATTCGATAAGCATGATGAAACCAAAGTTGAAGCAGATAAATTTTGAATTTATATTGACTTGGATTTCGAAAGGCTAACATCGAAAGACTATTAATAAATTCTCGCCATCCAGTTACGCTTACCGTAATTAATTGTTTAGATATTTGTTCTATATCTTCTAGAAGATTTTGATCATTATTTTCCCCTAAATCAATTGCTAAGTGCACATCACCATTCGCTATCATTGCCATTTCCATAGCTCTCTGATTATTTATTCCCTTTTCTATAAGAATAGATTTCACATTATCTGGACTTAGATTTGGGAAATGTATATTTTGACAACGACTAATTACAGTAGAAAGCAAAGAATTTTTATTATCTGTAACTAAAATGAGAGCAGTATTTTCTGGAGGCTCTTCGAGTATTTTTAATAATGCATTTGCTGACTCACCCATACCTTCAGACAGTAAGTGTGCATCGAAAATTAGAATTATCTTTTGACCAAAAGAATTAGTTTTTAAATGAATTGAGCGTCTAAGATCTCGGATTGAGTTAATGGTTATTCGACGTGCCTTAGGAACACTTATTTTATAGAACGGATCATTACTTTTTCTATCTAATGATTCTGTTAAATATTCGTAATCTTCGTTTGTCAATGAATCTAGTGGGTCACTATCTTTATTTGCTTTCGGATTTACAGGTAATGGAACAATAATTTTTAGATTTGGGTGTTGAAGAACTCTAAATTTCTTACATGAAGAGCAGTCGTTACATATTCCACCTGTTTTACCTTCACAGTTCAGCAGTTTAGCAAATTCTATTGCCCCCCATTCTTTTGCACTACCTTTTTGCCCTGAAAAAATGTAAGCTGAACCAACTCGATTATTATTATTTATTTTTGATAATTTTCCCCATATTACTGGTTGTAAATCTGAAAAAATCATTTTCTTGATAACCAATATTCTGGGTTTAATTTTTTACCTTGTCCCCAAATCTCAAAGTGTAATTGTGATCCATTAATTGATCCTGAATCACCCATATATGCAATAACATCGCCACTTCTAACTTGACTATCTTCATTAGTTTCAACATTAGTTACATGGCTATAAACTGTATAGAATCCTCCACCATGGTCAATAATGATTGTAGTACCAAACCCACGAATAAAGGTTATAGTGGTTACGACACCCCCTAATACTGAACGAACCTGTGAGCCAGGTTTTCCTTTGATGTCAATTCCAGGGTTTTCAGTCGTAGTTTTTAATTTTGGATTCCATTGTCGTCCAAACTTTGTTATAACTCTTCCTTCTGCTGGCCATTGTAATTGTCCTTTTAATTTTGGGAACTCTTTTGATTTAAGAACCATTTGTTGTTTTCGAATTCTTTCCTCGCGTTCAGATCGCGCAATATCTTCTTGAATTTTTTTTATAATATCTTCTAACTGTTTTACACCTGCTTGTTTTTCCGTTAAATATACTTTTAAATCCTTTTGACTCTTTCGAATGTTTACAAGCTCACGTTGCTCTTTTTTCTTTTTACTTCGAACCGAAGCAAGTGTTTTTTCTCTGTCACGTTTTAACCGTCTTTTTTTACGAAGAACTGCTTCTAGCTCAAGTTTTTGTCTTCCAATTTGGATTAATAGGGATCGAATTGTATCGTGTGTTTTTTGATCTATTTCTGAAATTATTTTTAAATATTTGGTGCGATAGATAGCTTGTCTCCATGAAGTAGAACTTAATATTTTTTCTAAATTTGAAATTTGACCTTTTTTGTATATAGTTGATAAACGTCGTGCATATCGAGTTCTAAGTGTATCAAGTTCTTCTTCACTTTCTCCAATTTTTCTTTCTGATCTTGATATATCTGCAATTAGAAGTTTTTCTTCTTTCTTAATTTCTTTAAGCAATTGTTGAAGCAATGAAATTTCTTCAGAAAGATTACTTACTCTCCGAACAGAAGATTTTTCTTTACGGCCTTCAGATTGAATTCTTTTTTTTGTTGCATTAATCTCATCTTTTAAAGATTGTATAGCACTACTCTGAGCTTCTAGCTCTTTTTGAAAATCTGGCTGAGAGCGCTGAGATAGAATTAATCCTTGAAAGGTTAATAAAAAAACAATTATTTGACGATACATGATACTTGAAAGTACTCCCTCATTTTAGGTTAGGTCAAATTCATTGTAAATTTGTCTTTACTTGAACCATTCACTCTTCTATATCTATAATCTAAGATCCAAATCAAGGAGTATGTAGTGAAAAGCGCAAAATGGGAAAATATTTTTAAAGGATGGAATAGCTCTGAGAGTGAGACAGTTCATACTTTAAAACAAGTCCCTGTTTTCAAAGAATTCAACCAAAAGGAATTCAACGAACTCGAGAAACTTATTCATCAAAGGAATTATAATGAAGGGGATTTTATTTTTAAAAATCGTGCCCCTGGAGAAGGAATGTATATTATTATGAGTGGTAGTGTGAAAATCACTATTGGCACAAGAGCTGGAAATGAAAATATATTAGCTGAATTATCTGAGGGAGATTTCTTTGGTGAATTAGCTTTATTCGATGATGAACCTCGATCCGCAAATGCTATTGCTACTCAAGATTCAGAATTACTTGGTTTTTTTACTCAGGATCTTATGACCTTACAAGGACGAAATCCGGTTCTTGGACAAAAAATATTGTTTAATTTAGGTGGAGTACTTGGAGAAAGACTCAGAGGAACTAATTCACTACTTATAGAATCTCAAAAAAAATAATTATGGATCAATCAACTAATTACTTTCAGCTAATTTATAGAGTAATCATCTCTTTGATTGGCGTATGGTTTTTATCCATTATTTGGCCATTTATATCAGATGTGATACTTATGCTCGTTTTTGCTTTTCTATTTACGACGGTTCTCCTTTCTTCTGTTGATGCACTTGAACGAAAAATTGGAAGCAGAGCATTCTCAGTGCTAGCTGTCGTTTTTCTCCTTCTGGTGGTATTTGGTACATTTATTGGCAGTTTTATTTCACAGATGTCTCAACAAGCTAAAGATTTTTCAAACCGCATAGATAAAGAAACATTAACAACTGAGTTTACAAAGCTAGGTGATCAATTAACTGGGGCTCTACCAAATTTTATGAAAGATATGAATTCATCTAGTGGGGACCTTGCGGGAAGATTGAGTGAAATAGTAAATACTACGATAGGTTCTTTAGCTTCAATGGCCGGAGCAGTCGGGAATTTTATGTTTATTGCAACTATGGTTTTTATTTTCACTATTATACTATTGGCTGAATATCATGGCTTTCGCAAATCACTGGTGAACATCATACCAAATAAATACTTTGAAGTTGGTTTAAAACTGATTTACAATATTGAAAAGTCAGTATCTAGTTATCTTAGGGGTCAATTTTTGTCAGCTTTAAGTGTGGCAGCTATGTCAGTTGCCGGCTTACTTATGCTCAATTTATTTGGAGCAAACTTGACATTAACAATATTTATAGGAATAATTGCAGGATTGGCAAACTTAATTCCTCTTATTGGTCCATTTGTTGGAATGGTTCCAGCTATACTTATAGCTTTTATGAATAATATCGGAAATGATGCAGCTACTGCTCACATGCTTTTTGGAGTTATGCCATCTCCATTTTTTATTTTGGACATAATTCTTATGTTTTTGATAGTACAACAAATTGAAGGAAACTTGATTACGCCAACACTTGTTGGAAAAAGCGTGGGATTACACCCTATGCTTGTGATGATTTCTTTACTAATTGGGGGGACAATCCTTGGCCCCTTAGGGATGTTATTTGCAGTTCCGGCAACCGGTGTATTAAAAGTAATTCTTAAAGAAATTACTTTTGTTAAAAAAAACGCACATTTATTATAACAAAATTATTGTTCTTCAATACGAAATAATTTGTAATTAGTAAATGTTAGTAAAACCTCTTTCCCATTTTGATATTTGTATATCCACAGTTGATTGGCAGAATTTCCATCGTTAGATATAATTTCTGATGGAGCCCCCATTATTTCCTCTACTTCAGAAATAACCATTCCCACCTCTATAGATTTTTCATCCTCTTTTTCCTTTTTTTCTTTATTTAATATTTGATCAATTTTTTCCCGCATTTCATAATTCTCTTTTGCAGCTAATTTGCGTTTTAATTCATCTAATATTCGAGAATTGGTATTACTTAATCCTCCAGTTAGATTTTGAGTTTCTTCCAATGCATAAACAACAAATTTTAACGAATTGAGATCTTTCATTTGATCAGCCATTGTCAATAGTTCCACGGCAATACGATGTTTATAAGTAGCTATTTCAAATGTCAAACCTGAATCCATTCTTAACGCTTCATTAAAATAATTTATAGCTCGGTTATGAAGTCCTATCTTATATAGTTGCTCACCTTTATTCATTAAATTGGTTATTTTAAATCTTTTTACATGATCTCTAACCCCTGGATACCAACCTGATACCATAGTTACATGAGCTATTGCTGTATCGCCAGCACCATCATTTAACCATTTTTCTGCTCTTTCAACTTCATTATAAGCAATTTCTCTTAATCTCTCCTCGATTACGCCCGTGAGGAGAGTATCTGCCAAAGATTTAGCGCGAATATATTTTTCCACGGCTCTAGGGATCATTCCCCTTTTGTCAAAACTCATACCTTCTCTCATTAATTGGTATGGTATTCTACGCTCACTTTCTACAGCTAATTTTTTTGCCCTAGCTATATTCGCATGATTAGGGTTCTCATCTACAAATTCTTCTAAAAAGCGTTTAGATGTAATATAATCACCTGTGTAATAATGCATTTTTCCTGTATCCCCTTTAGTCCTTCTGCCTCCAAAAAAAACTGAAGCGGTTGCATAAATACCTGCTGTTTGAATTGTAAAAGCATTAATTGGTGTTATATTCTTGGGGTCTTTGATTTGTTTGATTGCTGTATGACTATATTTAAAATCTACACCTACTGCAAAGCGATTGGTCATTCCTGTATCTAAAATATATCTAGCGCCAAGAGTCAATGATTGAGATGGCCCATACCCAGATAAATTATTTTGTTTTTTATAGAACTGCGAGAAAGCAACTCCATAAGTATATCTATAAGTTGAATACCAACTTTCAAACCATTGTAAGATTAAAGATTGACTCCAGCTCAATTCTATCATTGATCCATTAAACTTTTCACCTAATTTCCACGATTCCTGAGAAACATTCCATTCCTCTGGTATTGCTGATGGGAATAATAATGATGAATATCTAAAGTTTAAACCTGTATGCATATCCAACCAACTATTACCAAACCAATAGTATGCAAGATTAGTCTTTAGGATATCTAAATCTAATTGATGCCCTAACCTTGATGAAAACTTCCCCCCATCAAATTCTTTCACTTCAGATTCATATGACATCCAATTACTTTTGAGACCACCTAACCCTAAAAAATTGGTGCCAGCATTATAACTAAAGCCATATCGCATTTCGAGAGGAATAAAGTTTATTGGATTATGAAATTCTCTTCGTCGAAAAATTCGGTCGAAAATATAACCACTACCAAATCTTTTTAGAGCTTTATCTTCAATTGAAAACACTTTAAAAATAAGTGATGCAGATGTATCCTGCACTACTTGGTTTAATTCACCCTTAATTATAGTCGATAGAATAATGATGATTGAAATTGTTTTTACTATCATAACCTGTCAAAATAGGTGAATTTCATTACTTGTAGCAAGGCGTCGATAAATGAAAGATACTATCAATCATTAAAGGATTCTCATTAATTTCCATATAATCAAATAATTACCAATGACTCTAGTATAAGCTTAATTGTGAATTATCTAATAAATATAAAACATATAATTATTTTTATTGTAATGCTTGCGTTTGCTCAGGGGCAAGCATTCTCAATCGCACGAATTCACTATAGTGGAGGGGGTGATTGGTATAGTGACCCAAGTAGCTTACCAAATTTAATTAGCTATATAGAGAAAAATACTTCAATTATAATTGAGCCTAATGAATATCAATTAAAACTGACAAACTCAGATCTAAATAACCACTCATTCCTTTATTTAACTGGCCATGGAAACATAAGATTTGCCGATGATGAAATAATTATTCTTAGAGATTATCTTATTAATGGTGGTTTTCTTCATGCAGATGACAACTATGGAATGGATGAATCTTTTCGACGTGAGATGAAAAGAATATTCCCATCAAAAGAATGGGTAGAGCTACCTCATAATCATGAGATATTTAATAATTATTACAATTTCCCAGATGGACTTCCTAAAATTCATGAGCATGATGGGAAACCAGCTCAAGGGCTAGGACTATTTGAACAAAGGCGATTGATTGTATTTTATAGTTATGAGTCAGACTTGGGTGACGGATGGGAGGATGAAGCTGTCCATAATAATCCAACAGAAATTAGACAATTAGCTCTAAAAATGGGTGTAAACATTATTTGGTTTGCTTTAACACAATAAAATGAAATCAATTACAGAATATTTATTTATAATACGCCGGAAGGCAATTATAACAGATTTAAAAATTATCGGCTGGAAAATTTATACGACATCTTTAGTTTTCTTTGTATTCGCTCTTATACTAGAAAATATTTTTTATTTATCTGTAGAAACTCGAGTTATCACTTTGGGAATTTTCTGTACTATTGGATTAACCTTATTAATTTGGCTTTTTGTCATCTTATTTAAGACATATAATAACTCATTTAAAAAATACAACTTATCCAATCTGGCAAAAAAGGTTGGGTCCATCGCCTTTTCAAAAAAAGATACATTAATTAATGCCTTCCAAGTAGAACGTTCAAAAACCCACACATATTCACAAGCACTTCGTGAGCAATTTATTTCAAGAACAATTAATGAATTAAATAAAACTAGTTTTGAAAACTATTTTCCTATAGAAATAATTGATAAATGGAGAAAAATAACATTCATTTCTTTATTATTTTTAGGGGTTATTATTTTAAGCTCATGGGGTCACTCTATTGCAGCTATGTACAGATGGGCTCATGCAAGTACTGAATTTATTCCACCCAAACCATTTAATATTGATTCTAAAACAGGACATTTAAATGTACTTGGAGGTGAAGACGTATATGTATCATTTGAAATAAATGGATCAGAAATCCCTGATTCCCTTTTAATCGAGTTCACCCCATTGATATTCGATACGAATACTGATTCTACAATTATAAAGTCTGCTCTAGTTGTTGATAATCAGTTCAGTATCACGTTAAATGATGTGTTTCAAAATTATCAGTACCGCTCCTTTTATAAATCTGCCGGATTTTGGCAGGCTTGGGATGAAATATCATCTAAAAAATATTCTATATCTGTAACAGATAGACCATCAATGACTGATTTCACATTAAAAATTATTTCACCAAGCTATACCAAATTGCCAACTAAAACTCAAAAAGCAAATCAAGCTGAGATTCAAGCAGTTCTTGGCTCAAAAATTGAAGTTAATTTGAAATCTAATCAAATATTAGCAAAAGCAGATATATTATTAGACCAAACAAAAGAGAAAATGAATACAAATGGAAAAGATGCAGATTATTCATTCCCAGTTGTAAATGATCAAGAATTTTCAATTCATTTGATCGATGAACGTGGAATAACTAATCGAAATCCTATTCCATTCCGTATAAAGATGGTTAATGATATCCCACCAGAAATAAGTATCATAAAACCACCCCCTATCATTGAAATAGGAGGAGATCAATCAATCCCCATAATGATGATAATTAATGATGATTTTGGTTTTTCTAATCTACAGCTTGCATATGAGATTCAACGACCAAGCTATATTAATGTGGAACCTTTTATTTCAATGTTTAATATTCCTATAAATGATCCTCATAAGTCACAACAAGAACTCAAAACAATTTGGGATCTAAAGCCCCTTGGCTTGATGCCTGAAGATGAAATACACTTTCATTTTGAATTATATGATAATGATGTGATATCTGGCCCTAAAAAATCCATTTCTAACACATTCATTGCACGATTACCATCACTCAAAGATCTATTTCACACATTTAACAAAAAAGAAAATGATATTGAAGATCTAGTAGAGATAAAATTAAGTGATATTCAAAAATTACAAAGGCAATTGAATAAAGCTAAGCTTGATCTCTTAAAAACAGATAAACCAGAATGGAAAGATCAAAAACATATAAATGAGACCATCAAAACACTTGAAAATCAATTAAATGACTTTCAATCTCTAAAAGAGCAAATAAATCAATTAAATAATTCCGGGGAAAAAAACCAATTGTTTTCTGATGATTTAATGAAAAAGTTCAAAGATCTTCAAAAACTAATTGAAGAAATTTTTACCCCAGAAATGTTACAAAATATGGATTGGTTGAATGAAGCATTATCAAAACTAGATACGAAGGAGATTCTTAGTGCTTTAGATGAGCTTGCAAAAAATCTTGGTGAAGTCGAAAATGAATTAGATCGATTCTTGGATATTTTTAAAAGAGTAAAGGCTGAACAACAAATTGATGAGCTCAGAAAAAGAATGAAATCTATTATTAATAATCAAGATAATATTGATCGTCAAATTCGAACTACAAGTACTCAAAGTGATCCGTCAAAATTTAAAAGACTGGCTCAAGAAGAAAGAATGATTGATAAAGAATTAAATGATATTCGGAGTACATTAAATATTGCGGCAAAAAATGTTAAAGATTATAGTCGGAGAACAGCTCAAAATTTAGAGAATCTCTCAGATTCTGATATTGCTGAATCAACTGATGATCTCATTAGTCAAGCGATAGAAGATCTTGATGATAATAATCCATACGACGCTATGGAAAATAGCTATGCTGGGCTAATGTCAATGGAATCACTTGGAACTAATTTAGATAATATATTATCTGATTTTCAGAAAGAGACGACTCAAGATATGTCTCAAAAGTTTCGTACTATCTTGAGAGATATTATTTCTTTATCAAAAGCACAAGAATCTCTTAAAGATGATACAGAAGAAACGCCACGGAATTCTCCTAGGTTAGCAGATCTAGCAAATAATCAACAAATCATCCAAAATCAACTAAAACAAACAATGAAAAATACTATTTCATTATCCAAGGAAACATTTTTGGTTTCTCCAACAATGGGTAGAAAACTAGGAAAAGCTAATGCTCAAATGGAAGCATCTAAAGGCAAATTAGCTGAACGCAATGGAAACGGTTCATTAGGGAATCAAGGTGAAGCTATGTTAGCGCTTAATGAGGGTGCCCAAACCATTATTCAAACGATTAAACAAATGCAAGATAGTGGATCTGCCAGTGGATATAATGAGTTTTTAAAACAAATGGAACAGATGGCTAATCAGCAAGGAGATCTCAATCAACAAGGATCACAATTAGCGCTTGGTCAATTAGCAGCTTCAATGCAACAATCATTAATCGAACAAATGTTATTTAAACAACAAGGGATTAGAAATTCACTTAAACAGATGATGGAAAAAATGGCAGAAGAAGGCAACCAAGGACTTGGAGATCTTAGCGGTATTTCAAATGAAATGGATCAAGTAATTAATGATCTTAAACGGAAAAAATTTGATCGTGAAACCTCTAATCGCCAGCAGCGAATTTTATCACGTATGCTTGATAGTCAAAAGTCTTTAACTCAGCGAGGATTTGAAGACGAACGTAAATCACAAACTGCTGAACAAATAATTTTAAGAGGGCCAATGGGTCTTCCTGAGAATCTAGGACAACGACAATCTTTAATTATGGAAGCGATGGATATCGCCTTAAAGTCTGGATACAACAATGACTATCAAAAAATGATTCGAAGATACTTTAATGCGTTAAGTGAGCTTGAAACGATCATAAAACCTTCTATGAACAGATCAGAAGAGGTCGAAAACAAGTGAAAATACTTATATATATAATAGCTAGTTCAGTAACGATAGGACAGATAAAAATCATTCCACAAGGCAAAACCGCTTTTACTCAAGCCATGGCTATGGAACGAGCGGGTAATATATCTGAGGCAAAATTAATTTACGCAAAGATTCTTGAAGACAATCCTAAACATCAACCTTCATTTTTTCAAATAAGAAGTATTTTCACTCGTGAAGCAGATTATGATTCTGCAATACTATTAGTGAAAAGCTGGCTTAAGGATAACCCAAATGATTTACAATCAATCCTAACATTAGGTGAGTATTATTTCAGAGATCAACAAAAAGATAAAGCCTTGGAAATTTGGGAAGAGTTTTATCAAACAAAGTTAGATAATAAAACAACCTATAGATTATTGTTTCATACCTACGCTCGATTCGGTCAAGTTATAGCAATGGAAAAACTTGCGCAAGAAGGAAGAAAGGTTTTTAGTGAACCACACTTATTTGCAATTGATCTTGCTAATTACTACCAATCGAGACAAACCTATAATCGCTCACTAAGAGAGTACATGGTACTAGTCGAACACCAAAAACAATATTTGCAGTATATTACTGATAGAATATTAGTAATGAGTGACGATAACAACACTCATGTATTAATTGATTCAACACTTAGAATGCATGCAATAGGAAAACCAAATATTAGAATAATATTAGCTGGTTTCTATTATAAGACTGGACAATTTAAGAATGCATTAG
>PVBE011862368.1_pt1 | contig 22024 bp, 19 predicted proteins | sample 1631181 | NCBI WGS metagenome assembly PVBE01 (sample SAMN08397723, study PRJNA350692) | Marine metagenome, whole genome shotgun sequencing project. | isolation source: water | place: Pacific Ocean | collected 2012-04 | reverse complement strand
TCTTTGAGAAAGGATTGAGTGTTGCAGAAGTGGCTCTCATCTCAGGTCACAAGGATGTGCGCATGTTATTCCGTTACACACACCTTAAGGCAGAGGATATAGTTGGAAAAATAAACTAATACTAGGTTGGTTATTATCCACGGCTTTTTGGTGGATCGGCTTGATCGTCGTGATCATGTGGTTGTTCTTTTGAGCAAGCACCTACCACCAACCACGAGGAATGTTAAGGGGTAACTTTACATTTTCAACTTTATCTCTAATTATATCTTCGTCAGTTTTATAAGTGAGCTAAGTTGTTAAGACTATTTAGGTTACAATATCTTTTTTTTTATTAAATTTCTTTGACTCCCATTCTTTAGTTTGCATTATTTTCCGCAAACAAAGGACTGCCTTCCAGATATTTTCAAAGCGCATGTAAAGAGGGGATAAACCAAAACGTAAAATATTTGGCTCACGAAAATCTCCAATTATTCCTCTAGATATCAATGTCTGCATAATAGAAAATCCTTTACTATGTGTAAAAGAAACTTGACTTCCACGATCTTGATTTTTGAGTGGAGAAATTAATGTAAAATCAAATTCAATGCATTCTTGATACATTAATTTTATAAACATTTCAGATAGTTTAATACTTTTTTCGCGAACAATTTTGAGCGATACTTTGTCAAAAACTTTTAATGCACTCTGAATTGCTTTGTAAGCGATAATTGAGGGTGTTCCACAAATATATTTACCAATATCATTTGCTGACTGATACTTAGATGAAAATTCAAAAGGTTGAACATGCCCCATCCAACCTGTTAAGGGCTGAGATACTTTTTCAATAAGAGATTCATTAACAAACAAAAAACTAGGGGAACCGGGACCACAATTCAAATGTTTATAAGTGCTTCCAACAGCAAAATCTACACAACAATTATGCAAATGTATTGGCATAACGCCAACACTGTGACTTAAATCCCAAATAACTAAAGCTCCTTTTTCATGAGCAATTCTTGTAATTTTTTTAATATCATTAATACGTCCTGTCTTGTAATTAATGTGTGAAAGTACAACAACTGCTGTTGAAAAATTAATATGATTTTCAATTTTATGATCACCTTCTTTGATTAGTTGTATTTTATAACTCTTTCCAAATATTTTCTTAACACCTTCTAAGATATAGAGATCTGAAGGAAAATTTTCAGCTTCACTGACAATAATTTTTCGATTTTTTTTCAACAAAAGCGCTGAGTTGAGAACTTTAAACAAATTTATTGAAGTGCTATCTACAACTACAACTTCGCCTTTTTTAGCACCAATTAAAGGAGCAATTTTATTACCTAAATCTCGGGGCATATTAATCCAATTTTCCTTATTCCAACTTGAAATTAAACCATTGCCCCATTCTTTTTGAATCATTGAATCAAGCATATTTATTGTTTGTTTAGGCAGTGGTCCTAGTGAATTTCCATCAAAATAAATAAGTTTTGAAGGTAAAATAAATTCATCTCTAATTTTATATAGAGGATCTTGTTCATCAAGAATTTTAAAATCTTTAAGTTTAAGTTTTTTCATCTCAATTATCCTACCACTAACCACAAGGAATGTTGATCAAAAATAATTTTATAAGTGTGGTGTATGTATAGTTTTAAAATCATTCAATTTTAAAATAGTATGCAAAAGTACATTACAACCTGCCTCTAAATCATCATCAGATGCATGCTCTTTTTCATTATGACTTATTCCATTTAGACAAGGAATAAAAATCATTCCTGTTGGAATCTTTTCTGCCAATGACATTGCATCATGTCCAGCCCCTGAAATCATTTTCATTTTAGTATAATTTAATTTATTACATGCATTTTCAATAATATTTTGTATCTTGGTATTAAAATTCACAGTTGGCAAATTATAAACTTTTTTAATATTGATACTTATTTTATATTTTTTAATTAAATCTGATGCTATCTTATTTATACAAGTTTCCATTTTATCCAAAATAATGGATCTAGGATGACGGATATCAATAGTAAAAAAAGTATACCCAGATATCGTATTTCTTGAACCTGGAGATGTTAAAATATTTCCGACAGTTGCTCTTAAATCACAATTTAAATTACGCGCTCTTTTATCAAATAATTGAATAAAATTAGCTGCAACAATCAGAGTATCTTTTCTCAAGTTCATTGGTGTAGTACCCGAATGTGCATCTTGACCTTTAATAATGACATCTAAACCTCTAGAGCCTTGAGCTCCCGTCACTATTCCAATACATTTCTTTGATTTTTCTAATATTGGTCCTTGCTCTATATGTATTTCAATAAAAGATTCTAATTTATGATTAAATATCTTTTTTATATCTTGAGGAAATTTTTTTTGTAATTCATTTTCTATTTTTAAGTGATTTTTATCTAATGTCTTTAAAGCATGATTTAATTTGATACTTTTTGCATAAACAGAAGACCCCATAAGAGGCGGGGTAAATCGGCACCCCTCTTCATTGGACCAATTGATTAATTTAATCGATTTTGGTGGTACAATATTATTATCAACCAAAGTTCTAATTACTTCTAGTCCTGCTAGTACTCCATATGCTCCATCAAACTTGCCTCCGTGTGGTTGCGTGTCTAAATGACTTCCCATTCCAATTGATTCATTTTTTTCAAATTTTCCTTTAAGTTCAGCAAATATATTGCCGATTGGATCCATACTTACATTTAGGCCAATTTCAGTACACCAATTTATTAAAAGTTTTTTTGCTTCAAAATCTTCTTCAGAAAATGCTAGGCGTCTGCAACCTCCATTATTTAATTGTCCAATCTTAGCCATTTTATATATAGATTTAATGAGTCTTTTTTTATTAATTTTAATATTTGAATTGAAATATTTGCTCATTCTTTTATTGAATTTTTATAATTTTTTTTCATCAATTCATCCTACCACCAACCACGAGGAATGTTGAGCGGGCATTTCGTGAAAACCATTACTTTTTATTAAGCCAGAAATTCAAACTGTCAACTATTAGCTCGCTCAAGAGCTTGCTCAAGATCCTCAATCAAATCACTTGCGTCCTCTATTCCAATTGACAACCGTAAAAGGTTTGGATGAACGGGAAAATCCGGACCAGAAACAGTAGCTCGATGTTCGATTAGGCTCTCAACACCCCCTAATGATGTGGCAGGATAAAATACATTGCAAAAACGCGCGACATCTATAGCAGTCTGTTCGTTACCCTTTACAATGATCGACATCATACCACCATAAAGACCTTCGGTTTGGACTTTTTGTACTTTATGTTCTGGATGATTTAACAATCCGGGATAAAGAACTCTCTCGATTAATTTATGTCCATTAAAATGATTTGCAAATTGAAGAGCATTTTCAGTGGCTCTTTCAACTCGAAGGAATAACGTACGCATGCCTCTAATCAGTAAAAATGCATCAAAGGATTGTAACACGGTTCCTTGTAGCTTCCTGGTTAGTGCGATATCCTCCCAATATGGTCCTGTATCCCGAACAGAAAGGGCACCTGCTGTCACATCAGAATGGCCATTTAAATACTTTGTTGCTGCGTGCATTGAAATATCTGCATCAAAATTTAATGCCCTTGTTGCACAAGGGGGTGTTCCAGTGCAATCAGTCAGAAGCTTTGCCCCATGCTTGTGAGTTATATCAGCAGCCTTCCTTATATCGGTTACTGCCCAATCAGGATTATTGGGTGTTTCAGCCCAAACTAAAGAGGTATTATGATTAATTACCTCACTTAATTCATTAAGATCTCCGGCTTTATAATAGGAAACACTCAAACGACCTTTTTTCTCATATGTTTTGAATTGGTGTAATACTCCGTGATACATAGCCTTCGGGACAACGACATGTGATTTTTCTTCAAGATGGTCAATCACTGCTGTTGCGGCTGACATCCCAGACGAAAAAAGTAGAGTGTCTTTTGCTTCTTCTAGATCAGCGATCATTGCCTCAGCATGTGATGTTGTTTCGTTGCCATCTCTCTTATACCAATAAGGCTTTCGTGTTTCATAATTTTCATCTCTTGCGAATGTCACTGAGGATTGTATCGGCGGGAGTATTGCTCCCGTTTCAGGGTCAATATATCTCAACGCCTGAGCAACTCTAGTTTTGGCAGAAAGTTTTTGATTAGATTTAGTCATTTTTTAAAAGTCTTTTAATTAATTCTATTATTTTTTTTTATCTCGATTATCCTACCACCAACCATGAGGAATGTTGAGGGTAAAATCCTAGTATCACATCGCTTTGATACATTCATCCACTCACCATCTTATTCACCCGATTGTTTAACTTTACCAATTGTTTGTGGTATTGAAAGAAAAATTTTTTCTCAAAGATCAAATACAATAAATTTATGCTTCACCCACAAGATGAAACGTCAGTTGCTCCTCATCAATGTTTGAAGCGGTTTCTTTGCTATATACCATGAAAATAAACTCAAAATTAGACCGCTTGTTAGTAAAAAAAGTAGAATTAGGGATATATTTACACGATCACTAGATTAAAAATTTTCACGTATTATTATTCATTAATCAAATCTACTGAAATTTTTAAAAAGATTAAGATCTCCAAAAATACCACCTTAATCTTGGTTGTGTTTAAGCTCTCTAAAATATGAACTACTTGATTTTGTTTAAACAATTTTAATTGATCAAAAAATTATATTGTGTACGATGCTAAAAAGAAAAACCGTAAAAAATGGGAAAAAAAATTAAAATTTTATACCAATTTGCAACCGCAAAATTAAAAACACCAAATGGAGCTAAAGAAGTTTTAAAAAGAAAGAAATTTCTTGAAAAAAATATAGGTACAAATACTACTATAAAACTTTCTATTCCAAATAAAGGTCCTGGAACAATAGAATCAGATTTTGATGAAGCAATGGCTACCCCAAATGTAATCGAATCTATAATTGCAGCAGAAAAAAAAGGGTATGGTGTTGCAATTATAAGTTGCTTTTCCGATCCTGGATTAGAAGCATGTAGAGAAAAGGTTAATATACCAATTGTTGGTTCAGGAGAAAATGCTATACTTCTATCTGCACAACTTGGAAGCAAATTCTCTATATTATCTCCTCTTCACAGTAACTCATTTAGTTTTAACAAGAGAATTTTTTCAATGGGCTTAGAGAAAAAATACTGCAGCACGAGAGGAATAGGTATGTCAGTTTTGGACTTAGCAAAAGATAGAAAAAAAACATTGAACAAAATACTTTCTATTGGCAAAGCTGCTATTAATAAAGATGGTGCGGATGTTTTGATTCTGGGTTGTATGAGTATGGCATTTCATGATATCGCACCAGTTATTCAAAAAAAATTAAAAGTACCTGTAATTAATCCTGTTAAAGCAAGCTTGCTTACTGCTGAAGCGTTAGTAAAAATGAATATTTTTCATAGCAAAATTACTTATCCTAAACCACTTTCAAAAAAGATTTATTAGTTTTTTCAAAATTGTCAGCCCTAATTATAATTATTTTTGTTTCATTTTTACAATAAAAGTTATAGGATTAAAAACATGTCTATAGTTTATTTAATTCCGGGTAATTTATCTTCAACTAATTACGGTGTAAAAGAAATTAAGCGACGTGAAAAATTATTAAAAAAATGGTCTGAACAACCATCAAAAATTAGGGTTTTTGATGTTCCTAAAGGAGGAAGTTCAATTGAATCAAGCTATGAAGAAGTTGCTTCCATCATACCAGCAGTTGATAGGCTTCAAGAACTAACAAATTTTGAAAAAATTGATGGAGCAATCATTGGTTGCTTTGGTGATCCAGGTTTAGATGTATTTCGTGAAATGTTCAAGTTTCCTATTATTGGACCAGCTCAATCAACAATGCATACTGCATGTCAACTAGGTCACAAATTTTCTCTTGTGACAATTTTTGATTCAATGATATCAATAAGTTACAAACAAGTCCATGAGTATGGACTTTCTCATCATTTAGCCTCTGTTAGAGCTATAAACATTCCTGTACTTGAACTTTTAAATGACTTAGACTTTACTTTTAACAAACTTAAAAAGCTTGGGAAAAAAATTGTTAAGGAAGATAGAGCTGATTCAGTTCTTTTTGGCTGTATGACTATGTCTTTTGCTGGTTTAGAAAAAAAACTAGAGAAAGAAATAGGAATTCCAGTCCTAAATGCTGGAAGAGTAGCGTTAAAAACACTGGAGTCTATGATTTCAATGGGAATAAGCCATAGTGAGACTGCTTACCCTTATCCAGTAAAATTAAAAAAAATTAAAAAAAATAAAATAAAAATATCTAAATAATTTTAAACAAAATGACAGGCTGCTTTTTGGCCATTTTCATTTTTGTTTTCCAATAAAGGAGTATTATTAAAACAAATTTCTTTTGCCATGGGGCATCTTTCAGCAAATTTACATCCACTATATTCTGCAGTAGCATCAGGAATATTTCCTATAATAGGTAGTGGTTCATGCGATTGGTTAACATGTGGTACAGGAACAGCTGATACAAGAGCTTTTGTATATGGATGCAATGGATTTTTAACAACCTCATCTGTTGGTCCATCTTCAACTATACTGCCTAAGTACATCACTATAGTTCTTTCACAAACATACTTAACAAGAGCAAGATCGTGTGAAATATATATTGCAGTAAAGTTTATTTTTTTCTTAGCTTCATTAAAAGCATTCAAAATCCCAGCTCTTACACTAACATCCAACATAGATACCGGTTCATCAGCAACAACAAATAGTGGATTAATAATCAAAGCTCTAGCTAGAACTACTCTTTGAAGCTGGCCACCTGATAATTCATGAGGATATTTTTCTAAATATTCATTAACATTGCTTAACTTAACTAAATTCATAACATTTTCTAATAGTGATTTATGTTGATCAGCTGGAAAATCTAAGGATCTTAAAGGCTCTAAAAGAATATTTTTAATTGTAAACCTTGGATTTAAAGCATCGTATGGGTTTTGAAAAATTAATTGAACATTTTTTTTAAATTCTTTAATTTGCTTACCTTCGTAATTATTTATATCTTCTGATAAAAAATAAATATTGCCTTTTGATGGCTCAAGTAAATTTAAAATTAATTTACCTAAAGTTGTTTTTCCACAACCAGATTCACCTAAAACACCGACTGTTTCTCCTGAAAAAATTTTAAAAGATACATTTTCAACTGCTTTTACCAAAGGTTTTATTCCAACAAACAATTCCTTTATATTTCTTGATATTTCATAAAATTTGCTAACATTTTGCAATTCAAGTATTGGTTTTGAATTAGACATTGTGTACCCAAGTAGAAGCTTGACTTGCTTTTATTCTTATTTGTTCAGATTCATTTTCTCTCCAACAAGAAACTTGATGTTGATCAGAGAGTTTAAATTTTTCTGGCTTATTATTACATTGAACTTGAGAAAATGGACATCTCATTTTAAATCTACAACCAGTAGGAGGATTTAATAAATTAGGTGGAAAACCTTCAATAGGAACTAAAAAATCACTTTTTTTACTTAACAAATCTGGGAAAGCATTATTTAAACCCATAGTATAGGGGTGAAGTGGCCTTTCTAGTACAGATTGTACTTTTCCCATTTCAATAATTTCACCTGCATACATCACAGCAATTTTTTGGCAAGTATATGCTATTACTGAAATATCGTGAGTAACTAATATAATTGATAAGTTTAAACTTTTTTTAAGCTTATCAAATAAATCTAATATTTGTCTTTGTACTATAACATCCAATGCAGTTACAGGCTCATCAGCAATAACAATTTTTGGATCTAAAGCTATAGCCATAGCTATAGCTACTCTTTGTTTCATTCCTCCGCTAAATTGATGAGGATAATCTCTTAATCTTTTATCGTCAATACCTACAAGATTAAAAAGATAGCTTGATTTTTCATCAGCTTGTTTTTGATTAAAACCGCCCCGTATCATTAAGACTTCCCTCATTTGATTATTAATTTTGTAAACCGGATCTAATGAATTCATTGCACTTTGGGGTATGAAAGAAATTTCTTTCCATTTAACATTATGAGCTCTAGCTCTATTCTTAGGATCTAAAATATTAATGTCCTTATATAAAATTTCTCCAGAAATAATTTTTGCTGTTGGCGCGATTACTCCGGTAATTGATCTAGCTAACGTTGTCTTGCCACAACCAGATTCTCCAACTATTCCAAGCAGCTCTCCTTCTTTTAAATTTAAAGAAACATCTTCAACAGCTTTTGTCGCTCCTTGTGATCCAAGATAATGGACACTTAAATTATTGATGGATAGAAGATTCATTTAATTTTTTATTCTTGGAAATAATATTTCTTCATATCCACGACTAATAAAAAAACCTGCCACAACCATTAACACAATGCAAACTCCAGGTGGTATAAACCAAAAATATGCACCTAAAGAAAGTGCTTGTGAACTATATGCATCTTGCAACATATAGCCCCATGAAATCACATCCGATGGACCAAAACCTAAAAAACTAATGCTTGCCTCAGTAAGTATTGCCCAACCAATTGCAATTGAACCATATAAAAAAGATAGGGGTAGAATATTTGGACCGATATGTACAAAAATGATTCGTAGGTTGCTGCAGCCAGAAACTTTTGCTGATTCTATATATGCTCTTTCTCGAAGACTTAAAACCTGACTTCTTATAACTCTTCCTGAATTAGGCCAAAGTAATATTGAAATTGCAATAACAACATTCCATGAACTTGGGCCTAAAAAAGCTGCAAGAACAATTACAAAAGGCAAAAATGGTATACCTAAAGCAATATCTGCTAATCTCATAATTAGGTTGTCTACCCATCCTCCGAAATAGCCAGATATTAAACCTACAATGGTTCCAAGTATAGCTACAGCTAAAGCTGCTGTTAAACCCACATATAATGCATTTCTTGAGCCATGAACTAACTGAGAAAAAATATCTCTTCCATTAGAAGTTGTGCCTAATAGAAATTCACGACCTGGGTCTATGTTTCGAGCAAGTCCGCTACTATTAAATAAAATTCTCAGAGGATCATTAGGTGCGATTAAATCAGCAAAAATAGCAATAATAATAAAAAATAAATATATTAATGCTCCGGTTAAGGCATATGGATCTTTTTTTAAAACATTAAATAAATTTTTTATCATAATATAATTGTTAATTCCTCGTTTTATAACTAACTCTTGGATCTAAAAATAAATATAAAATATCAGCTACAAAATTCATAAAAATTAAAATTGCCGCTAGAAATAAAAAAGTGCCTTGGGCTAAAGGATAATCACTTGCTGATACTGCAAAAACTAGCATTCTACCTAAACCTGGCCAACTAAAGACAGTTTCTATAACTACATTGCCGCCAAAAGCAAAACCAACACCAAGTGTAAAAGCAGTTGCAACAGGCAATAAAGCATTTCTTGCAGCATGTTTAATCACTATTGTCCAACTTGACAGTCCTTTCATTTTAGACATATAAATAAAATCTTCTTGCATGACTTCTAGCATGTTTGATCTCATTAATAATAATGGCAGTCCCTGAAGGTAAACTGCTAAAACTAAAGAAGGTAAAATTAAATGATGATAAAATTGAGGATCTAATAATTTATCTAATGTACTGTAGTATATATCTCCGGGCGCACTTGTTCCTCCTGCAGGAAAGATATCTAATTGGAAACTCAACAAAGCTAATGCTATCATACCCAGCCAAAATTCAGGTGCAGAGCGTGTAGCTAATACAATAGGAATTCCTACTCCCTCTACCCAAGTTGCTCTTTTCCACGCTAAGTATGCTCCACCAATAATTCCAAAAACATACGCTATCATTAAAGAAAATAAAGTTAGAATAATTGAATTAGGAAGTACCTCTAAAATCATACCGATTACAGGTTTATTATAAGCAAACGATAGGCCCAAATTGCCCTGCAAAGTATTAGTTATAAAAAGAAAGTATTGTTCAAATAACGATTTATCTAAACCAAATTTTTTAACAAGTAAATCGTGTTGTTCTTCAGTAAATGTTGTTCCAATGAATGCCGTGAGCGGCGATCCCGGCATTAGTCTGAACATAAAGAAAATTATTGTTGCTACGGCCCATAAAACAAAGAGCATGTAGAGAAACCTTCTTATAATTGACCATATATCGAACAACGCCGCTCACAGAGTTATAAGTTAATTAGGATATTGCTCTGATACACCATCAGGATAATGCAATTTTCCACCCTTGATTTTATATCCACCTTCTTCAAGAATTTGTTTTGCAAGATCTATTCCGGTTTCAAAATTTTCAATACCTTCTTTATGATAGTAGCTCAAGGCAGGCGAAACATGTGAGCCCGCTCTTACAGCATTACCATTCCAAGCTGCATTAACCATCATATCTCTATCAATTGATAATGACAAAGCTCTCCTTAAATGCACATCATTAAAAGGAGCTCGACGATGATTAAAAGCTAAGTATTGGAATCCTATATCAACAGATTTTCTTAAAGTTATATCTCCATCTTTAGCAGTGATATCTTCAAGTACTGTTGGATCTCCAGTATAGTAACTTATAAAATTGATTTCACCTTTGCGAAACATTCCTAAAGCTGCTTCAACGTTTGGTATTTCTTTCACTATCCATCTTTCAATCTTAGGTGGATTAAAGTGATCTGTATTAGCAGTAAGGACAACTTGTTCACGTGGGCGCCAATCTACAAACTTGAAAGGACCTGATCCTATTCTCTTTTCTTCAAGAATAGTTTCAGCATTATTGCCAGTTCCTTTAAGAGCGTCTAAAAGTGGTCCGTAATAATGTTTTGGAACAAGATTTAACTTTGCTAAAGTAGAAGTTAGAAAAGCAGCATTAGCTGAATCTAAATGAAATCTAACAGTACCGCCCCCTAAATCTTCCATAGATGTTATATTTTTTACAAATCGAGCATACATAGGGATCATTTCTATATCCTGCGTAGCTGAAAAAGAAAAAATAACATCCTCAGTAGTAACAGGATTTCCATCATGCCATTTCATACCAGGTCTAAGTGTTACATCTATGGTTGTTTCATCAACCCAATTGTAGCTCTCTGCAGCCCATGGCACTGGTATACCATCCGACCCAATCCTTAACATTCTATCCCAAATATTCTCTGTAATCCAAGAATCAGTTCCTCCTGAAATAAAGAAAGGATTAATTGCTTGAATTTCATCAGGGCTTTGCGCAATAAGGTCTTTATTGCCCCCAATTGGCTCGATATTTAAGTAAGTCCAAATGTTTTTTATTCCCATGCCTGCTTGCTCAATAGCCGTTCCATCCTTAAATTGTGTATTATCATAAGCATAATTCATCAAAGGATGTACTAGATAAGCATTAACCGCTGCATCAGCTAAGTGTTGCTGAGCTTGATCAATAAGAACTTTTCTTTTTACAGGATCCATTGTTCTGCGTGACTCATCAGCAATTGCATCATAAGCTGGATCAAGATAGCCTATGAAATTATAGCCTTTAGGCGCTGTAGTAGTATGGAATAAATTTACTGTAAATTCATCTGGATCACTTCTTTCTGGTCTACTGACCATTTGCCACATGGTAACATCCCAACTATCTTCATCACTACTTTCGCCACCTCGTTTATACCAAATTTGATCAGCCATTTGAGGCCAAGGAACTGCTTTCACTTCCACTTCTAAACCAAGATCCTCCCAAGTTTGAGCAATTAACAACGCAGCTGTATGTGCAGCTGGTGCTGCTCCTTGTTCTCTAGCCCATAATGTTAATTTTCTGACTTCTTCAGCAGATGAAAAAGTAGGATACAAAACAAACAAGAGGAAATATAGAGCAGTCGTTGCAATAAACTTTATATTTTTTAAAATCATTTTATTCCTCCATTTTATAATTAAAGTTTTTAAAACTAATATATAAAACACATATAATGGTATTATAACAGAGAAAAAATAAACATATTTGTGATGATAAATTGTCATCGCTAATAAAATGTTATAATTTTAGATATTATTTAATTTTAATGTTTGATTTTGCTATTATTTCTGTATCTTCTTGCGCTTCATGTGCTTTAAATGTTTCATCAAAACTAAATGAATTGATTTCAGGGTGAATAAGATTGTCCTTTTTTAATAAATTGGTAACAAAATCAGTGCATCTACTTAAAAAACTGTTTCTATGCAAAAAAGCCTGCACAATCTTTATATTAATACCTTTGGGCGCATACATATAATATGGAAAAACTGGGTTGGGGTTAGATGAACAAGAATACGTAGCCAACGTTGCATTGGGCCTTAGTATTTTGGGAATTAGATTAACATTGAAACCAAAATCTACCTCTATACAACGATCTACTAAGTTACCTTTTGTAAACTCAATTATTTGTTTTACAATTTCATCTTCAGTCAATTGTCTATAATTTAATATAAGATCAGCTCCAATATTTTTACAAATTTCTTTTTTAATATCACTGCTAACTGTAGTAATTACTTTTGCTCCAGAGAGTTTTGCAAACTGAATAGCATAATGACTCACTGATCCAGCTCCGCCAGTAATAAAAAAAATTTGATTTTCAGGATTGTTATCTGAAAATACTGAGTAATATGCAGTAGCTACCGGTACTCCTAAACATGATGCAACTGATGCTGTTGTTTCTTTTGGTAATTCAACTACATTCTCTATGTTAGTAGGAAAATATTCAGCACATGTACCGAACTGAGCATCTTTAGAGCCACCAAAAACCCAAACCATTTTATTAAGAAAATTTTTTTCAACTGACTTTCCAATTTCAACAATTTGGCCTGCGCCATCAGTGTGTGGGATAATGAATTCTTTATCTAAAGAAGCGCGCAGCCATCCAGATCTTTTTTTAGTGTCAGCTGGATTTACACTTGAATATTGCATTTTTAATAAAACATCATTTTCTTTTATTTTAGGCATTTCAAAATTGCCTACTTTTAATACTTCGGAGGCAATTCCTGTTTGCGTATAATAAATGGCCTTCATCATAAAATTATTAATATATGGTAAATAATAAAAAAAAATATAACAGAAAAAAACTATGATGACTTTTTATCAGCACAAATTTGACTTTTTTTGTCATTGCAGAATTTATTAACTAAGATATATAATACGAGTGGATACTTCAATATTAGAAAATGTAGATATAAATGTGGCATGGGAACTAGTGGAAAAGTTTTCTACTATGCCCCGATGGAAACCTGAAGATGTAAATAAAGGTGCTGATTTAATTATAGATAAACTTAAAGAATATGGTGTAAATCATGAAGTATTAACACCAAGTTTATACTTAAGCATACCCTTTGAGGCGAGTGTGAAAATAGAGGATGGCACAATTATGCATGCCAAGCCACCTTCTTATAGTAAAAATTGTATTGATGGCTTAAATGCGCCATTACATTATGTTCCAGCACATTACTCCAAAGATATTGATAATCTTTTCGATAGGTCTCAAGATAAAGAGGCATCATCCCCTGACAAGGTTCGTGGTAAAATAGTTATATCAGAAGGCTTTTCATTTCCTGGAAAAATCCAAGATTTTGAAAAAGCAGGAGCGGTGGGAGTAATAGCAGTTAATCCGGGTGCCGATGCTCATTGGGGAATTTGCACAGCTATATGGGGCATTCCTGAATATGATGATTTAGATATTGTACCAAAAATTCCTGTAGTAGCAGTAAACAAATCAGATGGAGATAAATTAATTGAACTTTCAAAAAATAATAAAAACGCAACTATTTTTACTAAAATGGAAGAAGGGTGGTACATGCAAAAAATTCCAGTAGTAACAATTGAAGGTACTGAAAATAAAGAAAAATACAGTTTACTTCATGGGCATTATGATTCTTGGGATGTTGGAGTTGGTGATAATGCAACTGGCGATGCCTGTATGCTCGAAATAGCTCGTCTTTTAACTAATAATAAATCTAAATTAAAGCGATCTGTAAAAATTGCATGGTGGCCAGGACATTCAACAGGGCGCTATGCAGGTAGTACTTGGTTTGCCGATACATATGCTATTGATTTAGATAAAAATTGTATAGCACAAATTGATTGTGATTCTCCAGGTTGTAGATGGGCTGATACTTTTAATCATCTTTCTTGTATGACAGAAGCAGAAAGTTTTGTGCACAAAATTATAAAAGATGTTGCTAACATAACACCTGTTTGTGAAAGACCTCATCGTGCTGGAGATTATGCTTTTAATAATATAGGATTAAGTAGTTTCTTTATGCTTAGCTCGACTATGTCTGATGAATTAAGAAAAGAAAAAAATTATTATGCGGTAGGTGGTTGTGGTGGAAATATAGCTTGGCATACTGAACATGACCTGATGGAAATAGCGGATAAAGATAATCTAGAGCGAGATATAAAAGTTTATGCTTCTAGTATTATTGAGTTATGCAACTGTAAAATTTTACCATTTGATTGGAGAAATACAGTTAAAGAGTTTAATAATACCTTAAACAATTATCAAAAAAACAGCGGGGATCATTTTGATTTAAAAATTTCTATTGAAAAACTTCATCAGTTTGAAAAATTATTGAATGATTTTTATAGTAATGCTGAAAATGATAAAATTGAAGCTTCTGATGCAAATAGAATTATCATGGAACTTGCACGTATTCTGATCCCATTAAATTTTTCAAGAGATCCAAGATTTACTCATGATTCTGCAGTACCAATACCTCCTTTGCCTATTTTTTCTTTATGCGATGAATTTAATGAAATTCCTACTGATCTGGTTGGATTTGCGAAAAATCAATTAGTACGTGGTCAAAATAGATTTATCTCAGCAATAAATCAGGCAATTCATTTAGTTAGTTAAATTTAATTTAAACTAAATAAATTTATTAAATTATGTTTTTTAAGAACAATGCAGGTCTATTTTATACTTTAATATCAGTAGTATGTGCATCATTCATGGTTATTATCGTAAAGCTTATTTCAGAAACTGTTAATATTTACAGCATACTTTTTTATAGAGGTTTTTTTGGGTTTTTATTGGTTTCAATTTTTTTATTTAAAATCAAAAAAGAACAACTTTACACAAAACGAATTCACATACATTTTGTTAGATCAGTTATAAATGCCCTAGCATTATTTTTTTGGTTTATAGCCATATCAACTTCTACTTTGGCTGAAGTTTCAGCAATTGGAAATACAGCTCCAATATTTGCTACCTTTCTTGCAATAATTTTCTTAAAAGAAAAAGTTTATTTAAATAGAATTATAGCAATTCTTTTGGGTTTTATTGGTGTTTTAATAATTGTTCAGCCAGGTTTTTACTCTATTGAAGAAGGTTATTATTATGCATTAATTGCAGCTATACTATGGGGCATGTTAGTTGTTTTCTTAAAAGATTTAAGCAAAACTGAAAACTTTTATGCGGTTATTTTCTATTTTCAACTTTCTCTTTGTTTATTTTTTGGTTTGATTTTCTTCAATCAAATTGGATTTTTAACTCAAAAAGAATTTTTATGGATATTGTTAATGGCATTTTTTGGAAATCTTTCTCAATTGTTTTACTTTCAAGCATTAAAATATAAAGATGTATCTTTTGTCACCCCTTTTGAATATTTACGATTTGTATTAATTGCTTTTTTTGCAATATTATTTTTCAATGAAATTCCTTATTTGGCAACTTATTTAGGATCTTTGATAATTTTTTCTGGAATGATATTATTAAGTTTAGACAAAAAAATTATTGCAAAAAGTTATAATTTTATTTTTAAGAATTAATATTGATATATAATAATGGCAAAATGAATTATGAAGAAAATATTATTAAGGTTAAGTTCCGAAAAGAGAGCTGGCCCCTAAAAGAAAGTTTTCGTACATCTAATCGTTCTTTAGATTTATCAATAGCAGAAACAATTATCGTTACTATCTCAAAGAATAATTTTATTGGTAGAGGAGAAAGTACCCCTTTTTTAAGATATGGAGAAAGTGTCGAAAATTCGCTCTTTCAATTAGAAAAAATTAAACCACAAGTCGAAAAAGGCTTATCAAGAAAAAGTTTGCAAGACGCTATGCCTCCTACTAGTGCCAGATGTGCTATTGATTGTGCATTGTGGGACCTTGAATCAAAAATTACAGGTCAACGAGTTTGGGAATTAGCTAAAATTAAAACTGAGCCCAAACCACTGTTATCTGCTCACTCCTTTGGCATTAGCCCACTCAGCAATCTTGCTAGAGATATTGCAAAGTATAAAAATGCACCTTTGATGAAATTAAAAGCTACTAGAGATAAAGTTTTAGATATAGTGAAAACTGCTCACAAAACTTCGCCTAAAACTAAGTTCATTGTAGATTTTAATGAAGGTCTCTTCCCAAGTGATGTAGAAGAACTTTCCCATAGATTAAAAAACTATAATGTAGCTTTATTAGAACAACCACTTCATGCTAATCAAGATGAAATTCTAAATACTTTTGAGCACCCTATTCCTATTGGAGCTGATGAATCCTGTCATACTGCACACGATGTTATAAATCTTAAAGATAGATATGAGTGTATAATAATTAAACCTGGTAAATGTGGCGGCCTTACAGAATCTCTAAAAGTTAAAAAAGCAGCAGAAGAAAACAATTTAATGACAATGATTGTTTGCATGTTCGGTTCATCTCTAGCAGTTGCTCCTGCCTATGTCATAGCACAAGGAGGAGCGAATTTTATTAATATAGAAGTTCCACTGTCTATGGCGAAAGATCGTGAACATGCAATTAAATGTGAAAATCATTATATTTTTCCTCCTCAATCTGAATTGTGGGGTTAATTTAATCTGGAATTTTTAATTTCACCGTCTTTTATCAATAACAATATATTTTCTTCAGAGTGAATAAAAATTGATAAATCTTTTAATGGATCTCCTTTAATAATAAGCAGATCGGCAAATGCATCTTCTTTAATTGCACCAAGTCTGTTCTTCATTTGAATTATTTCAGCATTAATAGTTGTAGCGGACCTCAAAACTTCTATTGGTTTTTGAATTTGACCACGCAACCATAGTTCTCTTCCCTGAGTTTTAAGATTTTCATGTCCATGCAAATCGCATCCTAATCCCATTTTAACACCTGCTTTGGAACAATATTCAATAGCTTTGTCTCTATAGCTGTTTACCTCTTTAACCTTTTTTAATGTATCGTCTTCTAAACCTAGTTCTTTTGCACGGTCAGCTATTAGTTCACCTGCAGACAAAGTGGGAACTACGTAAACATTATTTTCTTTTATTCTTTTAGCAGTATTCTCTTTGATAAGACTCCCATGCTCAATAGACCTTACTCCAAGATCAACGCAACGGTTGGCTCCTTCATCTGTGTGACAATGTGCCATAACATAGGAATTCCGCCTATTTGCTTCATCTACAGCTGCAGATATTTCTTCATCCGAAAAATGAGGCATTTCTAATGGAGCTAAATTGGTTGAAACACCTCCAGATAAAAAAATTTTTATTTGATTTGCTCCTTTTCTAAACTCCTCTCTTATTGCTTTACGCATTGCTATTGGGCCATCAACAACTTGAGTAATGTTACCAGAATAAGCGCATCCACAAGGTTCGAAAAAATCTTTCCTTCTCATATCTCCATGACCACCAGTTTGGGTTATAGCTTTTCCAGGATAAAAAAAACGTGGTCCATCAATTAGTTTTGCATCTAAAGCAAGTTTAAGTCCTATATCACCTCCTCCGGCATCCCTAATTGTAGTATATCCTCTTTTCAAAACTCCAGTTAATATTTGAGCTGCATGAGCAGCTATTAATGCTGCTGGCATTCTATCTGAAGCATAAAAATCATAACCTGGGGTGTTTGCATGAAAATGAGCATCGATCAAACCTGGCATTAAAAAATTTCCTTTTGCATCAATAATATTGCTATTATTAGATGACGTAAAATTGCTACCAACTTCTTTGATAATATTATTTTCAATAATAACTGAGTTTTCTTCTACTTCCTTTTCACCATTAAATATTCTGGCATTATTAATTATAATCATATTAATTACTATGTAATGCTAGTGAAATAGCATATCTACAAGCATCATAAAATTCATCAATTAAAACATATTCATCGATACTATGAGGTTTATAATGGCCATTGCCAAATGTAATCGTAGGAATATTTTTTCTAACTAGCCAATTTGCATCTAAGCCACCGTTACTTGTTACAGCTTTCCCACTGAATTTTTCTGATTTTGATATTTGCTGTGAAATCTTAACTACATCAGAATTTTTATCTATTAAAAAAGGGTAATAATCTAAGTTTTTTTTAAATTTAATTTTAGCAGTCTCATTATCAATGTTTTTAAGAAGATTTGCAGAATCATTAAATGCTTTATTATATTCATTGGTAATAATTGAAGCAAATTCTGCATCTTTACTCCTACATTCACCTTTTATTTTTACATAGTCAGTTACTTGATTTGCTGTACTTCCCGCACAACTTCCATTAATGTTTCCGTAATATCCAATATTAGAAGTGCCAGAAAATCCATTTTTTAAAATCTTACCAAACCATCCTTTTTTTTGAACAGTTGCTAAAGCAATGGATGCGACCATAGTTGAGGATATCCCTTTTTCAGGAGAAACTCCTGCATGGGATCCTTTTCCTATGATTTCAACTTCCCATCTCTCTGCTCCAACAGCTCCTATTATAATTTCATATGGAGAAGGTCCATCACAGTTAAACCCATAAACAGGATTGCCTAAATCTTCTTTCTCCACAAAACGAGAGCCCCATAGACCACTTTCTTCTCTCACTGTAAATAATACAGTCATTGGACTGTAGGATAAATTATTTTCAAATATTGTTTTTATCATTGTGACGAGACAAGCAACCCCGGCTCTATTATCTCCTCCCAAAGCAGTATTTCCCTTTGCTGTAATTTTATCTTTTGTAATTTCTGGTACTGCTCCAGCACATAAAGAAACTGTGTCAAGATGAGTAATAAATAATTTTCGATCACCTTCTATTTTGCCAGGTAATTTAACAATTAAATTACCAGTTTCAGTTGGTAAAGGAATTTTTAGATTAACCTTATCAAAAAAAACATATTCCTCAGGTACTTTTGCTTCAATTAAAGATTGCTTCACAGCAAGAGCAATATTTTTTTCTTGCCCTGTAATTCCCTCTATGGATAGGAAGTGCATCAAATCATTTAAAGCATTATCTTTATTCATTTAATTATATATCTATAATTAATTACTACTCATCCTTCGTATCAAAACACCAAAATCTTTAAAAAGATTAGGATCACTAAAAATATATCTCCAAAAACAATTTGCATAGGAGTTTTTTTGGTAGTTTTCATTATAAATCTTTATCTTCATTACAGACATCCCAAATGTTACACTAAATAAAGATTGAGCGATGATGAAATACGGAATGTATATAAGAACAGCAAATCCAACAGCATAAGTAAGAAGCTTTGAATCAAAATCATCTAAACTGTCTCCTATACTATTAATTATCAATATATAAATTGCAAAAATTAGCGTACCAGTTATCCACGCAATAAGTCTTTCCCAAAAACTAGTATACCTATTTTCTTCCATAACTTTATATTACCACCAACCACGAGGGATGTTGAGGGGAAATAAAAAAAATTATTGTCTTTTAACTTTAAACTTATAGATAGCCGAAATGCTTGAAATATTTATTCAGTCTTTTGTATTATATTTTGTTGTTATTGATCCTTTAGGAAATACGCCCATCTTTATGACTGTTACTCAACAACAAAATATTAAAGAAAAAAACAAAACAGCAATTGAGAGCGTCCTGATTGCCACTATCATTTTAGTATTGTTCTCAGTTATTGGAAATTTCCTATTATCCTATCTCAATATTTCACTTGCTGCTTTTAGAATAGCAGGAGGAATGATCCTATTTATCATTGCCCTTGAAATGTTATTTAACAAGCGGCAACAAAGAAAAGAAAAAAATATAGAAAACATTGGTGACAAGGTTGCAATCTTTCCCTTGGCAATTCCATTACTGTCTGGACCTGCCGCAATCACATCGGTGATTGTAATAGTAAGCAATCTTGGAGATAATTTTTTATATCAATTGATGGGAGTTGCTTCTTTAATAAGTGTTATGACAATTACACTAATTCTTTTTCTCATAGTTTCAAAATCAGAGAAATTGATCAACAAGAAAGTTACAAATGTTTTCTCAAGGGTCATTGCTATTATATTAGCTGGGCTGTCCGTACAATACGTCATAGATGGTATTTTATCCCTAATATAATTTATCCTACCACCAACCACGAGGGATGTTGAGGGGATTGTAAATCTAATGACCACGCAAAAACATATCTCTTATTCTGCTTGTATTGCTAACAAAAGGTCTGATGTTAAGCTTGTTTTCACGATATATAATAAACAACCCGCTGAAGACGATAACAAGCGAGCCGATGATTTCAAAAACATCTGGCAGGTCTCTAAAGAATAAGTAACCCATAATGAAGCCCGCTACTAACTGAACATATTGAATAGGAGCAAACTCACTGGACTCTAAAATTTTTGCTGCCCCAGTAATACATAAACTACCTGTTCCTCCAATGATTCCACATGTAATAAATATGATCACGTCTGCTAAGGGGACACTTACAAAATTTTGGAAAGAAAAAATTCCACTGATAACAAACCCAACCACTGTACCGTAAAAAGTAAAAGCGATGCTTGATTGAGTATTGGCAAACCGACGAATGATTAAAACATTAACGGCAAGAATAATGGCTGCGAAAAATAAACCGAATAAAGGTAGGGTAAAATGTATCGTTCCCGGTCGAGAGACGATAAGGACACCTGCAAATCCTATTAACACAGCAGACCATCTGCGAATGCCAACTTTTTCTTTTAGGATAAAATGAGATAAAATAGTTAATATTAATGGCGTACTGAATAAAATAGGGTAGATTTCAATTAAAGCATGCCGTTTAAAAGAATTAATTATTAAAGCAGCACATATTATTGCCAATAATCCTCTTAATAATTGAATATGGATTTTATTGTTAATTAACGTATTCCAATTACCTACAATGGCAAGAGCTGCAAGGATTGGAATAAAGGCAAACAGGCAAATAAAAAAATTAATTTCCAGCACTGGATATTTGTTCACCAAATTTAACTTGACAATTGAATCTAACAAAACACATATTGTGTAGCCAGAAAAGCCTAAAGCAAATCCAAAAAAATTATTATTTTCAAAATTATATTTCACGATCTTTACTAAATGAGATCCAGAGCAAGATTTGATATTTTATGTCTCTCATCTGGATTCTTTTGAAAATAAATCAAAATATTAATTGGTTAATTAGAGAAATTTTCCATTATAGCTGCTGCATATTTTATGCCTTTAATATAATTTTCAACATGTATGTTTTCATCAGGAGCATGAAGATTTGCTCCAGAATTCGCAAATCCTGTTAAAACACAAGGTATCCAAACATGTTTTAATATCGTGCCCTCTGCTGATACGCCATTTACAACTGGTTTTTCTCCGAACACTTGAATTGCAGCCTTAATAATTGCTTGAGAAATATCTTCTTTGATTGAAATTTTGTACGGAGGTTCAGCTGAGTCAAAAGCTTTAACCTCAAGATGTCCAAATCCGTGGTCAACAAGATGTTTTTTTATTTTAGTTATACATTTTTGAGGATTCATATGTGGAAGCAATCTAAAATCCAATCTTACCTTGGCTTCACTAGGCACAATTGTTTTCGTGCCAGGACCAGTATAACCCGAGATCATACCTTGTATATTTGCTGTAGGCTCATATGTTCTTGCCTTGATAGCTTCCGTACCTTTTCGATTCAGAACAAATTCATTAATACCAAATTCTTCTTTCAGCGCATCCAGGCTAATTCTGGAATTTTTTTCATCAATTAATTTAATTTCTTCTTCACCAAGAATGTAGAGGTCTTCATACCAGTCTTTAATAAGAATTTTTCTATTTCTATCCATTATAGTTCCCAAAGCATGAATCAAATCCCATGGAGGGCTCGGAACTAATGGAAAGTTTAGAGAATGGATATCCTTTTTTCCACC
>PVBE011079544.1_pt1 | contig 22025 bp, 17 predicted proteins | sample 1631181 | NCBI WGS metagenome assembly PVBE01 (sample SAMN08397723, study PRJNA350692) | Marine metagenome, whole genome shotgun sequencing project. | isolation source: water | place: Pacific Ocean | collected 2012-04 | reverse complement strand
CGTCGATGTTGCCGTCACCCTCGTTGTCGTCGTTGTCGTTGCAGGCGTAGTCGGTATTGAACCCGCCGGCCTCGGTGGCGGCCGGATCGTTGTCGCAGTCCGGGTCGTCGAGGTCTTCCCAACCATCGAAGTCGTTGTCGAGATCGTCGCCGCAGGTGCCGGGCGGCGGGGTCTCTTCCTCGCCATCCAGATCGGACAGGGTCACCTCGGTGATGCCGCAGTCATCGACGGTGACGTCCTCGGTGGGGGTCGCCACGACCTCCTCGTCCTCCGCCGTGTAGGCGGCGGCGCTGATGGAGAACGTCACGGGCACGTTTCCGCCGAGGCCGAGGGCCACGGTCGGGAGTTCGTCTTCTTCGCCGATGTCGAAGCTGGCGACAAGATCGAGCACGCCGTCACCGTCCACGTCGGTGAGGGTGATCGGCAGGCCCGCGAGGTCACCCGCGGGGTAGGCGTTGCCGTCGGCGTCGACCAGCTCACGATCCGGACGGAGCGAGATCTTCACGTTCGTCGCCTGCGACTGCAGCAGTTCGAGGTTGGAGGTCTCCAGCGTCACCTCGAGCCAGGCGCACTCGCCGTCGATGATGATGCCCGCGCTGTCGTCGTCGTCGTCGGGACAACCGGCGAGGACCAGGGCGGCGGGGAGGAGGAGGGAGAGCGGTCGAATCCAGCGGTACATCTTTGTCATCCTCCCGGCTACGGCAGCGCCCACGTGTAGGTCGTGGACGGAGGATCTGTTCCGGGAATGATGGTCGGCCCGGGATCGGTGGTTTGGTTGACCGCGACCGCGGTGATGATGATGCCGGCGGCGACAGCGGCGGCGCCGCCCCCGATGCCTGCCCAGAAGCCGGGGCGCTGATGCACCGGCTTGGTGGTCGCCTGCGCGACCCCGCCGGACAGGTTGAAGCTCTGGAGCCGCGCCGCGACGCGGGTCTTGCCGCTGGCGTCCACGACCGCCGGCTGCACGAAGTCGGCATGCCCGGGGTAGGTGGCGCGGATGGAGTAGGTGCCCGGCTTCAGTGGGCCCAGGACCTGCTTGCCTTCGCCCAACTGCACGCCGTTGACGTAGACCATCGCGTCCCGCGGCGACGGCTTGATCTCAAGCATTCCGCCTTCGGGCACGAGCGTGACGTCGATCGCCGTGGGCACGCCCTCTTCGATCTGGACCGACTGGATGACCTCGGAGTGGCCGTCCTTGGTGATGCGCACGCCGCGCTGACCGGGCTGAATCGGGTCGATGGTGGCGGGGGTCTGGCCGTAGCTTCGCCCGTCGACGGCGACGGAGGCGCCCTCGGGGGTGGTGTTGACGGTCAAGGTGCCGAGGGAGCCGCGGAGCATGACCCGCACCGGCGTCATCCGCACTTCGGGGAGCTCGATCTTGCCTTCGTAGCGGCCGAACTCGCCGCCTTCGACCACCAGCGTGTGGGAGCCGGGCTCGACGGGATCGAGGATGGTCGAGCCCTGCCCGATCTCCTCGCCGTCCAGCAGGATTCGAGCGGTCGCGACGTCGGTCTCGACCTCCAGGCCCGGGAGCACCCGCTGCAAGGTCGCGATGACCTCGACGGTGGCGTCGGCGGGGAGGTTGATCGACTCCTTGTGCGTTGCGAAGGCCTCGCGCTGAACCTCGATCTTGTGAGGCCCGGCGGCGATGATCTCGACGATCGGCGCTTCACCGAGGAGCTCGCCGTCGACAAACACGACGGCCCCGTCGACGTTGCATTTGACGTCGAGGATGCCCTCCGCTTGCGCGAAGACGAGTTGAGGGATGAGGACGCCGATCAAACCGATCAAGGGCGCCACAATTCGAAGACCCGTAGGACTCGTCACTGGCTGCTGCTCCTGCCACCGCGTGTGGCCCTCAAATCCCCACCTAGGGCGTATCTGAGGCGGATGGAATCTACCACGGGCGGATGCCACAGGGATCGGACCCCCCGTCACACGGATCAGGAAGTCCCCCACCCCTCAGGCAGGCGTTTGAAGACCCGGCCGTCGGGGGTGCGCGAGGTCAGGCGGGTGCGGTCGAGGTACTCTAGGAAGGGGATCGCGTGGCGGCGGGTGAGGCCGCTGATCTCCTTGAACGCCTGCGTCGTCACGTAGCCGTCGCCCGCCTCGGCGTGGGCAGCGAGCCGGCCGACGAGAGCCTCGAACGGGGCCCGAGCCACGTAGTAGTCGTCCGCGACGCGGTGGACCTCGCCCTCGTCGACGAGCCAGCCGAGGCCGTCGGGGGGGAGCCTCAGGCCGTAGACGGCGTCGGCCAGCTTGGGGGGATGCGCTCCTCCCTCGGCGAGCGCGGCGACGAGGGCATCCAGCGCCGTCCGATGCTCCGAGGAGGGGGCCGCAGAGTGGTCCGGGAGCGCCAGCCGGTCGCCCCGCCGCTCCACCTCCGCGGCCGCTTCGAGCTCCCCCACGAGGGCCGCGAAGACGCGATCGCCGGGCGGGGGGAGGAGGGCCTGGCGCACCTCCGCGAGCAGCGGCCCGTTCAGGAGCGGGTGCTCGGCGTGGTGGGCGGCGATGACTGCACGGGTCGGCTCCACCCACCGGGCGGCGGCGCCGGTCCAGGTCCACGACGGCGGCTCCGACGTCAGCGCCACGGCCTCCCCCGCTTCGACCGCCGTGAGCGCCACCGTGCGCACGTCCCCGACCGAGGGGGGGAGCCGGCGGCGAAGCTCGTGGAGGTCCACCGCCCTCCCCTCGGCCCGACGGAGGAAGGCGACGAACCGGTCTTGCCCGGAGGCGCCGCGGTCCTGAAGCACGCCGAGCAGTCGACCGGCGGCGGGCCGCTCCCGACGGCGCAGCAGGGGTGGTTCGGGGTCCAGGATCGTGCCCCCGCCGATGGTCACCATCGGGGACTCCGCGCGCAGCACGAAGCGATCGCCGGCGACCGCGCCGGTCTCTTCCTCCAGCGCCAGCTGGGCGAGCCCGCGGCCTCCGGGTTCGATCTGCTCGGGGGCGGGGCCGCCGTCCGGATCCATGAGTCGGACCACCGCCAGCAGCTCCGCGGTGCCCACGAGGAAGCGGACGCGGGCGTTGTTGGGGAGCGGCCGAGGCGCCGACTCCAGGAGCGTGAACCCGACGTCGATGCGGTCGGAGCAGGCCAGCGCCTTGGGGGTCGCGAGCCACGCGCCCGCGGGCACGGCCGCGCCTTCGACCCCCTGGAGGTTGATCGCCACGCGGGTGCCGCGCCCGACTTCGTCCGCGTCGGCGCCGTGCACCTGAACGCCGCGCACGCGCACGCTGCGCCGGCCCGGGAGGACCTCCAGGGTCTGACCCGGCTTGAGGGTGCCGTCGCGGGTGGTGCCGGTGGCCACCGTGCCGAAGCCGCGGATCGAGAAGCTCCGATCCACGGGGAGGCGGAAGACGTCGGTGGAGCGACGCGCGGGCAGGCGGCCGGCCGCTTCCGCGAGCGCTTCCCGGGCCGCCTCGACCCCCTCGCCGGTGATTCCGGAGGTCGGAATGATCGGCGCCTCGGGCCAGGGCGTGCCTTCGAGGAGCTCGCGGACGTCCAGATCGGCCAGCTCGATGAGCTCGTCGTCGACCAGATCGGCCCGGGTCAGCGCCACCACCAGCTCCGGCACGCCGAGCATGGCGAGGATCTCGACGTGCTCGCGGGTCTGGGGCATCACCCCTTCCTCCGCGGAGACCACCAGGAGGCCCACATCGACGCCGCCAGCGCCGGCCACCATGGTGCGCACGAACTTCTCGTGGCCGGGCACGTCCACGACCCCCGCGACCTGCCCGCCGGGCAGTGTGATTGGGGCAAAACCGAGCACGATGGTGATTCCTCGACGCTTCTCTTCGTCGAGCCGATCGGTGTCCACGCCCGTCATGGCGCGCACCAACGTGGTCTTGCCGTGATCGATGTGGCCGGCGGTTCCGATGATCAGGGAGTCAGCACTCATCTATGATCACCGTGTGAAGCGTCCGCCGATTGAACTGGAGATTCGTGAGCCGACCGGCCTCGAACTGGGCACGTTCGACGTCTACATGGTGCGGCAGAAGATCTTCGGAGGCGAGCTTCAGCCCCGATGCGAGTTCCGCGACGTGGACGGCGAGTGGAAGCGGCTGACCGAGCATGCGGCCTTCTCGGAGGTCTTCTGGCTCCTCGGCAAGGACCCCGGACGCGAACGGGGCAAGCGGGTTGCGCGTTTCGGCGGGTGGCAGGGCAGCGCCAGGCAGAAGAAGCCGACCGGCGAGGCCTCGATCCGGCTCGACGGGGGGCGAACCAGCGGACGGCACGACAAGCCCGGCAGCGGGCTGCTTCGAAAAGTCTTCGGCAAGAAGTGATTCGCGCGCTGCTGGGATGCGTCGCGTTGGCCGCGATGCTGACGGCGTTGCCGGCTGTCGCGCACGCTGACAGCGTCCCCTACCCCGACCGCGCCCAATGGGACCGGGAGGACAACGACCCCACCCACCAGGCGGGCTGGCGCAAGCAGAGCCATCGCATGCTGGAGACCCACATGAGGGCGTGGGCCTGGGGCGGGCAGATCGCTCCGCTGCTGACCGGGGCGACGCTGCTGGGGCTCGGGGGCGGCCTCGAAGCGGCCAACGGCACCGGCTACGTGCTCCTGTACTTCGCCCTCCCCATGGGCCTCGCGAGCTGGGCCATGTCGCTGGGCATCTGGCCGACGTTCGCCGTCGCCTTCGACATCGTCAACAGCAACTCGAACCTCCGGTACGCCATCGCTCGGTTTCGGAAGCAACAGGCCGTGAACGCGTGGACGGCGCTGGGGCTGGGGCTGCTCGCGACGCTGCTGACCGCGTTGGCCCCCGCGACCGCGGGCGTGACGGCGTTCCTGGGGGGGATGGCGTTCGCCCCGATCCCCTTCCTGGGGCACGCGTCCGTGGCCTACGGCGTCTTCGCCAAGCAACTCGAGGCGCGTCACGGCGACGACGGGACCTACCATCGGTTCCGCGGGGCGAGCGTGACGGTCGGCCTGGGCTCCTTCGTAGTCCGCTTCTAGGTCACTCGATCCGCACCGCGGCGAGCTGCACGTAGCCCAGGCCACGCCACTGGAAGCCGTAGAAGCCGGAGCGCTCCGCGGGGGCCTCGAACGTGTGGTTCTTGCCCGCCACGGTGACCTTCACGGCGCGCCCGTCGACCTTGATCGTGACCTTGGCGGACTTCCCTCGCGGCCACTTGATCGCACTCCGCCCGAGCACCTGCTCGTCCCAGCCGTCCTTGCGGTCGTAGGAGCCTCGCACCGTCTCCGTCATGCGGATCAGCTGCACCTCGGTGTCGGTCAGCACGACCATCCACTGGGTCGTGGGGCGGTTCAGCACGGACTCGCCGGCGGCGTCCTTGCCCTTGTCGACGCGCACGTCGCGCACACCGAAGACGAAGCCGAAGTGGGGGCGCGCCTCGGTCCAGCCGTCCGATTCGATCCGGCTGTTGTTCAGATCGTCGGGGCGGGCGAAGTCAACCTCGAACGCGGCCGTCACGTCCTCCCGGGGCACGCCATCGAGCAGCGCGACGGTGTCGGTCTCGACGTTGCTGTCCCGGTCCTTGTAGTACCGGAGGGCGTCGAACCGCCGGGCGTCGGTGCGGGGGCCGGAGCGCAGCCACCACGCCGCCTGGAGCGTCCACATCGGGTGGCCCCCGAGGATCAGGTACTTCTCGTCGTCGAAGTTGTCGGAGCGGATGCGGTCCAGGAGCTTGAGCCCCTCCGGATCGACGGACGCCCCCAGGAAGTGCTCTTCGGCCTGCTTGACGATGGGCCCCTGGGACCAGCCGTCGGCCTGGGCGCCGAGGATCCACTCCCGCACCAGCACCGCGTCCTTGGCGGACTGCAGCAGCCGCTCGTAGTCGCGGTTGCGCTCGACTTCGCGGGCGACCCCCTCGAGCACGTACGGGTTCTCCTCCCCAGCGACGTCGCGCGTCAGCAAGGCGGTGGATTCGTCCAGCCGGAGGACCTCGCGAAGCTCCTCGGACAGCGTCTCCTTCTGCTCCTTGCGCCAGAAGTCGCCGGGGTCGAGCTTCATCCCCGCGTCGATCAACTCCTCGCGCAGCCGCACCTCCTCGGCGCGATCCAGGTGGAGCATGGCGGCGAGGGTGCGCGGCCAGCGGAGCGGATCCACGAGCGCGTTCTTGCGGTTGTCGGGGTGGCCCTGGTCGTCGTCCCAGAGGTACTCGACCGCCTCGGCGAAGTCGGCGTCGAACGTCTCCTCCTCGGGCAGCCCTCGGTAGAAGCGGTCGCCATCGATGACCAACGGCACGGCCGGCCACAGCGCCCGAGCCTCGCTGTAGTAGCTCGCCGCCAGGGTGTCGGCGGTGCGCGCCATCGCCCACTGGTCCTCGGCCCGCCGGAGCTCCCCGAGCTTGCCCCGGTTTCGGCCCAGGTTGGCGTAGGCGATGGTCAGCAAGTACAGCGCCGTCAGCCGTTCCCGCTGGGCCTGCGGACCCATGGCGGAGGCCTTCTCGAACAGGCGGGCGACGATCCGGGCGTCGGCTTGCGCGGCCTGCAGCTTCTCCAGCCGGCGCAGCTGCTCCCGGGCGGCGGCGAGCTCGTCGCTGCGGGTGCGCAGCTCCCCGATGATGCGTTCGTACTCGCCGAGGGTGACGCGGGCGAGCTTGAAGTCCTCGTCGGCGGCGGCGGCCTCCCGGAGGCGGGCGAGGGCGTCGTCGTAGTCCTCGCGGTCGAACAGGTCGATGCCCTGGCTGAACGAGCTGAAGGCGCCGAAATCGGCGGTGTGGATCCGGGCCACGGCGGCGCGTTCCCGGGCCGCCAGGGACAAGCCGAGCGACCCGATGAGGTTGCGCACGAGCTCCTTCTCGAGCTCGAAGAAGGCCTCGGTCTCGCCCGTGATCTCTTCACCGAGGGTGACCGAGCCGTCCTCGACGTCGAACAGGCGCGCGTCCAGGCGCATGGTGTCGCCGAGCACCGTGAAGCTGCCCGCGAGCAGGTGGGAGGCGCCCGCGAGCTTGCCGAAGCGGGTGGCCGTGGCGGGGTCGACGGCGCCGCCTTCGCCCAGCGCGATCTCGTCCTGGATCTCCCGCAGGCGGGACCGCTCGACGAGCTTGATCGCGGCGACCGCGCTGAGGTCGGTCGTGAGCATCGACTGGAGCCCCTTGCCCAGCGGCGCAAGCTCGGCGTCGGCGGAACCGTTGGTGAACTCCAGCACCGCGACCGTCACCTCGGCCGCGGCCGGGGACGACAAGATCATCAGGAACAGGGCCACCAGGAGTGCTCGCATCGGCCTCAAAGACTACCCTCCCTCCCACTATGACCATCGATACGAGTCGAGAGTTCCGACCGGTCGGCATTGCGGTGCTGACGGTCTCCGATACCCGCACCGACGAGACCGACACCTCCGGCCGCACGCTGGTCGAGCGGGCCCAGGGGCTGGGTCACCGGATCGCCGCCAAGGTGATCGTGAAGGACGACACGGACCTCCTGGAGGCGCAGCTGCGCACCTGGGTCGCCGACGACTCCATCGACGTGATCCTGACGACGGGCGGCACCGGCATCACCGGGCGCGACGTCACCCCCGAAGCGGTGCAGCGGGTGCTCACCAAGGAGATTCCTGGCTTCGGCGAGCTGTTCCGCTGGATCAGCTACCCCAAGATCGGGACGTCCACGATCCAGAGTCGGGCGCTCGGCGGGCTCGCCGGCAAGACGCTGATCTTCGCGATGCCGGGCAGCACCGGCGCCTGCAAGGACGCCTGGGACGGCATCCTCGCGAGCCAACTGGATGTTCGCTTCCGACCCTGCAACTTCATCGAGCTGCTGCCCCGCCTGGCCGAGTAGGAGTTTTCCCGGCATCTCCCCTGGATTCGGTGGACTGACCTGCGATACCTTGTCAGTTAGGAGCCATTCCTCGAACTGGGGCCGAGGCAGGCATGGAGAGACGAAAATCCCCTCGCAGAGCATGCGAGGGACCGCTGCTCGTCCGACACGGTGGCGCCGCCATCCGTGGCTGGATGCGTGATCTCACGAACAACGGCGCGGGCTTCGTCAGTGACGAAGAGCTCGAGCCAGGCATCCGGATGAGGCTGGAATTCCGCCGGCCCGACGGCGAACGCGTGGAGGTCGAGGCGTCGCTGGTGCGTGCCCTCACCCTCCAACGTAGACCGAAGAAGCAGTTCGGCTACGGGGCGACCCTCACGGGCCCCATGCGGGCCGTGGAGACGACAGACGCGCCGGTCGCGCCGCAGTGGGAAGGAGGTCGACGTCAGCGGATCCGCGAGGTCCGGGCGTTGGTCGAGCTGATCCCCGTCGAGCTGTCGCCCGGGTCCGGCATTCGCTGGAAAGGAAGCCTGGAAGAGGTCAGCGCAAGCGGGGTTCGGATCGCGTCGGACCGGCCGCTGCGCGACGGTACCCGCTGCCGGGTGCAGATCCTCCCCCCCGAGGGGAGCCCCTGCCCGCGCGTCGGGTTCCTCGGGGTCATTCGCTGGGTCGGCGACGGCCCGACCGGCTACCTGCTGGGGGTGTCCATCGAGGAGCTTCCGTCGTCCCGAGCCTCGGAGTGGGCGGACTACGTGGTCGCGCGGTTGGGGCTGGGCTAGCGGACCGCTCCGCGGCGTCGTATACGTCCCCCATGGAGCTTCCCCTCAACGTCCTCGGCGGGCCGCTGAACGCCTGCTCGCACGACCCTGTCACCGGCTGGTTCCGCGACGGCTGCTGCAACACCGACGAAAACGACCACGGGTCTCACACCGTCTGCGCGGTGGTCACGCAGGAGTTCCTCGTCTGGCTGCAGGAGGCGGGCAACGACCTGATCACCCCGGCGCCCCAGTACGGGTTCCGGGGGCTGCGTCCGGGCGACAGCTGGTGCATCTGCGCCGCGAGCTGGCGGGATGCTCACCGCGCCGGCAAGGGCTGCGCCGTGCACCTGGAGTCGACGCACAAGAAGGCGCTGGAGATCGTGCCCATCGAAGAGCTAATGGTGCACGCGGTCGCACCCGAGGCATAGCTCAGACGATGCCGTAGCCGAGGTCCGCGGCAGCATTTCGCAGGGGCGTGAGCAGCGCCGGATCCAGCAGCGAACGGTGAAACTCGGGCGAGGACGGCAGCGCGGAGGCACCCCGCTCCCAGACCGCGATGCTGGGATCGACCCCGTTCATCGACGACGGGTAGCGCACACCCTGCACGTCCGGATAGGCCTCGTAGATGTTCCGCGCCCAGCGCTGCGCCCGCGCTCGCTGCCCCGACGCGATCGCCTGAGACGCTCCCGCCCGGGTGGGCCAGGAGCCTCCCAGCTCGAGCAGGGTCAGCGGTTCAGCCAGCTCGAACGCGACGATCCAGGCGTCGTGGGCGCCGCGATCGACGGTGCGGGTGTCCTGGAAGACCTCCGCCAGGCAGGTCGGGCCGGAGTCGGCGCAGTACAGAATCGCGCGGTCCTGGATGCGGGGCGGCTCGAAGTGGTGGTCGAACCGGCCGAGCGTCGGGCCGAACGATCGGAACGTGTTCCACAGCACCGGGTGGGGACCGCCGCGCGCGTAGATGCGCCACAGCTCTGTCCCGGCGGGGAGCGTCGTCAGATCGGCCGGGATCGCAACCAGGGTCGCGACGTCCGGCGGCTCGGGGAACTTGGCCACAGAATCGTCCGAAGGGTCGGAGAGTAGATGCTTGGCGGGAAGAGATCCGTCCCGGCGCGGACGAAATCCCTAGAGCCGGCCGGCGAGTTCGACGACGACCTCCACCGGGTACCCCAGGCGCAGCCAGTCGCGCGGGCTCATCGAGTCGTCGGACCCCACCGGCACCAGATCGGTGTGCGGCAGGGTGAACCAGCGCTGCACAGCGACGGGGTGGAGCTCGGTGTCCAGCCGGCGCATCACCTTGCCGAAGCCGGGCACGGTGCCGTCCGTCAGGAACTGGAACTCGGGGAGCCGCCAGCCGTTGCGAAACCGAACTCCGTAGAGCGAAGCGGGGTCCTCGGTGAGGCGTTGACGCACGCGGCTGGGGGCGACGCCGAGGCGCTGGGCCGCCTGCTTCGTCGTGACGCTGGTGGCCAAGAGCGCGCCGTACTCGGCGGCCGTGACATCCAGGGCGTCACCCCGCCCGCCCTCGCGCGCGACGAGATCGAAGCCGCCACGTCGCAGCGCGGCCACCTCGTCAGCGGGAAGATCGGCCGTGGGGTCCGATGGATACAGGGTCGCGTGCAGGTGGCCGACGGCCTCCTGCAGCATCTCCGCGAGTCCCTCGCCCCCGGTCGTGATGCCGTGAGCGTGCAGGAACGCGAGCGTGCGTTCCTCTGCCGGCGGGGTGCTGCTCATGGTTCCCTCCATGGTCGAACCTAACGCACACTAACGACGATAGATATCGTTAGCAATGCAGAAGATTCTCCCGGGGTGACGATGATCGGGTTCACCTCACCGGATCGAACTTCGTCACCTCGCGCAGGAAGTTGTGGTCCAGGTACTCGCGCTCGATCATCGAGGCCATTTCCTCGGCGGAGTGGAACCGGTCGTAGTCGACGCGGATGACCGGCGTGGAGCGGCTGATGTCGGCGATGAACTCCTCGTATCCCTGGTAGAGGGCTTCGAGGTACTCCATGGAGATCCCGGACTCCACTCCCCGGGATCGCGCCAGGATTCGCTCCATGGACCGGCCCGGCTTCACGTCGAGGTAGACGATGACGTTGGGTCGGCACATGAAGTTGCTCATGTGGGCGAACAGCGCCTGGTAGGTGCGCCAATCGCGCTCGTCCATGAGGCCCAACTGGACCAGCATCTTCGCGAACACCGAGTCCTCGTAGATCGTCCGGTCCTGCACCGCCGAGCGGCCGGTCCAGATGATCTCCTGGTGCTGCTGGAAGCGTCGGTTCAGCAGGTAGATCTGCGTCGCGAACGCGTACTTGGCGGTGTCCGCGTAGAAGTCCTCGAGGTACTCGTTGTCTTCTACGGGCTCGTAGTAGACGTCGATGTCGAGGTGTTCACCCAGCGTCTTGGCGAGGGTGGATTTGCCGGCGCCGATCATGCCGGCGATGCCAATGAAGAGACGGTCGAAAGACATGCGGGGGGGCTTGTAGCACCGAACCCGGCTGGGCTACCGGCTGAGTTCGAACACCCCGCAGTTGCTCCCGGCGAAGATGCGGCCGTTCGGGCCGATCTCGAGGGCCTTGACGTGGCCGCCGATGCGGCGGTCGAAGACGATGGTTCCGTCGGAGACGCCGCGGGCGATGATCCGGCCCGTGTAGAGGTTCCCGGTGACGACCGTCTGGCCGTCGGGGGTGATCTCGATGGGGCGCACGCCGAACGCATCGGGGAGCGAGCCCAGCCGCTCCAGGGTGTCGGCCTGGAACGCCTCGACGCGGCCGTGCATCAGGCGCGGCACGAAGACGACGCGCTCCGACGACGACAGCGCCAGGTCCCACTGGTGGGTTCCGACCTCGCCCCACGCGACCTCCTGCCCGGAGCGCAGATCGACGCGGCGGAGGTAGGAGTCCATCCACAAGCCGGCGGACCAGGCGGAGTCGCTGGAGGCCTCGACGATGATCGAGTTCGTCTCGGCGCGGCCCAGGTCCAGGCGCTCGAGTTCCTCGCCCGTGGTGGGGTCGATCTGAATGAGGCGGCCGGCGAACTCCATGGAGATCCAGACGCCGCCGTCGCCGTCGGAGACGACGTCGGAGACACCGCGGGCCGCCAGCCGTTCGCCCAGGGCGAGGGAGTCCGGATCGAAGACGGCGAGGCCGTTGCCCTGCTCGGAGTCGGAGCTGGCGAGGAGCACGAGGAAGCGGCCGTCCTCGAGCGCGAGCAGGGTCTCCGGCTCCGTCCGGTCGAAGAGGCTGTCGGTGGGGCGGGCGGTCGAGGCCGTTCGGGTGCTGCCCGAGGCGAGGTCGACGAGGAGCAGCTCGCGGGGCTCGCGGCGAGAAGCCAGGAGCTTCGACCCGTCGGCGGAGACCTCGAGGTCGAACGCGCCGGAGGCAGTCGACAGGCGGGTCAGCCCGGGGGCGTCCGCGGGCGGGCAGCCCCACATCGTCGTCGTGTAGTGCAGACCGACCACGGCGAGGGCGGCGAGCGACGGGATGGCGGCGAAGTCGACGAGGCGGCGCGGGTCGAAGTGGGGCCACGAGACGGGGCGCAGTCCGCGCTTCAGTCCCCACCAGCCGAGCGCGGCGGGGCCGAGCACCGAGGGCACGACCACGAGCGGCCAGTACAGCACCGGGATGCGTGAGATCCGCGCCGCCAGATCCGACACCGCGTGCAGCCAGGGCGTGAGGATGTGCCCCGCGGCGCCTTCCACGAGTACATGCAAAACGACGAACACGGTCACGATCGGGGCCGCCGGAAAAGGGAATATGTCCGTACCTGACCCCGGCGCAGGGGGCGGGGTCAGGTACGGAGCAATTCCCTTTTCGGGGGCCAGAAACGCCGCGCCGAGGAGGAAGACGGGGAGGGCGATCAGGAGCCATGTGAGGCGGAGCTGAGCGGCGAGGAGGAAGAGGTAGCCCTGGCCCAGCAGGGCGAGCAGACAAACGACCAGGTGGGTCGGGATGAGCTCGCGGCGGAGGGGGCGTGAGCCCCGCAGTTCGATGGCGAGGGCGGCGGCGACGACGACCCCGTAGCCGAACACGACCAGCGAGGTGGGGCGATCGAGCACCCGGCCGATGACCTCGAGCATCACGAACGCCAGATCCTTGACCCAGGACGCAAACGCCGGCGATGCCACGACCCCCACCAACGCGGCGGCCAGCGCTGCCGTGGCGGCGGCTTCGGTGCGGGTCGGGAGCATCCTGCCCCTGCGGTCTGCGGCCGTCATTTTCCGAAGATACAATCGCGGCGCTTTGTTTGAGCGACTCCGCCAGCTTCGCGCGCGTCTGCGCGATCACCATGAACGGCTGCGAGCCCTGCCGCTGTGGTTCCGGTTCCCGCTGCACGTCGCGCTTGCGAGCCTGTTTGCGTTGGGCCCTGCGACCCGCATCGCGTACTGGCTGGTCGTGGGCACAATGACCGAGGCGTGGCCCTGGCAGCTGTGGGGCGAGCCGTACCTGAACTTCGTCGACATGATGCTGACGGAGAGGCTGCACCAGGTGTATCTGCTCACCGCCATCGGCGGCGCCGCGACCATTGGCTGGCTGCTCCGCTCCCTTCCCGAGCAGCGGTCGATGCCCATGCGCATGGTGATGGGCACCCCGATGGTGGGGATGATCCTGGTGGGCGCGTTCTGCCTGACGGTGCTGTCGCCGCTGTTGGCGATCAACTCGGTCCGCCTCGTGCGGAACTGGCCCCCGCGCACCGACCACCTGATCCAGAAGAACTGCGGCCACTGCCACAGCCCCTACCGCCCCCAGCACTACATCAAGCCCCCCGAGATGTGGCGCAAGACGGTGCGGCGCATGATCGAGCGGAACAAGGCGCCGGTGTCGGACGCCGACGGCGACAAGATCATCGCCTGGCTGCAGGACTACCGGTCCTTCGACGACGCCTGGATGTTCCGCGGCAAGTGCGAACGCTGCCACCACCGCACCCACCTGCTGGAGCGCGACCGGACCGCGGAGGAGTGGGCCTGGATCGTCCAGCGGCTGCAGTGGCTCAACGGGTTCGCCTACCGCGAGGATCAGCAGATCCAGATCAAGCGCTACCTCGCCGAGAACCTGTCCTCCGATCCACCTCCGGAGGGCACCCCCGAGCGGGCCGAACTCGACTCCCGGATCGAGCTCCAGCGGGCCTGCAATCCCTGCCACTCGCTGTCGCTGGTGCTGGAGGAGGGGGCGATGGACGATCCCCGGGCTATGGTGGAGCGAATGTCCCAGAAGAACCCGACCTTGGTGCCGCCGGACCGCATCGACGAGTTGACGAAGGCGTGTGAGGACCTGCCGAAGGATGAGGACGGGTTCTGGGAGTTGTTCCCGCACGACGTGCTGCTGGAGCTCGACCGATGACCGTCAAACAGAAGCGCTTCACGCTCCTGGCGATCCTCCCCTTCCTCTTCATTCCGCCGTTTCTGCTGGTGGCCAACATCCCCGAGCAGGAGGACTGGGTGCTCGGCCCCGAGGACATGAAGGAAGGGCCCATCGCGCTGGGGGACAACTGGTTCCACCTCGGCATGAAGTCGGTGCACTTCCCCTGGAAGGGCAACGTCAAGGTCAGTGACTTCGACCTGCAGTCCGGTGGCCAGTTCGTCGTCGACTTCGACATCCTCGCGGAGATGGGCCGGGCCGAAGGCTTCTACGACGAGATCGACGCGATGTACGCGGTCCTCATCGGCGAGCCGGTGTACCGCCAGGACGGCCAGCGCAGCGGCTTCACCGGCGTCGCCCTGACCACCCGCACCACCGCCGCCGGCGTACCCCTGGAGCACTACAACGGCACCGCCCCGGTCGCCGCCTTCGGGGACAAGCGCGGGAGCCCCTTCGAGTCCGTGGTCGAGTTCCCCGCCGAGCAGCTCAACATCGCCGACGACCCCAAGCACACCCGCATGACGGGGCAGTGGGTGGTGACGATGGACGACGACATCCCGCCCGGCTGGTACCGCCCCCACGTCGAGCTCTTCGTGAAGTTCAAGGGGTCGGGCAAGAAGACGGATCTGCGCCACCTCGGCATCAACCTGGGCGCCTGGGTCAACGAGCGGGCCGACACCATCAAGCCCAAGATCCCGACACCCCAGAAGCTGAACCCCGCCGACCTGCACGAGTTCATGAAGGACGCCCAGGTCCTGCCGAACGTGAAGGTCGGAGACGCGGCCCAGCCCAAGCTGGTCTTCACCCTGTTCCACGACATCGCCGCCCACGGGCAGTCGGGGCTGCTCTCCAAGGAGGACACCGGGTACGCCGGCATCTCCAACCGGTCGCGGTTCCCCACCCCGTTCGTGCTCCAGCCGGGACGCTGGGAGACGACGCCCGGGCTCCCCGCGGTGTTCCCCTCGACGGGCATGGCGGGGCTGTTCCAGGGCTTCGGATCCCTCGCGCGCGAGGTCGAGAGCTGGCTGGACCTGGAGTCCGGCACGTTCTCCATGACGATCACGGGTCCGGACGGGGAGACGATCAACCTCGGCAGCAAGCACATCGAGCACGCCGGTGAGTCCGGCCTCGAGCTGTCCGGCGGGCCCTACCAGGTCGACCTGCGCCAGACCGGCGAGTACGTCGTGACGATGGAGGGCTGCTTCCAGGACATCCTCGGCCGGCAGCTCTGCGGCGGGGGCACCTACGAGTTCACGTGCGCGCTCCCGATGTCGTTCAGCACGGCGGTCAAGCCTGGCACCAACTTCCTCGTCGGGGCGCGCTACCCCGCGGTGATGGACATCAACCCCGCCGTCGAAGCGGACGTCACCGTCGACCTCAAGTACGTGCCCAACAGCGAGCCCGACCGCGCGATCCACTACGTCATCGAGGGCAAGTCGACCCGCTGGGGCTACTTCGAGCCCGAGGAGTTCCCGCCCGCGTTCGAGGAGCCCGGCGAGTACTTCTCGCTCCTGACGGTCAAGTGGACGGACCAGTCCGGGAACCTCTGGCTGGGGCTCCAGAGCAGCGGCGGCGTCATCGCCCCCGTCGATCCCGAAGTGCGGCTGCATGGCACCCGCACGAGCTTCTTCGACCCGCGCGCCGAGATGGAGCAGCTGGGCAGCTTCGAGCGGTACTACGAGGAGTTCGAGGGCGGCAGCAGCTTCGCCGAGCACAGCGCGCTGAGCTTCTACGACCACACCTTCCCGTACCACTCCGGGGACGTGCTGTACGTGCCCACGACGTACCCGCTGGAGTCCGTGATCGGCCCCAGCCTGTCCATGTCGGCCGAGACGGACGAAGTGCGCGAGCGATTCGAGGAGCTGTACCTCAAAGACGGCCCGCTGGAGCCGTATCCCTACGCCAACCGCTTCCGCAGGCTTTGGTACCTGCCCCACGTCTACAAGCAGAGCGAAGACAATTTCACGTACCACACCATCGAACCGGGGGTGATGGACAACCTGCCGGTGGTTCCGGTGTCCAAGAGCGGCTACAGCCCGTACGCGTGGCCCGAGGACATCGAGCTCGAGGCGTACACCTACTTGAGCGTGATCCGACCCGGTCTGCCGATCCTGTCGATGGCGTACGCGGGCAACTACATGGCGCCCTGCTGGATCATCTCGCCGAACGACTACGGCTACCGCTTCCACAGCAGCCCCAACGGCGACCTGCCGGAGGACCTGTACCGGGTGATGGGCGGCCTCGTGATCAAGGACCACACCACCGGCAAGAACTACTACGACGCCTACAGCTCGGCGATCCGGGTGCTCCCCCCGGGCAGCTCGTACACGGCGGTGCAGCCGCCGGGCGAGATCCCGATGATCTCGATGTCGGGGCGGGACGAGAACATCTTCATGGGGCTGAACACCTCGGGCGTGTTCGCCGTCGGCCACCGGCTGCTGCTGGGCGGCACGCTGATGCCGCCGACCGAGGCGGAGGTCACGTTCGACGTGGAGTGGCCGTCGGGCCGGACCTTCCACGACACCGTGTCGTCCAACCGGCTGGGCGGCGTGCGGCCTCCGCCGGGGCTGTATCTGGACGAGCCCGGGGTCTACAAGGTCAAGATCGACATCGAACTGGAGCGGACCAACGGCGAGATCGTGCACGGCGACGTGGTCGGCTCCGGCGACGGCCAGATCTACTACTTCGCGCTGCCCGAGGACGGCCCGCGGGTGTTCGCCTCGCCGCTGCCGGCGATGAGCCGGGCCCCCAACCGCGACCGCATCGACGTGCCGCTGCGCTGGGATCCGAACGTCGAGAACCCCCGCCTGACGTGGTCGGTGATGACTCCGGGCTCGTTGTTCGACGAGGGCACCCTCGAGCTGGAGGGCGACAGCCACGACTTCACCTGGCGCCCGCGCCAGAGCCAGATTCAGCTCCCCAACTACGACACCGTCGACTACGGCTCCGGGCAGCAGTTGCTGACCGACATCATCGTCTTCGTCTTCTTCTTCGAGGGCGAGCTGGACGGTGAGCCGGTGTTCGACGCGGTGCGGGTGGCGATGCGCGGCGACGTGCTCCTGAACCCCGACGCGCTCGGAAACCCCGACGCCCTCCGCGGTGCCGGCGCCTACGTCGGCGACCCGCCCGCGGTGCAGGCCCAGTACCCGGCCGCGAGCTACACCAAGACCAAGGACCTGGACGGCCTGCAGCTGAAGTTCGGCGAGGACCAGGACGACTACGGCCAGGGCGTCGAGCTCGACGAACGCGCGCACTAGGGAACCGATGGTGCGCACCTGCCTGCTCTTCGCTGCCCTCCTCCTGACCGGATGCCCCGCCATCGGGGAGATGCCCTGCGGCTACGACAAGCAGACAGAGATCACGATCCACACCGGGGTCGCCGGCGCGCCCGCGCGGGCTGATTCGGTGACCTGCCAGGTGGGCTCCGACGAGCCGATCTACGCCCACTGCCGCGACGAGTCCTGCACGGTGTGGCGATGCTCGGGCCAGGAGGGGCGGGTACTCATCATCGCCCGAGCGGGCGGCGCGATCGGGTCGGCCGAGGTCCCCGTCAGCCAGGGGCCCTGTGATGACAGCCGGCCCGAGGTCGCGATCACCATCGGCGGCTGACCCACGGCCGATCCCGGCGCGCTACCCTCACGATGTGCCCCCCGAACGGACCACCGACGAGCGCCGCCTGCATGTGCTCGCCTGGAGCGCTGCGCTGCTGACGTGGCTGGTGTGGGACACGTTCGGCCAGGTGCTCGCCCGGGACGTCGAGGCGCTCATCGAGAACCTCGTGCGCGACTGGACCACCGACTACACGCAGGCGCCGTACGCACGCACGGACTTCATCGAGCCGTTCCGCCTCGCGGCGCGGTTCGGGCCGGTGCCGCTGCTGCTGACGGCTGCCGCGGGCACGATGTACCGCCTGACCGCGGGGGAGAACGGGGACCACCCGCTGTCGCGGCTCTCGGGCAAGCAGAAGCTTCTGGTCACGGCGGCCACGCTGGGACCGTTCGCGGCGGCCGCGTTCCCGCTGGGGCTGGGGCTGAGCATGTGGGTTGCGGTCGAGCTGTACTGGTGGCTCGAGTGGTACGGCGACATGGATCCGACGATGCTCTGGATCCACGAGAACGCGGTCTGGCTGCTGCTCCCGGGGGTGGCGACGTCCGGCATCGCGGCGCTGGTCTTCGCGCTGTCCGAGTCCCCCGATCCGGTGCTCAAGAAGAAGCGTCGGAGGAGCCGGACGCGGAAGCTGCTGCGGTGGGTCGCGGCGGTGCCCCTGAGCGTGCTCGCGGTCGGCGGCCTGTTCGGCGCGGCGCACGCCAGCCGGGTCAGCAACGTGGGCGCCGAGGTGCACGCGGACTGGTGCGGGCGGTGCCACGAGCGGGCGCTGCCGCTGTACTACGTGAAGTCCCCCGACGCGTGGGCGCGGACGGTGGAGACGCACGTCGACATCGAGCGGGTGGAGTTGACCCCGGAGAAGCGGGCGCGGCTGACGGAGTTCTTGACGTCGAACCGGTCGTTCTCGGACCACTGGACGTTCCGGTCGCGCTGCCAGGGCTGCCACGGGAGCACGTGGCGGGCGTGGGAGCCCCGGTCGGTGGCGGACTGGCAGGGCATCGTCACCCGCATGGGCTGGTGGTCGCCGTACTTCTACCGCGCCGACGTGGGCGCCCAGATCACCCGGTTCGTGGCAGCCGAAGGGCTGATCGACAACAGCGGCGGCCTGCTGGACCTGGATGCCGAGGCGGCGACGAAGGTGCGTGACGTGGTCAAGTACTGCGGCTTCTGCCACTCGGTCACCTACGAGGCGGAGCGCTACGCCAAGGAGGATGCGGACGAGCTGCGGCGGATGGTCGTCAGGATGAACGACAAGATCCATCTGGGCCTGCGCATGGATGAGGCTACGCTGGACCGAATCACGAAGGATTACAGCGAGTTGATTCAGGACATCGATCGGTTTGACGAACTCGTGCCCCACGACCGACCCGAGCTGGGGACGGGGCGAATCCCGGGGCAGAAGATCGGCACGCCGCCGATCTCGGGGCGGTACTGATGCTGTCCCCCCGAAAGCTCCCCGTCTCTCCGTCTCCCCGTCTCCCCGCTGCCTTCCTGGCCCTGATTGTCGTCGCGGCCATCCCCTCGCCCGCCTGCTACGATGAAGACCTCGACCTCAGCTCCCTCGACAACGGCACCGGCACCGAAGCCGACCCCTTCCGCTTCCAGACCACCCTCCAACCCTTCTTCTGGTCCGGCACCGCCTGGGGCGCCCCCCTCAGCGCCGACCCCAACGGCACGTGGGCCCTCAACTACGCCCTCGACGTGGACCTCACCCGGCACAAGGCCAAGTTCGGCGAGTTCGAAGAGCTCATCGTCGCCGTCTACGCCGAGATGAAGCACGACGCCGACGGCGTCTACCGCTCGGGCATGAGCACCATCGCCACGACCCACCGGATGACCACCACCGGCATCCCCATCGAGCGCTTCAACGGGTGGCCCACGCTGCTGGCGATCCACGGCAAGGACGGCACGCCGTTCGAGGCGATCCAGTCTCACCGCCTCCCCGCGGACAACACGCGCTACACCGTCCAGCACGTCGAGGGGCGGCTCGAAGTCCAGCTCCCCGGCGACACGCCCATCGGCTGGTATCGGCCCCGCGTCATCGTCTTTGCGCGCGTCGAGGGGATCCCCGACCCGATCATGATCGACAACTTCGGGGACAACGCGAACACCCAGGACGAGCAGGTGCTCCCGCTGGTCCAGGTGGGCCCCGCGGCTACGCCCCGACTGCCGATCATGCTCGCCACGCTCCGCAACTACCGGGGCCAGGTGGGCATCCTCAGCGACGAGGACGCGGGCAAGGTCGGCCTGGTGTCCCGGGCGGGCTTCCCCCGGAAGTTCATCCTCCCCCCGGGCGAGCACGAGATCGCCCCGCAGTTCCCGTCCCTGTTCCCCGAGCCCTCCATCGCCGCGGTCGATGGCGGCTATGACGTCATCCCCGCCGTAATCCGCCACTACCTGGACATCTCCAACCGCATGGAGATGGACTTCGTCGTCTACGGGCCAGACGGGCAGGAGGTCCCGATGACGCCTCCGCCGCCGGGCATGGACGACGACGAGGCGCACGGCTGGACCGTCGATCTGTCCGAGACCGGCGAGTACACGATTCGGCTCACGGCGCGGATGAAGGATCGGTTCGGGCGCGACTTCGAGGGCGGCGGCACGTACCGGCTGTGGAGCGCGCGGGCGCTCAGCTTCTCGACGTCGGTCAAGCCCGGCACGCCGTTCCTCGTCGGGGAGACCTACCCCGCGAAGGTGAACCTGAACCCGCCGATGCCGGCCGAGGTCGAGGTCCGCGTCGACTACTGGCCCAACAGCGATCCGGCGCGCCTGGTCACGTGGACGGGGCGCGGCACCGCCAACCGCTACGGCCACTTCGTCCCCTACGACACGCCGCCCATCCGGTTCGAGGAGACGGGCGAGTACTTCAGCACCGCGACCGCGATCTACCGCGACGGGGGCGGCACGCTCTGGATGGGCGAGCAGACCTCGTCGTCCGTGATCGCGCCGGTCGAGTCGGGGACGGTGCGGCTGCACGGCACGCGCAGCTCGCCCCACAACCTCAAGAACGACGGCGACTGGATGGGGGCGGTCACGCAGTTCGACAAGCGGATCGACGCCCACGCGGCGTTCCTGCCGTTCAAGCCGGGGGCGGTGCCCGACACGTTCGTCCCCTACGCGGCCGAGGACACCCTGTTCGTGCAGGCCAACGGCTTCAAAGAGTCGATCATCGAGCCGCACGTCAGCATCGGCGTGGACGATCCGGAGCTCGCCCGGCGCCTTCGCGAGGGGCTGAAGCACTCGACGGTCATGCCGCCGCCGACGCTGCAGTTGGCGCAGAACGAGTGGGAGTACCTCCACGACGTCGTGCAGATCTCGGCGGACTCAGCGGCCTGGTTCCCGGCGGACGCGGCGCACTCCGACGAGCTCCCGATCGCCCCCCTCGGCGACGGCCGGTACCACCCCTTCAACTTCCCCGAGAACAACGGACTGGACGCCTACGTCTACCTCGGCATCGTGCGCCCGGGCTTCAGCGTGATGACGTCGGCGTTCGAGAGCGACGCCATCGGGCTGTACTGGCTGGCCTCCCCCAACCGCTTCGGCGGGCACTTCAACACCTCGGACACGGGCGACCTGCCGGGCGACTTCTATCGGGTACAGGCCGGCGTCGTGCTCAAGGACCACCAGACCGGGGTCAACCACTACGACGCCTACGGCTCCTCCATCACCGTGGCTCCGCGGGACGGCGCCGCCACCGGGATCGTCGCACCGGGGGCCCGACCGTTGATCGAGACGATGGACCGCGACCACCGGATCTTCTTCGGCCAGGACACCCACGACACGCTGGAGGTCGGGGAGGTGATGGGGCTGGGCGGCATGGTCGCGCCGGCGGTGCACGCGGACGCGCACTGGGTGGTGACCAAGCCCGACGGCGAGGTCATCGACGTGAACGCCACCGCCAACCGGCTGGGCATCGCGCGCGGGCGTCCGATGATTCCGGTGGATCAGCCGGGGCTCTACAAGGTGGCGACGTCGGTCTCCTGGGAGGACCTGATCGGCGACATCGTCGGCACCTCCGACGGCGGCTTCTTCCACTGTGCCGTGCCCGCGGGACCGCCCGCCGATCTGCTCCAGACGACGTTGCCGATGCTGACGATGGTCGACGCCGAGGGCGGCGTGGAGATCCCGCTGACCTGGCCCGACGACCTCGCCAATGCGGAGCTCCACTTCGGCGTGATCATGCCCGGCCGGGTGCTGGACGACGGCGTGGTGGTGGACGACCCGGACCAGGCCTGGTCGTACCGGTTCGCCCCCCTGCAGGTCGCCGCCCAGCACTCGAACTTCGACGTGCGCAACTTCCGCACGGGAGAGCTCGAGCTGGTCGACACGGTGGTGTTCCAGTTCTTCCTACAGGGCGAACGGGACGGGGAGATGGTCTTCGACTCGCTTCGGTTGGCGCTTCGGGGGCCACAGTTGTGGAACTACGAGGCGTTCCCCCGCCGCTAGGGGTCGGACAGATGGCGGCGACATACGCCATGTAGACGCCACGTGGCGGGAACACGCGCCAGATCGCGGACACATACGGCATGTCCCCACGGAATGGCGGGTCCACGCGACAGATCGCGGACACATACGGCATG
>PVBE012706508.1_pt1 | contig 22026 bp, 24 predicted proteins | sample 1631181 | NCBI WGS metagenome assembly PVBE01 (sample SAMN08397723, study PRJNA350692) | Marine metagenome, whole genome shotgun sequencing project. | isolation source: water | place: Pacific Ocean | collected 2012-04 | reverse complement strand
TTCTACAACATCAGGCGCTTCATCGGCAGAGATCATTTCAGTCGCATAAATAGTGTTCCCCTTTTTATTTAGATTAAATTTATTGATTGCTCTAAATACCCTTGCTGTATCAGGCGTGGGGCCAGTTATGACTATATGTTTTATATTTGCATCAGATACTTCTCGCGCAAAATTATCTATAACTGATTGACTGGTATCTCGTTCAAATCCAAATTCTTTTATTATTTTTATTTTCTTTTTGCTTGTAGAGTTATGCACCACTTCTTTTGCCCCGAGCCCCCAAGCATCAGTTGTGTAAAAGTATGCAATTTCACGCACTTTGAAATAATCTGCCAAATCTATCAGGTAACGATCATATTCTTCGCTCGGTGTAACCACCCTTATGAACCAGGGAAATTTTTCAGTCGAAGACAGAGACGATGCATTCGCACCATTAGAAATTACAGGGATTTGATATTTGGATGCAACGGTTGCAATTTCTACAGCCGGACTGCTGCAATCTGCTCCTGTCAATACAAGAATATCTTTTTTGAACAAAGTTTCAGCCATTGAAGCAGCATTACTTGGCCAGCAATGATAATCAATTATATTTTCCGAAAGCATTTGAAGAGTATTATCTTCACCCAGAAAATCATCTTTATTGATTTTAGCGATCGCCATAATTGCCGATGCTCTAGCATAATCCCCCCAATCAGCATACCTTCCATCATGATAATGATAGGTGTACATGCCACCAAGGTTATAGACATCAGCATAGCTTGATGTCATATAACAGAATAAAAAAATAGCGCCTATTAGAAATTTTTTTGTTGTTACAATCATAGTTAATTCAAATCAAACAATAAAAAAAGCCCGCTTAAGCGGGCTTTTATTTGATGCTATTTATATAGTGATCAAGGTTTCAATCTGTTTACAACACCCATCACAACCATAGTAACTGCAGCTGCAGTATATACTGCACCCATAGCACCGAGTATGTCTCCAATCATTGGACCAATAGTTGGTATAGCGTCAGCACCACCAGCAACTCCGCCGACATTTAATGCTGCTGCTGTAACTAGGACACGAACTGTGTCTCCTTCTGACATGTACCAGCCAGATGCTAGTCCAAGAACACAAAGTAGTAATGCTTCTGATGGTAATGCTGCAAACGCAGATACTACCGCTACTACTGCTGCTACTTGTTTAATTGTTTTTCCGACATCCATATTTATCCCCTCTTTTAGGATTAGTGAAACAAAGTTTTTTACTTACTACGTACGTCAACATTAAAGTAACTAATGTTTTTTTCTTGTTAATGAGTGTACCAAAATTTCCAGCAAACTCTACACAAAATAACACGTTTTTGCCATATGTGGGTAAAAATAACCAAAATATATGTATTTTTTGAGTTTTTTCTTACATTTGTTAAGAAATGTTAACTATATAAATATGAAATTAGTGAGTTTATTTTAACTTATTATGTATAAATACTGACAGTTTTTTTAAGGTTGGATTTTCGAACACATCCTCTAATTCGACAGTATCAGGATATATTTCTTCGATAGCCATCATAATTTCAGTAAGTGTGAGTGAGCTGATGCCAATTTCAAATAAATTATCGTTTTGATTTACTGCAAATTCTTTAGAGAATTCATTAGTAATAGATATTAATTTATTAAGAACATTATCATTGTCATTTTGCTCCAAGTGTAAAGGCGCTTCCTTTGTTTGCAAAAGATGTTCGAATTTTTTACTAACATACTGTTGGCTCAGTTGGGTGCGTTGGATTTTTCCACTGGTTGTTTTTGGGATTTTTGTTATCGGAATTACATGATTGATCTCGATGCCCAACTGCTGGATAACTATCCTTCGTATTTCTTCGGCAATTTTTCTAAAAACAGAAAGATCACTTTTATATAAAACAAAAATAATTAATTCATCGCTGGTTGTCATTCTATTTAATGCACCGCACGCAACAATTTTACCTAAATCAAAATTTCCCGTTGATGTAATAACTTCTTCAATATCGTGTGGGTAATAATTTTGACCATTAATAATAATAATTTCTTTTTCTCTTCCTGTGATAATAAGCTGCCCATTGATCACCGCACCACAATCACCGGTCTTCAGCCACCCCTCTTTATTAAAAATTGCTTTTGTTTCTTGGCTGTCCATATAAATAGACTTTGTAACATTAATCCCTTTTACATATATATGCCCAACATAATTTTCTGGTAACTCTTGCTCTTCATTATTGACGATCTTATATGAGCAATGATTTATAGCCTTGCCATGCATAACAAAAGGAACTGAATCTTCTGAAGAGCTAGTGATATTGCACTTATCTCCTATATTTAACGTTTCTCGTTTAATATTCACATATTCGAAAGGTGCACCTGCTTCAGGGAAACTGACCCCAAGAGTTGCCTCAGCAAGACCGTACACCGGAAACATTGACTCTTTTTTTAGACCGAAAGTTTTCATTTTTTCTAAAAATTCGTTGCATAATGAAACCGATATAGATTCAGCTCCATTTATCAAAAGTCGAACACAAGTAAGATCTATTCCCTTGATTGGTTTTCTTTTATGTGCTTTTAAAAAGTGCTTATAACCGAAATTTGGTGAAGTTAAAATTGAAGCACGATATTCACTTGCTTTTTTAAGCCATATTGATGGCCGCCTAATAAAAAGCTCTGTGTTCATGATTATTTGACTCAGACCCGCTGAAAATAATGTCATGTGAGTGCCAATTAAACCCATATCATGAGTTAATGGCATCCAGCTTATGCCAATATCATCTGATTGAAGTTTTAGTCCTTCTGCAATCGCTGCAATATTCGAAGTTAAATTATTATGCGATAAAACTACTCCTTTAGGACTGGATGTTGAGCCAGATGAATATTGAACAAAAGCTATATCGTCAGTATCTGAGTTATGAATAATTCCGTGTTTGTTGATGTCGTATTTGGTTAAACTATTATTAATGATCGATTTGATTGTCGAATAATTATCATCTGTTTCAATAAAAGTATTTAACCGTTCCTTTACATTTTCATCAGTCATTAATCTTGGGGCTTTGAGGTGAGCAATGATTTTTAGCAACTTATTTCTATGCTCATTGCTTACACCAACAGCCAATGGGACAGGTATGATCCCACCTAACAATGACGCCCATAGAGTCACAAGAAATTTAAAATTTGATTTTGTGTTGATGACTAACTCATCTCCAGGATTTAACTTTTGATTTTGAAGGTAACCTAAACAATTAAAGACCTCTTCTCCGAACTCAACAAACCGAATGCTTTTTTCGTTTGACTTTGCATCAATAAAACGAATGTAACCATCATTTTCTATTTGACTTATGAATAGTTCGTTTAAGGTTTTGTATTGTTTATGCATATTTATCTTGGCTTGAACTCAAGAAATATATCATTCTTTGATCTCAGGTTTATACCTAAATTTAAGCCCGGATCTTCCGAGTGAGATTTTTTTATTTTGAATTTATTTATGAGATACCCTAAGTGAATTTTCATTTCCAAGAAAGAAAAATATTCGCCTAAACAGCGTCTTGGCCCCAAAGAAAAAGGAATAAATGCATTATTGTTTTTTTCTGCCTTAGGTGTTTTATCAAATCTATCCGGATCAAATTTTTCTGGGTTACTCCAAAATTCTCTACTGCGATGGAGTATATATGGTGACAAGTACAAATCTGAATGAACGGGTATATCATATTGTCCGAGATTGTCATCATTAATGGATTTACGTGAGAACAACCACACCGGCGGATAAAGTCGAAGAGTTTCCTCAAGAACTTGTTGTGTATATTGCATATTAATAATTGACTCGTAATTTAAATTACCTTTTTCTGAGAAAATTGGGCTTGATTCTGCGTGTATTCTTTTTTCGATGTTGGGATTATTTGCAATTAAATACCATGCCCAATTCAATGTTCCCGCGGATGTTTCATATCCAGCTACAATCAATGTAATTATTTCATCGATAAGCTCTTTGTCTTCAAACTTTTTTCCTGACTTATCTTTTGCTAAAAGATACATTGACAGAAAATCAAACTGTTCATGGTTATCTTTTTTTCTTTTCTTTATTAGAGTCAATAAGTGTGATCGTAAATTTCTCATTTTCATAACAACGGAAAGATCTCGATTCGAATCTTTACTTAAAAATGAGAATAAATTGCCCTCTTCTTGTGAATTTAAGTGATCGTAGTCTGGACCAAAAATTGATCTTAAGATTAACTCAAGTGCAAATTCACTCATCTCTTCAGTAATATTTATTAAAGTTTTTGATTGGATACTTTTGTTCCACAATAATTCTCTATTTTTTGAACAAATTAGCATCTGTTGAATTAACTTATGTACATTTTGCCTAGAAAAGGCTGGCTGAATCATTCGCCTAGATCTTCTCCAAATTTCTCCATCACTGACTATCAATCCATTGCCAAGAAGCATTTCGATACGCTCAAAGCCTGGACCTTTTTTATAGTTTGAATGATTTTTTACTAACAATTCTTTGATTAAAGTGGGTTCATTTATAAAATAGGCAAGACTGTCTTTGGATGTCTTGAAGGCGAACATATTGCCATGCTCTGCTTGTAATATAGTTAATTTTTGAAGTGTTGCATAGGTGACATCCACGTCAATTTTTTGACTGTTTATTATTTTGTAAGATTGCTTATTTTCGATTTTTTTCATAGTACGAATTTAAAATAAATCATAACATCTAAAAAGTGTTAACCTTATATCGATCTCTCGATAAGTTATAAGAAAATATTATTCTTTTTTAAGTAATAATGACAATAAAAACAAATCAATCTAAGCCAAAACCTAACAAAACCCCTCTTTATCACGGGAAAAGGCAATTATCTTTAGGGAGACGAATTTATTATTTTTTTGGCTCACCGTTACTCAAATTACTAATTAAATTACTAACAAGTACCTATAAGATTGAGGTGATTGATCAAAATAATGTAATTACTTCACTAATTAACGATGACAAGGTTTATGCGCCGTGTTACTGGCATCAACATACATTAGTTTGTTTAACTGCTGTCTCAATGTGGTTAAAAAAAGGATTCCGTGGCGGTTTTGTCGTTTCACCTTCTGTCGATGGAGAGGTACCAGCGAAAATTGCCAAATCTTGGGGCGCCACCGTAATTAGAGGCTCTGCTGTGAGAACTGGAGCTACCGCAATGAGAGATATACATAAAGCCATGAAGAACGGAGTTTCTATAGTCACCGCAGCAGATGGTCCTTTAGGTCCTCAATATCAATTTAAATCTGGGGTCGCGCTTATGGCTAAACTTAGTTCAGCTCCGATAGTACCTTTGTCATGCGCAGCAAATCGATCTTGGAGCTTAAAAAGATGGGATCAGTTCATGATACCGAAACCATTTACACGCGTTATTCTGTCTGTAGGCGAGCCTTATGAAATTCCTAAAAACTTAACATTAAATGAACTTGAAGAGCATCGTTCACGCATAGAAGATTCTATGAACAAACTAATGAATGAAACTACAGAAGTTGCTCGCAATGAAAAATAAATTTAACTCACTGTTACCCTCAATACACATAATAAAGCAATGGATTATCCCTCTATTGATGTTGTGTGTATCCATAGCATTCAGCGACACTTACGTACCGATAAAATCACATCATGCAAATTACAAAGTCAGTGTTAGAGGTATCGATGGTATATTAGCTACAACAGTAAGTGAATTTGATAAAATATATAAAGCAATCAATAAATTAGAAACTAAAGGAATTGTAAGCATCTTTATGAGAGGTTCTGTTACAGAGTCATCAGAGTTTTTTATTGATAACAAAAAATTAAAACCCTTGTTATTTACATCAACTGATACCCTCTCCTCAAAAGACAAAAAAATCATAATCGATTTTGATTGGAAGAATAATAAAATCTCTACAACTATAGGTGATACAAATGACCAGCGAACATCAAAAGAATTAATTTATGACCGCATCTCATTAAAATATGCGCTTATGACGGACCTTAAAAATAATCAGTTGCCAAATTATTACAAATTATTCGAAGGTGAGGAGATTAAACACATTGAGATAAGCAATGTAGGCAAAAAAAACATTAATGTGCCATTTGGAGAATTTGAAGTTATAGGAGTCAAGAATCAAGCCAAGGGATCTTCAAAGTTATCCATATTGTGGTGTGCAGAAGAATTAGATTATTTGCCAGTCCAAATTGAGCAGTACCGAAGTAACAAATTGTGGATGAGGGCAAATCTTATTGAATACCAACCTATTTTATAATGATTCTCTTTTAAAATTTTGAATAATTTCTGTGTCATGGAGATTTTTATCTCTAAAGACGATACTTCTTCTTAATGTATTTATATCATCACTGATTGTATATTTTTCAGTTATTTTCATGCCATGATCATCCAGGGTATCTATTTGATATTGAATGCCATTCCAACCTGAAGATCTAGATGCACTGACATTTCCAATCGTAATTTTTTTTAATTCGCCGAAATTGTATTCCTCTACAATAGATCTATTAAAATCAATATAAAGAGCATAATCGGTTTGAGTGATACGAAGAATTTTTGCGTTTTTAAAAAACAAATGAGCAACACCCCATGCATTTTTTTTAGGTCTTGTATCTTGAACTTCTGAGAAAACACCAGTGGTCTTAATTCTTCGATAAATAATACCGCTGGACCGGTCTATTGCCTTATTTATTTTCTTTTGGTTGCTTTGGTAATCTCCGACAAAGATCCACCTACCACTGATGTTTATTTCAGTTTCTGACTTAATTGGTAATTTATTAAGCATCTCGTTAGAAGCACATGCCGTTAAAAATATTAAGCTTATGAATATATGTGTGTATTTTCTCATAAATAGCGTCATTTGTGTTTCAGTGCAGCTGTAATCATAATATGTATAATTATTAATTTACTTTCAAAAATCAATTTTTACCAAATAAAATGAATCATAATTCAGAAAATGTTTGCTCGATATGGAGTGGCAATCATCATTCTTCAATCAATCTTCCAAACAATACAGATGTCGTAATAATAGGCGGAGGAATAATTGGCGTTTCTACCGCTTATTTTCTTGCTAAAGAAGGTGTAAACGTATGCTTATGTGAAAAAGGTTTTATATCAGGAGAACAATCTGGGAGAAATTGGGGTTATGTTCGTGTCCAAGGTAGAGATGAAAGAGAAATCCCAATGATGTTAGAAAGTTTAAAAATATGGAGAAATTTTAGTTCTGAATTGGCTGAAGAAACGGGTTTCGAACAAGCGGGATGCATTTATACCGCTTATAACGAAAAAGAATTACAAGGCTACCATTCTTGGCTTGAATTGGCAGATAAATACGATATAAAAACAGAAATGATTAACCAGAGAAGCCTTGGTAACGAAGTTGGTTTAGGGGCAAATAATTGGCTTGGCGGTATCATTACTCGAACAGACGGAAGAGCCGAACCTCAAAAAGCTACATTGGCAATTGCTCGAGCAGCTGAAAAGTTAGGAGCGACAATAATCACAGGGTGCTCGGTCAGAGGATTAGAAACATCAGGCGGAAACGTATCGAAAGTTATTACTGAAAAAGGCACTATCAATACATCTACTGTTCTTTGTGCTGCCGGTGCATGGTCTTCATTTTTTTGCAGATCTTTGGGTATTAAGGTTCCACAATTAAAAGTAAAAGGAACTGTTGCTAGAACAAATTCTATAGAAACAAAAATAAAAGGAAATATTTTTGATAAAAAAGTAAGCATAAGAAAGCGACTTGATGGAGGTTATACCATTGCTCACGGTGCAATCTTAGATCACCCAATAACCCCTTCTACTCTGTATTTTGCGCCTAAATATATTCAAGCTTTAGTTAAAGAATTTAATGTATTGAAAATATCTATAGGCAAGGAATTTATTGAAGAGTTAACCGCGCCAAAAACATGGGATTTAGATAAAGTATCCCCTTTTGAAAGAAATAGAGTATTAAACCCTAAACCAAACAAAAATATTATCTCAAAAATAACGAATCAAGTTGGCAAAGTCTATCCAGAGTTAAAAGGCGCCAAAATCATAGAATCTTGGGCGGGAATGGTTGAAACAACCCCAGATGTTGTTCCTGTTATTGCACCTTTGCAAGAAATACCTGGTCTTTTTCTCGCCACTGGTTTTAGTGGTCATGGATTTGGTATCGGGCCTGGAGCGGGAAAAGTAATAAGTAAAATGATTCAGAATAAACCGACAATTGATTTACACCCATTTCGATTAGAACGTTTTTTCGATGGTTCGCCAATCAAAGTAGATTCAACTATATAAAAATTAATTAATACATATATTTATGCTATATATTTAATGTTATATATTTTATTAAAGAACTGCCTAGCCAATAAAATAAAAATCCACCAAGCAAAGTACAAATAAGATAAGCAAAGGAATACATCAATTGGTTGTTATGCATGAGCTCATTTATTTCAAATACAAGAGCAGATAACGTTGTAAATGAACCGCAAAATCCAACTGCAAATAGCAATCGGTGTTGTTCGAATGTTGCACTATCGAGAGAATTCAAGGATAACTGGTATGCAAATTCAATGAATGCACCTATAAACAAACATCCGAGAATATTTGCTAAGAATGTGCCTAGAATATTCACCCCCAGGAAATTGTTTGACAAAAGATTCAATCCAAATCTTGCCATTGCGCCCAAAGCACCTCCTACACCAACAAAAAAAAATGAGCTCAGTGATATTTTCATCAGAATTTAATTGCTTAATTCGGATTTAATGAGATTGTAATCGGCTTCAAGTTTATCAATCAAGTCAGAAACGGATGGCGCATCATCCATTGTTCCGACGCCTTGTCCTGCTCCCCAGATGTCACGCCAAGCTTTGGTCTTGGTATTATCGGAACCAAAATCCATGATTGCTTTTTCTCCTTCTTTGAGATTATTGGGATCCAGGCCAGCATTAATAATACTCCCTTTGAGATAACTCCCATGAATTCCTGTAAATAGAGACGAATAAACAATATCATCAGCATTGCTTTGCATGATCATCTCTTTGTATTCATTTATTGCGTTAGCCTCTTTTGTAGCAATAAATCTTGTCCCCATGTAGGCTAAATCAGCACCTATGCATTGTGCGGCAAGAACGTCTCTGCCAGTACTCATGCTCCCAGATAGAATTATAAAACCGTTATAAATTTTCCTAATTTCTTTGATTAAAGCAAAGGGGCTTAATGTACCTGCATGACCTCCTGCACCAGCACAGACTGCAATAATACCATCAACACCTTGGCCTATAGCTTTCTTGGCATGTCTCATATTTATTACATCATGAAAAACTAGGCCTCCGTAACTATGAACTGCCTCTACTACTTCGGCTGGAGGTCTTAAGCTTGTAATAACAATAGGAGCTTTGTATTTTATGCATAACTCTAGATCATGCTTAAGTCTATTATTGCTTTGGTGAACAATTTGATTGACTGCATAAGGAGCAATTTTTAATTTTGGGTTATTTTCTTTATGAGTTTTTAGTTCCTCGGTAATCTTTTGTAACCACAACTCTAAGTTTTCTTTTGGGCGAGCATTGAGAGCTGGGAATGCCCCAATAATACCTGCTTTACATTGTTCTATAACGAGATCAGGTTCAGATACGATAAATAAAGGCGCACCAATTATAGGTAACCTTAAGGAGTCTAGTAATTGTTTTTTTTCTTTCACATGCATCCTTAGACAAGCATAAATTTTGCTTCACAATCAGCGATGATCTCATCAGATTGAACTAATCTTGCTTCACCATTCAGCGTAATCAAACGACTCCTTTTGGAAGTAATTTTACCTATCAATTTTATTTTTTGATCAATTTCCAATGGTTTTCTATAGCGAATCTCACATCTTCCTGTGTGTGCCTTAATATTTTGCAGATAAAGAACATTCGCCATCACGTCGTCAAGTGCCGTATATATAATACCGCCATGCACAGTATTCTGATAACCGACATGATTTTGATTTGCACTGAAGAAACCAATACATTGACCCATTTTATCCAGTGTAAATTCAATTTTAAGTCCAATTGGATTTTTTGGGCCACAAGCAAAACACATATCTGCTCTTTCAGGAATATTGTTATTCATATTGATGTCATGCTATTTAATTGGTGATTATTTAATAAGTATCGATGGATAGCGAGATATTTTTTTTCTCTGATGTATTAACAATAACACTATCAAAAAGATTATCCGAAATATCCAATGGGTCACCTGATAATGATATACGAGATACGAATTCAATTCTTTCGTATTGCCCAAGATTTGTTCCCGGAATCATGGTATTGGAGTTATCAATCACAGTTGTTACTGACATTACATTTTTACGTACAACAGCTATTGGAGGCCTTGGTCTTAGTGGATCACGAGCAATAATATATAGAGCTTTATCAGAGAATCCTTCAAGATGAGATATTACTTTATCAGCAATATTGATCTGAATAACAAATGCATCATTTTCACTTAGTTTATTAATAGTTGGGTCGGCGAGCCATTCGTTAATTTTCTCATTTAGCGTATCTCTTATTTCCTCGGGTGGTGAAAGATCTAACAATCTCTGCCATCTCTCTGCGGCTTCACTTGGTCTTGTTAGGATTGATGCAGTTAGCCCGCCATAAAACAGGCCTTTAGTATTGCTAGGATCAATATCAAGCGCCTTGGTAAAAAAAGTATCTGCCTTTTCAGTTAATAGCGGATCTCCTGATTTAATAATTGTTTCTCCATAATCAGCTAATGTTACTGCTGTATTTGGATTCTCAAGACTAAGTATTTTTTCATAGGTATCAAAAGATCGTAGATATTGGTTATTCAATGAATATGCCTCTGCTAGCATTTTCCATCTCTCAATGTCAGACTGATCGTTAATCAAACTTTCCTCTAATAATGCAATTGATTTGTCAATTTCTGAGATTTCAATAGATGTTACATAGGCTTCAGGATCACCCACAAAGCGATAAGTCGTTATAGCTATGAGACCGATCAGTGCAAAGACGATATAAATATTTATTGGTATTTTGATTTTGGCTTTGTATAAAGGTACAAGGATTGACCCAAAAGCAATAAAGAGCATTACTGTAAAAATTATCCACAACATTTTAATATCTATTACTTTTACTTATTTAATTTTCATTGAATTTATTACCTTAAATGCAATCAGCAGTCCGATCGCTAACAAGAAAATAGGTGCAAGCCATAAAAAAAAGGTATTACCACTATATCTAGGCCGATAAAGAACGAATTCCCCATACCTGTCAACAAGGTAATCGCCAATTTCTCTGTTCGATTTTCCGGATGCAATCAATCTCTTGATTTCGTTTCTAAGGTCTACAGCTAGAAAAACATTCGAGCTCTTTATAGATTGATTTTGACAGACCAAGCACCGAACTTCGCCAATAATTCGCTCATACTGTTCTTGCATTAACGGATCGTCAAATGCTGGACCAGTGTCAATTGCATTTCCGATTTGAGTAACTAGAATAATAAAAATTACTGTAATTAGTTTATGCATGTTATTTTCTTGTTTACAGATGAGAATTAAAATCTTGATCCCATATATCTTGACTCAAAGGTCCCAAGTGTTTGTGAATAATCACCCCATCAGGATTAACTAAAAATGTTTCTGGTGCGCCATAAACTCCCCAATCAATAGCCACTCTACCCAAACTGTCTTCTGCAATAACTTTATAAGGATTACCAAGCTCATTGATCCATTCTAAAGCTTTATTTCGGTTGTCGCGCCAGTTTAATCCAATTATAGGTATATTTTTTGCTGTAGATAAATCCATTAAAAAGGCATGCTCTTCATAGCAACCAGTACACCATGTTGCCCATACATTAAATAAAATAAATGTTCCTTTTAAGTCATTGCTGCTTATTTTGATTGATTGATCCTGCAGAGATGGTAGTAAAAAATCGGGAACACTTTTACCGATTAACGGTGATGGCAAAATTGATTTATCTCGATCTAAACCAAAAAACAAGACTGGCAAGATTAATACGAAAGCAATCACTGGTAAGGTAAATTTATTGAAGTGTTTTTTCATCTATCTTAAATTTTTTTCCTGTATCGGCGATCAGATATTGCGATCATTCCTCCAAGAGCCATAACTATACAACCTATCCATATCCATCTTATCATTGGCTTGTATTGAACCCTAATGCTCCACGCCTCATCTCCAAGTGAATCCCCTAATGCTATAAATAGATCTTTATTCCATTTTGCCAGTATGGCAGCTTCTGTCATTGGGCTTTGTTGCACTATATAAGTTCTTTTTTGCGGTCTTAATTGTGCTAGAAATTCGTTATTCTGATAAACGTCAATTTCAGCCTCGATGGCACGGTAATTTGGTCCATCCACTTCATTGATCGCATTTAATTTGTATTCATAGCCCGCAACAGATATAGAATTTCCAACACTTATACTTCGATCAGCTTCAATGTTAAATGCTGAAACAATAGTTACTCCAAACACAAATACCCCAAGGCCAAAGTGAGCCAGTGACATTCCTGTTATTGATCTATTCAAACTTTGTTTGGATCTAAATAATAACCACTGCGACTTAAATGATACAAATGAAGCGAACATAATCCAAAGAGCTGTGATCAAACCGATGGTTAATAACAAGCCCACTCTTCCGTATAAGAAGCTTGTTATTATGAAACCTGATATAACCGCAGCCAGCAAAGGAAACCGTAATTTCTTGTACAGTCCTTCTGATTCTTGGTTAATCCATAAGCTATGCATTCCCATCGGCACTAATACTAGTAATGGTAACATTGGAACCATTACTGCAATTTCAAACCATGGAGGTCCGATAGAAATTTTTCCTAAGTTAAGTACCTCCATCACTAATGGTGAAAGTGTCCCGATAAGTATCAATGTTGTTGCCACGACCAAAAGAACGTTATTCAACAATAAAAATGTTTCTCTAGAAAAAGCATTAAAACCAACATTCTCATCCATTTTTGGTGCTTTATAAGCATACAATGACAATGCACCGCCTATTACAATAGTAAGAAAAATTAATATAAATAATCCTCTCTCAGGATCAGTAGCAAAAGCATGTACTGATATTAAAATTCCAGATCTAACCAAAAATGTACCCAACAGACTTAATGAAAATGCCGTTACCGACAATAAGAGTGTCCAGCTTTTAAACAAGCCTCTCTTTTCAGTTACTGCTAAAGAATGAACGAGAGCCGTTCCAATCAACCATGGCATAAACGAAGCATTTTCAACGGGATCCCAAAACCACCATCCTCCCCAACCTAATTCATAGTAAGCCCACCAACTTCCTAGGCCTATCCCTACAGTCAAAAATAACCATGCCGCAGTAGTCCATGGTCTTGTCCATCTAGCCCATTTTTGATCAAGTTTACCGCTCAACATTGCGGCAACAGCAAAAGCATATGCGACTGAGAATCCAACATATCCTATGTATAGTATAGGAGGATGTATCGCTAACCCGATATCCTGAAGTAATGGATTTAAATCGTTTCCATCAAATGGGATTGGCCATAACCTTTCGAATGGATTGGATGTGAGTAAAGTAAATAACAAGAATCCAAAATTAAGTAACCCCAGCACACCAAGAACCCTTGCTGCAAAAATTTCAGGTAAATTTTTGCTTAAATAAGCAACGCCAATAGTCCAGCAAGATAAGATGAGTACCCATAATAACAATGAACCTTCATGAGCACTCCATACAGCAGAAAATTTGTAAAAAGCTGGCAAAGCTCGATGCGAGTGATTCGCTACATATAAAACTGAGAAATCATTCGTAAGGAATGAGTAACTCAATGCTGCAAAGGCAACAATTACAAATAGTAATTGAGTATTTACTATTGGTTTAACAAGACTCATGGTTTTTAAATTATTGTTATGAGCGCTAATCAACCCAAACCATCCTTGAAAAAAGGATAACGCTAAAGCAATGATTAATGCGAACTGTCCAATTTCAGGAATCATTTTCTTTTTACAACGATTCGCTTGTATGTTCTGACAGCGATTCAATTACCTCCGGAGGCATGTAATTCTCATCGTGTTTTGCAAGAATTGATTTTGCGATGAATGCATTATTTTCCAATCTACCTAATGCCACAACCCCTTGCCCTTCCCTAAAAAGATCAGGCAATACTCCTGTATACAAAACTTTTAATTCATTCTTATTGTCCGTAAGAATGAAATTCAGTGTCAAGCTTCCTAGTTCACGATGAACACTACCATTTACAACCAGGCCACCTACACGGAAGTCTTTATTGGTTGGTATTTTTTGGCGTTCGACCACATCTGAAATACCAACAAAAAACATCATGTTCTCCTCAAATGCTCTAAACGTTAAAAAAGAAGCTACAATAAGCCCTGCTGCCGATAAACCGATCGCTAACATTCTTTGTTTTCTAGGTTTCATTATTTTTATTCAGCTGGTTTATTTCAATTCGAACACGTTGTTGGTATTTCTTGTTTAAGTTGTATGCATTCTTGGTGCAAATCATTAGGACCGCTATAAATATAACAAAAGAACTATATACAAAAGGTGCGTAATTCATAGAAAGAAGATCTATCATCATTGTGCTCCATTGAGTAACTCATTAACCCATTTTGAACGTCTATTTCTAAGTAATACTTCTGCTCGAGTTCTTATTAGTAGTAATGCACCAAAATATAATGATAAACCGATAATCATTGACAATAGTGGAACAAGCATTGATGTCGCAATTGCTGGGCCATCTATTTTTAAAAGTGTTGACGTTTGATGCAATGAGCTCCACCATTCAACAGAAAAATGGATTATTGGAATATTTATTGCTCCCACTAATATTAGTATGGAACTCAATTGATCGGCTTTATTTTCATCTATAATAGATGATCTCAGAGCCATATACCCTAAATACAAAAATAACATTAATAATTCTGAGGTTAATCTTGGATCACCCCATTCCCACCAAGTACCCCACATAGGTTTACCCCAAATAGAACCGGTAATTAAAGCTAAAAATGTAAACCAAGCGCCCAATGGAGCAGCGCTTACTGTTATGGCATGCGCCAATTTTATACGCCAAATTAACGCAATCAATGAAGTTATAGCCATCAATGAGTATGCCAGCATTGAAATATAAGCCGATGGGACATGAACATAAATAATACGATACGCATCACCTTGCTGATAATCCGGTGGTGCGATAAATAATCCATTAATTGCCCCAAATATCATTAATACAATTGCAGGGAGTATAAACCAAGGAATAATTGTTGTTGAAATATGATAAAAATATCTCGGAGAAACCATTTTATGAAAAAAATTAAACATTTAAATTAATCAACTCCTATTCTTAATGCCGCTGCAGACACAAACGGAGAAAAACTTAATGCAAACATACAGTAAGCCGCAATAAAATATAACCCAGCTAATGACGCACTTCCTTCTTGGTATAATATAACAGTCTTTGCGCCAAAAATAAGTAATGGGATTGTGATTGGAAGTACCAGTAAACTTAATAGAATACTATTATTGTTCGAGCTAATAGTAAGCGATGCAGCAATTGAACCAATTAAACTTAAGGCAAAAGTACCCATTAATAAAGTCGCAATCATTACTAAAATTGTATCAATTTGCATCTGATAAAAAATCGCAATAATTGGACAAGTGATAACCAATGGCAGGCCGCTTAATAGCCAATGCGCACACGTTTTAGCAACTACCAATAAAGGTAATGGTTGAGGACTCAGAAGAATATAATCCAAGCAACCATCTTCTGCATCTGTCATGTATAAGTTGTTTAATGTTAACAGGAATGAAAGCACTGCCATTATCCAGATAATACCCGGCCCAATTATCATTAATTGATCATCACTAAGATTTACTGCAAAAGGAAATGATGCCGAAACAATGATAAATAAGAGCAGAGGATTTAATAATTGACTGGGATTTTTTATTGAGTGCAAACAATCACGGATCAACATCCGACTAAAACCACTCCATAATGAAATATCTTTAACCATAATTAAACTAACTCAATCACCTCAGATGCTTTATCGAAAAAAGTATCTTGATGGGTTGCTAATAAACATAACCCTTTGTTACGTATATGTTGCTCTATCCAATTTTTCACAACTTGGCTGGACGTGGAGTCAAGATTTGATGTCGGTTCATCAAGCAAGCATAATGGAACTTGAGTTAACATTAATCTCGCGATAGATGCCCTTCTTTTCTGACCGGCTGACAAATAATTAAAGGGCAGATCACTTACTTCTAACAATGACAATTCTTCCAAAACATTTAAGTTATTTTTTTCGAAACGTACCCATAACCCTGATTCAAATTGAAAATTTTCTTTAATGCTCAAATGCCCTTTGAATCCATGTTTGTGAGACAACCAAGAAATATTTTGGTGATAATTTTGACGATTCTTATTTATATTCTTATTATTCCATTCAATTAAACCGTCATGTGGTTCAATTAAACCTGCAATAGTTCTCAATAAACTGGTCTTACCGGAACCATTTTCACCTTTTATTAATATAAGCATTCCAGCTTTCAAAGAAAAATTAATATTTTGAAATAAACACTTATTACCTCGAAATAGTGTCAGATTACTGATGTCTAGTTGATTGACCAAAATTTCATTCCTTTTTTGGGATTACAAGTATTAATTACTTATAATAGATTTTTATTATAATTCAAAAATGGTTAACCAATATAAAAACTTTCAAATAAAACAAGGATTTTAATGGGCAAAAAAGTACACCAGGAACTTCTAGATAGATCAAAAAATACGCACATCAATCTTTTTCGTTTGTTTCAACACAATGGAATTATAACAATAGTGCCATCTGAGTATGATCTATTCACATACATGCTAAAACTAGTTTGCAGTCAGCAATTATCCACTAAAGCAGCTGAAACAATATGGCAGCGAATTAATTTGCTTGCCAAAAAAAACAAGCAGAACTTAATGTCCTTATCTCATGATGACATGAAAGATGAACTGAAATCATGCGGCCTTTCTAATAATAAATTAAAGGCAATAATTTCTTTGAGATCTGCATTTAACAACAACAAAATAAGTGAAAACTTAATAAAAACAGCTACTCACGATCAAATAGATGTAATAGTAAGTAATTTATGGGGTTTTGGTCCATGGTCAGCAGCTATGATAGCTATGTTTTATTGCTGCTTGACTGACATTTGGTCAGATAAAGATTTAATCTTAAAAAGGGCATTAACAAAAATAGCAGAGCTAGAAACCACAACAGAAAAAAAACTTTTAGAACATTATGCTCCATACAGAACATACTTAGCATTACACATTTGGAAAGGAAATAATTCAGGTATAATATAGAGACTGCTCACGATACCTAAAAAACAAAACCTTTGAAATGAATAACACCACTGAAGATATTTTCAATATATACAATCTGCAAAAGAAAGCGTATATCGCTTACCCAAAGCCTTCTGTAAAATACAGAATTTCATCCTAAATCTATTTATAAGGTAATTTTTGTAGTTACCTCCATATTTCAATAACTGTATCTGGACCTGGATTAATATTGTATTTCTCAGCCATATTCTCTTGATTGATAGCAAGACCAATATTTAAAATATCATTTACATAAATAACCGGTTCCCCAACATCAACGCCGCCAAAAGAGCTTGTATATTTTACTCTTTTTGAAAATAGTTCTTGGTCATTTGATTTAATTATCACCCATACCATTTCATTAATTTTTAACTTCAATTTATCGAATAGATCTATACTGATATTTGTCCAAATATTTCCGTAATGCGCATCAAGGATAGGTATATTCCCCGAAATTATTTTGTTTTTCAGTTTGGCTTTTTTGTATTTAATTTTCATTACTGAAGGTTTTAGTAACCTACCTACTTGGTCAAAGTTAATTACGCCAGAAGCAAGTCGAGCTCCAGTATAAGCGTAGACATCTCTGCCGTGAAATGTATGCGACCTTTCTGACCCATTTAATCTGTTTGTGTTCTCATTGATCTCTCTTACTTCAGAAATACCCAAAGATTCAGCTACCAGTGTGAGTGAACCATTGTCTGGACTGACAAAAAAATGACCTGATTTTGTTCGAAGTACAATTGATTTTCTTTTTGTTCCAACACCAGGATCTATAACACTCACAAATACCGTTCCACTTGGCCAATAATTTACAGCTTGATTTAGACGGTAGGCGGCTTCCCAAATATCAAATTGAGGAATCTCATGGGTAATGTCAAACATGTGTATCTCAGATGAGACGCCATAAGCAACACCTTTCATGGATGCTACTGCAGGCTCCTCAAGGCCAAAATCGGTTTGAAAAACTAAAGCATTTTGAGATAAAGCTAATTTACAAAATAACAATAATATTAAACTCAAATAAGATATACGATATTTTGATTGGCCCATAGACTTACTTCTTTAATTAAGAATTTAAAAATTCAAATAAAATCAAAAGAAATTCATTTCGTAGAATTTTTCTATAATATTAATCACGGCTTAAATCTGCAATGGCGTCAATGATAATCCCGTAATTACTATAGAATTCATTAGATTCGCCATCTTCGAAGGTAGTTGGTGAAGTAATATCTGATGCATCAATTATGCCAATTTTAAGCAATACCCTAAGAATTCTTATCCAAAGATCAACATTGTCTACTTCAATGTACTTTAAAAAACTCCAATTCTGAGTTGATCCAGGCATAGGATAATATTTTGTTATTCTTGTGAATATAACGTCATTTTTATGATCGATGAATATATATTGTCCGAATTTACCACTGGCATTATAAATCATACTTTCATCGTCGTTTTTAGAAATCCACCAATGTAATGAATAACCACGATTTTCCTTCGTCCACCAATTTGGCGTTGTGTTCCAGTATGGGGATAAAATTTCATCGACGAATTGTTCAGAAATAATTTGCTGATCATTCCAGCGACCTTTCCTGGAAAAAAGAAGGCCAAATTTTGAATAATCCCTAGCCGACATATCTATACAGCAATAAGTCATTGGATTTCCTGCACCATCTCTCCATAATGTGTAATTATCGATTCCTATTTTACTGAAAATCCTTTCTTTCAAAAGAGTATCTGCTTTCTGTCCGGTGGCATTTTCAAGTATCTCGCCAAGCAACATCGAATTGACATTATTGTATTCAAATAACTCAGTAGGTTCTTTTTCAACTCGGATACTTTTTGCATATTCAATCTGATCGTGTCTAAAAAACATACTTTCATGCTCATTTTCTGGGAACTCCAAACCACTTGTCATATTCAAGAGATCACGAACCGTAATCTTTGAACGTTCATCGTTAAAGTACTCTAGATACATGTGCACTGGGTCATCCAAGCTATGAATTTCATTGCGATCTATTGAGATTCCAATTAAGGCAGCATAAAAACTCTTTGCCATCGACCAAGAAGTCCCAAAAGAATTATGATCAAATGAATCAGCATAACGTTCGCCAATTAGATGACCATTTTTAATCAACACCACAGCTTGTGTAGATGAGTCTTCAAAAGACAAATCAAATAATTTTTTTACTTTCGAATCATTAATATTTAACATTTCTGGTTGAGCGGTGGTCCAATCCCGACCAGGAAAAACTTGTTCTTGTGAAAAAGCAGTATCTGTTACAGCAAATATTGTTAGAGCTAAAGAAGCAACTTTTAGTTGATGCATAATTTTCCTTAAAGAGTATTTAGTTATTTTCTTAAATTATATTTTTTAACTTATTTAGTCATTAATACTAACACCAAGGTAACGACCATCTTCCCATAATCCAAATAATTCCTTGCCATCAGGAAAGACCAGCCTCCCTTCACCATATTGTTGGCCGTTCTTCCAGTTGCCTTCATAATAGCCACCTTCAACAAAAGTTATTGTTCCATAGCCATTGTAAGCACCATTACCCCAGGTGCCTGAGTAATTTGATCCATCATTGTATATAACAACACTTTCACCCTGTAATTGACCATCATTCCAAGCGCCTTCAAAAACCCCTATATTCGGTAGAATCACTTTACCTTGGCCAGTAAATTTATTATTTACCCATGATCCTTCATATATTGTCTCATCAGCATTTTGAACAATGCCGAATCCATGAAAGAGTCCTTCGCTCCATTCACCTTGATAAGAGCTTCCAGCTACATTCTCCAATATTCCTTTGCCATCAGCTTTTCCATTATTAAACTCTCCAATATAGACACTGACCTCTTCAAGATACGTGAAGATTCCATTACAATTAGTCCAGCTTTTTGGTGGCGTTCTATTAAGATACTTTCCTTGTTTAATTGGGCTGCCTTTGCACATTTCTTGTGCATAAATCACATTACTAAGCAAGAAAAATAAGGCAATAATGATGATTCTAAACATATTATTATTTAATATACTCTATTTGATTAAAAGCGCAAAAATTGTATATATTAACAACTGGTAATATTTATAAATTTGCTCAACAATAAAATTAACAACTTTTAAATACGAGGGTTAACTTGAATAGACGTGAAGTCACAAAAAATCTAGCTTTAATGTTTGGCGCTAACCTGATCGGTCCAATGAAAAAAGCTTTGGCGAATAACTTTGATCCCATCAGGCTTAATGGCTCGAATATTTTCACTAACTCACAAAAAAATCAGATAACAGCAATCACTGACATTATAATTCCAGCAACAGATACGCCAGGAGCAAAGGAAGCGAAAGTTGTAATTTTTATAGAAGGCATGCTTCAAGAATGGTATGAAAAAAATGAAAAAGATCAATTTACCGATGGTTTGTCTGGTTTTGTAAGTTTTTGCAATAAAAAATACAAGAATCACTTCACAGAACTTGCCCAAAAAGACCAAGTGGCTTGTATACAGGCGCTTAATTCAAACGAAATTAAAACTTTGGATGACGGAGGAGAAAGTTTTTTTAATCAAATCAAGCAACTTACAATCTTTGGTTACTATACATCAGAGATAGGAATGACAGTTGAAAGAAAGTATTTGCCGAATCCAGGTAGATATGATGGAGCTTACCCATACAACAAAGTCAATACATTGTTTACGTCTTAACGTTAATCGATACTAAATAAATGATAAATTACATTAAATATATTTCTTTAATACTTGTTTTAAATATCTTTTCTTTTTCTATAGTTAAAGCCAAGCCAGAAGACACTGAAATTTGGCATCCCGTGCCACCCATTGTAGAGGTACCAGTGATCTGGGATCCTCCTTCTGATGCAATTATCCTTTTTAATGGTGAGCATATGAACGCTTGGCAACATAAAGACGGAAGCAAATCAAAATGGCTTAATAAAGAAGGTCGGATGATAGTCAATCCTGGTACTGGTAATCTTTACACAAAGGAGTCATTCTCAAGCACACAATTTCATATTGAATGGAAAGCTCCCGCAATCATTGATGGTGATGGCCAAGATCGTGGCAATAGTGGTATTTTTTTTCAAAAACGCTATGAATTACAAATACTTGATTCATATGACAATATTACTTACTCAAATGGACAGGCAGCAAGTATATATAAACAATATATTCCAGCCGTGAATGCTTCCAAAAGGCCTGGTGAATGGCAATATTATGATGTAATTTTTACGGCACCTACTTTCGATAAAGAAAAAAAGTTAGCCAATAAAGCACGAATGACAGTTTTTCATAATGGTGTTCTCGTTCATAATAATGTGATCATAAAAGGTACAACCGTGTATAACGGGCAACCTGAATATGAATATCATTCTGCAGAGCAACCAATTATGATTCAGGATCACAGCAATGCAGTCGTTTTTCGTAATATTTGGATAAGACACCTGGCAGAATAAATACAGTTCAAATCTTATTCAGTTTCATCAAATTTACAGCATGATTTGCTGCTCTTGCCGTTAAGGCCATGTATGTAATTGATGGATTTGTACAGCCTCCTGAAGTCATAGCTGAACCATTAGTTACATAAACATTCTTAACGCTATGTAGTTGATTATGTTTATTCA
>PVBE010420996.1_pt1 | contig 22029 bp, 19 predicted proteins | sample 1631181 | NCBI WGS metagenome assembly PVBE01 (sample SAMN08397723, study PRJNA350692) | Marine metagenome, whole genome shotgun sequencing project. | isolation source: water | place: Pacific Ocean | collected 2012-04 | reverse complement strand
GATCAAACCTCCGCTCGGACCGCTGCGACGAAGTGCGGCGACACCCGCATTGCGCGATCCCGTCTTGACGCCCGCGAATCGATCTGCTGAGGATGCGGGACGAGGAGCGCGTAGTCGAGTACAACGAGCGACTTCACATCAGTCGCAAGGGCGACCCGAGGCGGACAACCCGTAACCCGTGACGGGCGATTTCACATATGACATGGCGGACGATTCTTCTGCCGCTACGCCCCGAGGCTTCAATGTTTGGCTATCTTGACCGCTCTCACGACGAGCATCTGGTGCAATTCTGCGCGCAGGACTGGCGTAGCCGAAGGTTTCCATGATCGCCGAGCTTGAAGAACTCGAGGAGTTTCGCGAGGAAGTGCGCGGGTGGTGCGGGAAGCACGTGCCTGTAGACTGGGTTCGTCGCATGTCAGGCGTCTCGATCGAGGAGAGTCTCGACTTCCAGCGCGCATGGCTGTCCGCGCAGCGGGAAGGTGGCTTCGCGGCGCCTCACTGGTCGGCCGAGTGGACCGGTCGTGACTTCACGCTGGAGGAACAGGTCGTCATTGCCGAGGAGATGGCCCGAGCGCGAGCGCCGCGCCTCGATCTCTTCTTCGTCTCCCTCTATCACACCTACGGCCTGCTCATCGCTGCGGGCACGGAGGAGCAACGCCGGAGGCACCTGCCAGCCATCCTGAACGACGGGGAGATCTGGTGTCAGGGGTTCTCGGAACCGAGCGCTGGCTCCGATCTTGCAGCGCTGCGTACGCGCGCGGAGCGGCGTGGAGACGTCTACGTAGTGAGCGGGCAGAAGGTCTGGTCGACTCATGCCACGCACGCGCACTTCTGCCTGCTGCTCGCACGAACTGATCCCGACGCGTCGAAGCATCGAGGTATCTCCTACTTCCTGCTCGACATGCAGACGCCGGGCGTGGAGGTTCGTCCGATTCGGGATCTGGGGGGGCGTGAGGAGTTCTGCGAGCTCTTTCTGACAGACGTCGAGATTCCCATCGAGAATCGCATCGGAGAGGAGAACGATGGCTGGCGCATTGCCAACTCGACCCTCGCCACTGAGCGGAGCACGCTGCTCCTGGTGCCAGCCGAGCAGCTGCGGGTCGCCTTCCAGATGCTGGTCGATCTCGCTCGTGAGACTCCGGGGTCCGGCGGGAGGCCTGCGATCGAAGACGTTGGCGTACGGCGGGACCTCGCCGAATTCCATGCCGAGATCGAAAATCTGAGATTACTGATCAACCGCATGCTCAAGCAGCTGATTCGCGCAGGCGGCGCCGGCCCCGAATCATCGATCATCAAGCTCTACTACAGTGAGCTCCTGCAGCGATTCACGCGCTATGCGACGGAGCTCGGTGGCATGGCGACCCAGGAGCTGGCTCCCCTGCTCGGCGCCGCGCCCTACGTGTCCGGCGTCTGGGAATTCGATTTCCTGAATTCCTACACCTGGACGATCTCGGCCGGCACGAACGAGATTCAGCGCAACATCATCAGCGAGCAGGTACTCGGAATGCCCAGGGAGCCCCGATGATCGACCGGATGCGCACCGCGGATATCGACGCGGACGACCTGCGCGAGGTGATCCGCGACGTACTCGAGCGCGAGGCGACGCCGGAGCGAGTGCGTGCCGTCATGGACGATCCGGCGGGTCACGATGCGGCGCTGTGGACGCAGATGGCCGAGCTCGGCTGGACCGGGCTGGCGATTCCGGAGCGCTACGGTGGCGCGGGGGCGACGTTGGTGGAGCTCGGGGTGGTCCTCGAGGAGCTCGGGCGCTTTCTCGTGCCCTCGAGCTTCGTTCCATCCGTCGTTCTCTTCGGCGGAGCGGTACTCCTCGCCGGCCGTGAGGATCAGCGCGCCGCGTTGTTGCCGCGAATCGCCGCCGGCGACCTTCTGGCCAGCGCCGCGCTCGGGGGAGCCGCGGGACGCTGCGAGGCCGAGAGCCTCGCGCTCATGGCTAGAGACAATGGTGCTGGGCTATCGCTCAACGGAACGGTCGACTACGTCCCGTCGCTGGATCTGGCCGAGCTGGTGCTGGTCGCTGCCCGGACACCGGGCGGCGACACGGTTCTCGTTCTCGTCGACCCGAGGCACGAAGCCGTGGAGATCCGGTCGCAGCCCGTATTCGACCCGACGTGCCGCTTTTCGCGCCTCGTGATTCGCGATCTCGTCGTGCCCCGGGAGTCGATACTGGGTGATTTCGCCGACGACGGAGCTCCCGGTGAGGCGGTGCGCGAACGACTCATCGATCTCGCTTGCATCGCACTCGCCTGCGACAGCACGGGAGGCGCGGGCCGGGTGCTCGAATCCACGGTTGCCTACATGCAGGAGCGCAAGCAGTTCGATCGCGTGATCGCGAGCTTCCAGGCGCTGAAACACCGCTGCGTAGACATGATGATGCAGGTGGAGGCCAGCGTCGTCAGCGTGGAGTTGGCGCTCGAGACCTTCGCGCACGAGCAGGAGGAAGCGCGGGTCGCCGCGTCGGAGTCCAAGTTCTACACCTGTGGCAGCTACGTCCACGTTGCCAAGGAAGGGCTGCAGATGCACGGTGGAGTCGGCTACACGTGGGAGTACGACTGCCACCTCTACCTCAAGCGCGCCCTTCTGAACAGCGCGCTGCTTGGCGATTCTAGATGGCACCAGGAGCGAACAGCCGACCTCGTGCTCGGCCCGGTGAACTGCCCCTGAGCCCTCGCAAGCTTCGCGTGTGGACAACCTCGTACGGAAGGCAAATTGAAGTTGAATTTCGGCCTACGCAATCTGGGACAGACACCGTTTCGGTGCTCGGGGGGACGCTCATGAACGATCTGATGAAGAAGAAACTCGATGCGAACGAGCTGATTCTCTGCCTCAGCATCTCACAGGCTCGAACTGTCGACATCCCGATGATGGCCGCAGCCTGTGACTTCGATGCCATCTACGTCGATCTCGAGCACACCGCGACGTCCCTCGAGACCACCGCCATGCTCTGTGCGGCGTCGATAGGCTTCGGCTTGATCCCGATGGTGCGCGTGCCCTCGCACGATCACCAGTACATGACGCGGGTGATCGATACCGGAGCGATGGGCGTGATCGTCCCCCACGTCGATACGCGGGCAGAGGCTGAGCACATCGTCGACACGTGCAAGTTTCCGCCCGTCGGCCACCGTTCGATCTCGGGTCCCAACCCGGTCAGCCGCTATCGGGCAATGTCCCCGGCCGAGAACGTCGAGTATATGAACCAGCAGACCATCCTGGCGGCCATGCTCGAGACGCCCGCTGCGATCGAGCGGGCAGATGATATCGCCTCCGTGCCGGGCCTCGACATGATCCTCGTCGGGACCCACGATCTGACCGCGGAGATGGGCATCCTCGGCCAGTTCGGCGACGCGAGATTCTCTGACGCCATGCGAAGCGTTGCAACGGCGTGCACGAAACACGGCAAGGTAATGGGCGTAGCGGGCATCAGCGACCTGGAGCTGCTGGGAGATCTCGTCGCCCTGGGTGTGCGCTTTGTCAGCGCTGGCACTGACGCGGGGTTCTTCGTGGAGGCGGCTCGGGCCCGTGTGGACAGACTTCGAAGCATTCCGGTGAAGTAGCTCGCGCCGGCGGGAGAACGACATGACGGCGGAAATCCATCGAGCGCGAATCGATCACCCGATCGCCTGGCTCGGCTACGACCCGGTACCTGGCCGCGAGGAACGGATCGCACAGAACGACTACGACGACGTCTCGGAGGAGCTGGCCAATCTGTTCAAGGCAGCGCAAGCGAAGCCCGTGGCGACGACATGCCCAGCTTGAAAATGAGAAGGGCTGGCTCGAAGTGAGTTCCGGGCGCCTCGCCTACTTCGACGCGTGGACCGACCCGGTTGCGGGCGAGATCCTGGGCGACGAATCCAACATCGAGATCGTGCGACTCGAGCTTCTCGGCGACGAGCGCGAAAACTGGAAAAATCTGACCCACGCGCATGGCTACCAGGCGCTGACACGCAGTGAGGCCCGCGGGCATCCGGGGGTGGGCGAGCAGTGGCTTCCGAACGAGGAATTGGTCGCACGCTGCCCGTCGCTGCTCGCTGTCTGCTCGGCGGGCGCCGGCTACGACGTGATCGACGTCGATGCCTGCACGGCGGCGGGTGTGATCGTCTGCAACAACTCCGGTCCCGGCGCGGAGGCCGTCGCAGAGCACGCACTGGGCTTCATGCTCGCGCTGTCCAAGAAGATCTCACTTGGGGATCGCATGATTCGACGCCCGTCCCTCCCGGACCGGATGGTCCTGAAGAGCAGCGAGCTCCTCGGAAAGACCCTGGGCATTGTGGGCATCGGACGCATCGGCGCGCGTCTCGCGCAGCTGTGCCGGGGTCCGTTTGACATGAGCGTGCTGGCCTTTGACCCGTTTCTGGACGCGAAGCAGGTCTCGTCCCGCGGCGCCGAGAAGGTCGACCTGCCCGCGCTGCTGCGGCGATCCGACTTCGTCGTGGTCAGCTGTCCCCTCACGCCCGAGACGACGGAGCTGTTCGGTCCGGAAGAATTCGCGCGCATGAAGGCCAGCGCCTTCTTCGTCTCGACGGCGCGCGGACAGGTCCACCGCGAAGACGCCCTGTTCGAGGCGCTGAAGACCGGGCGGATCGCCGGTGCGGGCATTGACGTCTTCCACCAGGAGCCGCCTCCGCACGACCATCCCCTGCTGACCCTGGACAACGTGGTCGCGACGCCGCATACCGCGGGCATCACCCACGAGGCCACGCGCGCCATCGCGGTCGCGACGGCCGAGCAGTGGATCACGATCTTCGAGGGCGCAATGCCGCCGCGTATTGTCAACCAAGAGGCCTGGCCACTGTATGTGGACCGATTCGCGCAGATCCTCGGGTTCCGCCCCGCGGCGATGGCTTCAGGAGGTGGCCCAGCGTGACACGGATGCAGCACCTGCTCCCCGCCTACAAGGCACTCTGGGAGCCCGCCGGGAGCGGGAGCAACGCCCAGCGGAGCGACGCCTACGGAGACTGGTACGCGGAGGGGATCCATTCCTTTCTGCCGGGGACCTGGGTCATCTCCGGCCATCATCGGGGGCACGCGGAGATTCTGAAGCTCTTCGAAGCCGTGCGGCGGGTCTGGACGGTGCGTTCGGTCTTCCACCACAACAACTACTGGCTCGGCGAGGACACAATCTGTACCGAGTGGTTCTCGACAAACGGAGTCTGGACCGGCCAGCAGTGCCGGAACAGTGGGCTGACCCGCCATACATTCGTGGGAGAGCATGCGATCGAGTGGCAGGAGTACACCGACAGCGAGTTCTCCGAGGAGCTGCATGCGGGATGGAGAGATGTCGTCGGTCCTGAGCTAGGGGCGCACCTGTCGAGGTACGACCGCAGCGGTCCGCCGTGGTACCCCGATCCCGCGCGCAACGAGTGGCCCCTCGAGACCTCGCTGAGCGACGGCCTCAGCTGTGCGCCGCCGGGGATGGGCGACCGTCTCGACGCGGCCATCGAGTTCTGGTCTGCCCCTCGGAGCGGTTCGCTCGACCTGTTCTCGGACGACGTGGACGTCCACTTCCAGGGACGCTTCTGGCCGCTCGGGGGGCGCCATCGCGGTCGCGAATGCGTCGAGCGCCTGTTCGAGGTGGCGCGCAGGATCTGGCCCGATCCGTCGGAGATCGTGAAGACCGAGTTCTGGGCCAACGAAGACAGCGTGTTGATCCACTGGTTCACCCGCAACGAGACGTGGAAGGGCCAGCCCTGCCGGGACAGCGGCTGGGCAGTGTGGCGCTTCGACGGCGATCGCGTCTCGGAATGGCGGAACTACGTGGACACCAGCTTCTATGCCGAGGTGCTCGACGGCTGGCGCGAGGCCGTCGGACCAGAGCTCGGTGAGTCGCTACCAAACTGGCCATTGCCGGGGGACACGAAGTACCCCGATCCGATGGCGCACGAATGAACCGGGCCGGGCAACCCCGTGCCCCGGTGGAGCGAAGGAATTGACCTACAACACGATCCAATACGAACAGCGTGAGCACGCGGTCTGCATCACCCTTGACCGTCCCGATCGGTTGAATGCGATCGATGACGAAATGGTCAAGGAGCTGGCGGACGCGTATGCCAAGGTCGAAAACACCGAGAGCGTCTGGACGCTCATCATGACGGGCAACGGTCGCGCCCTGTGTGTGGGTGCCGACCTGAACAAGGCCGGTACGAGCAAGGACGAGGACTTTGCGCCCGGCATCGACACCCAGGGCGAACCCATCCTGAGCTCGTATCGTCAGTGGGATGCGCCGCAGGAAGCGACGCCACCGTATCTGCAGATGACGAAGCCCGTGATCTGCGCGGTCAACGGGATCGCCACCGGAGCGGGGCTCGACCTGCTCACCACCGCCGACATCATCATCGCATCGGATCAGGCTTCGTTCTTCGACCCTCACGTCAGCATCGGTCTCGTGGCGGGCCGTGAGATGGTGCGCTTGGCGAGGGTCCTTCCGGTCAACATCGCGATGCGCGTGGCACTGATGGGAAAGCACGAACGATTGTCCGTGAGCCGCGCCTACGAGCTGGGGCTCGTCAGCGAAGTCGTGCCGCACGTCGGGTTGATGGACCGGGCCTGGGAGATTGCCGAGACGGTCAACCGGAACGCCCCGCTGGCGATTCGTGGAACCCGTCTCGCGATCCGCAAGGGGCTCTCGCTGCCGATCTACGAAGCGGAGCTGTTGTCCGAGGGCTACCGACTCCGGGTATCCCAGACCGGCGACGCACAGGAGGGCCCGAAGGCGTTCCTCGAAAAGCGAGACCCCGTTTGGCGAGTCCGGTAGACGAGGAGTCCTCAGCGATAGTCATGCGAAGCTGGCAACTTCGATTCGGCTAGATCGAGGGGGAGCAATTCCCGAACGCGCACGTGGATCACGCCATCGACTCGTTGGAGCGGGCCTGCGACCTCGAGGAGCGATGCCTGGTGCATGGGGACCCGAAAACGTTTCACGATGTCCGGGGTCAGGATTGCATTCGAGAGCCCGGTCTCGTCTTCGAGGGTGATGAAGCAGAAGCCCTTGGCGGAGCCGGGACGTTGTCGAACGATTGCATGTCCCGCCGTGCGTACATAGGCGCCATCGGGTGTTTTGCGGAGTTGGGCCGCTGGAAGGATGCCTCGGCGTTCCAGGGCGGGGCGCAGATGCCCCATGAGATGGACCCCCGTGGTCAGGCCCGAGAGCCGGTAGTCGGCCAGGGTCTCCTCGATCGGGTGCAGTGGTGGCAGGGGTGAAGGCACGGGCGAAAGAGAGGGGCGTGCGAGGGCGCGACCGGCAAACAGCGAACGGGGGTCGCGTTCGAGAGCGGCGACTTGCCACAGGGCACTGCGTCGTGAGGTCGCCGTGTCGCGCAGCTGCGCAAGGGCACCGAGCTCGGCGAGGGCATCGAGCTCGTCGCGGTCCATCCCGATTCGTCGCACGAAATCGCCGAGATCCTCGAAGCCATGCCGCTCGCGCTCTCGGGTGATGCGGATTGCGGTCTTGGCGTGCAGCCCGCCGACCGAGTCGAGGCCGATGCGGACCGCCGGCGGACCGGCCGGCTTCGCGCCGACTTCGAGATCGGCTCGGGTCTTCGAGAAGATCACATCGATGGGCCGCACTTCGACCCCGTGGCGTTGTGCGTCCTTGACGAGCGTTGCGGGGCTGTAGAAGCCCATCGGTTGGGCTCGCAGGAGTCCCACGAGTAAGGCCGCCGGATGGTGCCGTTTGAGATAGGCCGAGGCGTACGCGATCAGCGCGAAAGAAGCCGAGTGGGATTCCGGGAAGCCGTACAGGGCGAAGGATGTGATGTGGAGGACGGTCAGGTCCTCGGCCCGCTTCGAAAAACCTCGCGCGCGCATGCCGCTCCGCAAGCGCTCTTCGATCTGGGCCATCCGCTCGACCGATCGCTTGAAACCCATGGCGCGGCGCAGCTCTTCGGCCTCCCCCCCGCTGAAGCCCGCTGCAGTCATGGCGATCCGCAGCAGTTGCTCCTGAAAGATCGGGACACCGAGAGTGCGCTCGAGGATGGGCCGGAGTGATTCGTGGGGATAGGCGACGGGTTCGCGGCCGGCCCGGCGATTCAGGTAGGGATGGACCATCTGACCCACGATGGGACCGGGTCGGATGATCGCGATCTCGACGACGAGGTCGTAGAAGATCTTCGGCTTCAGTCGAGGCAGCGTGGCCATCTGTGCGCGGCTCTCGATCTGGAAGACGCCGATCGTGTCGGCCTGGCACATCATGGCGTAGGTTTCGGGATCGTCTGGCGGGAGCTTTGCGAGGTCGATTTCGACCCCTTCGTGTTGTCGGATGAGAGGGATCGCTTCTTCGAGGGCGTCGAGCATGCCCAATCCCAGCAGGTCGATCTTGATGATTCCGAGGTCGGCACAATCATCCTTGTCCCATTGCACGATGCGTCGGTCGGCCATGCTGGCAGGCTCGATGGGAACGACTTCATCGAGGCGGCCGGCAGCGACGACGACGCCGCCACTGTGTTGACCGAGATGGCGAGGCAGACCCTGAGCGGCACCGATGAGATCGACCCAATGACGCACCTCGGGCGATTCCGGGTCGAGCCGGGCCTCGCGCAGCCGCGCCTCGAGCTCACGCCCCGCTTCGGTGAGTGGTTCGGAGCGAGAGCGATCGCCACGCCCGCTGGCCTCCCTGTCCTTCGACCTGTCCTTCGATCGCAGCAACGTCGTGCTGCCACGCGCTGAAAGCGGGAAATCCAGCCTCGCGACGAGTTTCGATAGGCGACTGATCGCCTCGGGATCCATGCCGAGGACCTTGCCCATCTCGCGGACCGCCATCTTGATTCGGTAGGTAATGACGTTTGCGGTCATCGCCGAGCCCGTCCGGCCGTATTTCGAGAAGACGTATTGGATGACCTTTTCGCGCTGGTCGCCCGATGGGAGATCGATGTCGATGTCCGGCCATTCCCCGCGCTGCTCGGAGAGGAAACGCTCGAAGAGCAGCTTCATGCGGACGGGATCGACGGCCGTGATGCCGAGTGCATAACACACAGCGCTATTGGCGGCTGAGCCGCGACCTTGGCAGAGGATCCGGTTTCGCGAAGCAAAGGAAACGATGTCTTCGACGATCAGGAAATAGCCTGCGAGGTCGAGCTTCTCGATGACTTCGAGCTCGTGATGGATCTGTTTCGGGACGCGGGGTTCGGGGCGCTCACCGTAGCGTTCGCGAACTCCCAGGCGGACGAGCTCGCGCAGACGACTGATCTGGGTTTCGCCCGGGCGGAGCGGGTATTCGGGGAAGCGATAGTCGAGGTTCGTGAGCGTGAACTCGCAGCGTTCCGCGATGTGGCGGGTCTGGCGGATCCATTCCGGTCGACCGGCAAAGCGACGCACGATCTCTTCGCGCGAGTGGAGATGGCCCTCGCCGTTGCGAGCGAGAAGTTGGCCGGCCGTGGTGAGGGTCTTGCGTTCCCTGAGACAGACGAGCGCATCGAGGAGTCGACGATCCCGGGGTGTCGCGCAGCGCACGTCACCGGTCGCCACGACTGGGATGCGATGCGCCTCGGCCATCGTGGCCGCGCGACGCCCGATGCGTTCGATGCGAGGATCGAGCAGATGCGAGACGTCGACCGCGAGCTGGTCGCCGAAAACGTCCCGGGCACGACCCAGAAGCGCGGGCCGCAGCCTCTCGTCACCTCGCAGCAGCACACTCCATTCCCCGGCCAGGGCTTCGACCTCGCTCCAGTCGACCCGAATCCGATGTCGTGCGCGCGGGTCGCGGGCTTCGAGCTGCTTGTCACGTCGTCCATGGGCGAGGGTCAGGAGTCGACACAGACGTCGCCAGCCTTCGGGGGACTCCACGAGCAGGAGAAGCCGATCGGGATGGCTCAGCGCAGTCCTTCGCCCGGAGTGGCGACCTGAGCGGGCGTCGAAGCGATCGCTGCCGTCCTGAACGTCCAGTGGAACGTCCAGCGCTTCGACGGCGATCTCGGCCCCGACCAGGGCGCGGATCCCCGCCGCCTGGGCGGCCCGATGAAAGCGGGGCAGGCCCGAGACCCCATCGCGATCGGCGAGGGCGAGGCTCGAATGGCCGAGGGCCGCCGCCGCCTGGACGAGATCTTCGGGATTGCTGCAGGCCTCGAGGAAGGAAAAGGCGCTGCGCGTGCGCAGCTCGACGTAGTCGAGGGGAGAGGCGGGGGGCATGGATCTACTTTCGTCTTATTTTCGTCTTTAATCAACCCTATACTTGCCTCATTCTGTTCGGGCTGGCGTTGGATTCCTGCCTTTTCTCATCATCATTCCGGAGCTCTCCTCCCCACGGGACAGGGCTGCGAGCCGATCGCAAGACGAGTCCGTCCATGATTGACCGAATGACCGCGCGGATTATCGATGCCGAGGAGCAACCTGCGGCGGATGCTGTGTGTTGTCCTTCCCCAGTTTCCCGAGTCGCCGTTGCGTTTCGTGGAGGCCCTGGCGGAGGGGTCGCGGACCGTGAATCCCTCGGCCGGCAGCCTGAGTGGGTTCTGAGATGAACTCGGTTGTCGTCGTCGGCGGCGGACTCGCGGGACTCGTTTGCAGCGCTCGGCTGATGCGCGCGGGCTATGAGGTCGAGCTCATCGAGGCGGAGCCCGCGGTTGGCGGGCGTCTTCGGCCAATCGAGACCGACCAGGGGAGCCTCGAACGCGCGGTCGGAGAGGTGGGTTGGGGAGACGCCAACCTGCGGGCGCTGGTGGCTGGTCTCGATCTCGAGTCGAGTCGCGAAAGCCAGATCGTGCGTTCCCAAGCGTTGGTTCTGGGTGGCCGTTTGCATCGTCCGCCGCCGCTGCGCATGTCCGAGCTGATCTGGCCGGGACTCGCTCCGCGCATGGATCGACCGATCGATGCGGTGTTTCGCCGGCCACCGCGATGGAACGATCGCAAGCTCTTGATCCGCGCGCTCTACGACACGCTGCGCCAATCGAGCTCGAGTCCACCGGCGTCCGTTCTCTGCCTCGACGACATAGCCTGGTCGAAGGCTTCGATTCGCGCCTTTGGCACCCGCTGGTGCACGACGCGGATGGCGCCGGCGCTACTGGCTCGGACCGGTGTGGATCTGTCTGCGGAATCTGCGGCCGTGGTCGTGCCGATGCTGTGTCGCCTGCTCTCGGGGGCGGGTCGCTCGGTGCCCGTCCGCGGCGGCCTGGGACGCGTGGTCGACACGCTTGCCGAACCGATTCGGCTGCGTCTCGGCTGTCGCGTCGAGAACCTCGAGGCGATGACAGACGGGATCCGGGTTCGCTATCGAGCGGGAGGCAGAGACGGCGTCGCATTGGCCGACGCTGCGGTCCTGGCGCTGCCGCCGAGTGAAATCCTACGCGTCTGCCCAAAACTGACGCCGATCGAGCGAGGCCATTTCGAGTCGATCCAGGCGCGGCGCTCGATCGTCGTCTACCGCCGGATCGAGGAGCAGGCCTGGTTGCTCCGGGGGCTGTCCGGTGTGACCTTCGTGCCCGGTGAGTTGCCTCATATGCGGGACCTGCGAATTCTCGGCCCCGCCGCCCTCTCGCCCTACGCTTCGGATCCGTTCTGGGTGCGCATTTCGCTCGAACACGAGGTCGTCGATGCGCATTGGCACGAATCCGATCAGGACCTGATTCGCAAGGTCGATTCGACCTTTCGCGGCTCGCCCCTTGGCGCGCTCCCAGCGGGTCCATCGCGTGTCGAGCGCTTCGAGGAGGTCATCTCGGTGCAGGGCCGCGGGGCGCTGGCGCGGCGTGATCGTTTCGAGGGCCGTGCGGAGCGCACACCGCGGCTCGCCTTTGCCACCGAGGCCCTCACCACACCCGATCTCGAGGGGCGCGTCACGGCCGGCATGCGAGCTGTGCAGGAAGTCACCGAGCAGCTCGGACTCTGGCGACGCGCTCCGTCCCCGCCAGGGAACTGACGCGCGGTGTCGGACCAGAGCGGCTCGTCGCGTGCGCGCTGCGTGCTCCACGCAGACATGGATGCCTTTTTTGCCTCGGTCGAACAACGCGACCGACCGGAGCTTCGCGGCCGAGCCGTGGTCGTCGGCGGAGCGGGGGCTCGCGGCGTGGTCGCTGCGGCGAGCTACGAGGCCCGGGTGTTCGGCGTGCATTCGGCGATGTCGAGTGTCGAAGCGAAGCGACGCTGTCCCGATCTCATCTTCGTCTCCGGTGACATACCACGCTACGCGAGGGAATCGCGTCGCATCTTCGAGATCTTTCGATCTTTCTCGCCGCGGGTCGAGGGGTTGAGTCTCGACGAGGCCTTTCTCGATCTGACCGGCAGCGAGCGATTGCTGGGCCCGGCGCGGGAGGTTGGCGAGCGACTGCGAGAAACCGTGAGAGAGCGGACGGCATTGCCGATCTCGGTCGGGATCGGGCCGATCAAGATGGTGGCGAAGATCGCCAGCGGCGCGGCCAAGCCGGACGGCTTGCTCGAGGTGCGGCCGGATCGGGTTCGATCCTTTCTGGACCCGCTCTCGGCGCGCCAGGTCTGGGGGGTGGGGCCAGTTGCCGCCCAGAGGCTCGAGCGACTGGGGTATCGCACGATTGGCGACCTCGCGCGCGCCGATCCCGATGCGCTTCGGCGTCAGCTGGGGGATTGGGGTGTTCAGATCGGGCGTCTGGCACTTGGCGTCGATCTGCGAGAGGTCGAGCCTCACAGTGAAGCCGTTTCGCTCTCCGAGGAGAATACTTTCGAGCTCGATGTGAGCGATCCGGGGCTACTCGAAGCGACGATTCTCACCCACGCGGAGGCTGTTGCCAGGCGCCTGAGACGGCAGGGGCTGCTGGCTCGCACTGTAGTCCTCAAATGGCGCTTCGGGCGCCGTACTCGCGAGGGGCCCCGTGGCTATCCGGCGCGCACGCGGCAGCGAACCCTGACCCGGCCAACCGACGACGGTGCAGAGGTCGCGCGGGTGGCGCGGTCGCTGCTCGACGACGCTCTGGCGGAGCCGGTTCGGCTGCTGGGTGTTGGCGTGAGCGGATTGATCGACTCCCAGGCGGCGGCGACCCAGATGTCGCTGTTTCAGGACGGGGAGAGCTCGGGCTCGGCAAAGACTCCGCTCGCGCGGCGCAAGCTCAATCGGGCATTGGACGTCCTGGCCGATCGGTTTGGCGACGGTGTCGTACGCCGGGCGAGCCAAGCGGAGGTACGTCACGCGACGCTCTCCGGCCAGTGGAAGAAGGGCAGTCGCGACACCGATGGTCCCGATCCCGACGGCTCTTAGGCTGAGGTCTCTTCGACCGGGTCGAAGACTTCGTGCTGGAAATCGCAGATCCGTCGATAGCCAATTCGCTGGTAGATCCTATTGGAGACGGGATTGGCGAGGTCCGTGAAGAGACAGCAGAAGGATTTGCCTTCGTCGAGCAACTTCTGGCTCAGGGTTGCAACGAGTGCACTTGCGTAGCCGCGTCCGCGGTAGAAATCCGGGGTGTAGACGTAACCGATGCATACACCGTTGGGCGTCGGTCTCGACCAGGCCGCCATCGCATTGGGCCCGTTGTCATCTTCCCAGAAGAAGAGTCGGCCTTCTTCGAGCGCGAGTACGCGCGTCGGTGGCTCGGCCTCGGCCTCCGGCAGGCGGCAATCGATCTGGAAGCGGTGTGTCCAGTGCCGCGCGCGCTCTGTGTCGGTTCGCTGGGCGGCCCTCATCCGGCCGCTGGGAATCGCGATTTTCTCGACCTGATCCAAGCGGTAGAGAGCCTGTCGAAAAGCTGTCTCGACGTGGGCGCCCGTGGCCCGGTGCCAGAGCCGACCGAAAAGCTGGGCTGTGTCCGCCGGCGCCACGACCCCGGGGAGCAGGTGTTCTTCCGCGATCAAGGCTTCGATGATTGCTTCGATGGCGGATTCCGTAGCGTCCGTCAGGTTGAGCGCGAACGGTGGCGTGTGGATGGCCGCGACGGTCGTTCGCCCGGCTTCCTCGAGGGCGGCGAACCAGGGCGGCTCGGGGCCGAAGGGTTCGCCATCGCGACAACGTTGGGCCACGCCCAGGGCGAGGTTGTATTTCGCTTCGTCCGTGAGCAGCAGCGACTCATTTGCCTCGAGAAAGGTGGCGGCGTCTTCGAAGCGGCGGAGGATCATGAGACCTCGCGCGTTACTGGTTCGGCAGATCCCAGCAGTAGACGCGCATCGGCGGCATGTTCAGGAGCTCGAGCTGGGTGGTGGCCGGTCCGAAGATCTGCTTGCCGAGGGTGTGGACCACGTCGCGGAACTGATAGGCGATGAATCGCCCGCCGGGTGCGAGGCTCGTTCGTACGGAGTGCAGGATCGCCAATCCGAGTTCCTTCGGCATCGTCGAGAAGGGAATCCCGGAAAGCACCACATCCGGTGCGCCGAGGTCGTGCTTGACGAGCGCTTCCGGGATCTGGGCGGCGCTGCCCTGATGCACGATCAGGCGCGGGTCGTCGATCGACCGCTCGATCAGATCGCAGAAGTCCGGATTGATCTCGATCGCGAGCAGGTTCGCGTCGGGGGCCATGGCAGCGAGCAGCGCCTTGGTGGTGCCGCCTGTGCCGGGGCCGAGTTCGATGGCGAGCTTGGCATGGGGGAGGTTTGCGGCACGGGTAATTCGGCGCTCCATCCAACGCGAACTCGGGATGAAGGAACCGACCTCTTTGGGCCGCTCGAGAAATCCACGCAAGAAGGCGATCGGATACTGGGGACGGGGCAGTAGGGACTCGGCTTGTCGCCGGGCATCGGGCATCGGGCGCTCCTCCTTAGGCGGGCGAAGTCTAATCGTAGAGGCCATCGATTTGCCACCACTTCGTCTTCCAATCGAAGCAAAGTCGGAGAACTGTGCCGTCACTCATCTGGATGTCGTAGTGGTCGATCGCAAAGTGAGCGGATTTCAACCACCAATGTCCCGTCGTTCGCCAGGGGCCTGCCGAGCTGATGACCTCCCCCTGACTGACCGCGCTGCGGATGAAGGCAGGTTTTCCCCGCTCGACCCTGACTTCGGCATGTAGAGGCGGTCTGAGCGCACGCAGGGTCAGCCTGGGACTGCGTCTTGGAACCCTGGGGCGGTCTGAATCGTTCTCGGGATGGGCGGGAAACTTTGCACGCGGGGCGGGGCGGGCTCGCGCTGGAAGGCGCCGAGAGCTTCGCTGAGTGCCACCCTGTTTCAGCGAAGAGCTGAGAGATCTGGGTGCGAAAGGCCTCAGCCCAAAGGCATCCGGTCGGTGATCGTCGAGTAGAGCGGGAGCACCCACTCGCTCCGGACCACAGAGTGCACTCAGTTCGGCCAGGGTCTGGTCGAGTTCATTCGGGCTGGGTCCTCGAGGCGCAAAGAAGTCGAGCTGCTCTCGGCGCAGGGGGACCCCTTCGGAGCGCAGCACCACGGTCTCGACAGCCGTTTCCGGTGGCTTCGACTCGATCGCGAGACGCAACAGTCGAAGCACCACGCGCTCGTTCTGGGTCGCTCTGGCGAGGCCGATGCGTCGACTTTCCCGCCTGCCATCTTCGAGCTGCATCTCGAGGCGTAGCTCCGCACAGCCGAGCGAACGCATGCGAAGACGCTCGAGGAGTCTCGAAACGAGTCCGCGGAACACGAAAGCAAGGGGTTCGAGGCTCGCGATCGGTGCTTCGAGATCGAGCCCTTCTTCGAGGCAGTGATTCTTGGGTTCGGGGAGCGGGCATTCGACATCTTCACCCCGCGCACGCCGGACGAGAGCCAGGACCTTCGTTCCGACTCGTGCCGCGAGATCGCGATGGGGAAGGCGGAGCAAGTCGTGGATGCGATGGATGCCGAAGCGGGTCAGGGCCTCCGCCGTCCGGTCGTCGGGGTCGAGCAGGTCGATCGGCAACGGGGAGAGGAAGGCGAGCTCTTCACCCGGAGGCAGGATGTGGGTCGCCTCGTCCTGGATCGCTTTGCGATCTGCCTCTCGATGGTTTTTTGGGGGGATGGCATGCCCGGAGCTCGTTCTGGGTCTATGGGCGAGGTGGCGCGCGGCGAGTCGGGCGATGTTTCGGGAAGAGGCGAGGGCGACGAACCCGGGCAGGCCAGCGCGTTCGGCGTGGGCATGGAGCAGCGAGGCGAAGGCCCGTTCGCCTCCATGCAGCGCGTCGATGCCCGAGGCATCGACGTAGACTGCGGCTTCGGTTGCGAAGACGCCCGATGCGCGGGCAGCCAATTCGGCGCGGGGTGCCAGGGAGAGTGCGACATCGAGCAGCGTCTCACGAGCGGCCCGTTCCAGGACTGGGGAGGTGATGCGGACGACGAGGTCGCGAGCCACGGCCCGCGCCTGGGGGAGAGACTGTCGGGGGTGGACGCCCTGGGCGAGGGCGCGCGGAGAGGCGCTGAGGATTTCGGCTCGGGTGCTCGGGTCGCTGGTGATGACGAGCGGCTGCGCTGCGAGCTCTGGGTTGGCTCGGAGCTCGGCATGAAGGGGCAGGTCCGGGACGAGGAGACAGGCGATTCGCAAGACCCGATGCCTAACGTTCGGGATCGACGCTCACGTCGATCTGGTCGTGGTCGCTCCCGGCCGCGTCTTCTTCCACATGGATGGAGATCGGGATTTCGATGCCACTGGGGCGAGTGCGATGGCGGCGTAGGACGACTGTTGTTTCGAGGGTTTCGAGCAGGCTCGGTGGACCGACGAAGCGCGCGCCGAGGGGCTGCATTTCGAGTACGAGTTCGGCGCGGGAGCCGGTTGCGGAGGCCTGAGTCGAGGCGGGCTGGGGCGGGGCGGTCTGAGACGGGGCGGTCTGAGACGGGGCGGTCTGAGACGGGGCGGTCTGAGAGAGGACGACGAGTGCTGTGCGCGTCTTCGCCGCGAGACGCGAAAGGCGCAGCCAGGCGACGTCGCGAATCGAGGTCATCTGTGCGGTATCCGACCCGTTTCCGGGGCCATTCTTTGCGGGACCGATGCGTCCCGGAAGGACGCAATCGAAGACGATCAGCTCGAATCCCTCGGTCTGAAGCAGCCGGTCACAACTCCGCAGAGCCTGCTGCTGCGATCGGGGGCGGATCCAGAGCAGACGCTCGAGGTCGACTCCACTGGCCGAAGCGGAAATCGGATCGAAGGCATCTGCTAGGTCGATCCAACCCGCCAGGCTGCCCTGTCGCAGGGTCGCGCCGACCAGCGTCAGGGCGAGGGCGGTCCGACCCGAGGAGGGAGGGCCGCAGATCTCGCTCAGGCGTCCGCGAGGGAACCCGCCACCCAGGCGCGCATCCAGCTCTACGAGGCCCGTGGCGCAGTGTTGCGGGCCTTCGGCTGCCTGTTCCGCCTGCGAGTGGGAGATCGAGGCGCCGCGTTGGATCTGGGGACCCAGGTCGATGAGCAGGGCCTCGAGTGCGCTGCTCGTCGAGTCCGCCGAAGCCGTGGAGGTCGAAGGGGTCGAGCCGGGTCGCATCCGGGAGGATCGAAGCCTGTTTCGGATCGGACGACTTTGACTCTGACTCTGACCTCGATTCTGATCTCGACTCTGACCTTGGCCTTGACCCTGGCTCTGACCTTGGCTCTGGCTTTGGCCTTCACCCTGACTTTGAGCTCGGCCTTGGCCTGCAGCGCCTACGGGACCGCGTGCCCGTCCGATCGGAGAGTCGGGGAGCGCGGGGGGCATGGCTGGACTTTCGTTTTTTATTCGCCTCTCGTCAAGGCTTTTTTTCGGGCTCCGTAGCGATTCGCGTTCGCCCGTTTTCGATCCGGACTCGCCCCGCCGCGATCAGCCGGATCGCCTCGGGCACCAGCCTCCGCTCGAGGGCCTGAACCCGAGCGGCCAGGCTCTCGACCGAATCGTCGTCCTCGACCGCTACAGCGCCCTGGAGCAGGATCGGGCCCTCGTCATAGGCGTCACTCGCGAAATGCACTGTGGCGCCGCTCAGCTTGACCCCGCTCGCCAGTACGGCCTCATGAACGCGATCACCATAGAAGCCCTTGCCCGAAAAGGCGGGGATCAGGGCGGGATGGACGTTCAGGGCTCGGCCCTCGTAGCGTCCCCGCAGCTCGAAGGGTGAAAGAAAGCCGAGCAGGCAGACGAGGTCCGGCGCGAAGCGATCGAGCACTTCGTGCAGCGCGTCGTTGAAGCGGCTGACATCCGGAAGCTCGCGTCGCGCTACGGCGATGGCGGGAACGCCGCGCTTCTCTGCGCGTTGCAAGCCGAAGGCGCCCTTCTTGGAAGCGACGACGCAGACCACTTCCGCAGGCAATCCAGCGTCGATGTGCTCGAAGAGATTCTCGAGACTCGTGCCGGCGCCAGAGAGCAGGACGGCGATGCGCAGCGGTGTCTTCGTGGGAGAGCTCTCCGTCATCAGTTGGCCCCTGCCTCGCGAACCCCTTGGTTGCGTCCCCCCCGGTCGTTAGTCCTCCCGTTGAGATCCCCTCCGCCCTTACCCAAAGAGGCTCCTGTAGATCTCACGCGTAGCGGGAGATCTGTTCAGCGTGTAGAAATGGATTCCCGGAACGCCGCGTTCGAGCAGCTCTTCGCATTGGCTACGCGCCCAGCGTACGCCGAGCTCATAGGTTGCGTCGTCATCGCCATCGACCTGCTCGAGCTCGGCTTCTAGTTCCGGCGGGAAGCACGTGCCGTTCATGCCCGCCATGCGACGAATCCCGGAGACCGTGGCGATCGGCATGATGCCCGGCACGATGGGCACCTCGATCCCGATGCCGCGGGCGCGACCCAGAAAGTCGAAGAACTTTTCGTTGTCGAGGAAGAGCTGACTGATGAGAAAACGCGCTCCCGCGTCCACCTTGCGTTTCAGGTTGGCGAGATCGGTCTCGGCGTCGGGTGCTTCGGGATGGACCTCGGGGCAGCAGGCGGCTCCGATCGAGAAGACGCTACGGCGGCGGCGTGCGTCGTGGTCGACGATGTACTCGATCAGTTCATTGGCATATCGAAACCCATCCGCGGGGGCGACGAAGTCGGGGTCGTCTGCCGGCGGGTCTCCGCGCAGGGCCAGCACGTCGTGGACGCCACCCGCGTCCAACTGATCGAGGATCGAGCTCACTTCGCGAGGTCGAAACCCGGTACAGGGAAGATGCGCCATGCTGAGCAGTCCGATTTCCCGGCTGATCTCGATGGTGAGATCCACGGTCTTGGCTCGGGTGCTGCCGCCGGCACCCATCGTGACGGAGACGAAGCCGGGAGAGAGTTGCTTCAGATCTTCGATCGTGCGGAAAAGCGACCGGTAGCCGGCGTCGGTCTTCGGGGGGAAGAACTCGAAGGAGATGACCGGCTCGGACTGCTCGTAGAGGGCCACGATGCTCATCGGGGCATCGTAGCATCCACTGCAGAGGGGGCTCCGCGTCTGCCTCGAACGTCGCTCGGGGACGATCCTTGCCCATGGCGTTGACGGCCTTCGGACCACCCGCGAGACTGCCGGCCCGCGTAATCCCCTTCGAGGAGTCTCCCATGTCAGTGCTCGTCACCGGATCTGTTGCCGTCGACTACATCATGATCTATCCGGATCATTTCAAGGACCACTTCATCGGTGACAAGCTGGACAAGCTCAGCGTGGCTTTCCACGTACCGGAGATGTCGAAGCAATTTGGCGGGACCGGGGCGAATATCGCCTACAACCTGCGGCGATTGGGGATCGATCCGATCCTGCTCGCGACCGTCGGGCAGGATTTCGGCCCGTACGGGGATTGGATGGACCGCGTTGGAGTCGGTCGGGACCACCTGCTGGTGCTCGACGACGAGTACACCGCATCGTGCTTCATCACGACCGATGTCTCGAACAATCAGATCATCTCCTTTCACCCGGGCGCGATGGATCGGGCCCATGAGGCCCGGATCACGAGGGCCACCGGGTCCTTCGATGTCGGCATCGTCTCGCCGAATGGCAAGCAGGCGATGATCGACCACGCTCGCGACCTGAAAGAGCGGGGCGCGCGATACGTGATGGATCCAGGACAGGGAATTCCGATCCTCGACGCACCCGAGCTGCTGACGTCACTCGACGATGCGTCGGTCTACATCGTGAACGAATACGAATGGGAGCTGACCCGCGCAAAGACCGGTCTCGATGAAGATGGGATCGCCGAGCGGGTGGGGGCGTTGATCATCACACGGGGTGAGCAAGGCTCGCTGCTTCGACGTGGTGGTCGAGAGGCGGGCGTGAGAATGGAGGTCGATCGTCTCGATGTGGCGCCGGTGAAGGCGGAGCAGGTCGTCGACCCGACGGGCTGCGGGGATGCCTATCGGGCGGGTCTGCTCTATGCCCTCGCGAACGACCTCAGCCTCGAGGCCGGAGTTCGACTCGGCAGCTTGATGGGCTCGCTCAAGGTCGCGCAGCAAGGACCCCAGAGCATCGAGCTCGACCTGGCGGCGATTCGTGCCCGCTATCAGGCGGAATACGGCGAGAGCATCTAGCGACTCACGCGCGTCTCGGGTCGAATCTCGCGATTCGGTAGGACGGAGTCTGCGGGAGGGCGGCGATGAGCGAAGGGTATGGACTTCCCGATGCGGGGTTCGAGGTCGCGATCGTCGGAGCCGGCGTCATCGGGTTGGCTCTCGCCGCAGCGATCTCGCGCGCGGGACGAACGGTATTGATCCTCGAACGGGAGTCGGGCATCGCGCGGGGCATCACCAGCCGCAACAGCGAGGTCATTCACGCGGGCCTCTACTATCCGGCCGAGAGTCTCAAGGCGGAGCTCTGTGTACGAGGTCGAGAAGCGCTCTACGCCTATTGCGAGAGCCATCGCGTGGGTCATCGCCGGCTGGGCAAGCTGGTGGTGGCGACACGAGTCGAAGAAGAAGACGTCGTCGAGGGTCTGCTAGCCCGCGGGCGCGCCAACGCAGTGACGGGGCTCGAGCTGATCGACCGGTCAGCGATCCGGCGGCTCGAGCCTGAGGTCGAGGCGCGCTTGGCGCTTCTTTCCCGGGACACCGGCATCGTCGACAGTCATGGGCTGTGTCTCGCATTGCTCGCCGAAGCGGAGTCGAAGGGCGCGATCCTCGCCCTGGGCAGAACGCTGGAGGGGCTCGCCGTTCGGCCCCATGGCTGGCAACTCGACGTGCGCGGCGGTGGGGGCGAGCTGGAGCGCATCGATGTCGGGATGGTCGTCAACGCGGCCGGTCTCGATGCGGATCGGGTCGCCGCCATGGCAGGCTGCGATATCGACGCGTTGGGCTGGCGGCAGCATCCCTGCAAGGGCGACTATTTCGCTCTGGGTCCGGGTGTGCGGGTTGCGATCGATCATCTGATCTATCCCGTGCCCCAGCAGGCAGGTCTTGGGATCCATGCGACCCTCGATCTGGCGGGGCGTGTGCGCCTGGGGCCCGATGCCAGCTATGTCTCGACACGGGACTTCGATGTCGACCCCGCAAAAGCGGACGCATTTCGTTCAGCGGCCTCCGCCTATCTTCCCGGCTTGGCGGGAGCCGCGCTGGTCCCGGATTACGCGGGCATTCGACCGAAACTGGCCGCACCCGGAGAGGCCTTCCGAGACTTCGTGATCGAGGAGACCTCGGCCCGCGGCGTGGCTGGCTTCGTGTCGTGCATCGGAATGGAGTCGCCCGGCTTGACCGCGGCCCTGGCCATTGCAGAGCGTGTGGCAGCCTGGATATCCCCCTGATCCGTGTATGGGATCCGCTCGGGAGTCAGTCTCCGAGCCAGATCACCGAACAGCCGATATTGTCGCCCGCCTTCTGCTGCCGATGGGAGCGGAGGGCGATCTCGGTGATGTGTCGGCAGGTGTCGACGGCACGTCGGTCCGGGGGTGCATCGAACTCGATCTGGGACACCGTGGCGAAGACGCTCTGCGCTGGATCCTCGACCCCGATGCCCGGCTCAGAGAGCCCGTCGGTGGCCAGAATGATGGCGCGCAGGCCTTCGAGGCCGCGCTGACCGATCACGGAAAACTTTTCGAGCAGCTCGGCGCTGGCTTCTTCGTATCCCAGAAAGGGCGTGAACTTCCAGTCCGAGTCGCGACCACCGAGTTCGAGCGCCTCGCCTCGGTCGACGGCGAAGACATGGCTGTCGCCGACCGAGAGATGCAGCAGCAGGTCCTCTGCGGGACGCACCAATGCGAGCGCGAAGGTCGTGGGTGCGGGCGGGAGCTGGTAGCGCCCTGCGACTTCGAGAATGGCGCGATTGGCGCGCGCGAGTGCCTCGAGGCCGAGCCGACTCCAGTCGGCCGGATCTCG
>PVBE012192032.1_pt1 | contig 22030 bp, 22 predicted proteins | sample 1631181 | NCBI WGS metagenome assembly PVBE01 (sample SAMN08397723, study PRJNA350692) | Marine metagenome, whole genome shotgun sequencing project. | isolation source: water | place: Pacific Ocean | collected 2012-04 | reverse complement strand
GTTGCCCGCGCCGCTGCGCGCCTGGATCAAGCTCCGCCAAGGGGGCTTCGCCAACGAGGTGTTCCTGGTACGGCCGGTGGGCGAGGTGGCGATCGCGGAGTAGCTGCAAGCGACGCCGGGCGAGCTCAGCGGCGGGAGCTGGGAAGATCGCGGTGGTTTGACACTGGGGAGTGTGCGCGACTATAACGCCGGGCTGCATACGCCCGCCGAGAATCGTCCCGCGATGACCAAACGCTTGAGGTCGAAATACAAGCTCAGCCGCCGCCTGGGCGAGAATCTGTGGGGGCGGCCCAAGAGCCCGACCAATCAGCGCGACTATGGGCCCGGTCAGCACGGGCCGAACGCCCGCCGGCGGCGGCGGCGCTCGGACTACGGCACCCAGCTCATCGCCAAACAGAAACTGCGCGGGTACTACGGCAACATCACCGAGCGTCAGTTCCGCGGAGTCTACAAAGAGGCGGTGCGCCGTCGCGGCGATACCTCGGAAAACCTGATCGCCATTCTCGAAGGACGGCTCGACGCCGTCGTCTACCGGCTCAAGTTCGTACCCACCGTCTTTGCCGCGCGCCAATTCGTCAACCACGGCCACGTACAGGTCAACGGCAAGCGCGTCAACATCCCGAGCTACGAGGTCAAGGAAGGCGACGTCATCGAGGTACGGGAGAAGTCGCGATCCATGGCCCTGGTGCTCGAGGCGGCAGAATCGCGCGAGCGCGAGGTTCCCGACTACATCGAGGCCGACCACGCAAAGATGCGCGGCACGTTCCTGCGCTCGCCGAGCTTCAGCGATGTTCCCTACCCGGTGCGCATGGAGCCCAACCTGGTGATCGAGTACTACTCGCGCTAGCCCTCGGCCTCGCCTTCCCCTTAACGCGCGAGAGAACCCGATACGTCGGGGTTTCTCAGAACCAGCGCCACAGCCAGTACTTCTCGTAGAGAACCTTTCCCAAGTGCCAGCGGCGGCCGACGGTGCGCAGCCCAACCTCGGGATTCGGTTCGGCGTAGAAGTTTCCCGCGCCGAAACCGGCCTTGCCCCCGCCGGTTTCGATGAAGCACTCGCCGTGGCCCTCGAAACGGGCCGCGACGCCCCCGCCGGTGATCGCGCGCGCGATGTTGTGGGCCACCACCTCGGCCTCGCCGTGGGCGAAGACGCCGGCCTTGGGCAGGGGCTTGCCCATCTTCAGCGGGATGCCGGTCAGGTCGCCGAGCGCGTAGACTCCCGGTGTTTGGGTCTCAAGGGTGTGGCGGTCCACCGTCACCCAGCCGCTTTCTCCGGTGAGTCCCGCCTCGCGCACGACCCGCGGCGCGCGGTGTGGTGGAACGAAGGCCAGAACGTCGAATTCCGCGGCCTTGCCGTTCGCGAACTCGATGCGACGCGCCTTGGGATCGACCTCGCTCACCTGGTGCTCGGGGTGGTAGGCGATGCCCTTGCCCTCGACCAGGCCGCGCACGGCGGCGGAAACCTCGGGCCCGGCCACGCCCATGGGTCCGGGCTCGGCGGCGAAGAAATCGATCTGCACGCGCTCGCGCGTCTTCCGTTTGCGGCACTGGAACTCGGCTAGCATGGCGGCCTCGTAGGGGGCCGCGGGGCACTTGTATGCGGGCGCGGCCGTGAGAAAAACCAGCCGCCCCGCATCAAGACGCCGAAGATCGTCGCGCAGATTCTCTGCGCCCTCGAGGGTATAGAAGTTGCGGCCCGCTTCGGCCAATCCCGGAATGGTCTCGGGCGCCAGCTCGGCGCCAAGAGCGATGACCAGGTGGTCGGCCTGCAATGTCTCTCCGCCAACCGTAGCGCGCCGCGCCGTGGGCTCGATGGCCTCAACCTCGCCGCGCACGATCTCAATGCCCTTTTTGCGCAAGCGTTCGAGCGGCCGCGCGATTTGCGCCTCGCGGCGCGCCCCGGTCATCACCCAGAGCAAAGAGGGTTGGAAGAGATGGCGCGCTTCGCGATCGGCAAGGATCACGCGATGGCGTTTGGGCAGTCGCTTGCGCAGTTCCGCGGCAACGACGATGCCGCCGATACCGCCACCGAGCACCAGGACGGTCTCTTCCTCAGCCATGTCTCGGTGCCTCCGTCGGCGTCCCTGGCAGGCTCGGCCGGATCATCATTCAGCTCGGTGCTGGTCCAGCGGGAGCCCGGCGAGCTTCCATTCCGGAAGCCCGTCTTGGAGCCGGCGCGCGGAGAAGCCGCGGCGGCGCAGCTCCGCTACCGCCTCAAAGGCGAGCACGCAATAGGGTCCGCGGCAATAGGCGACCACCTCCTGATCCCTTGGGAGCTCGCCGAGCCGGCGCTGCAACTCCTTGAGCGGGATGTTTACGGCGCCGGGAAGATGCGCGGCTTCGAACTCCTCGACCGGCCGCACGTCGAGGACGGTGATCAGGCCGTCGCGCATGCGGCCGAGAAGCTCCTCGCGCGAGACCGGCTCCAATGAATCGCGGGCCCGGAAATAACCGCGTACCAGGCGCTCGACATCAGCGACCCGGCGCTCGGCGATTCGCCTGAGGGCGCCGAGAAGCGCCACCACGTCCTCATCGGTCAGTCGATAGTGGACGTGGCGGCCATCCTTTCGCGCGTTTACAAGGCCCGCCCGGCGCAGCTGCTGAAGGTGCTGCGAGGCATTGGCGAGGGAAAGGCCGGCCAAACTCGCGAGCGCCTCGACGCTCCGTTCTCCTTGCGCCAGGAGTTCCAACAGCTCGAGACGGGAGCCGTGGCTCAGTGCCTTGGGGACGACGGCAAACTGGGCGAACAGCGCCTTCTTTTGGGCCGCGCTTGACATGGGCTACATGCGCAAATATATTCAATTAATCAATTGATTATAAGATTATGGTGGGTTCGTGTCAAGAGAGGACGTTTCCGCGGCGGAACCGAGGTTCAACCGAGGCCGCTGTACGGGCTGTCCACGGCGCTGGATCTCGGAGGGCGGCTTCCGTCGAGCGCCGGCACACCGCACGGTTCTCGAGCTGAGCGCGCCCGGGAACCGAGATGTGTGAACTCTTCGGCATGAGCGCCCGTCACCCGACGGACGTGAACCACTCGCTCGCACTCCTGCGCCCCCGCGGCGGCGAGATCGGGCCTCACTCCGACGGCTGGGGCATCGCCTTCTACGAGGAGCGTGCCTGCCGTGTCTTCAAGGAGCCGGTCCCGGCCGCCGAGAGCCGCTGCCTCGCCTTTATCAGCGAGTACGACTTCCAGAGCGCCACCGTCATCGCCCATATCCGCCGGGCCAATCCAGTCACCATCAGGCGGGCTTCGGCCAACACCCACCCCTTCGAGCGGGAGCTCGGTGGACGCTCGTGGGTGTTCGCCCACAACGGCAAGCTGCCCGGCCTCCACCGCGATCCGCGCTTCGCCCCCCGTCGCTTCCAGCCGATGGGCGAGACCGATTCGGAGTATGCGTTCTGCCTCCTCCTCGATGCCCTCGCTACTCCGGTTCGTGCCGATAGCGGCGCCTTTTCGGTGCCCGAGCTCGTCGCCCGCCTCGGGCCGCTGGTCGAGCGCCTGGCGGACTTCGGTGAGTTCAATTTCATGCTCAGCGACGGCGACCACATGCTCGCCCATGCCCACACCCGCCTGCACGTGCTGCACCGAACCTGCGATCAGGAAGATTGCCAACAAGACGTCATTCTTCTCGCCACCTCGCCGCTCACCGACGAGACGTGGGTGTCGCTGGTCCCCGGGAGCCTCCACGTCTTCGTTCGCGGCCGGGAAGTGATCCCAAGGGCTCGGTGCTCGCGCTCGACCTCTTGATCCATTTGCAGCATGTCCTGTTCCACGCCGTACCCTCGCTTTGGCCCCTCCACCGCATCCTGGTTTGCCCTTGCCGCCCAACTCCTTCGCAAAGCGGGCTTCGACGAAATCTACGTGGTGCGCGGCGGCGTGGAGGAATGGCGCCGCAGAGGATTCCCGGTGGACGGTGTGATGCCTGACGAAAACAGCTAACGGATTGGCCGGGCGACGCCGCTAAGGCGATTGGCGCGCGTGCCCCATCGCGGCGGACAAGGAGATGCAATATGAAGCACTTGCTCATCCTCAACGACCCTCCTTACGGCACCGAGCGGTGCTACAACGCGCTGCGTCTCGCGCGAGGTCTAGCGAAGGCGGATCCGGCGGCGGAGCTCACCGTGTTCCTGATGGCCGACGCCGTGGTCTGCGCCAAGAAGGGTCAAACGACTCCCAACGGCTACTACAACGTCGAGCGCATGCTGCGCGGGGTCGCCGCGGGCGGCGCTCGCGTGCTGCTGTGCGGCACCTGCATGGACGCACGCGGCCTCGTCGAGGACGACATGATGGACGGCGTGGAGCGCAGCACCATGGATGCTCTCACCGAGGCCACCATCGCGGCCGACAAGACGCTGGTCTTCTGAGCGACCTACGATCGCGCGGGCGCTAGTTCTCGGGCCCGGGCGTCCCGCGTCCCGGCGGCCGCCTAGTGGCGGGTGGCGCCGGAGGGCGGGCGGCGGCCGCGGGCCCGGGCGCGGCCGGGGTAGAGCTCGGCGCGCGGGGATTCGTCGAACAAATCGGCCAATTGTTCGACCATGGCGCCGCCCAGTTGCTCGACGTCGACGATGGTCACGGCGCGGCCGTAGTAGCGGCCGACGTCGTGGCCGATGCCGATGGCGATGAGCTGGACCGGCGAGCGCGCCTCGATCCAGCGGATGACTTGGGCAAGGTGGCGGTCGAGGTAGTTGCCTTTGTTGACCGAGAGCGTGGAATCATCGACCGGCGCGCCGTCGGAGATGACCATCAGGATGCGCCGCTCGTGGGGCTGGGCGAGCAAGCGCTGGTGCGCCCACAGCAGCGCCTCGCCGTCGATGTTCTCCTTTAGGAGCCCTTCGCGCATCATCAAGCCGAGATTCTTCCGGCTGCGCCGCCAGGGCGCGCTCGCCGCCTTGTAGATTATGTGGCGGGTATCGTTGAGGCGGCCGGGATCGGCCGGCTTGCCCTCGGCCACCCAGCGTTCGCGCGAGCGCCCGCCCTTCCACGCGCGGGTCGTGAAGCCCAACACCTCGACACCGACGCCGCAGCGCTCGAGGGTATGGGCGAGGATGTCGGCGCACATCGCGGCGACGCCGATGGGACGGCCGCGCATCGAGCCCGAGTTGTCTATCAAGAGCGTGACCACGGTGTCGCGGAACTCGGTTTCCTTTTCGATCTTGAACGAGAGCGGATGGAGGGGATTGGCGACCACCCGGGCGAGGCGACCGGCATCCAAGAGGCCTTCGTCAAGGTCGAACTGCCACGATCGGGTCTGCTTGGCCAGCAGCCGGCGCTGCAGGCGGTTGGCAAGGCGCGCGACGACCCCTTGTAGGGACTGCATCTGCTGGTCGAGGTGACTGCGCAACTGGGTGAGCTCTTGGGGTTCGCAAAGATCGCTCGCCTCCACGACCTCGTCGAACTCGGTGGTGTAGCTTCGGTAGCGCGGCTCGGCGGGCGCATTGGACGGAAACTCGTCGGGCCACCACGGACGCTTGGCGCCGCCGGGTTCCTCTTCGGAACCGGCGTTCGACTGGCTATCGTCATCCGCCGACTCGGCGGCGAGCGCCTCCTGTTCGCTCGGTTCGCCTTCGCCCTCGCCTTCCTCTCCCAGCGCCTCCGAGCCGTCCTGCGCACCCTCCTCGTCCTCGCCCGGGGTCTCGTCGGCGCTCTCATCCTCGGTGGCGGTGTCATCGGGCGCGGGGTCGGCCTCGTCTTCCCAGATCTCGAGGCTGGCGATCAAGCGGCGCGCGGTGCGCGCATAGGCCTCCTGGTCGCCGATCCGCTCGACCAGCTCGCGCAGATCGGCGCCGGCCTTCTCCTCGATCGCCGGCCGCCAGAGCTCGATCAGCGGGCGCATCGCCGGCGGCGGTGCGGCCCCGGTCAGTTGTTCGCGAACCAGCAGCCGGACGACGTCGGCGACCGGGGTATCCATGGCCTCTTGGGCCAGGCTCTCAGGGTCGGCGGCGCGGCCGCGGAATTGCTCTTCGAGCGCGGCGGCGAGGTTCATGGCCACGCCCGCCATGCGCCGCGCGCCGAGCGCTTCGACCCGTGCCTGTTCGGCGGCATCGTAGACCGCGCGCGCCGGACCGCCGGCCGGTGCCCGCACCGCGTGCACTTCTGGGTCGTGGTGGCGCAGCTTGAGGGCGAAGGAATCGGCGGCGCCGCGGGCCCGGCTTACCTCGGCCGTGGGGAGCTCGCGCGCGGGCAGAGGAAGATGGAGGTGGGTACCTTTGATGCTCGGCGATTCGGCGCCAAATTCGACGCTCGCCTCGGGCTCGGCGGCGATCGCGCGGGCCGCCGCGCCGAGCGCGCGCTTGAAGAGATCGACCGGGCCATGGGCTTCGGCCATCGCGCGCTCAGCTCGCGCGCGCCGTCGATTCGGGCAGCTCTTCGCCGAAGCAGCGCTGATAGAACTCGGCGACGGCGGCGCGCTCAAACTCGTCGCACTTGTTGACGAAGGTGAGACGAAAGGCGAAGCCGATGTCCTCGAAGATTTCCGTGTTCTCGGCCCAGGTGATCACAGTGCGCGGCGACATCACGGTCGAGAGGTCTCCGGCGACGAACGCGGCGCGGGTCAGGTTGGCGAGATCGACCATGGCGCCGATCGTCTTGCGACCGTCGTCGGTATCGTAGGCGGGAACCTTGGCAAGAACGATCGCCGCTTCCTCCTCGACCGGCAGGTAGTTGAGCGTGGCGACGATGTTCCAGCGGTCCATCTGGCCCTGGTTCAGCTGTTGGGTGCCATGATAGAGGCCGGTGGTATCGCCGAGCCCAACGGTGTTGGTGGTGGCGAAGAGGCGGAACGCGGGGTGCGGCCGCACCACCTTGTTGAGGTCGAGAAGCGTGAGCTTGCCCTCGGATTCAAGCACCCGCTGGATGACGAACATCACATCGGGCCGCCCCACGTCGTACTCGTCGAACACCAGCGCGGTCGCCGATTGCAGCGCCCAGGGTAGGATTCCTTCGCGGAATTCGGTGACCTGTTTGCCCTCGCGCAAGACGATCGCGTCCTTGCCGATCAGGTCGATGCGGCTGATGTGGGAATCGAGATTGACGCGGATGCACGGCCAGTTCAGGCGCGCCGCGACTTGCTCGATGTGGGTCGATTTTCCGGTGCCGTGGTAGCCCTGGATGATGACCCGGCGGTTGTGGGCGAAACCGGCGAGAATGGCGAGCGTGGTGTCGCGGTCGAAGCGGTAGGCATCGTCGACGTCGGGCACGAGCTCGGCGGCTTGCGAGAACGCCGGAACCTGGATATCGGAATCGATCGCGAACAGCTGGCGCACGGAGACGCGGATGTCGGGTTGGGTATCGGTCGAGACAGGCGTCTCGGTGGGGCTGTCGGCGGGCGTCATGGCGGATGTCCTTACAACGGCGGCGAAGCGCGTGGGGCGCCTACAACGAGCCGCAACTCAGGAGATAACCATAGGCTTGGTTGATGGTCTTGAGGCGCTCCTCGCATTCGCGGCTACCGCCGTTGGCGTCGGGGTGGAAACGCTTCGCCAGCGACTTGTAGCGGGCCTTTACCTCTTTGAGGGTTGCCGCGGGGTCGAGGTCGAGCATCGCCAGCGCCCTGCGCTCCGGCGCGCTGACCTCGCGCGGCGCACGCTCGGCTTCCACGTGCTCTCCCTCGGCGAAGATCCCGAAGGAGTCGTCGAAGCCGAAGCCGATGCGCCCCGATCTCGACCCGAGACGCCAGGTCGGCCGGTGCCAGGTGGCGACGCTGTGCTGATAGGATTCGATGTCGCGTTGATCCATGCCGGCGAAGAAGTCCCACGCCGCGTTGTAGGCGCGCACGTGCTCGAGACAGAACCAATAGTGGCTGTGAAGCTCGTCGCGCGACTTCGGCGCCCGGAATGCGCCCTCGCAGCCACACTCGGGATGATCGCATGACCGCGGCTCGGGTCCGGCGCGCAGGCGGGTGAAATGAACGGAACGCGGCATTGGCGAATTATGGGCGGCGTGCGGCCCACTGACAAGCTCGGGAATCCAGCCCAGGTGCGCCCGAGTGGCCCCCGGGAGCCCCAAGAAAGGTTGTATATATTTGTATGAAATCAACTATAAGTTGTTATCAAGGGAGGGGCGATCAAACCCAGGAGGGGCCTAATGAGCGCGCTGGTCAGTCGCAACGTACGGGTGGATGGTCACCGCACGAGTGTCCGGTTGGAGCCCGATATGTGGGAGGCATTGCGTGAGATTTGCAGCCGCGAGGAAGTGAGCATCGGCGAGGTTTGTTCCGCGGTGAACCGCGGTCGCGACGCCGCCGGATTCACCTCGAGCCTGCGGGTCTTCATCCTCAATTACTACCGCACCTTGCGCCAGGACGCGGCGTAGGCGCTCCCTCACACCACGAAGGCGAGCACCAGCGGAAGCAGCGCCAGGGCGATGAGTGTGGAGATCAGCACCATGCCGGCGACTTCGCTCGGCGTGCGGTCGTAGCGCTGCGCGAAAAGGAAGTTGAACACCGCCACCGGCATCGCGCATTCGATGATCAGCACACCCCGCGCCACGCCTTCAAAACCGAGCGCGATCGCCAGCCCGTAGCCCACCGCGAAGCCCATTCCCAGGCGCAGGATCGAGAGCGCCAACGCCCGCCAGAAGGCGGTGGCCCGAAGCTCGGCCAGGGTGACGCCGAGCGTGACCAGCATCAGCGGGATGGTCATGCCGCCGATCAACCGGGTGGTGTTGGCGAGCCACGCCGGGACCTCGATATCGGCGACCATGAACGCGACCGAGATCGCCACGGCGTAGATCATCGGTGTCTGGAGGAGCGATGCGCGCGACATCGTCCCCGAGGAGATCCACACGCCGAAGGTGAAATTCGAGATCGAGCCGACGGTGAAGAATGCGATGGCCAGCGCCAAACCGGTCTCGCCGAAGGCGAACAGGCACACCGGCAAACCCATGTTGCCCGAGTTGCCGAAGGTGATCGCCGGCAGATAGGTGTGGAAGGGCAGCTTTGCGGCCCGCAAGACCAGGGCGCCGATCGTTGCGAAGCAGATCAGTGCCAGGGCCGCGGCGCCGGCCATCCGGCCAAAGCCCGCGAGCGACAGATCGAGCCCGGTGAGGGTCGAAAACACCAGGCACGGCGTGCCGAAGTTGAAGATCAGCGAGGTGATGAGGTCGGTATCGTAGGCGCGTCCGAGCCGCGACCAGCCGTAGCCGAGTCCGGCGCAGACGAAGATCGGGGCGAGGACGGTGGCGAGCGCCTGGATCAACGCGGGGCCGGCGTTGTGCTCGGAATGGTGGCCCCCGAGCGCTGGGCGCTCACGAATCGGCCGCGGTCGAGGATCGAGCCGGCGGCCGCACGCGCAGGGCGGTTATCTGGTTGCGTTGGCGACGCAGGACCTCGAAGGTGAAGCCGTGGACGTCGAAGGCCTGGCCCGCCTTCGGGATCACGCGTGCCTCGTGCATCACCAGGCCGGCCACCGTCGCCGCTTCCTCGTCGGGGAGGTCCCAGTCGAACTGCCGGTTGAGATCGCGGATGGTTACCGTGCCCTCGACCAGAACGCTCCCGTCGAGGTCCGGGCGGACGCCCGAGGCGGTCACGTCATGCTCGTCGGCGATGTCGCCGACGATTTCCTCGAGAATGTCCTCGAGCGTCACCAGGCCCTGGAGCGCCCCATACTCGTCGACCACCAGCGCGAAGTGGGCCTGTCGCCGGCGGAATGCATTGAGCTGCTCGCGGAGCGTCGTTGTCTCGGGCACGAACCATGGCTCGGTGGCGATGCCGGCGATGTCGAGCCCGGCGACGTCGCCGCGGTTCTCGCTCAGCGCGCGCAGGACGTCCTTGGTGTGGAGGATGCCGAGGATGTTCTCCGGCTGGTCGCGCCATAGCGGGATCCGGCTGTAGGGACTTGCGAGCACCGCCTCGATCGCGCGTTCGGGCGGCCGGCTGGCGTCGATCACGTACATCTGCTTGCGGTGGACCATGATCTCGGCAATGCGCACGTCGGAGAGGTCGAGGATGCTGCCCAGCATGTCACGCTCGTGCTTGATGATGCCGCCCTCGTCGGTATGCAGTTCGAACGCGCCCCTGAGCTCCTCGGCCGGCGTGACCAGGTGCGCCCGGACCGTACGCTCGGCCCCGAACAAGCGCATCAGTCCTCCGACCGCGCCCTGGATCGAGCGCGTGAACGGCGAGAACAGGCCGACCACGAGGCGCATGACCGGCGCTACCGCGAGCGCCATTCGGTCGGCGTGGCGGATGGCGTAGGTCTTGGGTATGACCTCGGCGAAGATCACGACGACCAGGGTCATCACCACGGTCGCGTAGACGACCCCGGCGTCGCCGAAAAGGCTGATGAAGACGCTCGCCGCGAGCACCGAGGCGAGGATGTTGACCAGGTTGTTGCCCAGCAAGATCGCGCCGATCATGCGCTCGCGGTTTTCGGCCAGCCGGTTGACCAGCCGGGCACGCCGGTTGCCCTTGCGTTCGAGCTGGTGCAGACGGGCCCGCGAAGCGGCGGTCAGCGCGGTCTCCGAACCCGAGAAGAAGGCCGACAGCAAGAGAAGCGCGACGATCGCGACGACGGAAATCAGCAGCGCGGTTTCCATGCCTCCAGCCGTCTCGTGGCGTGATGGGTCGTTCCGGCACGCCCGCTCATGCGCGCGCCTGCCCAAGGTGCTTGAGGTCGCCCGCGCGCGCCTCTGCGAGCCCCTCGTCGAGCAGCGCGACGACGGTGTCCAGCGCGACGTCGCGACTGACGAACGCCTCGCCGATTCCGCGCACCAGCACAAAGGCCGGCTTTCCCGCCTTGACCTTCTTGTCCTGGACCATGCGCGCGACCAGCCCATCGGCGGTCCAATCGGGGGCCGCGAGGTCGGCGAGGTTGGTGGGCAGCCCAGCCGCCTCGATATGGCGACGCACCCGCGCGACCTCGGCGGGCGGGCACAGCCGCAGCCGGGCCGAGAGCTCGAGCGCGAGCACCATGCCGACCGCTACCGCCTCGCCGTGCAGGATGCCTTGGTCGTAGCCGGCGGCGGCCTCGAAGGCATGGGCAAAGGTGTGGCCGAGGTTGAGGAGCGCGCGCACGCCGGTCTCGAAGGGGTCCTCGGCGACCAAGCCGACCTTTGCGCGAACGCTCTCGCATACGGCGTGGGCCAGCGCGGCGGGCTCACCGGCAAGCACCGCCGCGCCGTTCTGTTCAAGCCAGGCGAAAAAATCCGGGTCGCCGAGCACGCCGTATTTGACGACCTCGGCGTAGCCAGCCCGGAGCTCGCGCGCGGGCAGCGTCGCCAGCACTCCCACGTCGGCCAGCACCAGCCGCGGCTGGTGGAAGCTGCCGATCAGGTTCTTGCCGTGAGCGCTGTTGATCGCGGTCTTGCCGCCGATGGCGCTGTCCACCTGGGCGGTCAGCGTGGTCGGAAGCTGTACGATGCCGGCGCCGCGGCGGAGAATGCTGGCCGCGAAGCCGGCGAGGTCGCCGACCACGCCGCCGCCCAGCGCAAGCACCAGGTCGCCGCGCTCGATGCGCGCCGCCAGGAGTTGGTCGGTCAGGTCTTCGAGGTGGGTGAAGTCCTTGGTCCGCTCGCCTTGGGGCAAGACGATCTCGACGTGGGCGATTCCTGCGGCATCGAGCGAGTCGCGGAGCGTCGCCAGATGCAGCGCGGCTACAGCGCGGTCGGTGACGACCGCGGTCCGCGCGGCGCCGTCCAGCGCCGCGATCCGCCGCCCGGCGTCAGCCAAGATACGGTCGCCGACAACCACGTCGTGGCTTTCGGCGGGCAGCGTCAGTCTAATGGTGACGGGGCCGGAATCCGGCGCGGTCATGTCGCCTTGTCGGCTACTCCAGTCGTGGTGGCGGCGCGAAATTCCTCGAGCTTTTGAAGAATCTCCCTCACCACCGTCTCGTGTGGGGCGTCGGCGGTATCGACGGTGATATGGGCCTCCGCGTAGATAGGATAACGGTCGTCCATGAGCTGGCGCAGGATTTCCTGGGGGTCGCCCTCCCTCAGGAGTGGCCTGTCGTTGCGCCGCTTGACGCGGCGCAGAAGGACATCGAGTTCGGCCCGCAACCATACCGATATGCCCGACCCGCGGATCAACTCGCGCGTCTCCGGCTCGATAAAGGCGCCGCCGCCGGTAGCCAGGACGTGCACCGGGTCCTTGAGCAGACGCGCGATCACGCGACGCTCGCCGTCGCGAAACGCCTGTTCGCCGTGGGCCGCGAAAATGTCCTCGATCGAGGAACCGGCGGCCTTCTCAATCTCAACATCGGCGTCGACGAACGGGATACCCAGCCGGGCGCCGAGGCGGCGTCCGATGGTGCTCTTGCCTGCACCCATGAGTCCGATCAGGACTACCGGCCGGTCGAGGACCGCGGCACTGAACTCAGCCATCGAGTCGACGACCTTGAGTCCGGCACCGCGCACGTTGAATCCGTGAGGGTGAGCCGATAGACTGGTTATGATTGGCCATGGGCGCACTCTAGCATAGTGACGCAAGTGCTGTCCCCGATGCGCCGGCCGAAAGTACGTTCGTTCACCCGTCATGTCGCGATACACGATCGCCATCATCGTGATCCTGCTGATCGCCATTCTTGGCGGCGCTATCTTCCTGGTGACCTGGGACATTCCGGCGCCGAGCGCGCCGGTCGAAGAGATTCTGTCCGATGATCGATTCCCTAGCTAGGCGACTCGCCCTCGGCGCGCTCGTCGCCGCGGCAATCGCATCGCCCTGGGCTGCGGCCCAAGACGAGGAGGCGGTTGGCCCGCCGGTCCAGCTGATCGATCCGGCGGATGGAGAGCCGGCTGTAGAGGAGGCGCCGCCGCCGGAGGTTGCCGAACCCGAACCGGTGACGGTAGCGGTGCCCAAAGGTGAGACCGCCGAAGAGGCGATCGAGGTCGAGCCGCTGACGGTGCCCGATCAGCCGTGGGTCGGGCTTTTGGACGAGAGCCGAGGCGGCTTCGGCATCGACATGTGGCAGTCCACCAGCCTCGAGCTCTTGGAGCGCGCGCTGCCGTCGCTGCCCATGGGAACGCACTCGCCGGCGATGCAGGACCTTGCCCGTCGGTTGTTGCTCTCGGACGCCCGCGCGCCGCTCGGCGAGGGCACCGGGAGGAACCTGCTGGCGATTCGCATCGAGCGCCTGGTCGCGGGCGGCGAGACCGAGGCCGCCAATCAGCTGATCGCGCTCGCGTCCGCACGCGAGGGAGATCCCGCACTGGCCCGTGCGGAAGTCGATGGCCTGCTGCTCGCCGGCGACAACGCCGGCGCCTGCGCCCGCATCGGCGGCGCGGTACGCGACGACGACGACCCCTTCTGGCTCAAGGGCCTGACCTTCTGCCGCGCATTGCGGGCGGAGCGCGCGACCGCGCGGCTGGCGGTCGATCTCCTGCGCGAGCTGGGCGAGACCGATGACGAGGCGTTCTTCATATTGGTGCGCGCGCTCAACGGCGACGAGACGGCGCGGATCGAGAGCTTGGTCGAGGCCACGCCGCTCCACCTGGCGATGATGCGGGCGGCCAATCTACCGATCCCTGCCGACGCCGTTACCGGCGCGACCCCAGCGGTATTGCGGGCCATCGCCGCGGCTCCCAACACCGTGCCCGAAGTACGATTGGACGCGGCGGAGCGAGCGGCGGCGGCCGGGGTCTTGCCGGCCGAACGGGTCGCGCAGATTTATGGCGGGTTCGCTTTCAAACCGGGTGCGGTGAAGAACGCGATCAGGATCGCCCGATCCGCTGACGGCGCGTGGCTGAACGCGCTCCTCTATCGTCTCGGCCGTGAAACCACGGACCCGGTGAAGCGGGCCGAGGTCGTGCAGGCGTTCATGAATCGCGCCGCCGGGCGCGGCGGTTTCGTCACCGCGGCGCGGATCAATGCGCCGATGATTCGCAATCTCGAGCCCAACGACGCGCTCGATTTTGCGATCCCGGCGTTGGTGCCGGCGATGCTCTCGAACGGCGAGCACGAGGCGGCGGCGGTGTGGTTCTCGCGAGCCGACGACGCGGTCGCGACGGCACTCTGGCCGTTGATGCAGATCGCTCGCGGACCCGTGGCCATGCCGCTTGCGGCCGAGGCACCGCGGGCGTGGTGGCGGTCGCAAGCCGATCTTCCGGCGGACGAGCGCTTCGAGCGGGCGGCGCTTGTGTTCACGTTGCTCGAAGGCCTCGGTCACGAGATCCTGGCCCGCGACTGGGAAGCCCTCTTCGAGGGCCGGCTCTCGGTCCCGGTCGTGATGCCGGCGCCGGTGCTGTGGCGCGGACTGGGCGAGGCGTCGGCGTCGGGAGCGGTGGGCGAGACGGTCCTGATGGCGCTCTTGGCGCTGGGCGAGCGCGGTCCGGCGGAGGCCAACGCGACGACGCTGGGCGCCGTGGTCGAGGCGCTCGGCGCGGTCGGGCTCGAGGCGGAGGCGCGGGCCATCGCGCTCGAAGCGGTACTCGCCGCCTTGGGTTGAGGACACCGCAGTGGTGAGGGCCCGCGACGGCGTCTACTCCCGCCACCTCGAATCGTTCCTGGAGATGCTGTCGGCGGAGCGCGGCGCGCGAGCCGCCACGCTGGATGCCTACCGCCGCGATCTCACCGAGTTCGTTCGTTTTCTCGGCGCCCGCGGCGTTGAACTGAGCGCCGCCGAGAGGACACACGTTCGCGCCTTCATCGCGAAAGGTAGCGGCGCGGGCCTCGCGGCGGCGACGCTTGCGCGGCGCCTCTCGGCATTGCGACGGTTCTACGGCTTCCTCCACGCTGAGGCGATCCGCGGCGACGATCCCACGACGAACGTCGAGGGCCCTCGCCGCGGCCGCGCGCTGCCGAAGCTGTTGAGCGAGGCCGAGGTGTCCACCCTCCTAGCGGCCGCACGCCAGCGACGCGGCGCCGCTGGCGTGCGCCTGGTGGCGATGCTCGAGGTGCTCTACTCGACGGGCTTGCGGGTTTCCGAGCTGGTGGGGCTGCCCCGCGCCGCCGCGTCCGACGACGATCGGGTGCTGTTGGTCGAGGGCAAAGGGGGGCGCCAGCGGCTGGTGCCGCTCGGCGAGCCTGCGCGGCAGGCGATCCTCGACTACCTCGAGGTCCGCGCCGAGTTCCTGAAGCCGGGAGCGCCGTCGCGGTGGCTGTTTCCGGCCCGGCGCCCCGAACGACACCTGACGCGCCAGTGGTTCGGCCAGACCCTGAAGTCGCTCTGCTGCGAGGCCGGACTCGACCCCCGCCGGGTCTCGCCCCACGTGCTCCGGCATGCCTTCGCCAGTCACCTCTTGGCCCATGGCGCCGACCTCCGCGCGGTCCAACAGATGCTCGGGCACGTCGACATCAGCACTACCCAGATCTACACCCACGTGCTGGAAGCGCGAATTCAGCGCCTGGTGCGCGACCACCATCCGCTGGCGCGCGAGCCCGGCGACCGTTGACAGCCGGTGTCCGCGTTGCCACGTTGAACGGGCGCCATGGACAACTTTCTCGATTTCGAAGGCTCCGTCGCCGAGCTTGAAGGCAAGATCAAGGAGCTCCGCCACCTCGCCGATTCGGGCGACGTCAATATCGCCGAAGAGGTCGCGAGGCTGGAGGCCAAGACCAACCAGATCCTGCACCAGACCTACGGCAAGCTGACGGCGTGGCAGAAGACCCAGGTCGCGCGCCACCCCGCGCGCCCGCACATGAGCGATTACGCGGCCGCGCTGTTGAACGAGTTCACCCCGCTCTCGGGCGACCGCACCTTTGGTGAGGACAAATCGGTGCTTGGCGGCCTCGCCCGCTTCCGCGGCCGCGCGGTGATGGTGCTTGGGCACGAGAAGGGCTCGGGCACCGAAGGCCGGGTCGAGCACAACTTCGGAATGGCGCACCCCGAGGGCTACCGCAAGGCGGTGCGTCTGCTGGAGCTTGCCGACCGCTTCCACTTGCCGGTGGTCACTTTCATCGACACGCCCGGCGCCTATCCCGGAATCGGCGCCGAGGAGCGTGGCCAGGCAGAGGCCATCGCCCGCTCGATCGAGGCCTGCATGAACCTTCGGGTGGCGCTGGTCAGCGTGATCATCGGCGAGGGCGGCTCGGGCGGCGCCATCGCCCTCGCCGCCGGCGATTGCGTGCTGATGTTGGAGCACGCCGTTTACTCGGTGATCTCGCCCGAGGGCTGCGCCTCGATCCTGTGGCGTTCCTCGGACCGGGCGCGCGAGGCCGCCGAGGCGCTCAAGCTCACGGCCCAGGACCTGCTGGAGCTCAAGGTGATCGACGAGGTCGTCCCGGAGCCCGTGGGCGGGGCCCACCGTCACCCCGGCCAGACGATGGTAACCGTTGGCGACGCGGTGGCCCGCCACCTCGAGACGTTGACGACGCAGAACCCGGTGGACCGCCGCACCGCCCGGCGCCAGAAGTTCCTCGACATCGGCAAGACCGGGCTGTAGCCCGGGGCCGCGCGGCTCAGCCTCCGGTTACCGCGGCGCGAGCGGTTTCCCGGCCGGGCCCGGCGAAGTTCCGGTCGTGGCCGAGCGCGGGAATCCGGGCGCGCGCCTTGGCGACCGCGCCAAGGTCGATCTCGGCGTGGACGATGCCCGGGGCATCGCCGCCCTCAGCCACGACCGTGCCCCAGGGATCGACGATCAGCGTATGGCCGTAGGTCTCTCGCCCGCCGGGATGGCTGCCGCACTGCGCGGGTGCGACCACGAAGGTGCCGGTTTCGATGGCCCGGGCGCGCAACAGCACGTGCCAGTGGGCCTCGCCGGTCACCCGGGTGAACGCCGAAGGCACCGTCAGGATGCCGGCGCCGGCCTGGGCGAGCGCACGGTAGAGCGCGGCGAAGCGCAGGTCATAGCATATGGTCATGCCGACGCCGCCCCACGGCGTCTCAACCAGGGCCGCCCGGTCGCCGGGCTGGAACATCTTCGATTCGCGGTAGCTCTCGCCGCCGGGCAGGTCGACGTCGAACATGTGAATCTTGTCGTAGCGCGCGGCGATGGCGCCGTCGGGCGCGAGCAATATGGAGCGGTTGACAACGGTATCGGCATCGAGCCGGACGGCGAGCGAGCCGATCAGCAGCCAGGCGCCGCTGCGCGCGGCCAGGTCGCGGAAGGAGCTGAGCGCCGGGTGTGACTCCTCGGGCTTGGCGCAGGCGCGAACCTGGCCCGGGTCAGGGGCCATCATCGAGACGTTTTCGGGCGTCAGGATGAACTCGGCGCCACCCTCTCGCGCGCTGCGGATGGCAGCGCCGGCGACTTTTGTGTTGCGCTCCATGTCGTCGCTCGCGGTGAGCTGGATGCAGGCGAGCGCGAGCCGCGAGGCCATTACGGTCTCAGGAGCGCGTCCAGGCGGCCGTCGATGTCGAGCGCGTAGAGGGTCATGCAATCGCCGATGTGGCGGTCGGCGACGAAGATCTGGGGCACGGTGTAAGCGCCGCCGGCGCGCTCGATCATCTCGGCACGACGTTCTGGATGCGCGCCCACGTCGATCTCGGTGAAGGCGACGCCTTTCTCTTTCAGGAGCTGGCGCGCGTGCATGCAGTAGGGACAGTACCGAGTGGCGTAGACCGTGACCTCGGCCGATTCCGGCACCGTCCCGGCGGTCGCGGGCTCGGCGTCGGGGGGGCTGGGCGCACGGCGGCGCCCGTTGAACCATCGGGAGAGCGACATGGCTTTGTTATATAGGCGTGCCTCGCGGTCGGACAACCCGCGCCAGCGTCAATACGTCGACGGCGGCGGCGCCGGCGCGGAGGAGGACGCTTGCGCACGCCGCGACCGTCGCTCCCGTAGTCATGACGTCGTCGACCACGACGAAACGGCGGTCCGCGACCGCTGCCTTGCGGGCACCGCGAACGGCGAAGGAGCCGCGCACGTTGGCCTCGCGTGCGCTCGGGTTGAGTCCCGCCTGCGAGGGTGTCGCGCGGGTGCGAACGAGGAGATAGGGGGCCACCGCGACCCCATGGTGGCGGGCGACTGCGTGCGCCAACAACGCGGCCTGGTTGTAGCGCCGGGTGAACAGGCGAAAGCGGTGCAGCGGAACCGGCACCAGGGCATCGGCGGGGTCCAGTATCTCAGCGCCGGCGCGCGCCATCCACGCCCCGAACGAGGGTGCGGCGGCGGTACGATCGGCGTGCTTGAAGGCGAGGATCAGCCGGCGCGAGGAATCGTTATAGCGCATCACCGAGCGGGCGCGCGAATAGAGCGGGAGCGCGCCGGCGCAGGCGCCGCAGAGCGCGTCTTCGCCGACCTCAAAGTCGAAAGGCAAGCCGCATGCGGTGCACATCGGCTCGTCGATGAAGCTCAGTCCCCGCCAGCATTCGGTGCAAACCTGCCCCTGGCGGTCCACGGGCGCGCGGCACGACAGGCATTGCGGCGGCAAGAGCCAGTCGAGCGCGGTCGCGGCGACGCGGCCGATTGCCGCCGCGGGCGCTGCCATGGCGCTCAAAGTCATGGCCGAAATTCAGCGCCGCGGACGCCGCCCGAGTCAAGGCTGGAGGCGCCCTTGGCCGCGGCGCGATGGCGTGTCATATAGCCGCGATGGCGACGGGCCAGACAGATCCGAGCAGGGTGTTCGACCGCCGAGCCGTCCGCGGCCACCGCGACCGCGCCGCGCCGGGGCTGGACGATCACAATTTCTTGTTCGTCGAGGCCGCGCGGCGTCTGGTGGAGCGCTTGGGTGACGTCAACCGGCACTTCCCGCGGGCCCTCGACCTAGGCTGCCACGGCGGCGAGTTCGGCTTCGCGCTCACGGCTTCCGATGACCGCCGCGGCGTCGAGATGCTGGTCGAAACCGACATCTCGGCGGCAATGGTGGCGCGCGCGGCGGGGTCAGGCCGCCGGCGGGCCGTCGCCGACGAGGAGGCGCTGCCGTTTGCCGCGGGGTGCTTCGATCTGGTGGTGAGCGCGCTGTCGCTGCACTGGGTTAACGACCTGCCCGGCGCGCTGGTGCAGATTCGGCGCTGTCTCAAACCCGACGGCCTGTTCCTCGCGGCGATGTTCGGCGCCGGGACGCTTACGGAGTTGCGCCAGGCGCTGGTCCAGGCCGAGCTCGAGGTCGAGGCGGGGGCGGGGCCGCGGGTCTCGCCGTTCGTCGAGGTGGCCGAGGCTGGCGCGCTTTTGCAGCGCGCCGGTTTCGCCCTGCCGGTGGCCGACGCCGATACGGTGGAAGCGACCTATGCGGATGCGCCGGCCTTGATGCGCGAGGTACGCGGCATGGGCGAGGCGAACGCCATGCTCGGACGCCGTAGGGCCTTCACCCGCCGCCGCACCCTGGCGCGAGCGGCGGCGATTTATGCCGATGGCTTCGCCGCGCCCGAGGGTCGGGTGCGCGCGAGCTTCGAGATCCTCACCCTGACCGGCTGGGCGCCTCACCCCTCCCAGCCTCAGCCGCTTGCGCCGGGCAGCGCGCAGGCGCGCCTTGCGGACGCGCTCGGCACCGTCGAGTACCCCGCCGGTGACAAGGCGCGGCCGCGCCGGGACTAGCGCCTGGATTAGAGAAAGTCGCGCAGCATCGCCACCAGCGGCACATCGGCGGGAGGCATGGCGAGGTCGGCCATCTTGGCCGGACGCAGCCAGCGTGCTTCCTGGCCTTCGCGCGGGGTGGCGATCCCGCGCCATACCCGGCAGACGAAGAGCGGCATCAGCAGATGGAAGGTATCGTAAGCATGTGAGGCGAAGGCGAAGGGCGCGAGACAGCTCTCTTCGGTGTCGATGCCGAGCTCCTCGCGCAACTCGCGGATCAGCGCGCCCTCGGGCGTCTCGTCTTTGCCGAGCTTGCCGCCGGGGAACTCCCACAGCCCGGCCATCGGCTTGCCCGGGGGGCGCCGGGTGAGGAGGACGCGGCCGTCGCCATCGACCAGCGCCGCCGCCGCCGCCACGACCACCGGCGAGCGCGCCATCAGGTGTGGTATTCGGCGTTGATCGTCACGTAGCCGTGGGTCAGGTCGCAGGTCCACACCGTCGCGCGGCCGCTGCCGATGCCGACGTCCACGGCGATGGCGGTCTTGACCAGCGGCGAGTTGGCGATGGACATGGCGATGCGCCGTGCGGCCTTGGCGCCGGCGGCGCCGGTCACGGTGATGGTGACGAACTTGGTCGCGCCCTCGCCGTCGCGCACGATCTGATGGGCGAGATCGCGCATCACCCGCTCGAGCGCGGCGGCGAAGGCGCCAAGGCGGGGATCGGAGGCCGAGACGATCGGCTTCCGGCGCCGCGATCCGCCGGGGCGCCGTCCGGTGGCGAACAGCAAGACGGTATCGTTGGTCGAGGTATCGCCGTCCACGGTGATGGCGTTGAAGGTGCGCCGGTTGATGCGGCGCAACAGGCCCTGCAGCGCCGGCGCGGCGATCGCGGCATCGGTGAACACGAAGGCGAGCATCGTCGCCATGTCCGGTGCGATCATGCCCGAGCCCTTGGCGACACCGGTGATGCGCACGCTCTCACCGCCGAGTTCTACCTCGGTGCCGGCACCCTTGGGATAAGTATCGGTGGTGCGGATGGCCTCGGCGATCCGCTTCCAGCCGCCGGGCCGGGCGGCGCGGTGAAGGCGCGGCAGCTTGGCGAGGATCTTCTGGCTCGGCAGGGGAACGCCGATGATGCCGGTCGAGGCGATGAAGACCTCGGCCGCCGGGCAACGCAGCTCACGCGCGGCGGCTTCGGCGGTGGCCCGGGTCGCACCTTCGCCGGCGCGGCCGGTGAAAGCGTTGGCGTTGCCGGCATTGACGACGAGACCGCGGGCGCGCCCCCGGCCCAGCACCCGACGGCTCCACAGCACCGGCGCGGCGGCGGTGCGCGAAGTCGTGAAGACCCCGGCGACCGCGGTCCCGGGCGCGAGCTCGACGAAGGTCAGGTCGCTCTTGGCCGAGTCGCGTATTCCGCTTCGCGCCACCGCCGCGCGCACGCCGGCGAGCGGCGGTAGCCTGGGGAACGCCGCCGGCGCGAGGGGCGATCTTGGGGGCTTGGTCATGGCCGAATCGTGATCGGGGAAGCTGGCGGCGATGTTACACGCGGCCCGCCACGCACGACAAGGACGGCGCGGTTTTAGATTCTCCCGCGGCGCCCGCCAAAGGCTTAGCGTCGTTGACAGAAAAGCACGCGGCGCTTATCTCTCGGAAGGTGGCGGCCGGTGAATCGGCGCGCATCCGAGAAGAAGGATCGGCGATGATCGGCGGGCTTGCTCAGCGTCTCTTTGGCACCGCAAACCAGCGGCTCGTCAAGGGTCTGCAAAAGCCGATCGACGCGATCGGGGCGCTGGAAGCCGACCTCGAGCCGCTTTCCGATTCGGACCTGCGGGCGCGCACCGACGCATTTCGCGCCCGCCTCAAGAACGGCGAGGAGCTCGATGACGTCCTGGTCGAGGCCTTCGCCACCGTGCGCGAGGCTTCCAAGCGCACCCTCGGCCAGCGCCATTTCGACGTTCAGCTGATCGGCGGCATCGTCCTTCACGAAGGCCGCATCGCCGAGATGAAGACCGGCGAGGGCAAGACGCTGGCGGCCACGCTGCCGGTCTACCTCAACGCGCTCGAAGGCAGGGGCGTGCACGTGGTTACGGTGAACGACTATTTGGCGAGCCGCGATTCCGAATGGATGGGCGAGATCTACCGGTTCCTGGGGCTCGAGGCGGGGTGCATCGTCCACGGCCTGTCCGACGACGAGCGCCGGGCCGCCTATGCCGCCGACGTGACCTACGGCACCAACAACGAGTTCGGCTTCGACTACCTGCGCGACAACATGAAGTTTCAGCTCGAGGCCATGGTCCAGCGGCCGTTTAACTTCGCCATTGTCGATGAGGTCGATTCCATCCTTATCGACGAGGCCCGCACCCCGCTCATCATCTCGGGGCCGACCCAGGACCAGACCGACCTCTATCGGGTGATCGACCGGCTGATCCCGGGGCTCGAAGAAACCGACTACGAGATCGACGAGAAGAGCCGCACGGTGGCGCTCAACGACGCCGGGGTCGAGCGCATGGAGGGGCGGCTACGCGAGGCCGGCCAGCTCGAGAACGGCGGCCTCTACGATATCGACAACGTCACGATCGTTCACCACGTCAACCAAGCCCTGCGCGCCCACAAGCTCTTCACCGCCGACGTCGACTACATCGTCAAAGATAGCAAAGTCGTCATCATCGACGAGTTCACCGGACGCATGATGGAAGGCCGGCGC
>PVBE012502196.1_pt1 | contig 22034 bp, 20 predicted proteins | sample 1631181 | NCBI WGS metagenome assembly PVBE01 (sample SAMN08397723, study PRJNA350692) | Marine metagenome, whole genome shotgun sequencing project. | isolation source: water | place: Pacific Ocean | collected 2012-04 | reverse complement strand
GACGAAATCGTTGGACGTGTTGGTGCGCTCGTTGAGCTTGCCCTGCAGGTACCACTTGCGGCCCAGGTCGTCGCCGCCGCGGATATGCGCGATGGCGTAGGCATAGAGGTGCAGCGGCCCGGTCTTCGGCCGGTCCTTGCGCATGATGATGCTGACCGGAACCATCGTGCCGTCACGCGCGGCGATCTCGACACGCTCGGTGGTGTAGAGCGCGGGGTCGTAACCGCTGGGGATTTCCTGCTGCTTGAGCAGTTCGAGCTCGCCCGTGGCGACGTGGTAGTCATAGACCGAATCGGGCGTGACCATGCTCTCGTAGGCCAGCCGCAGGGTGTCCTGATCGTATTCGGGATTGTTGCTCAGCCCTGCGCTGAAGCTGGCCTCGGCAAATGCGATCGGCTTGACCAGATTGGCATCCTTGTAGGAGCGTAGCTGGATCTGGTCGAGCCCGCGCAGTCGCCCTTCGGTGACATAGAAGTCCTTGAACAGTTCGAAACCGGTCAGGTAAAACTCGTCCGATCCGGAAATCAGCGTGGTCCAGTCGCCCGGCGTATCGAGCTTGGCGGTCGCCAGCCGGAAATTGACGTGGTCGTCATTGGTATGGACCCACACCATCCCGTCGCGCACATCGACATCGTATTCGACGCCCTTGCTGCGCGGTTTGACGAGGACCGGTTCGGCGGTCGGGTCACTCGCCGGAACCAGCCGGACTTCGCTGGTCTCGTTGTCGCCGGTCGAAATGATCAGCCAGTCTTCCTGTGCCGACAGGCCGGTGCCGACGCGAAAACCCTCATCCATGGTTTCGCGGTAGAGTTCGACGTCTTCGCTGACCGGCGTGCCGAGGACATGCATGGTCGCATCGTGGACGCGCCAATTGTCGTCCGCAGTGCCATAGACCAGCGCCGTGTCGTTCTTCACCCAGACGAGGTCCGACAGCGTGCCGGGGATCTCGTCGGGCAGCAGTTCGCCCGTTTCCAGGTCCTTGATCCGCGCGGTAAAGCGTTCGGAGCCGTTGGTATCGGCCGAATAGGCGAGATAGCGGCCGTTCTGCGACACCGAAAACGCACCCAGGCGGAAATATTCGACCCCTTCGGCCAGCGCGTTCTCGTCGAGGATCAGGACGTCGTCGCCCCCGGCAACCGGCTTGCGGTAGTATTTGCGGTATTCCGCGCCTTCCTCGAACTCCGACCAGTAGAGATAATCCCCGCGGCGCTGCGGCACGGTGGAATCGTCTTCCTTGATGCGCGCCTTCATCTCCGCGAACAATTCGTCGACCAGCGGCTGCTGCGGCTTCATCCGCGCTTCGAACCACGCGTTTTCGGCCTTCAGATGGTCGAGCACGTCCTCGTCGTCGATCGTCGGATAGGACTGGTCGCGCAGCCAGTGGTAGGGGTCGGAAATCGTGATCCCGTGATGCGAATAGCTGTGGTCGCGTTTTTCGGCAGTCGGCGGCGAAGTCGGCTGTGGCACTGTGGTCCCTTCGGAGTTCTGGGCGTGGAGCGGCGCGCTGAGCGCCAGCGATGCGGCAGATAGGAACGCGGCGTATCGCATGAAAGGCATGGGTGGTCCTCCCCCGGGCGGCGCAAAACTGGAAAGGAGCGCCGCGGATGACTATGACGGGGGAGTGATTATGCGGCTGCGCCACGCGCCGCAAGCACCGAGTCGCTCCCCAGCGCGACCGGCGCGTAGGAAAGGATTTCTCGATGCTGATGCAGACCCATGAAGCCCGTCTCGACGGATTGCGCAAGGAACTGGCCCGCCGAGGCCTCGACGGCTTCGTCATTCCCATCTCGGACGAGCACATGAGCGAATATGTCGGCTCCTATGCCCAGCGGCTCAACTGGCTGACCGGTTTCGGCGGCAGCGCCGGAAGTGCCGCCGTGCTGCAGGACCGCGCAGCGATGTTCACCGACGGGCGCTATACCGTCCAGGTGCGCGAGCAGGTCAGCGGGGCGCTGTACGATTACGAGGATGTGCCCGCCACATCGCCCGCCAAATGGATCGCCGAGCACGCGCCCGAGGGGGCGAAGATCGGCTATGACGCATGGCTGCACGGGATCGGCTGGGCCGAGGAGGCCGAAGCCGCGTTCGCACGCAGGGGCATCGAATTGGTCCCGGTGGACGGCAATCCGATCGATGCGATCTGGGACGACCGTCCGCAGGCCTCGCTGGCCGCAGCGGTGCCGCATGGCGACGAGCATGCCGGACGGTCGAGCGCCGACAAGCGTTCCGAAGTGGCCGACTGGCTCAAGCAGGAAGGCTTTGACGCGACCGTCGTCAGCGCGCTCGATTCGGTCGCGTGGCTGCTGAACATGCGCGGCAGCGATGTCGACAACACGCCGGTCGCGCTGTCCTATGTCCTGGCGCATGCCGATGGCACCGCCGAACTGTTCATCGCGCCCGACAAGGTCACGCCCGAACTCACCCAGCATCTCGGCAATGCGGTGACGGTGCGCGACCGCGCGGAATTCGTACCCGCGCTCGAGGCGCTGGACGGCAAGCGGGTCGCGGTCGATCCGAACCATGCGGTGGCGGGCATCTTCCACGCGTTGGAACAGGGCGGCGCCAGCGTGGTGCGCACCGACGATCCGACCGTGCTGCCCAAGGCGATCAAGAACCCGGCCGAACAGCAGGGCCACCGCGATGCCCAGTCGCGCGATGGTGCCGCCGTGGCGCGGTTCCTGCGCTGGCTCGGCATCGAAGCGCCCAAGGGCGGCGTCGACGAGCTCGCCGCGGCGGCCAAGCTGCGCGAATTCCGCGAAGCGGGCGGCCTGCTCAAGGATGCGAGCTTCGATACGATCAGTGCTGCGGCGGGCCATGCCGCGCTGCCGCATTACAAGGTCGATGAAGACAGCAATATCCCGATCCCGCCCTCGTCGATCTACCTCGTCGATTCGGGCGGCCAGTATCTCGACGGCACCACCGACATCACCCGTACCGTGTGGATCGGCCCGGGCGAGCCCAGCGCCGAGATGGTCGAGCGCAACACGCGCGTGCTCAAGGGCCATATCCAGCTCGACATGCAGAAATTCCCCGATCGCACCACTGGCGGCGCGCTCGACGCGCTGGCCCGGATGCATTTGTGGAACGGCGGGGTCGATTACGGCCACGGCACCGGTCACGGCGTCGGCAGCTTCCTCTCGGTCCACGAGGGGCCGCAGCGGATCAGCAAGCCGGGCGGCGCCTTCCCCGGCACCGAAACCCCGCTGCGCGAGGGGATGATCCTGTCGAACGAGCCCGGTTACTACAAGCCCGGCGAATACGGCATCCGGATCGAGAACCTCGTGCTGGTGGTCGATGCGGGCCTTGCGGACAGCGAGGGCAAGTATCTCGGCTTCGAAACGCTGACGATGGTTCCGCTCGACCGGACGCTGGTCGACCGCGCGCTGCTCAGCGAGGCTGAAATCGGCTGGTGGAACGACTATCACACCGCGGTCTACGCCACGCTTGCCCCGCAGCTCGAGGGCGATGATCTCGCCTGGCTCGAGGAGCAATGCGCGCCCTTGTAGGCCAGATCATGTTCCCCTAATGTTCCACCGGTCGCGAGTCGTTTTCGACAAGGAGAGTGCAGATGATCGGATATGTGACACTGGGGACCAACGATCTCGAGCGGGCGGCTCGGTTCTACGATCCCATCGCGGCCGAACTGGGCGTGGGGCGGATGATGGATTTCGACAGCTTCATTGCCTGGGGGGCGATGGATGGCGCGCCGGGCATCGCGGCAACCAAGCCGTTCGACGGGAACGAGGCCAGTGTGGGCAACGGCACGATGGTGGCGCTGCAGGCGAAGGACCGCGACCAGGTCCGCCGGCTGTATGACATTGCGCTGGCCAATGGCGGCAGCGACGAGGGCGAACCCGGACCGCGCGGCGAGCCCGATGCCAATGGCATGGTGTTCTATGTCGCCTATTTCCGCGACCCGGATGGCAACAAGCTCAACGCCTTCCTGATGGACAAGGCGGCCTGACGGGGCGATCGCGCCGCCGCGCTTGCTGCGCGATGAACGCGGCCGGCGGCGTGATACCTTCCGTTACAATTCAGGCCAGGTTCGGGATATTGCTGCGACATTGTCGGCCTAGAACAGGGACACGAGCTGCGGCGGGCCAGACCTCCCTCCCCTCAGACCCCGGTCCGTCGCAGCTCTCCAGACCTTTGGAGATATCCTATGAACAAGACCATCCTTGCCCTTTCCGCCGCCGCACTGGCGCTGACCGGTACCACCGCGATCGCGCAGCACCGCGGGGCGCATAATCCCGATACCGATGGCAACGGCAGTGTCACGCTGACCGAAATGCAGGCCGCGAGCGCCGAACGTTTCGCCCGCATGGATGCCAATGGCGACGGCGTGATCAACGCTGCCGACCGCCAGGCGCGCGGTGCCCAGATGTTCGCCCGCGCCGATGCCAATGGTGACGGCGAGCTCACCGCAGCCGAAATGCAGGCCGCCCGCGAGGCGCGCAAGGCCGATCGTCCCGAGCGCGGCGAACGCAGCGAACGGCGGGCCAAGCGCGGCGGTGACCGGACCGAACGGATGGCCCAGCGTTTCGCGCAGGCCGATACCGACGATTCGGGCGGCCTCTCGCAAGCCGAACTCGCCGCAATGCACGAAGCGCGCGGCGAACGCGGCAAGCGGGGCAACCGCGGCGGGAAGCGCGGCGGCATGTTCCTGAGCGCCGATGCCAATGGCGACCAGGCGATCAGCCGCGCCGAATTCGATGCCGCGGTGCAGGCACGTTTCGCCAAGCTCGACAGCGATGGCAATGGCGCGATCTCGGCCGAGGAGCGCGAAGCCCACAAGGCGGAACGCCGGGCCGCACGGCAGGCCAAGCGCGGCGAGCGCCGCGGCCAGTAACGCTTGATCGCATGGACCGCTGGACGGTAGGCGCGCAAGTGCAAGACCTATGACCGAACCCGCGCCCACCTCCATCCTGCTCGTCGATGACGAGCCCAGCCTGCGCGAACCCCTGGCGGAGTATCTCTCCCGCCAGGGGTTCGTCGTGCGCGAGGCGGACAGCGCCGCGCAGGCGCGCACGCTGATCGCGCAGGAATTGCCCGATCTCGCCCTGCTCGACATCATGATGCCGGGCGAGGACGGCTTGTCGCTGTGCCGCCACCTCGTCGAAAGCCGCGGCCTGCCCACGATCCTGCTGACCGCCAAGGGCGAAGCGATGGACCGGATCATCGGATTGGAAATCGGCGCCGACGATTACGTCACCAAGCCGTTCGAACCGCGCGAGCTGGTGGCGCGCATCCGTTCGGTGCTGCGCCGCGCCGAACGGCCGGCCGCTGCGGCAGCGGACGAGGAGCTGCTCTACCATTTCGAGGGCTGGCAGCTCGATCCGCTCAAGCACCGGCTGACCGATCCGACCGGCGCGCTCGTACCGCTGTCGACTGCCGAGTTCCGCATGCTCCGGGCGTTTTGCGATCATCCGCGCCAGGTGCTCGACCGCGACCGCCTGCTCGATATGGTGCAGGGGCGCGAGGCCCAATTGTTCGACCGCGCGGTCGACAACCAGATCAGCCGGCTGAGACGCAAGATCGAAACCGACAGCCGCAATCCCCATTTCATCCAGACCGTGCGCGGCGGCGGCTATCGCTTCGGCGCCGAAGTGACGCGCGTCGCGCGCGGCGAGACGGCATGACGCGGTTGCTGCCGCGCAGCCTGCTGGGCCAGGTCATGCTGGCACTGGCCGCGGCGCTGCTGATCGCACAGGCGATTTCGGCAGTCATGCTGTACCGGGCCGCATCCGAACGGCGCGAGTTCGCACTGGCCAGTGCCGCCAGTTTCCAATTGCTGGCCGGCCAGCGGCGCGATCTGCGCGGCGAGCGGCGTGCCTCCGGCCCGCCCCGTCCAGTCACTCGCCGCATCCCCGGTGCCGAGCGCGGCCTGCGCCTTCCCCGCCGAATCCGCTTTACCGAGACGGCTGCCGTTCCGCTGCTTCCCGGCGAGAGCCGCAACCCAGCGCGCGAAGCCACCATAACCCAGCAGCTCGAACGGCAGGGGCTGGCCGTGGCCGAAGTGGTCGCGACCGAGCGCGCCGTATCGGCCGATCCGCTGATCGCGCAGTCCGCGGCCGATTCCCCCGAATGGCGCGAGCGGCTGCCCGCAAACCGCGAGACATTGCTGGTCGTGGGGCTGAGGCAGGCGGGCAGCGACGACTGGCAGGTCGCGCGCCTTGCCGTGCCACCGCCCGATCGCGGACCCGTGCGCTCGCTGGTGCTGCAGACAGTGATCCTGTTCCTCGTGCTGGTCGGCCTGCTCTATTTCGTCCTGCGGCGGATCACCCGCCCGCTGGCCGCGCTGGCCGAGCGCACGCGGCGTTTCGGCAGCGGCGCGGTCCCCGGCGATCCGCTCAGCCCGAGCGGTCCGGACGATGTCCGCCGGCTGATCCACGCGCATAATGCGATGGAGGCGCGGATCGGTTCGATGCTCGACGAGAAGGACGTCATGCTCGGGGCGATCGGCCACGACCTCAAGACCCCTCTGGCGGCGCTGCGCGTGCGCATCGAAAGCGTCGAGGACGAAGCCGCGCGGGCAAAGATGGCGGCCACGATCGAGGACATCACCCGCACGCTCGACGAGATCCTTTCGCTCGCGCGGATCGGGCGCAGCGACGCCCCGCCCGAGATGACCGAACTGGGCGCGCTGGCCGCTTCGGTGATCGAGGAATTCGAGGACATGGGCCAGCCGGTCACGCTTGCCAGCGGGAGCCGCATCGCCGCGGCGGTGCATCTCACCTGGCTCAAGCGCGGGCTGCGCAACCTGGTCACCAATGCGCTGCGCTATGCCGGCACGGCGCATGTCAGCGTGCTGCGCGAGAACGGCATGGCGGTGCTGCGGGTGGAAGATGATGGCCCCGGCATCCCCGAAGAGCGCATCCACGACATGCTCGAACCGTTCACGCGCGGCGAGGCCAGCCGCAATCGCGAAACGGGCGGGTCGGGGCTGGGGCTGACGCTGGCGCGTGCGGTGGCCGAACAGCATGGCGGCACGCTGTCGCTCGCCAATCGCGCGCAGGGCGGCCTGCGCGCCGAGATCCGCCTGCCGCTCTAGCGCATCAGGCCGCCGACCAGATTGCGGACGAAACGGCCCGCGATGCTGCCGCCGAATTCGGTGGCGATCGTCCCCGCCGCAGAGGTTGCCGCAGTGCGCACCGGATTGGCACGGCTGGTCCGGCCCATCACCTTGGCCGCAATTATCGAGGCCGCGCTGCTGGCGGCGGCCCCTGCCGCGGCCTTGCCTGCACGCTCCCATAGCGAAGTGGTCTTGCGGCTGCGCTTGCGCACTTCCTTCTCGCCCTTCTCGGCGACTTCCTCGGCAGTGGCGGCGGCGTCGGCGGCCTTGGCAGCAAGCACTTCCTCGGCGCTTTCACGATCGACCGCGACGTCGTATTTGCCATCGACCGCGCTCACCGAATTGACGATCGCGCGTTCCTTCTCGGTCACCGGGCCAAGCCGCGATTGCGGAGGCTTGATCAGCGTCCGCTGGACCACGGTGGGCGCGCCGTCCCCGTCGAGCGTCGAGACCAGCGCCTCGCCCACCTTGAGCTCGGTGATCGCCTGCTCGACATCGAGTTCGGGATTGATGCGGAAGGTCTCCGCTGCCGCCTTGATCGCCCGCTGGTCGCGCGGGGTGAAGGCGCGCAGCGCATGCTGGACGCGGTTGCCCAGCTGGCCGGCGATCTTCTCGGGAATGTCCACCGGGTTCTGCGTGACGAAATAGACCCCGACGCCTTTCGAGCGGATCAGGCGGACGACCTGTTCGACCTTGTCTTCGAGGGCTTCGGGCGCATCATCGAAGAGAAGGTGCGCTTCATCGAAGAAGAACACCAGTTTCGGCTTGTCCGGGTCGCCCACTTCGGGGAGGCTCTCGAACAGTTCGGCAAGCAGCCACAGCAGGAAGGTGGCATAGAGCTTGGGCGCGCGCATCAGCTTGCTCGCGGCGAGCACGTTGATGACGCCGCGACCCTGCGCATCGCATGCGAGGAAATCGTCGATTTCCAGCGCGGGCTCGCCGAAGAACCTGTCGGCGCCCTGGCTCTCGAAGCTCAGCAGCTGGCGCTGGATCGCGCCGACGCTCTGTTTGGCCACATTGCCGTATTTGCCCGACAGGTCTTTCGCATTGTCGTAGGCATAGGCCAGCATCGATTGCAGATCGCCCAGGTCGAGCAGCAGCAGCCCGTTGTCGTCGGCATAGCGGAAGACGATGTTGAGCACGCCTTCCTGCGTCTCGTTCAGGTCGAGCAGCCGTGCGAGCAGCATCGGCCCCATTTCCGAGATGGTGGTGCGGATCGGGAAGCCCTGTTCGCCGTACAGGTCCCAGAACACCGCGGCGTTGTCGGCATAGGCGTAATCGTCCATGCCCAGTTCCTGTGCGCGCGCCTCGAGCTTGTCGGCATGCTTGAATTGCGGCGATCCCGCCAGCGAGACCCCGGCGAGGTCACCCTTCACATCGGCGACGAACACCGGCACCCCCTGCGCCGAAAAGCTTTCGGCAAGGCCTTGCAAAGTAACCGTTTTCCCGGTCCCGGTGGCGCCCGCGATCAACCCGTGCCGATTGGCCTGGTCGAGCCGCAGGTGCTGGCGCTGGCCATTCGCGCCCAGCCCCAGAAAAATCTCGCTCATGCACTCAATCCCCATTCCGCAGGCCCGCCAATGCCGGCCATCTGACGCAGCCTTGTGGGTGCGGTCAAGCAATCCCTCGACAGGCGCTGCGCTTGCGGTAAAGGCTGGCACCGATGGCGGAACGGCAGCCCTTTGTCCTGCTCGACGATGCGCGTGAAACAGGCGCAGCCGATGCCTTGCTGTTCGAAAACCCGCGCCGGGTCTTCGTCGCCCACCGTCCCGAACAGGTCGCCCGGGCGCTTGCCGATGCCGATGACGCGCGCCGCGAAGGCGGCGAGCTGGCGGGCTATATCGCCTATGAGGCCGGGCTCGCGCTCGAAGACCGGTTGGCCGACCGCGCGGCGGTGCGCAGCGGCGGTGCGGGTCCGCTGGTGTGGCTGGGCCTGTTCGGCGAACCGGTCCGGATCCCCGCTGACGAAATGCCGCACTGGCTGGCGGCCCGCGCACCGGGCGGCGGCAGCGTCGGCCCGCTGGAACCGCAGCTTTCGCCCGGCGGCTATGCGCAGGCCTTCGCGCAGCTGCAGGAGGCGATCCGCGCGGGCGATATCTACCAGGCCAACCTGACTTTCCCGCTGGCGGGCGGCTTCTCGGGCGATCCGCTGGGCCTCTATGCCGCGCTCAGGCCTGCGGCGCAGGCCGGTTACGGCGGCGTGGTCTTCGACGGCGCGCACTGGCTGCTCAGCCTCAGCCCCGAACTGTTCGTGTCGCTCAAGGACGGCGAGGCCAAGGCCAAGCCGATGAAGGGCACGCGCCCCCGCGGTGAAGATAGCGCCGCGGACGACGCGCTGGCGGGCGAGCTGGCCGCATCGGTCAAGGACAAGGCCGAAAACCTGATGATCGTCGACCTGATGCGCAACGATCTGTCGCGCGTCGCGGAAGCGGGCAGCGTGCGCGTCGACAATCCGTTCGCGGTCGAGAGCTACCCGACAGTGCACCAGATGGTCAGCGTGGTGCGCGCGCGGCTCAAGCCGGAATGCGGCGCAGCCGATCTCGTGCGTGCGCTGTTCCCCTGCGGGTCGATCACCGGCGCCCCCAAGATCCGCGCGATGGAACTGATCGACACTGCCGAACGCGACCCGCGCGGGCCCTATTGCGGCGCGATCGGGCGGATCGGCGCGGGGGGCGATGCCGCCTTCAACGTCGCGATCCGGACGCTGCGGCTGACCGAGATAGAAAACGCCCGCGGCAAGGCCGTGCTGGGCGTCGGCGGGGCGATCGTCGCCGACAGCGAGCCGCGCACCGAATGGCGCGAAGCGCTGCTCAAGGGCGCTTTCGCGCGCACGTCCTCGCCCGCGCACCAGGCCGCGCAATTCGACCTGATCGAAACCATGCGCTTCGTCCCCGAAACCGGGATCGCCATGCTCGAGACCCATCTCGAACGGCTGAAGGCGAGCGCTGGAGAACTGGGCTTCTCCTTCGACCGGCACGATGCCCGCAACCAGCTGCACGCGCTGTGTTTCGTGCTGGAGAAGCCAAGCCGCGTGCGCCTGCTCGCCGCGCGTTCGGGTGCGATCGCGCTCGAGGCGCAGGACATGCCCGCGCCCTGGGGCGACCCGGCCCGCTGCATAATCCTGCCGCTGCCCGTCGATCCCGGCGACTGGCGACTGCGCCACAAGACCAGCGACCGCGGGTTCTACGACGAAGCGCACCGCGTGGCGCAGGCGCATGACGCCGACGAGGCGCTGTTCGTGCGCGAGGACGGCCTGCTCACCGAAGGCAGCGTGACCAACATCTTCGTCCCCAGCCCCGACGGAGTGCTGCTGACCCCGCCCGCCCGGCTGGGCCTGCTGCCCGGTGTCTTCCGCCGGACACTGATCGAGGAAGGCCGCGCGCGCGAAGCGGAAGTGCGAATCGAGGACCTCGCGGGCGGCTTCATGCTCGGCAATGCGCTGCGGCTGATGATGGATGCGCGGCTGGTCGGCGAATGACGCCCGCACGCCTGCCGCTTGTCCCGCGGCAGGTTTTTCTTCAAGGACGGCGCATCCCTCCCCCTACGGCCCTTCGACACGCTCGGGGCGAACGGAAAGCTCTATGTCCCATATCCCCATCCTGTTCGAAGACGGCGAAGCGCTGGTCATCAACAAGCCTTCCGGGCTGCCGATCGAACGCCCCCGCCGCGGCGGGGCCTCGCTCGAGGACCATTTCGAGGAATTGAAGCTGGGTTTCCAGCGCGCGCCCATGCCCGTGCACCGGATCGATACCGATACCAGCGGGTGCCTGCTGCTGGCGCGCAACGCCAAGGCGCTCAAGCGCTTTGCCAAGGCGTTCGAGGAACGCCTGGTCGAAAAGCGCTATCTCGGGGTGCTGTCGGGCGTGCCGGCCGATAGCGAAGGCACGATCGAACTGTCGCTGTCCAAGATCAGCAGCGCGGAAAAGGGCTGGCGGATGATCGCCGCGAAAAAGGGCAAGCCCTCGATCACCCACTGGCGGGTGCTGGCCGAGCACGGTGGACACACGCTGGTGGAATTCCGCCCCGAAACCGGGCGGACGCACCAGATCCGCGTGCATTGCCAGGCGGGGCTGAACCTGCCGCTGCTGGGCGACCCGGTCTATGGCAATGGCAAGGGCGCGCCGCGCACCATGCTGCATGCCGCGGCGCTGACCGTGCCGCGCACGGGCAAGCCGCCGATCGATGCCGCCGCCCCGCTGCCGCGCGATTTCGCCGCGCTCGGCTTTGCCGATGGGTAAGATTGCCGACCGGGCACTCGAAATCGCCGAAGAGAAGTTCATCGCTTCCTCCGGCCCCGGTGGGCAAAACGTCAACAAGGTCGCAACCTCGGTCCAACTGCGGGTGGACGTCTTCCAGATCGGCCTGCCGCCCGAGGCTTTCGAACGGCTGAAGGACATCGCGGGAAGCAAGCTGACCAAGAATGGCGAGATCGTCTTTACCGCCAACGAATACCGCACGCAGGAGCGGAACCGCGAGGCCGCGCGCGAACGGCTGGTGGCGCTGCTCCACGAAGCGCTGAACCCGCCGCGCAAGCGCAAGAAGAGCCGGGTCAACCGTGTGGGCAAGGTCAAGCGGCTGAAGGCGAAGAAGGTCCGCGGCGATGTCAAAGCCAAGCGCGGCAAGGTGGACTGGTAGGATAATGCAAAGGCCCGCCCGCCGGCGCAGCGCCGCCGGGGGGTCGACCGGCAGCGCAATTTGCCGCCGCCGGATGCTTGACTTTCGCGCGTGAATCGCCCAATGGCCGCGCCGGAACGGCGGTGCTGTGCGCGCCGCCCTTGTTTTTTCGGGCCCGACCGGCCCCTTTCAGATCTTTAGGAACACGCCATGGCGAAGCCCGCAACCGTCAAGATCAAGCTCGTCTCGACTGCCGATACGGGCTTCTATTACGTGACCAAGAAGAACCCGCGCAACCACACGGAAAAGTTCACCTTCCGCAAGTACGATCCGGTTGCCCGCAAGCACGTCGAATTCAAGGAAGCGAAGATCAAGTAAGGCGCGCCTTGCTGAACCGCGGGAACGCAGTTGGTTCAGTGATGGTTCAACGCTCCGTGTCTATCAGCAGGAGCATGAGCACCTTGTCTTCGAAATCGAACAAAACGATCCGCGCCGCGCTGGCTCTTTCGCTGGCTGCGGCGCTTCCCGTATCGGCCGTGCTTACGCCTGCGCCCGCAGTGGCGGCCGAAGGCGATCTCGATCGCGCGGTGACCGCGCTGCGCGGGATTTCCACCATGAAGGCCGATTTCGTCCAGACCGACCGCAGCGGCCAGACGGTCCGCGGCGTGATGACGCTCAAGCGTCCCGGCAAGATCCGCTTCGAATACGAAAAGGGCGTCCCCATGCTCGTCGTGTCGAACGGCAAGTCGATGTACATGGTCGATTACGAGGTCAATCAGGTGCAGCGCTGGCCGATCAGCAATTCGCCGCTGGGGGCGTTGCTCGACCCCAGCCGCGACGTGAAACGGTATGGCAAGCTGGTCCCGACCAGCCATCCCGATGTGGTCAGCGTCGAGGTGCGCGACACCAAGCGGCCCGAATTCGGCGTGATCACGCTGATTTTCGCACGGGACCGCGCCGCGCCCGGCGGGCTGCGGCTGACGCATTGGGTCTCGCTCGATTCGCAGAACCACCGTACCACGGTGCAGCTCGCCAACCAGCGCTATGGCGTCGCGGTGGCGGACAGCGCGTTCACCTTCCGCGATCCGCGCCGTTCATCCCGTCGCCCGGGATAAACGGCCTCGCGGCGAACGGTGCGCGGTGTGCGATATCCCGCAACGGCGCGTTCATAGAACAGCAATCGGCCCCGGCCTAATTTAACCATCACGAGACGACATGAAGCGGGTTTCCCCCCTGTTGACCCCTTCGATCAGGTTCATCTCGTACCAAGCGTGACGAACGCTCACAGGAAACCCCCGCACCAATGCCCCCGGTGCGGGGGTTTTTTGTGTCCTGGCGCCGTGCGGGTGGCGGCCCGGACGCAAGGTCCGGGCCGCGCCGCCGATCAGTCCGCCGGCCAGCCGTATGCCTTGCGGATCACGTCGTAGATCAGGTTCTGTTCCATCACGCCGCGCACGCTGCCCGCGCCCGGGCCATTGGCGTAGAGCGCGACATCCTCGCCCGCATGCGTTTCCGAGCCCAGGGGGATCAGCGCCTGCTGATGCGCCATCACCCCGGTTTCGGGGGTCGGTCGGCCGGCGCCCGCATCGTGCTCCACAGCCCCCGGACCATTGGCATAGCCAAGCGTGGTGTAGGGCTGGCCATCGGCGGCCAGCATCGGATCGGCGTCGTCCCCGCCCCCGCCGGCGGGCGGGACGACGAGGCCGAGGATATCGTTGCCGCGCCGCGGGTAGCCCGCGATGGTGAACACATGGCTGTGATCGGCCGTGACCATGATCAGCGTTTCAGCGGGGTCGGTGTTGTCGATCGCCCACTGGATTGCGCGCGCGAACTCGACCGCTTCCTCCAGCGCGTAGCCCGCCTGCCCCGCGTGGTGGCCGTGATCGATCCGCCCGCTTTCGACCATCAAATAGAAGCCGTCCGGGTCGCCTGCCAGCCGGGTAACGGCCGCGGCGGTCATGTCGGTCAGCGTGGGTTCGCTGTTCTCGGCGTCGCGATCGACCATGTAGGTCATGTGGCTGGGCGAAAAGAGCCCGAGCAGCGGCGCATCGGCGGGAGCTGCGGCCAGATCGGCGGCGGTGGTGACGAAATGGCCCCCGGTGGCGGCCTGCCAGTCGCCGGGCAGGTCGGCGCCGTCATCGAGCCGCAGTCCGCCGTTCTGCTTGCCATAAAATGCCACGCTGCCGCCGCCCAGCGCGACATCGAACGGCGCGGCGACCAATTGCTGCGCGATGTCGCTGCAGCCGCGTCCGCGCTGGTCTTCGGGAATGGCGGTATCGCCTTCCCAGTCGCGCGACACGCTGCGCGCATAGACCGAGGCGGGGGTCGCATGCGTGAGCCGCGCGGTGCTGACGATGCCCAGCGCCAGTCCGCGCTGCTTCACCTCTTCGCCCAGCAGGCCCAGTTCGTGCCCGCTGCCCGAAGCGCAGTCGCCCGTGGTCACGCCGGGCCCGTAGCCGAGCACGCCGATCCGGGTTTTCACGCCCGTATGCATGGCGCTGGCCGTGCCCGCGCTGTCGGCAACCTGCGCGTCGGTGTTGTAGGTCTTGACCAGCGCGACATTGTCGAAAGTCTCGAACGGCAGGACGTATTCCTCGCCGCTCTGCCCCTGCTTCTGGCCCGCATAGATGCGCGCGGCGGTGACGGTGGAAATCCCCATGCCGTCGCCGATGAACAGGATGACGTTCTTCGCCTTGCCCGCTGCCTGTGTTTCGCTGGCAACCGGTGCGGCGCGCGCCTTGTCGGGATAGTTGTAATTGTTGGTGGTGGTGCAGCCACCCAGCAACAGCGCGGCGGATGCCGCCAGCGCGGCGAGGGAAGGGGTCCGGATCATGTAGCTCTCCTGGCAATCGCCCCCGCGCTATCGGCTCGGTGCGAAAAGGGAAAGGTGGAGTTTTCCCGGCGCGCGTCCTAAGTCGCTGGCCATGGTTTCTATCGCTACCTGGAACATCAATTCCGTCCGCCTGCGCATGCCCATCGTCGAGCGCTTCATCGAAGAGCAGGCGCCCGATGTGCTGTGCCTGCAGGAGATCAAGTGCCAGGAGCACCAGTTCCCCTACGAGGCGTTCCGCGCGCTGGGATACGAGCATTTCGCCGTGCATGGGCAGAAGGGCTATCACGGCGTCGCGACGGTGGCGAAAACGCCGCTCAGGGAATTCAGCCGCCACGACTGGCAGGACAATGGCGAGGCGCGCCATGTCGGGGTCGAGCTGACCGAGCATGACGGGATGATCGTCGAGAATGTCTATGTCCCGGCGGGCGGCGACGAGCCCGACCGCGAGAAAAACGCCAAGTTCGGCCAGAAGCTCGATTTCCTCGACCGGATGACCCGCTGGGCCGATGCGGTCGACCGCCCGACGCTGATCGTCGGCGATTTCAACATCGCCCCGCTCGAAAGCGATGTGTGGAACCACAAGCAATTGCTCAAGGTGGTCAGCCACACGCCGATCGAGGTCGAGAGCCTGCAGCGCTTCATGGACGCGCACGGCTGGAGCGATATCGGGCGCGAACACGTCAAGGCGCCCGAACGCTATTACAGCTGGTGGAGCTACCGGTCGAAGGACTGGAAGGTGAACGACCGCGGCCGCCGGCTCGACCACATGTGGGCCAGCCCCGAACTCGCGCGGCAGGCCACCGGCCATTCGATCCACGAATATGCGCGCGACTGGGAGAAACCGTCGGACCATGTGCCGCTGGTGACGGAGTTCACGCTCTGAGCACGGCCTCCCCTTCACGGCGTGCGGCGCAGGCGGTGGACGCGCTGCGCCACGGCTGGCCGCTCGCCATCGAAGGGGCCCCGCTGCTGCAACCGGTCGAAACCGCTTTCGGCGAGCTGGCGGGATCGGCCATGCTGATCTCCGCCACGCGTGCGGCGACGCTCAAGCTGGCCAACCAGATCGAAGCCGCCGCGCCGCGCCAGCCGGTGCTGATGCGTGGCGCCGACCCGTTCGACCTGCCGGCCGCGCTGGCGGTCGCCGATCCGGCGCTCGACATGGCCAACCCGCTCAAGGGGCCGTTCAAGGCCATGGCGCTCGAATGGGAGGAGCAGGCGCGCGCCGCGCTCGAACTCGCCCGCCTCGCCGGCGTGCTGCCTGCCTTTCTGGTCGATCCGGAGAATGCCGGCGAAGCGGTTGCGCTGAATGCTGCCGATGTGGGCGCCTTTACCGATGCCGCGCGGCTGCAGATCGCCTCGCGCGCGCGGCTGCCCGTGGCCGCCGCCGACGATGCGCGGATCGTCGCCTTCCGCAGCCCCGACGACACACGCGAGCATGTCGCGCTGATTATCGGCGAGCAATCGGCCGACCGTATTCCGCTGGTCCGGCTGCACTCCGAATGCCTCACGGGCGATATCCTCGGCAGCCTCAAATGCGACTGCGGCCCGCAGCTCGCCGCCGCGCTGCAGGCGATGGCGCAGGAAGCGGACAAGGGCGGCTGGGGCATATTGCTATACATGCGGCAGGAAGGCCGCGGGATCGGCATCATCAACAAGCTGCGCGCCTACCGCCTGCAGGATCAGGGCTTCGACACGGTCGACGCGAACACGCGCCTGGGCCTGCCCGACGAAGCGCGCGATTTTCCCACTGCGGCGCGGATGCTGGAGCTGCTCAATGTCGGGGAGATCCGGCTGATGACGAACAATCCGGCCAAGGTCGCGGCGCTCGCCGCGGTGGGCGTATCGATTGCCGAACGCGTGCCGCATGCGCTGCCCGACAACCCGCACAACGCCCATTACCTTGCGACCAAGCGCGACCGGTCGGGACATTTGCTGTGACCGCGATCGCGATCCGGCCCGAACGCAATGGCGATGCACCGGCGATCTTCGCGCTGACCGAGGCGGCGTTTCGGGACATGCCCCATGCGGACGGCGACGAGCAGCAGCTGGTCGACCGGCTGCGCGCAGAAGGCGATCTGGCGCTGTCGCTGGTGGCCGAGGATGCGACGCGGATCGTCGGCCATGCCGCGTTTTCGCCGGTCACCATCTCCGATGGCAGCAAGGGGTGGTTCGGGCTCGGCCCGGTCAGCGTCTGGCCCGAATTGCAGCGGCAGGGCATTGGTTCGGCGCTGATCAAGCGCGGCATTGCCGATCTGCGGGAAAGCGGTGGGCGCGGGATCGTGCTGGTCGGCGACCCGGCCTATTACGCGCGCTTCGGTTTCGAATGCGATCCCGCGCTGCGCTACGACGGGGCGGAGCCCCGCTATTTCCAGCGGTTGGTGCTTGGAGGCGACGCACCGCGCGGCGCGGTGACCTTCGCCCCGGCGTTCATCGCCGCTCGAAGCGCCTGACGTTGCTGCCGAGCCTGTTGTTCTCGATCACCAGCGCGTCATTGGTCCAGTCGGCAATGAAGGCCGAGCTGCGCGACAGCCCCGGGACCATCCGGGCATCGTTGTCGGCAATGACCAGCCCGTCGGACGTGTAGCGCGCGCCTTCGGCGCCGATGGCGATCATCGTCGACCAGTTTTCCTTGTCGCGCCCCTGGACGAACCAGTTTCCGCGGATCGCACCGGTCCCGCCATTGGGCAGGTCGATCAGGTAATTGGTACCGTGGCCGTTGGCATCGTCGAAACTGTTGCCCTCGATCACGTTGCGCGCCGCGCGCGACTTGAGGTAATGGCCGCCGGTGCCCTGTTCGAACCGGCTGCGTGTCACCGTGACACGGCCGTAATCGCCGGCATAGATCGAATGGGCGCAGCCGCCCGAATTTTCGCAGGTTCCCAGCCGGGTGAAGGTCGATTTGTCGACCACCAGCTCGCTGTCGACGCCATTGGTGGTCAGAATGCCCTGCTGGCTGTCACGGAACCAGCTTTGCGAAACGCGCAGCGGCCCCTCTTCAAGACGGATACCCGCGCCATTGCCATCGGCAACCGCGATATCGGCAAACACCAGGCCTTCGACGCTGGCCCCGCGTCCGCGCAGCACCAGCGATGCCTTGCCTTCGCACGCCTTGCCGCCCAGCAGCGCCATGCCCGGCTGTTCGGCACGGAAATGGACCACGCCGTCACGTTGCACGGCGCATTCGTTCCAATTGCCTGCGGCAATCACCACCGTGCCTTCGCTATCGCCGATCGCATCGACTGCAGCCTGCAGCGAACTGTAGCCGCGGCCGGTTTCGGCCACGGTGAAACTGGCGCGGCCCTCCCCCTGTGCCAGCAGCGCGGCCAGCGGGATCACGCCCACCGCCGCCGCGGCGATTGCGGCGAGAAGCCAGCGCGGCAGGCGCGAGGCAGGAGGGACGAAAGGCGAAGCCATGGGCAATGCCTAGCCCATAATGGTTAATGGGCGAATAACTCCGTCCATCGCGCTGTTCCTGTCACTCGCGTTCGCCGTGGCGCCAGCGCCAGCCGCCGCGTGTCTTGCGCTTTGCGACGAGCAGGAAAAACGCTGTCGCGAAAATCCAGACGACTGCGGCGATGCCGGTGCCGAGGATGGGATCCCATTCGAGGAGAGGGGTGGGGGCGAGCATCACCGCGATGTAACCGGCCAGCAACGCCCAGCCCTGCCAAGCGATCGGCAGCCCTGCACCATAGCCGTAGCGCTTGGGTGCGAACCATGCCTTGTCGTCACGCTCGCTCATTCGCTTGCTCCCCTATCGCGCGTCACGAAATCCGCCACGCCCGCGACCAAGGCGCGCGATACCGGGAGCGAGGGGTCGCCATAACTTGCGCGGTTCGCTGCGGCCCCGCCGTCCGGAATGTCCTTGAGCACATGGTTCATCGCCGGAATTTGGAGATACTTGGCCTGTGGGGCCGCCACACGAAGCATTTGGGCATCGGTTGCGGTGACTTGCAGATCGGTCCCGCCATGGACGATCAGCATGGGCAGGTCGGTCTGCTTTGCCAGCGCTGCGGGATCCTGCGCCATCAAATCGATGAGAAAGCCCTGCACTGCGGGCGCGAAGAGGCTCTGAAGCGCCGGATGCAGCGGCGTGACATCGACGCGTTCGCCGGTTTCCAGAGTCGCGATGGCCGCCTCGGCTTCGTCCAACAAGGGCGCATTGGCGGGATTGGCGCGCAATTGCTCGCGCAGCACGGTGGCCAGCGGGCGGCCCGGCACAGCGACGAGGATGATCCCGCACAGATGCGATATCTCCTGCGCCGCAGCGAGCGCGACGATCCCGCCCTCGCTATGCCCCAGCAGCCAGAGGCACTCGGCCCCGGTCGCAGTGCGCGCCGCGCCCACCCAGCTTGCAGTATCGGTGACATAATCGGCAATCGTGACCGCATTGGCGTCCGCTACCGCCGCCTTGCTGGCGAACATACCGCGCTTGTCGATCCGCAATGTGCCGATGCCGCGCTCGGCCAGCGCGTCGGCGAGCAGGCGATAGGGTGCCGCAGTCACTCCCAGCGGACTGTTTCCATCGCGGTCGGTCGGGCCCGAACCCGGGATGATCAGGACCAGCGGTTGCCCTTCGGCGGGCGCGACCAGCGTTCCTGCAAGATCGCCTCGTGGCCCGGGGGCAACCAGCGTTTCCTGGGCCACCGCGGGCGCGGCGCCCACCGATGCCAGCAGGGCCCCGGCGCTCAGCCAGTGAATCACTTTCATCTCACTCCTCCTCCTTCTTTGGTCGGCCGCGCTTGGGCGGCTTCGAAACCGGCACCTCGATCCCGCGCTTTGCCAGCGCTTCGCGCAGCAGCATTTCGATCTGCGCATTGGCGCTGCGCAATTCGCTTGCCGCGAGCCGTTCGATCGCGGCGTGGACCGCCGGATCGAGGCGCAGGGCGAAAGCTTTCTTCGTCATCGGATCGCGGGGCCGCGCATGGCTACTGGTAGAGCGAGCCCGCATTGATGACGGGGTGCACGTCCTTCTCGCCGCACAGCACGACCATCAGATTGCTGACCATGGCCGCGCGGCGTTCGTCGTCCAGTTCGACGATGTCGTCCTGCGCCAGCTTGGTCAGCGCATCCTCCACCATGCCGACCGCGCCGAGCACGATCTTGGCCCGTGCCGCAATGATCGCATCGGCCTGCTGCCGCTTGAGCATGGCGCTGGCGATCTCGCTGGCATAGGCGAGGTGAGTGAGGCCCGCCTCGTCGACGAGGATCCCGGCAGCTTTCAGCCGGTCGTTGAGTTCCTCGAGCAGTTCGCGGTTGATGACGTCGGCGCTGCCGCGCAGCGTCACTTCCTCGTTCTCGAAATCGTCATAGGGATGGCGCGACCCGACAGTGCGCAGCCCCGCCTCGATCTGGATGTTCACGAATTCCTTGTAATCGTCGACGTCGAAACTGGCCTGCGCAGTATCCGCCACCCGCCACACGACGTTGCAGGCAATTTCGATCGGATTGCCGCGCAGATCGTTGATCTTCACCCGCTCCGAATGGATGTTGTGCGCGCGGACCGAGAGCTTGGTCCGGACCATCCACGGCCACACCCAGCGCAGCCCCTCGCGCCGCTCGGTGCCGCGATAGGCGCCGAACAGCGTGATCACCGCGGCCTGGTTGGGCTGGATCATGAAAAAGCCCGCCGCCAGGAAGGCGAGCACCAGTATCGGCAGGATCAGCAGTCCGACGAAGGTCAGCTTGGCGGCCCTGTCGGCGTCATGCAGCGGCATGTTGCCCGCGATGTTCCATGCCGCCAGCACCAGCAGCAGCGCGATCAGCGCCAGCACCGGATAACCGCTGAAGCTGGAGCCCGGATGCTCGCTGCTGGTTTTCATTCCCCTGAGTTCGACAGCCATGACGAATCATCCCTCCAATAATTGTGATATCACTTTTATATCACAGGGTGACGGGGTTCAATGGTCTCCGATCACGCGCAGGAAGCGCTCGCCATAGGCGTCGAGCTTTTTCGCTCCGATACCGGGGAGCCGGCCCAGTTCGCCGAGCGTGCCGGGGCGCGCGCCGGCCATCTCGCGCAGCGTCGAATCGTGGAAGACGACATAGGGCGGCACCTGCGCTTCCTCGGCCAGTTCCTTGCGCAGCGCGCGCAGCGCCTCGAACAAGGGATCGCCCACCGGGTTGGGGGTCGCATCGCCGCGGCGGCGCCGCTGGCGCTTGGGCGGCAGAACGATCGCGACCGCGCGCTCGCCGGTCAGGATCGCGCGCGCCGAGCCGCCCAGCGCGAGTCCGCCATGCTCGGTCGCGACCAGGTCGCCGCGCGCCTGCAATGCCCGCGCGACCGGCTGCAGCAGCCGCGCGTCCTCGCCCTCGACGATCCCGAAGACACTCAACCGGTCGTGCCCGCGCTGGCGCACGCGCTCGTCCTCGCTCCCGGTCAGGACCTTCTGCAGGTGGCCCATGCCGAAGCTTTGCCCCGTGCGGTAAACCGCCGAGAGCAGCTTGCGCGCCAGCTCGGTGACATCGGTCACGCTCGGCTGTTCGAGGCAATTGTCGCAATTGCCGCAGGTCTCGGGCGGGTTCTCCCCGAAATGGCGCAGCAGCACCGCGCGGCGGCAGGCGGCGGTCTCGACCAGCCCGGCAAGCGCGTCGAGCCGCGCACGCTCCGCGCCGCGCCGCCCCTCGTCGATTTCGGCCAGCCGCTGCCGCGCGGTGGCGAAATCACCCGCGCCCCAGAACATTACCGCTTGGGCCGGATCGCCGTCGCGCCCCGCCCGGCCGGTTTCCTGGTAATAGCCCTCGATCGACTTGGGCACGCCGACATGCGCGACGAAGCGCACGTCGGGCTTGTCGATCCCCATGCCGAAGGCGACCGTGGCGACGATGACCATGTCCTCGCTGGTCACGAATGCCGCCTGGTTGGCAGCGCGCGTCCCCGCATCGAGCCCCGCGTGATAGGGCAGCACCGCGCGCCCGGTGGCAGCGGCCAGCTTGTCCGCCAGATCCTCCACCTTGCGCCGCGTCGGGGCGTAGACGATCCCCGGACCGGGTGCGGCGGCCATCAGATCGGTCAGCTGGCGCACCGGGTTGTCGCGGTGGCGAATGGCATAGCGGATGTTGGGCCGGTCGAAGCCTGCGAGCACCAGCCCGTCGTCGGGGATGCCCAGCTGCGTCATCACGTCGCTGCGGGTCTGCTTGTCGGCCGTGGCGGTCAGCGCCAGCCGCGGGACCTGCGGGAAGGCATCGAGCATGCTGCGCAGCATGCGGTAGTCGGGGCGGAAGTCGTGCCCCCATTCGGACACGCAATGCGCCTCGTCGATCGCGAAGAGACATAGCGGTGCGGCACCCAGCAGGTCGCGGAAACCCGGCTGGCTGGCGCGTTCGGGCGCGACATAGATCAGGTCCAGCTCGCCCGCGCGGAAGGCATCCTGCGTTTCGCGCCAGTCGGCATCGGCGCTGGTCAGCGTGGCCGCCCGGATGCCGTTGGCGCGCGCAACCGGCGCACCGCGATTTTCCCCTTGCCCAGCGCCCGTCGCTTGCGCTTTACCCGCCGCGCAAGTTCGAAACCGGAGAGAG
>PVBE012296048.1_pt1 | contig 22035 bp, 16 predicted proteins | sample 1631181 | NCBI WGS metagenome assembly PVBE01 (sample SAMN08397723, study PRJNA350692) | Marine metagenome, whole genome shotgun sequencing project. | isolation source: water | place: Pacific Ocean | collected 2012-04 | reverse complement strand
CGTCTACGAGGTCGACGGCACACCCAACGCGTGCTCGCTGCGCTACTGCGGCGAGGACCCGTTCGCCCCCCCAGAGGTCGGCTTCGAGGGCGACGACGGGGTGGATCCGGACGGCGACCCGTGGGTCGTTTGCCGCGCCGACGACGAGACGGCATGGGTGTCGTCCAACACCCGCGGCACCTACAACGCCGTCGCGGCCTGCGAGTCGATGGGCTACAGCGGCGTCGACGCGTGGGGCGGGACGTGTGGCGACGTCTGCGGCCGATGCGGTGTGCCCGGAGACGAGAACTACGACAACAACGGCGGCGACGATCCGACGAGCTTGCGCATCACCGTCCACTGGCGCTGCACGCGCTAGAGAGCCGAACACGTAGACTCCCGTCACCCGCGCAACCCCGCACCAACACTGGCGGCGTTGCTCGTCGTCGACGTGCCTCGCTCGTCGACGACTCGAAGAAGCCGGCCGAGTAACCCTCCCCTTCTGAATCTTCGGTTCGTGAACTGTGCCCCGCCGTTCACGCGTTCGAGGACCCGCGTCTTCACCTCTGACGTGGATCCTCGCCGGGAGGCGTGCGGCACGATCCTGGCACAGAGGGCGCGCCAAATAGTTCCCAGGGGATTCCCATGAACAGAGGGCTGCTCGCGACCTTCGCCTGCCTGCTCGGTGCCTGTGCGGCGCCGCGCTCCATCACTCAATCCGGTCGCGTCACCCCGATGGGTGATGTGCGCCTCGGGGCGTCGATGCCCGTCAACCTGTCCAGCCAGACGAGCGCGTCGATCATCGACGGGCTCGAGGGGCGCATCGACGACCTCGCCGACGGTGAGACGAAGATCGACACCCGCGAGGAGCTCGACGAGCTCATCGAGCCGCTGCTCGCCTACTCGCTCGACCCTGTCGGCTCCGGGTTCGACGTGTTCGTCCGCGTCGGCGTGTACGACCGCTTCGACCTCGGGTACCGCTACGCCTCGGGCACCCACGTCTTCGACGGGATGTTCCAATTCCTCGGGCCCATCGACGAGGAGGTCCCCAAGACGAAGCTGTCCGGGGCGTTCGGCCTCCAATACTCGCACCAGGAGTACGAGGCGCCTTCGTTCGCCGGACTGAACACGCTGCAGAAGCTGCTCGACTATCGCTTCGAGCGCACCGACCTGCTCGTGCCGGTCGTGTTCAGCTACGGCTTTGGCGACAACGAGAAGTACGGCGCCGTCGGCTTCGGCGTGGCCTACAACTACACCGACCTCAGCTACGGCATCGAATCAGAGACGGTGCACGAGCTCTTCGCCGACGAGATCGAGGCGCTCGACCCGCCGAGCGGGGACAAGTCGATCCACGCATTCGGGGGCTTCGTGAACGTGAAGGTCGGCTACGTCGTCTACGCCCTCTTCTCACTCGCCGTCTACTACCAGGACTTCGGCAGCTACAAGCTCTTCGGGGACGAGGAGCGCAGCCTCTCCGGCGTCACGGTCATCCCCACGATCGGGCTTCAGGCCGAGTTCTGACGCTGGCGCGGCCGCGCTCGTGGCATGTTCGCCGCACACCGATTGGGGTCGAAGCACATGCCGCGTTCATCGGGTCGCCGTCTGGGCGTCTGCCTGGTCCTCGCCGCGCTGCTCAGCGCGTGCGGCGGGTCCTACACGGCGGTCTACATCGTCCGCCACGCCGAGAAGGTCGCAAAAGCGGGTCGGAACCCGCCGCTGACAAAGGTCGGCGAGGCGCGCGCACAGGCCCTCGCCGCCCGGCTGGAGCACGCGAACATCCGCGCCGTCTACAGCACCGACACAACGCGCACGAAGTCCACCGCCCAACCGCTCGCAGACCGCCTGGGCCTCACGGTGCAGACCTACGCGTCGACAGACGAAGTGGCGGCACGCATCGGGGCCGGCTTCGTGGACGGCGGCGTGCTCATCGTCGGCCACAGCAACACCATCCACGCCCTGGTGACCGCCCTCGGCGCGAAGCTGCCGCCGTCCGCGCCAGGCGAAGTGGGCCACCTCGACTACGACAACCTCTTCTACGTCTTGCTCACAGGCGAAGGGCCGGTCGCGCTCCACAGCACCTTCGGTGTCACGGCTCGGGGCGAGGCCCCGTCCCCTCGATAGCCCTGTTGCCGAAGTCGCTGAAGTCCACGGTCTCGACGACCATCTCGTGGATCACCGGGGCGACCTGCGGGAACACGCCCCAGTAATTGCCGCGCGCGTCGACGCGGCCCTCGGCGAGCACCCCGGCGCTGAGCTGGATGTCCACCACGCCGGACTCGAGCATGCGCACGCGCTGGACGTCGATCTCGGTGAACCCGCACGGGGCCGAGTTGCAGTTGCAATTGCCCGAGCGGGCGCGCAGCTGGTCGGTCTCGATGCCCGTGAAGTCGACCCACGCCCTGGTGCCGCCCTGCTGGATCTGCGCCTCCCACAGGGGCGGCGCGTCGTCGACACCGACCAGCGCGCAGCGGGTGCCACCCACGCCGCAGTTCTGGCCGCCGTTGCAATGCACCTCCACGTCGAAGAGCGGGTGCTCCGGGAAGTAGGGGTCGGAGAAGCCCGGGGGCGCCACGCCCGTCTGCACGCGCAATCGGGGCGTGGCGGTGTGCAGCGCCGAGGCGCCGCCATCCTCCGCGTTGCCAACCAGGTTGCTGCCACTCATCGTGATGGACGGGTCGACCCCCTCCACGCCGTAGACCCATACGCCCGTGCCCGCGTTGTCGCGGATGTCGCTCGCGGCCACCTCCACCTGCGCCCCGCCCGTGACCACGAGGCCTTCGCCCTCGTTCACCGCCAGGCGCGCGAACTCGATGCGAACCGGGGCCGCATCCGTCCGCAGCCCCGCGCCCGCGTTGCCCGTGGCCGTGAGGTCGGTGACGGTGAACCCATCGCGCAGCCGGACGCCGTCGCCGCCGTTGTCCACGGCGAGCGCTCGTGACAGCAGCCCGCCGAGCTCCAGGTCGATGCCGGAGTCCCCATTGTTCCGCGCCGACACGTTCACGAGGACGAGGGCGTTCGGGGCTGGATCCCCCTCGAGCCGCAAGCCGTGCCCGCGGTTGTCGCGGAGCCACGCGGTGTCGATCTCGAGCGTGCTCCCGGGTGATCCGCGCACCCCGTCGCCGAGGTTGCCCGCGGATGTGATCGCGTGGAGGACGAGGTCGCGACCGTCTCCGACGAAGACGCCGTGGCGCTCGTTGCGGCACGCCGTCACCCGATCGAGACTCGCCTGCGCCGCGCCCGAGAGCACGATCCCGTCCACCCCGTGGTGGCGCGTCACCACGTCCGTCAGCGCGCTCCCGTCACGGATGGCGATGCCCCTGAGGCCGTAAGCCACCACGGCGTGCTCGAGCTCGCTCGGCTGGTCGCCGGCGAGCAGGATCCCGGTCCACAACGAGGGCACCTGCGGATCGTCGAGGGCGTCGTCCGGGAAAGGCACGAAGGTCACCGGCGCTTCGGCCTCGCCTTGCACGACCAGCCGGCCGGAGACGGTCAGCTGCGCTTCGCCCACGCCCAAGCAGAAGGTGGTGCCGATTCGGGGCGGCCGCGCGGCTCCCCTCGCACACCGCACGCAGCCGCTGCCGGCCCTTTCGGGCCGGGGCGCGGGGGGTACTCAGCTCGACATGAGCGAGAAGCAGGACGACTTCTGGCGGCCCCTGTGGAAACGCGTGGGCGTCGTCGTGCTCGGGTTCGTCTGGGCAGTCATCGAGGCGCGCCGCGGGAGCATCTTCTGGCCGTGCCTCGCTGGCGTGCTCGTCGCGATGGCGTCGTACGAGTTCTTCCTCACCGACCGCCACAAGTAGCGGCGCCGCCGAGACCGCGGTGCCACAGCGTTCGGCCTTGTGCCGTCTCGGTCACGCTCCTGGCGCCGTGGATCGCGGCGCAGCGGCGCTCCACCCTACGGAACGCGGGTTGCACTCCATCTCGGTGAATTCGAATCAGGAGTGCTGAGATGTGGCTCGGAGACCTGCGCCGGAGGACGGCCTGCCTGGTCGTCGCGATGGCCGTGACCGCGTGCGGCGGCGACGACGACGACCCGGACGAGACGGCGGCCTACGCGCCGACCAGCGACCCCATCGTGGACGCGCCGGCAAGGACCTGGAGCTACGTGCCGATCGAGGGCGCCATCTGCCGGGACGGCAGCCCCACCGGAGTCCTGTTCAACCCGAACCCGGAGTCGGACCGCCTGCTCGTCTTCCTCGAGGAGGGCGCCGCGTGCTTCAACGGGTTCTCCTGCCTGGTCGCCTTCGACTTCGACGCCGAGCACCCCGAGGAGCGCGTGCAGAAGCTCGAGTCGAACCTCGGCGCGCTCAACCGCGCGACCCCGGGCAACCCGTTCGCCGACTGGAACCTGGCGTTCGTTCCGTACTGCTCCGGTGACATCCACGCGGGCAACGCACGCGACGTTGAGATCGCCGGAAAGACGTACCAGTTCAACGGGTTCGACAACACGACGCGCATCCTCGACCGCCTCGCGGCCACCGTGCGCGACCCGGCCCAGGTGGTGCTCGCGGGCACGAGCGCTGGCGGCTGGGGCGCCGGGATGAACTACCCGAAGGCGCGGCGGATGTTCCCGCGCTCGGAGGTCATCCTGCTCGTCGACTCCGCGTCGTATATGGGCAACGCGTACCTGGCGCCGTGCTGGCAGAAACACATGCGCGACACCTGGAACCTGACCTCGACGCTGCCACCGGATTGCGAGGGCTGCATCGACAGCGCCGACGGGAGCTTCGCCGAGCAGCTCATCAACTACGTGCTCGACACCTGGCCCGACTTCCGCGGCGGGCTGCTCGAGACCTCCGAGGACTGGCAGATGCGCTTGATGGCCGGCTACGGCGAGGAGGGTTGCGCGCGCATGGGCGGAGGGCTGCCGCCCGACTACCCGACCGAGAAGTTCGCCGCCGGGCTCGTCGATCTGCGTGACCGGATCCTCGCGCCGCACCCGGGCTTCCGCGTCTTCTTCGACACCGGCATCACCCACGGCTTTCTGTCGCACACGACGTACGGCGTCGGCGTCGACGAGCAGGCCCCGCGCTTCGACGCGGTGGTCGACGGCGTGTCCGTCACACAATGGGTACAGGCCGCGGTGGATGGCGGCGAGTGGAACTCGGTGAGTGCCTTCTAGGAGCGCTGATCACGTAGAGGGACCGAGCACGCGGAAGCCCGCGACATCACTGGCAAGGCGCGAGGAGGAGGCGTGCTGGAGGCACGTCGACGACGAGCAACGCCGCCAGGGGTGTTGCGGGCTTTCGTGGGCGACGGGAGTCTACGTGCTCAGCGCTCTAGAACCCGGCCTTCACGTAGGCCTTCACCTTCTTCAACGCGGCGCTGACCTTCTTCGCCTGCGCCGTCGCCTCCTTGCGGGTCGCGAAGCGCCCGGCCAGCACCGAGTAGAAACAGCACCGCAGCTTCTCGAGGCGGCGGCTGTCGACGACCTCGGCCCCGGAGAATCCCGCGTCGGCCAGACGCTTTCGCAGGCGCTCGGCCTGGTCCGCGGCCCCGTGGCGGTCGACGCGGAAGCTGCCGGCCACGACGAGATGCGGGCGCCCATCCCGCAGCGGCTTCACGGTGTCGTGTCCGTACACGGGCGTGTATCCGGCGGCGGCCCAGCGGTGAATGACCTTGGTGACCTCCGGGCGGCGACCGCGGCATTCCGGGTCGTCGAGGTTGTCCACGCAGTGGGCCTCGATGCAGGACTCGTCGTGCACGAGGTCAGGGTGGCCGTCGCAGTCGAGGTCGATCCGCGTGAGCGTCGCGGTGCAGTCGGTGTGCACGCTCGCTTCGCCGCCGCTGCCGAGGTCCGAGTAATACGCCTGAGCGAGATCCGGGAGGGCGTAGATGGCCACGTGGTTGGCGCCGCGCGAGCCCACCGCGGCCTCGGGCTCCGTCGTCACCGCCCACATCACCACCAGCTCGGCACGCTTGTCGGCGTCGACGTCCACCGCGGCGAGAGCCGTCACCTGCAGCCCCATGTCGTCGCGCCACGGCTTCATCGACAGCGGCAGCCTCGCTCTGTGGATGATGCGCACCTTGGCGCCGCGCCAGCGCATCACAGCGACGTCCGCGCGGCACGCGGTGGGTCCGCACTTCGCCCACCCGACCACATAGAGGTCCGAGCCGAGCGCGAGCGGCCTGGCGAGCGGCTCGTCCGACTCGATGGCGAGCTTCGGGTCGGCGGCGAGAGCATCGAGGAAGGGCTGACCTGCAACCGGACGCCCGGTCTCGCGCAGCTGCGCCATCGTCTCGACGGAGATGAGATCGTGCGGGTTGCTCGGCCCCTTCGGACACGCCGCAGCGACAGCGGTGATTGCGAGTAGAGCCAACAGGTGTGAGATCCGGAACACGGGAGCACCCCGAGCGAAATCAAGGCTTCGTCGACCGCCGGTAGCGGAACTCGAGCGTCTTGGTCGACTCACCCATCTGCTGGACGAGGCGGATGGTCAGTCCTGTCTTCGAGGCGACGAACTCGAGGCGCCGCACGTCGCCGTCGGGGTTGGTGAAGATGACGTGGCCTTCGGTGATCTTCGCAGCGGTGTAGGTGAGCGGCGTCTTCTCCTTCTCCCACGCCTTCAGCTGCGGATCGAAGTGGCGGATGCGCAGGACGGGGCCGGTCTTCCCCTGGGTGATCGTCAGCAGCTCGACCCACAGCGTCTTCCCGCCGCCGTTGAGCCGGAACATCCCGACCATGACGCCGTCGCGCGGGGGCATCCAATGGGACTCACCGCGGCTGTCCCCCTGGTCGGAGGTCCAGGCACCGGCCATCCAGGCGAGCTGAGTCACGGCGGGGACGGGCTTCATCCCGGGCGCAGCCATCACGAGCGCGGCCGCGAGCGTCAGGGCGTGCATCTCAAGCCTCCGGGGGGCCCTGCTCGGGCAGGGTTGCCAGCAGCTTCTTTGGCATCAGCACGCGGAAGCTCTCGTCGAGCCAGCGCTCGAGGGTCTCGATGGGTGGGCCGACCTCGGGGTCGAATTTCACCGTGACCCAGCCGGTCTTTCCAACGCCGTAGGTGTCGGGGTCTCGCTCGGAGAGCGCGACGGCCTCATCGATGGACGGGCCGAGCCTGAACATGGCGCTGTAGGCGCCCGCCGCGGGGCCGACGAAGAAGAAGTTCTTCTTCCGGGCCCTGAAGGCGGCTCGATTGCAGGAGGTTGTCTCTTCCACCTCGGGGTAGCGCATCGCGAATCGGCGCAGGGTGTCGGTGGCTTGGGTCTGGGCAGGCGTGGGGTCGGGCATGTCGTCAGCGCTCCGTGTACCGTCCGGACAGTGGAGACCGTCCGCGAGGACCGTCGCGACGGTACACGAGGACGGTCAGCGGTGCAGCGTCACCACCAGCGGCTCGACCTTGCACTGGAAGCGCGCCTCGAAGGACTCGACGCAATTCGGGCCATTCTTCGACGCCGCGCGGGAGTGCTTCGCGGTCGGGCCGACGGCCGTCAGGTTCTTGCAGCCGACGTACGTCGCCGCCTCTTCGGCAGACGCCCAGGCGCGCTGCGTCGCCTTGTCGTACGCGTCGAGGTCCGCATCCGTGTCCACCGTCGTGCACACCTGGCCGGTCGCCGCGTGACCGCTGAAGACGCCCAGGTCGACGCGGGTGTCGGCGGGCTGAGCGACGGAGAAGAACGAGGCGATGATGGCGACGATTGAGATGGACATGGCGGCCTCCTGAAACGCTGTTGACGAGCATTTCGTTCTGCAGAGGCCGTGCCAGCTTTTGGAACGGCCGCCGCAGAATGCGGCGACCGTCGACCGGGCCGCTCAGTATCTGCGGACGCCGTAGACGCCCATCGGGGCGTACACGTGGTCTTCGTTGGCTACCACGCGGCTGATGTACCCAATCGTCCGCGCCGTATGCTCAATCACCGGAGCCGCCGGATCGGTGATGTCGAGCACCAGCAAGCCCGTGGGGCCGGTGCTCCCGAGGTAGGCCTGCTTGCCCTCGATGTCGAGCAGGTTGAAGTGGTAGCCCGCGAGCGACGCGCGTGTCTCGCCCGCGATGTCGCCGTCCTCACCGATCGTCACCCGCCGCAGCACCGTGTAGGGCTGGCGGCTGTCCACCGTGTCACTGCGCACGCCCCACCACGGGTACTTATGCGCCGTCAGCCACAGCGTGCGGTCGTGCCACCCGGCCGGGCGGCCGCCGGTCTCGGACATCCAGCCGGGGCGCAGCGCCGAGCGGTGGATCTGGTCTGACACGGGGACCACCGAGATGACCTCCGCGGCGTCGTCCGCCTCCACCACGCGCAGCACGTTGAGCGCGTTGCGGCGGCGACCGTAGTCGTCCCACTGGAAGTCGACGGTGTACAGCAGGCCCCCGTCGTCGCTCACGTCGACCAGGTAGCCCGGCACGTTGATGGTCGGCAGGCCGACCGGCTCGTCGGGGTTGCTCACGTCGATCCGGTCCACGTAGGCGCGCACGTGGTAGAGCAACGAGTCGCCCGCAGGGCTCGTCGCCTGCTCGACGTGGGTGCTGTAGAGCACGTTGCCGTGGGTCACCTTGTTCACGAAGGGGAACTCGTTCATCGGCACCGCACCGGCGGCCAGCCGCGGGTTGTCGATCTCCCGCAGGTCGAGGAATCGAAGCTCGCTGGCGAAGTCCCGCCGCCCCGACGCGACGCTGACGATGCGGCGGAAGGTGACGGGCAGGATCTGGTTGCGCAGCGGCAACCCGGCGTACGGGCTCCAGTAGCGGGCGTAGAAGCTCTGCCCCTGGTTGTGGATGCGCTGGAATTCACCCACCAGCTCCAACTCGCCGCGCAGCCGCGGACGACGCACGTTGCGCAGGTCGGCGTTGCGGATCACCTGGCCGCGCTGGGCCTCCCAGCCAATCAGATGCAGCACGTCGCCGTCGCGCAGGACGTACGGGGCGTAGTTGAAGGGCAGCGTGAGCGAGGCGATGGTCGGTGAGTCGTCCTCGCGACCGAATTCGCGGACCTCGAGGCGCACCTCGTTGTCGTAGGGGTCGGTCATCAGCTGCACCTGCAGCCCGTCGACCTCGAAGACGTCGTGGACCACCCGCACGAGCTCGAGGCGGTCGGTGACTACCGGCTCGTCGCGGTCGGTCGGATCGATGCAAGCGATGGCCCGCTCGCCGACCGCCACCAGGTGGTCGCCCACTGGGAAGGCGCGCCGCACGCCGCCGCTATTCTCCACCCGGCCACGCTCCTCGAGCTGGTCGTCGACCCAGTCCACCAGCTGCACGCCGCTGAAGTGCTCGCCGTTGCGCACCCAGTAGTTGAGCGGCACCAGAATGAGCCCGAGATCGGGGAAGGTCTTCAGCGCCTTGTAGTCGTGATTCGCCTCGCTGTTGCTGTTCCCACGACCGAGCGTGGTGTCCGACAGCAACGCAGGCGCCTCGACATCGCTCACGTCGAAGAGCGCCAGCGAGGTCCGGTAGTTGTTGTTCGTGCGCTCGCGGCCGAGCGCGAGCAGGCGGTCGCCGTGGACCTCGAAGTGGGAGATATCGAGGTCGATGTTCAGCCGCGCCGCGTGGACGGGGGCGTCGGGATCGGCCAGGTCGAGCGTGTGCAGGATGCGCTTGTGATTCCTGTTCTCCCACACATGCGTCATCGCGTAGGCCCGGTCGCCGGCGAAGCGGGTCGCCTGCAGCCCGCTCTGACGGACCTCCTCGAGCTCGAGAGTGCTGTCGATCGTGAGTTCGTCGGGGTGCTCGGTGCGCACCAGGTGGAGCGTGATGTTCTCGTCCGAGCGCCACCGCTGCGTGAACACGCGGAACACGCCGTCGTGCCAGTTCATCTTGAACTTGTCGGTGATGTGGCCCGGCACGTAGAAGCGGCCACGCTCGCGCAGCGCGCCCTCGGGCGAGCTGATGTCGACGTACGTGACGAGCGTCTCCTGCTCGTTGAGCGGGTCGGTCAGGTAGAAGTTCGGATCCCAGGCGGCGACGAAGACCGCGTGGTGCGCCACGTGGATGAGCGTGCTCGTCCCGTTGAACTCGATGCGCTCCACCTCGCGGATGTTCTCGGGGTCCGAGATGTCGAGGGAGACCACCCACGTGCGGTCCTCCCAGTCGGCGGTGTTGTAGCGCCAGTAGTCGGGGCGGCGCTTGCTGACCGCGTAGAGCGCGTCGCCGACCATGCGCGTGTCGCTGATCTCGCCGTCCACGTGGAGCGCTCCGACCTGGACCGGGGTCTGTGGGTCCTCGACGTCGACGATCATCACCTGGCTGCCGTGGAACCCGTGCGGGTCGGCCTCCGGGTCGTATTGCCAGTACTGGAAGTAGTCGCTGCTCACCACGTAAGCGCGGCCGTCGCGGACGTACATCTCGACCGGGATGGCCTGGAACGGGAGACGCCCCACGATGCGCATCGCCTCCGGGTTGGAGACGTCGATGATGACCAGCCCTCGCCAGCGGTTGAGCACGTAGAGCAGCTCGCCCTCGAGCTTGAACACATCGGCCTCGACGATCTCGCGCGTCGGATCCGGCTCCGCCTCCTGCTCGGGGGGCGCTGCCGGTGCGCCCGGGTCCTGCCCGCCGGCCCCGTCCGAGTCTTCGTCCGCCGCGCCGGCCAGCTCACCCCGCGCGTTGGCGCCGGGCCGCCCTTTCGCCCCGGTCGACAGCAGCTCATTCTCGTTGGCCGAGGTGAACGCGATCTGCCCGGGCTGGGCGAAGATGAGCGGATCGAGGTGCGGCCGCTCCTGCTCGACGGGCGGCGGTGTGATCTCCTCCGTCGGCGGCGCGGGTGGCGCGGGTTCGTCGCCGTCGCAGCCCGTCACGAAGAAGACGGCGCAGACCAGCCAGATGTATCGCTTCAACAGAATCCCTCCAGGTGCTCCCATACGGAGCGCACACGAGTGCATTCACCGTGCCGGCGCCTGGAGCCCAGAGTTCTTGGGGGTCTGCCGCGAATTCCCATGGATTCCCACGGGCCCGACGCGAAAATCCGTCAGCTAGCCGAAGAGCACGCCCATCGCGCCCTGGACCGCGCGCTCGAGGGTGCGCTCCTGCTCGGAGGTGAGATCGCCGACGACGGTGACGCGCGGGACGAGCTTGTCTCCGTCGCGACGGACCTCCGCCGCGCTCACCAGGCCGGACGCGCGCCCGCCGTCCAGAAGCTCGGCGAAGGCTCGGCTGGCGTCGGCGTCGACCACCCCTGCCGGCCCACACCCGCAGCCGCCCGAGGCGCACCGATCGGCGATCTTCGGCGCCCCGTCCTCCGCCTCTTCGGGCACGACCGCGGGGCCGAGGGCCAGCCTCATCGCGGCCTCGCTCGCGGTGGGCCCGCCCTCGAGCAAAGGGTCCGCGAGCGGCGCGTCGGCGAGGGCCTCGGCGATGACGGCGCGTTGCTCGAGGGCCTTTGCGACACCAGCCTCGTCACCGGCCTCGTTCAACCGCTCGATGGCCTCCTCCAGCACCTCCTGCGCGCGCCGGCAATCGCCGACCCGAGTGAGAACCAACGCGAGGTCCGCACCTGCGCAGCCCTTCGCGCCGGGCCCGCGCGCCCCACGAAGCGCCTGCTCGGCGACATACTCCGCGCGCACGGGGGCGCCGCGCTCGATGTGCTCGATCGCGACGTCGAGGACCGGGCGTGGCTGGTAAAACAGGCGGTGCAGCACGTAGCCGACGAGCAGCACGAGCGCGATGACTCCGAATTCCATGAAGCCACTCTAGACACATTGGTCCTTTTTTGACTTGCGTCTTGTCGCCCCGACACGCTCGACGCCGATGAGAAGGCCGCGAAGCTGCGTGAGATGTGGGACGACGCCACCGACCCCGAGCACGGAACGCGCGCGCGAGCCCTGATCGCGGACTTCGCGAGCCGAACGGGCGACGCGCCCCTCGAACAGGTGAGCCGACCCTACTCACAGTGAGTGACGCACGAGCACCCCCAAAGGGGCTTCGGTCGTGAGGGGGCGGCGTTGCGCAGAAAAGGGCCGCGCGCGCAGGAATCGTCAGATCGAGCGGCGGCGGCCCAGCCCGAGCAAGAGCAGAAAGACCCAGATCGACGGGAGGCTCTCGTCGGTGCGGCAGCCGCACCCGGGGTCGGCGCTTCCGCCTGAGCTCGCGCCGCCCTTCCCGGCCTCTGCTCCGCCGTCCGCGAGGCCCACGTCGAAGTTCAGCGGGGGCGTGTCGGGCGGAATCTCCGGGCCCATATCCGGGTCCTCGTCGGGCATCGGGTTCATCGGGTCGACGCCGCCGTCGGGCGCCTCGGGCTCGTCGTCGCCGAAGCGGCATTGCGCGGTGCCCTGGACCACCTCGCAGACCTGGCCTGGCGGGCAGTTCACGTTGAGGCAGGGGTCGTCTGTGCACTCACCGTCATCGCAGCGCTCACCGCGCGCGCACTCGACCTCGGCGCAGCCGTCGTTGCACTCACCGTCTTTGCACGCCTGGCCCTCGGGGCACTCCACGTCGGCGCATGGGTCCGCCACGCAGACCCCGTCGAGACAACGCTCACCGAGCAGGCAGCTGACATCGGCGCAGCTCGGCACGCAGCGCCCGTCGCGGCATAGCGACCCGGGCTCGCACTCGACCTCGAGGCACGGATCGTCCTCGCACAACCCCCCGACGGCGCAGCGCTGCCCCATCGGACACCCCGCCTCGAAGCAGTCGTCGCCAACGCACCCGCCACCCACGCACACCTCGCCTGCACCGCAATCCACGGCCGCGCAGGGGTCGCTGCACACACCGTCGTCGCAGATCTCGTCCTGCGCGCACCCGGCCACGTCGCACGCTTCCAGGCAGACGCCGTCCAAGCAGACGAGCTCGCCCGGGCACTCGTTGTTGACGCACGGATCCACACACTTGCCGAACGCGCAGACCTCGCGCCCCGGGCACTCCGCCGCCTCGTCCACCTCGCCGTCGCAGTCGTCGTCCTCGTCGTCGCAGACCTCGACCTCCAGCGGGCCGCACTGCCCGCATGCGTTGCGCAGCCCCTCGTCGATGGTCCCATCGCAGTCATCGTCGAGCGCGTTGCACGCCTCATCCGCGGGCTCGTTTTCACCGAGGCAGCCATACTCGCCGCCCACACACCGGCTGCGCCCCCGCGCGCATTCGCCCGGCAGGTTGCCAGCGCACAGCTCGCCCTCGCCCGCGACCGCCTCGTCCACCGTGTCGTCGCAGTCGTTGTCGAGTCCGTCGCAGACCTCGCCGGCCGGGTTCACGTCCGGCTGACACGCGATGCCGTCCGCTGCGCAGACCTCGGTCCCCGGAGCGCAGACGCCCGGCAGGCCCGTGTCGCAGACGCCGCCGCCGCCGAGCCCCTCGTCGACCACCTCGTCGCAGTCGTCGTCCTCGCCGTTACAGACCTCGTCGCCGGGCTCGCGCTGCGGCGCGCAGGCGAGCATGCCCTCGTCGCAGACCGTCGCCCCAAAGGCGCACACGCCCGGAGCGCCGGTGTCGCAATCGGCGCCACCACCCGGATCCCCCTCGTCGACCGCGCCGTCGCAGTCGTCGTCCGCCCCGTTGCAGTCCTCGTCCGCCGGCGCGTTCACCTCGGCGCAGACCTCCTCCGCGTCGACACACTCGGTGAGGCCCATCGCGCACACGCCCAACAGCCCCGTGTCGCACCCGCGCGCATCGAGCTCGTCCACCAACTCGTCGCAATCGTCGTCCACGCCGTTGCAGACCTCCGGGGCCGGAGCGACCACCGGGACGCAGACCGGCGCCCCGTCCTCGCAGCCCGTCTCGCCGACGGCGCACGCGCCCAACAGCCCCGTGTCGCAGGGCGATCCGTCGCCGCCTTCCTCGTCCACGGCGCCGTCACAGTCGTTGTCGTCGCCATCACACAGGTCCGCAGGCACGTCGCCGCACCCTCCGCAGGCGTTGAGCGCGCCCTCGTCGACCGCGCCGTCGCAATCGTTGTCGTCGCCGTCGCACGCCTCGGCCGGCACCGCGCCGCACGCGCCGCAGGCATTGAGCACACCCTCGTCGACCGACCCGTCGCAGTCATCGTCGCCGCCGTTACAGGCCTCGGCCGGCACCGCCCCACAGGCGCCGCACGCGTTGAGCACGCCCTCGTCGGTGTCACCGTCGCAGTCATTATCCTCGCCGTCGCACACCTCGGCGGCCGGCACGCAGTTATTCGGGTCACACGCGTCGCCGATGCCGTCGCCGTCCTGGTCGGCCTGGTCCGGGTTGCGGTCCTCGGGGCAGTTGTCGCAGACGTCGCCAACGTCGTCCCCGTCGCCATCCTCCTGCCCCGGGTTGGCCACCTCCGGGCAGTTGTCACCGGGCACGCAGACCTCGTCGGCGTCCTCGTCCGAGCAGGGCAGGCCCACGCCCCATTGCAGCGCGTAGCAGACCTCCGCCGACCGCGCGCCGGCCTCGAGCGGGCCGACGTCGAAGCGCAGCAGCATCGTGACGTCGTAGCCATTGTCGGTGACGAGGTCGCCGTTGTCGTCGGCCCCCACCCCCGACTCGTTGATCGAGTTGCGTAGCGGGACGCAGCCGTTCGCCACGTCGTCGAGGCGGTCGAGGTGGTCCGGGAACTCGCCCACCTCCCAAGAGTGCAGCCGCGCGTTCGCCGCGTCGTCGCCGTAGACGCCGAGGAAGGTCGTGGGCTCCTCGGCGTCGTCCCCTTCGTCGAATTCCCAGAGCGTCCGCCGCGCGCCGACGTTGGTCGCCCCGAAGTCGTTGAGGAAGTTGCCTTCGAAGAAGAGGTCGCCGTCGACGTATTGGTACAGCGCCACCGTGTCGAGTCGCTGCCCGCTCTGGTTGGTGAAGGTGTAGCAGTGATGCAGCGTGGTGCAGTCCAACCAGAACCGCGCCGAGACCGCAACGTCGTGGGCTGTGAAGTCGCTGCGCACCTCGCCGCCGGCCACCATCGCGTTCGCGGCGCCGCCCTCGAAGAGCGTCGACTCGAACCAGGTGCCCTGGTCGTTCCCGTCGGCGCGGGTGCGGCAGAGGTAGCCCATCGAGTCGTAGACGGTCGTCACCATGCCCTGGTCGGGCTGGTCGTCCGCCGGATCGAAGTTGGCCTCGCCACCCGGCGTCGAGGTCCCCGTCGCACCAAACTGGTCGAGCCCGACGCTGACGCGCCCGAGCTCCGGATCACAATTGCCGGCGGTCTGCAGACGAACAGGAAACTGTGCGAAGGCGCTGCCCGCCACGAGCAGGCAGGCGAGCGAAAGCTGAGCGGTGTGCAACGCGGTCCCCGGTGACGTCCCGCCAAGAGGGTAGCGGAAATGCCGAATTAGATGCCCTCGGCAGAAGTGCTGCACCGGTCGCGACGGTCGCTGACGCCGATGCCTGCGTTGCTCCTCCTCGACGCACCTCTGGTGCGCCTTCGTCGTCGCGCCTTGGCCTCGACGCCAGCGCCTCGCCGCGTCCAGCTCATCACTCCCGCCGAGGTCATCTAGTCCGCTTCGATGAAGGTGCGCACGGCCGCGGCGAGCTCATCTGGGATCTCGTGGGCGATCCAGTGGGTCGCGTCGTCGAAGGTCTGGACCTCGAGGTCGGTGACGTATTCGTCGAGCCCCTCGATGTTGCCGGCGAGCAACGCTTCGTCGGCGAGCCCCCACAACACCAGCGTCGGCACCTCGACCACCGGCACCTCGCTGATACTCGGTGCGCCGGCGGCCAGATTCGCGCGATACCAGTTGAGCATCGCCGTCAGCGCCCCTGGCTGCCCCCACGCTTCGAGGTACGCGACGCGCTCCTCCTCGGTGAACGCGTCGGTGAAGATGGCGTCGGCCAGAGCGGCGAAGTTGTTGGCCGAGAGCGTGGCGTCCGCGCCCTCGCCGAGGAAGAACTGGATGTAGGCGCTCGCCATCCGCTGCTCGGGATTCTCGGCGATCTCGCGCGCGAAGACTGTCGGGTGCGGGCCGTTCATGATGATCAGCTTCGAGACGCGCTCCGGGCGCACCGCCGCCAGCGTCCACGCGACGATGCCACCCCAGTCGTGGCCGACCACCACCACCTCGGTCTCACCGAGGGCGTCGATGAGACCGACCATGTCCGCCACGAGATGCGGGACCTGATACGGCTCGAGCCCCTCGGGCTTGTCGGAGAGGTTGTAGCCGCGCTGGTCGGGCACCACGAGCTGGAGATCGGTGCCGAGGGCGCCCATGAGCCTCGACCAGCCGAACCAGAACTCCGGAAACCCGTGCAGCAGGAGCACGGTCTGGCCGGTCCCCACGCAGGCCGTATTCAGCGTGACCTCGCCCACGTCGACCTGGCGGAACTCGATCTGGTCGACCGGGCACGCCGCCCACGGCTCGGGTTGCGCCGCGTCGGGCAACGCGGCGTCTGCGATCGCGGCGTCCGTCGCTCCGGTGTCGGTCGCGTTCCCCGCGTCGGTCGCCGCCTCGGCCGCGTCCGGCGTCGCTGCATCACCCGCCGTCGCGTCGCCATCGTCGTCATCACACGCCCAGAGCAGCAGGGCGCAGAGCGCGAGCGTCGTCTTCTTCATTCGTGGGGCTCCAACAAGCCGAGCTGGGCCATCGCCGGCACCAGCGTGAGATCGAACAGGACCGCGCTCGCCAGGGTCGCCGGCAGCATCACGCCGGCCACGCGCAGGCCCATCACGTCAGAGAAGAGCAGCACGGCGAACCCGCCGATGAGGATCAACGAGGTGCGCGTGATGCCATGCCCGGCCTCGACGATGGTCGCGCGCACGGCGTCCGGACGGTCGAGTCCGCGGCGCCGCTCGATGCGATAGCGCGACAGGAAGTGGATGGTGTCGTCGACCGCGATGCCGATGCAGATCGTCAGGTTCATCAGCGCGTCCACGTCGACCTGCGAGACGAACCAGCTGGCCATCACGAGCCCGAACGCCACGGGCAACAGGTTGGGCACGATGCTCAGCAGCGCCACCCGCACCGAGCGGAAGAGCACGCCCATGAGGATCGCGATCAGCACCAACGCCGTCGCCAGCCCGCGCAGGCTGCCACGCAGGATCTCGGGACCGGCGCGGGCCGTCATCAGGCCGAAGCCGCCGGAGTAGCCGGAGGCCCCGGCGGGGAGCATCTCGTCTATCAGGCGCTCCATCTCCTCCCCGAGGGCGATGCCCTCCTCGGCCGTCATGTCGGCCAACCGGACGGCGAGGCGGAGATGGCGCAGCGTCGGATCGACGAAGACCGAGAGATCCTCGCCGCCCGACATCTCGAAGAGGAGCAGGTATTGGGCGACCATCGCCGGCGTGTTCGGGAGCGCGGCCGGATGGTCCGGCGCGAGCACGCCGTGCATCTGGGCCATGACGTCCGCGACCGATTGCACGACGCCCACTTTCGGGAGCGCCTCGATCGCGTGCTCCAAGCGTCCGAGCGCCTCCAGGAAGCCCTCGGCCTTCAGGCCCTCCTCGCGGCCGGAGTCGATCACGACCTCCATCTGCCAGCTGCCGCCGACCGCGCGCTCGATCACCCTCACCCCCGCGCGCACCGGGTGGTCCTCCGGGAGCTTCCGCGTCAGCGAGTTCTCGACCTCGATCTGGAAGGCGGCCATGACAGTGAACGGGAAGAGGATCTTGATGTTGTCCTGCGAGGCGATCAGCAGGCTGCCGAAGATGACCGGGAAGCCGGAGAGGTGGACCTGACCGGCGCTGTAGCCCGCCTCCTTCGCGACGCGCATGAACTCCGGCTCGACGTAGTGCTTGGCGCCCTCGATCGCTCGACGCGGACCGTTCGCGTGCTGCAGTTGGGCGGCGCCGCCGGGGATGCGCTCGACGTGGTGGTTCACGTATCTGCGAACCTCTTCCCGGCTGTAGACGTGGTCTTCGTTGGGGACGAGCTGCACGGCGACCAGGACGATCGCGCCGTCGGGGCTCACGAGCGTGCCACGCACGAGCGGATCGGCCAGCGCGGCCGTGCGGAGCGCCTCCGGCTCGAGATCACCGAAGGGCTCGACGCGCAGCCCCCCGCCCTCGCTCGGGTGGATCCAGTCCGCCGTCGTCAGCGACACGACGCGCTCGGCGAGCGGGTGGTCCGCCAGCGCGTCCGTGAGCTTGCGCAGCCGCTCGACGCCCGCCTCGGTGAAATGGTCGCCGGCCTCGATGGCGACCAGCACCGTCTCGTCACCGCCGAAGCGCGCGCGCGCCGCCTCGTACGCCTCCATCGCCGTGTCTTCGGGCAGCATGTCGCGCAGCGCGTTCATCACGGGCAGCTGCGAGACGCGCCAGGCGAGGACCCCGGTGATGGTCGCGACCAGGAGCAGGACGAGGACGCGGTGCCGGAGCATGAAGCCGACCCAGGCGTCGAAGATGCGTTCCTGCAGCGTCACCGGCGCCAGCAGACCACGGCGGACACGGAGCGTCGACCGCTACCGGTTCGGTTGAGGCGGGTCGTGGTCCGGACCGATACTCTGAAGTCGTGAGCCAAGAACACGTTTCCAAGAAGTACCGCTGGTCCCTCGTGGGCGTCTGCCTTTTCGCCACCGCGTTCGGCTGCGACGACGACGGGGGCACGCAGCTCGACGCAGCGCCAGGCGAGGAGGCAGGCATTCACGTCCACGTGCCCGATGTCGCAGACCCCGATGTTCCCGAGCGCCCTGTCGACGGCGCGCCGGACGTCGATGCCGTGGCGGATTCGGCCGCTGTGGACGAGGGCGCGGTCGCTGACGCGGCCGTGGACGTGCCCGACATTTCGACCGCGGACGTTGTTCAAACCGACAGCACTCCGCCGGCCGACGCGGCCCACGACGGCCCCCTGCAGGATGCCGCGCCGGACGGCCCGCTCCCGGATGGCCCGCTGCCGGACGGCCCGCTCCCGGATGGCCCGCTGGCGGACGGCCCACTGGCGGACGGCCCGCTGCCGGACGGCCCGCTACCGGACGTCGAACTCGATGTCGCGTTGCCGGATGTCCCGCGCGACGGCGCTCTCCCGGACCGGCTTCCACTGGACCTCCCGCTGCTCATCGACGACGCGCCGCCGCTGGACCTCCCGCTGCCCGACGCCCAGGAGCCGGACCTCCCGCTGCCCGACGCCCAGGAGCCGGACCTCCCGCTGCCCGACGCACAGGAGCCGGACGCGGCCCCGCCGCTCGACCCACTCGCCGTGGACGAGATCGTGCCGGAGAACCGCGGCACGACGGTGGCCGCCGACGGGGTTGCGCGGCCCTGGCTCGAGGTGGTCGCGCAGGGGGATGACCCGGTCGACCTCGCGCTGTGGAGTCTCGTGCTCGGCGAAGAGGTGCCCTGGCCGCTCGCAGACGAGGCCGATGTGCTCGAGGTCGGAGAGCGCCGGTTCCTCTTCCTGCCGTTCTCCGTGCCGCGCGGCGCGGTCCTGAGGCTCGAGGGTCCCGATGTGTCGCACGCCATCGAGGTGCCGGTCGACCTGCCCGTCGACCACGCGCTCGCGCGATTCGGGGGACCGCTCGAGCGCTGTCGCTGGGCGACGCCGGGCGCACCGAATGGTGACGTCTGCCAATCCCCGGCGTGGCCAGAGCCGCCCGTCGTCCAGGACTTCCTGTCAGACCCCCTGCCCGAGGTGTACCCGCCTCGCCTCCGCCCGCTCGTCATCACCGAGCTGGGACTGCATCCGGCGCCTGGATTCGTCGAGATCCTCAACGCTGGCGACGATCCGGTCGAGGTGGCTGACTGGTCGGTTCAGGTCGCGGCCCAACCCGCAGGCATGGCCTGGCCCGAGCATGGTCGGGGCGCGGAGCTTTCGTGGCCGGTCGAGGTGCTGGCCCCGGGCGAACGCGTGACGCTCGCGGTCCTCCCGATGGACGTCGCCGACCTCGTCGCCGACCCCCTCTTCGAGGGCGTCGTCACGCTCTTCGACGCGTTCGGCGAAGCCGCCGAGCGCGTCGACTTCATGCATTGGCCCGAAGGCGGCTTCCTGGCGCGCGAGGGGCCAGACGACACGAGCGGCCACCATCGCTTCTGCGCAGCGTCGACCCCCGACGAGGTCGACTCGGACGAGGCCTGTGAGCCGCTGGCGTCGCGCCCGATCGGGGACCGCGTGCGCCACCTGCGGACACCCGGCGACTTCGGCGCGCTCGCCGAGGGGAACTTCTACACCGGGACGACCAACGCCAAGGTCGTGGTCGACCTCGGGGCGGGCGAGGTCGTCCACCTGCTCGGGAACGCTCGCTGGGATCTGCACTACACCTTCGTGCGCGAGGTCATCGAGGGCCTGCCGCATATGAGCCGCTGCATCCCCGCCGAGGTGCGGGTGTTCAACCGGGGCTGGAGCGACTTCTCGCGGGCCCACTACTTCTCGGACGATCGCCGCTACGTGCTCTCGACGCTGTACCGCTCCGCCGCGAACGGCGTGCTCACGATGGAGTACACGACCGGCGACCGGATCACGCCGCCGCTGATGAAGCGCGCCTTCCTCGCGACGATGCGCAATGTGCAGCAGCACGGCGACTACGCCCTGAAGCCGCACGGGGTGAGCCAGCACGCGCGCTACCACGACCTGGAAGAGACCGGCGTGCCCATCGTTGAGCTCAACGCGCATCTCCGCGGTGCGACGCAGCAGCTCCTGGTCCCCGGCGTGGCTTACGGCTGGCTGCGCGCGCTCCCGGGCGACGCGCTCGACCCTGCGGCGCTGGGCCCGGACACGATCCTGGTGACCGACGAAGCCCCCAGCGACCTGCCCTACGTCGGGGGCCTCCTCGCCGACCGACCCCAATCGCCCAACGCCGACCACCTCATCCGGATGCTCGACCGCGGCGCACCGAGCATGTCGCTGCAAGGCGTGGCCGACGACCCGCGCGTCGCCCCCTTCATCGACCAGTTCGTGCGCTTCGAGGTGCGCGCGGGCGACTTCGTCATCACCCCGGCCGAGGCCGAGGAAGCAGAAGCCTGGCGCGAGGCCGAGGCCGCCGAGCGCGTGCCCGTCAACGTCGTGGAAGCCGACCTCATGGTGCGCGGCGTCGTCCCGCTCGCCGAGCTCGGCCGCGCGAGCATCGCCTCTGCCGGAACCCACGCCGCCTACATCGCCTCGCTCAGCAACGTGGAGTCCGGCCGCCGCGGCTGCGTCGGCGCGCTCGGAGCCCCTTCGAGCGGGTTCGCCCTCACGGTGGTTCACGCGCACGAGCACCTGGTCGCGAGCGGCGCCGCGGCGGTCCTCCCCGCAGTCGATGCGCCCCGGGTCGAGCGACTCGCGGCCCTCGCGGCGGTGCGTGACGCGATCCGCGCCCAGCCGGTAGACCCCGCGGTGCTGGCCGCCTTCTCGAACGCGCTGACGGAGACCTTCCGCGGCGTACCCACGCGTCTGTGGCCCAGCTCCAACGCGGCCGGCGCGATGGGCTTCTCCGGTGCCGGCCTGTACCCCCCGCGGACGCTCGCGGCAGACCCCGAGCTCGTGGCCATCGAGTCGGCGTTGCACGACATCTGGGCCAGCCAATGGAGTGCGCTCGCGAGCGACGAGCGCGCCTTCCGGGGCATCGAGCCCGCGTCGGCGGCGCTCGGTGTCTTCGTGAGCGCCGCCCCGACGGGGCCCATCTCCTCGAACGGGAACCTGATCGCGCGCAACATCTACTTCCCGCTTCGACGGGACCACGTGATGAGCATCCAGCGCGGCCTCGCGCCTGTCTCGTCGCCGGCCCCGGGCGTCGACGCGGAGGAGATCGTCTACAACACGCGCTCCGGGATCGACCTCGTCGGGCGCCGCACCTGGAGCAGCTTGTCGCCGGGGACCCCGCTGCTCGACAACGCACGGATGAACCTGCTCGCCTGCCGCGGCATCGTCGCGCTCGCGGACCTGCAGGCGACGATCGACCCGCGTCGCACCAACCGTTGGCTCGCGGCAGACATCAGCTGGTGGGTCCCGGTCGAGGGCGAGCCGCGCATCGAGCGCATCCGCCCCATGATCTTCGGGCTTCGGACCGCCACGGCCGACTGTCGCGAGCTCTAGCGTGAGGTGGGCAGCCCTCGGCTCCGGGTTGCTCCTCTTGCTGGCCTGCAGCGTGTTCGAGGACGACGACGGGTTCGAGTGCTGCCCGGCGCCCAAGAGGGGGGGAGCCGTCCCCTTCGTCTGTCCACCGCCGGGTTCGGGCCCCGCGGTCTCGGTCATCACGACCCTGACGCCAGAGGCGGCGGACTGTGACCACGTCATCAAGCAGAGGGGTCAGGCATAGCCACTTGACACTTAGCGGTGGTCCCCGCACGACGACTGTCGTGCGGGGACCACCGCTAAGTGTCAAGTGGCTATGCCTG
>PVBE011820849.1_pt1 | contig 22035 bp, 15 predicted proteins | sample 1631181 | NCBI WGS metagenome assembly PVBE01 (sample SAMN08397723, study PRJNA350692) | Marine metagenome, whole genome shotgun sequencing project. | isolation source: water | place: Pacific Ocean | collected 2012-04 | reverse complement strand
CCGGACGTCGCCAACAACAGCCAGACCGACACGGACGAGGATGGCCTCGGCGACCGCTGCGACAACTGCCCCCGAGCGGCCAACCCGGACCAGGCGGACGAGGACGGCGACGGGTTCGGTGACGCCTGCGGCCCCGCGGGCGACGCCGACCTCGACGGCCTGAGCGACGAAGAGGACAACTGTCCTGCGGACGCCAACTTCAACCAGCGCGACCGCGACGACGACGGTCTCGGCGACGCCTGCGACAACTGTCCCGACGACGCCAACGCGGACCAGGCCGACGAGGACGGCGACGGCATCGGCGACGCGTGCCTCGAGGGGGACCGCGACCGCGATGGCGTCGACGACCTGGCCGACAACTGCCCGAACGTGCCGAATCGGCAGGCCGACCGGGACGACGACGGGGTCGGCGACGCCTGCGACAATTGCCGAGACGAGCCCAATAACGACCAGGCGGACGTCGACGACGACGGCGCCGGCGACGCCTGCGACGAGCTCGTGCCGCGCGCGTGGGTCCAGCTGGATTGGGGCGACGAGCGGCTCGACTTCGACCTGCACGTGCTGCACCCGAACGGCGTCTACTACGGCGCGGGCGACTGCTGGTCGCGCACGCGGCGCAACGACTGGTGCGACCCCGGCTACACCAACGACGGGCCACGCGAGGGCGGTACACGTGAGCAGGTCCGCCTCGGCGACCCGCCGGGCGGCTGGTACACGATCGCGATCGACTTCTTCGGGCCGGAGCGCATGGTCGGCGCCGCCGAGGTGACCATCCACTGCGGCGACGGCGAGCCCGTGTCCATCGGACCGCAGCAGATGCGCGCCCGCAGCCTGTGGGAGGTTGCGCGCTTCAACCCCGAGGACTGCAGCGTCGATCCGATCGACGCGGTGCGCGAGACGGAGTGCAACCGTGGCGGCTGCGAGTGCCCCGACTGTGAGGGCAGCATCTGCGGCGGCGACTGCGAGCACGAGTGCAACGCCGAGACCGGTGAGTGCTTCGACCCGTGTGAAGACGTCGAGTGCGCCGAGGGCGAGCGCTGCCGCGGCGGCGAGTGCTTCGGCGCCGCCGAGCGCGTCTGCGCCGCCTGCGAAGAGACGGCGGATTGCGGCGGCGGGGACGGATGGGCCTGCCTGCAATACGACCGCGGCGGGCGCCGCTGCGCGACGCGTTGCCAGGGACAGGACGACTGCGAGGAGGGGTCGTTCTGCCGGCCCGCCGGGGGCCGCGTCCAAGCGTGCTACCGGCGCGACGCGTGCAGCGGCGTGGACGACGCGCCGGGCGGCTGAGGACTACAGGTCGGCGGATCCGGAGAGCACCGCGGTGATGGTGTGCGAGATGACGTCGGAGCGCTGCTTGTCGCGGAAGAGCTCGTTGAACTGCCACACCTCTCCGGCACCGTACGCGTAGATGAAACCGATCGACGTGGTCGCCTTCTCGCCGAGGATGCCGAGCGCCGCGGAGATCCCGTAGCGGTCCACTTCCGGGAACTCGGTCCCATCCAGGCGCGACGCCTCGTCCTTGCTCCAGAAGTCGTGGTCGACGACCGAGTAGTCGGTGAAGAAGCCGAGGCGGGCGAGCAGGGTCTCGCTCACCCCCATCTCGACCCCGATGTTGGCGTTGACGATCGCCTTCGTCTGGCGCAGCTGGTCGATCTCGAGGGCGCGGTCCTCGTCATCGACCGGGTTGCCAGACGGGTCTTCGGGCAGGACGTCGGGCCCTTCGATCAGCTCGTACTCGTCCTGGGCCGCGTGAAAGGTCACGTCGAGGCCAATCGCGAACCGGCCCGAGTGGTAGCCGACGCCTGCGCCGAACATCAGCGGTAGCGTGTAATTGAAGGTCCCCTCGTCGGTCTCGACGCGGTCGACGTAGCCGGGGTCTCCGGCGGTCACCAGGGGCTCGCCGTCCTGGTCCTCGGAGTAGTGGCTGTTGAATGCGACCACCTCCACGCTCGAGTGCAGCGTCCCGAGCGTCGGCGAGCGCACGACCGCGCCGACCGTGAGCTCAGGGGTGAGGTCGTACTGCAGACCAACCTCCGCCAGCGCAGTGACCGACAGCCCGCTGAGATCCCGGATCCTGGTGTAGTACTCATTCTCGTCGACGTCGGTGTCGCCGCTCGTGAACTTCAGCCCGAGCTGCTTGCTCGTCGCGGACAAGTGAACCAGGCCGAAGGCCGACACGCCGAGACGAAGGTCACCGAACTTGCCGCCCCAGCTTGGACCAATCCAGTAGGTGATGTCCTCGCGGATCAGCAACGCCTTGAGGGCGAAGGCGAGCTCGCCGCCCGACTCGTCGAGCTTCAGAGCCACCCGATCGTAGTCGGGGACGAGCACCGACAGAGCGACCCAATGCTCCTTGGCGGCATCGAGCGGGACGGCGTAGACGATGGACGAAGGGAACGTGCTGAAGACCTGGCTCTCCATGTCCGCCCGCACGGCCCCGTGCTCGATGTCGAGCGCGTCGAAGTAGCGCTCGGTGCTCAGCTGATACGCAGAGGCGCTGAGGCTGAGGCCCTCCGAGGTGACCGCCGACAGGCCCGCGGGATTGTAGTAGGTCGCGACCGGGTCGCCCGGCGTCGCGATGGCCACACCGCCCATGCCGGAGGCGCGCTCACCGAGCAGGTAGCGCTGGCGATTGATGTCGCGTGCGTAGGCGGCCGTGGCCACGAGGAACACGGCGATGAGGGCACGCTGCATCGATGACTCCGCGAGCGGGAAGCCGATGGATAACAAAGACATGACCCGCGCTAAAGGCGCGCCTGCCGGAACGCCGAATTCGAGGAGACGGGCGCGTGGGCCGCGGGGCTGTGGTGCTGGAAGAGATCGACCGGGTCGTGCGCGATTTCGCGATCGAAGCGCGGGACAGCCTCGACCACATGGAGAACGCCCTCGTCTCGCTCGAGGTCGACGGCGCCGACCTCGAGCGCATCGCGTTGGTCATGCGCGTCCTGCACACCATCAAGGGCACCTGCGGCTACTTCGACTTCCCCGCGCTCGGGCGGCTGTGCCACGCCGGCGAGCACCTGATGAGCCCGCTTCGGGAGGGGCAGCTGGGGCTGACCGAGGACGGCGCGAGCGTCCTGTTCGACCTGCTCGACTCGCTGCGCGACCACATGGACTCGATCGAAGAGACGGGGGAGGAGTCCGCGACGGACGACGCCGAGCTCGTCGACCACCTGATGACGCTCGGCGCGGTGCCCGACGTCTTGCCGGTGGTGGCCCCGCAGTCAGACGCACCTCGGATGGACGCGGTGTGTCTGCTCGACGAGGACGACGCGGAGATCCTGCAGGAGTTCTTCGCCGAGACGGGCGAAGGGCTCGACGCGGTCGAAGAGGCGTTGGTGGCGCTGGAACAGAACCCGGGCGACGCCGACCGTCTCGACCTCGTCTTCCGCGTGGTCCACACCATCAAGGGGACGTGCTCCTTCTTCGCCTTCGCGCGACTCGAGCGCCTCGCCCACACCGGCGAGAGTCTGCTGGCGGACCTTCGGAAGGGGATCTACCAGGTGACGCCGGCGCTGACGTCGATCCTGCTCGAGCTGCTGGACGCGCTGCGCGTCGCCGTCGCCACGATCGAGCAGACCGCTTCCGACGTGGGGCTCGACTTCGCGCGCCTGTGCGAGCGGATGAATCACCTCCGCGAGACCGGTGGCTCGATCTACGACACGGACGGTATCCCGAGTCCGGCGGTCCCGATGGAGGTGACGCCGCGCGCGGCCGAGCGGCCGCACTCCTCGATACGGGTCGCCACCCCTGCGCTCGACGAGTTGGCCGCGCTCGCCGGTGAGCTGGCGTCGACGCGGGACCACCTGCTCGACCATGCAGCGCACGCGGGCGACCCGGAGCTGGCCGCCCTCGGACAGCGGCTCGACGACGTCTCGAGCCGGCTGCACGAGGCGGTGGCGAAGACGCGGATTCAGCCCGTGCGGTCGGTGTTCAAGCATCTCCCTCGACTGGTACGCGATGTGGCGCGCGCCTGCGACAAGCGGGTGACCCTCACCGTCGAAGGGGCGGAGACCGAGCTCGACCGAAGCGTGGTCGACGCGATCCGCGATCCGCTGACGCACATCGTGCGCAACGGCGTCGACCACGGCATCGAGCCCGCGGCGGAGCGGCGCCAGCTCGGGAAGCCGGAGGCCGGGAACATCCAGGTCACGGCCCACGAGAGCGGTGGGTTCGTGGTGATCGAGATCCACGATGACGGGGCGGGTATCGACATCGAGAAGCTCAAGGCGAAGGCGACCTCAACCGGTCGGATCTCTGCCGACGAGGCGGCCTCGATGAACGCACGGTCGGCGCTCTCCCTCATCTTCGTGCCGGGGCTCTCCACGGCCGACCACCTCACGCCGGTCTCGGGCCGCGGCGTCGGCATGGATGTGGTCCGGTCAAAGGTCGAGCTTCACGGAGGCGCCGTCGAGGTCTCCACGGAGCGCGGCGCCGGCACGCGTTTCACGCTGAAAATACCCCTCTGAAGAACCAACGCGCCTGACTACAGGTGCAGGCTGCGCACGAAGCGCACACCGATGAAGTCCGCGGCGTCGTCCGGCGCATGACGACCGCGCGCAGCGGCGCGGTTGGAGGCGGCGACGTGGAACCACGAGCCCCCGCGCACCACCTTGTGACGGCCACCGGTGGGGCCGGTGGGATCGCTACACCCGGCGCGTGGAGCACGGATCCTCCAGCGACCGTCGTGTTCGCGACTCGTGTTCGTCCCTCGTGCGAACAGGCAGGGTGGGCAGCCGCGGGTTCTCGTCGCGCCGCATCTGTTCGAGGTCTACGTTGTCGAGCGGGGAGGAGGCCGCACGCCATGGACGCCACGACGGACGGCGAGATTCTGGCCGCGGTGGATCTCGGATCGAACACGTTCCAGGTGCTCGTCGCTCGGGTGACGACGAACTCGGTGACCGAGATCGACCGGATCAAGGTGAAGGTCGGCCTCGCCGAGCGCTTCACGGCAGACGGCGCGATCGACGACGTCTCGATGGAGCGCGCGACGCAGGCGCTCGAGCAGCTCGGGGCCAGGCTCCACGGGTTCGCGCCGACGCACGTACGCGCCGTGGGGACGCACGCGCTGCGGCGCGCCACCAACGCGGGGACCCTGCTCGAGCGGGGTCGGCTCGCCCTGGGGTTCCCGATCGAAGTCGTGTCGCCCGAAGAGGAGGCCCGCCTGGTCTACCTCGGGGTGACGCGGACGGCGCCGGGCGAGCCGGGTCGGCGGCTGGTTCTCGACATCGGTGGTGGCAGCAGCGAGGTCATCCTGGGCGACGCCGCGGGGCCGATCGCGTCGGAGAGCTACTCGATGGGCTGCGGCTCGTGGACGCGGCGCTATTTTCCGGAGGGTCGCGTCACCAGCGGCGCGTTCGATGCAGCCGAGGCGGCAGCCTCGATGGAGCTGGCGTCGCTGCCCGCGGTCTTCACCGAAGCGCCGGCCCGCTGCCTCGGAGGTTCGGGCACGATCCGCTCGACCCAGATCCTGGTGGGGCATCACGGCTGGAGCGAAGGACGAATCACTCGCGCGGCCCTCGACCGGCTCGCAGACGAGCTCCTGAAGGTCGGCGATCCGGATCAGCTGTGGGTGGCGCCGATCAGCCAGTCGCGCATGTCCGTGCTCGCGGGCGGCGTTGCGATCCTGCGTGCGTTCGTCCGCCGGCTCGGGGTGGAGCACGTCATCGCCGCGCGAGGCGGGCTGCGTGACGGCGTGGTGCTGGACCTACGCGATCGTTCTCAGGCCCCGGAGATCTCGTCCCACAGCGACCGGTAGGCGCTCGCCGCCGCCGTGCGGTTGGCATAGCTGAACACCGGCTCCCGCTCGATGCCCATTCGCTCGATGACGCTGGAGTACGGCACGTGGGTGGACAGGAACGGCACCGTCGCGGGCGCTTCGCTTTCGCAGATCTCGCGGTGCATCTTCTTGCGCCGGTCGACCATGCAGAAGAAGGGCTTCACCTCCAGGGCGCCGGCGCGCGCGTCGACGAGGGCAGCCGCGAGCTGCTCCAGCGTGCGCAGGGACAACGTGGTGGGGATGGTCGGCACGAGCAGCACGTCGGCGGCGCGGAACACGGCCTCCGAGACGAGGGAGATGCTCGGCGGGCAGTCGAGGAAGATGTGGTCGTAGCTGGCTGCGAGCGGCTCCAGCAGCCGGGCGAGCCTCTTACTCGGCTTCTTCGCACGGTTGAGCGCGAGATCCATGTGGCGGTACGAGAAGTCGGCCGGAAGCAGATCCAGGCCGTCGTAGTCGGTCCCACGAATCACCCGGTCGAGGTCCGAGCGCCCTCGCACCAGCTTTTCACCGCCACCCTTTACCTTGGGCTTGATGCGGAAGTAGTAGGTGGCAGCGCCTTGGGGATCGAGATCCCACAGCAAGGTGCGCGCACCGCCTGCGAGCGAGAGATAGGCGAGGTTCACGGCCGTGGCCGTCTTCCCCACACCACCCTTGATGTTGTAGGTGGCGAAGACCTTCACAGGTCGTCCTCCTTGTGCGTCGGTCGGCGCGTGCGGAACAAGCTCTTGTACTCCGCCCGTGCCTCGGGGGCCGCCACGCCAGCGAAGCAGTCGGCGAAACCCGCCCGCGCCTCTCGCTGTCGTACGTCCAGCTCCGCGACCAGGCGCCCCATCGCGATGAGCGTCTCCGGACGGGCGGTGCCGGCGTCGGTCATCTCCTGGGCGAACCGCAGCAGCGTCGTCTGCTGAACCTCGAAGTCCTGGAAATCGCCGAGGTTGTCCTGCAGCGCCTCGAGCGGTTCGAGCAGGGCGTCGATTTGCTTCGAGGGATACAAGCTGCGGAAGAAGCTGACGATGTAGCGCAGCTTCTTCCCGCGCAGTCGCAGCGCATGCAGCGGGTCGGCGGGCGTCTCCGGCGTGATGACCGACCCCTCGTCGTGCAGCCGGCGATACGCCTTCCAGATGCGGGCGCTGGCCAGCTCGGTGACGGGTCGGCCGGCGTTGGGGGCAGCGGGGTCGTCGACCGGTGCCGACTCCAGGAAGGCCCGCCAATCGGCGAGCAGGTGGTCGCAGCGTGCCGATCTGAGCGCTGCGGCGAGCGCCGCCTGGGCGTCCGCCTGGCGCGCGGCGAGGAACGCCGTGAGCTCGTCGAGGTCGGACCGGGTGCTCGCTGGCAGCCAGCCGGCATAGGTCGGCAATCGCCCGAGATATACGTCGAGGTCGCGGGCCGGTCCGGTGGTCTTGCCGAGCCAGCCGAACTCCGCCCGGAAGTGCTCGGCGCGGTCCGGCGGGAACACGTCCCTGATCTGGCTGAGCGCGACGCGCGTGCGCCGAACGGCGACCCGCAGGTCCTTGACGAACACGGAGTCGAGGTGGGCCGCCGCCCCTTCACGTGTGTTCTCGATGCGTTGCAGCAGCCGCAGATGGACCGCCTTGGCGGCCTCGTCGGCGCGCATCGTGGGGGCGAGGTCGTGGGCGATCCGGTGGACATAACCAACCGGAGAGCGCGGCAGGAACGGGATCACGTCGGCGAGCGGGGTGTCGTCGACGGCGCGCGTCTCGAAGCGCTCGAGCAGCGACTCGAGCTTGCGCCGCGCCTTGTCGTAGCCGCGTACCGGCTGGATCTCGAGCCGGACGGGGAGCGCGTGGGGCGCCCCGTCCGGACCGCACGCCGTATCGCGGCGCAGCGCGAACCTCACGCGCGTCTTGCCCTCGCGGTCGAGCACCCGCCACAGCGTGCGTTCGGATGTGAGCGTGGCGATCGGGAAGAGCCGGCGGCCGGCGCTGGCCTTGTGCAGCGCGTCGCGGTACGGCCCCGCGGGCAGGTCGGTGGCGAAACTGGGAGGCTCGGCGCAGTCGAGCTGTTCGGTGCGTGAGACCTCGCCCGTCCACCAGACCAGTTCCTGCGCCGCACCACGCGCGACGAACGCGAGGGTGCCGCGCGCCTTGTAGACGCGCCAGTCGCCCGTGTCGAGGTAGGTGCTGACCGAGCGCGTCGGCCCATCACCCGTGACGGTCCAGCGCGCCCCCACGGCTTCGACGATCGCGTCCTCGGCAACCGTGGCGTCTACGTAGTACTTCATCCCGCGCGCGCCCCCGGCAGCTACTTCTTCTTGCCCTTCTTACCGCCTTTCTTCTTGCCCTTCTTGCCCTTCTTGCCCTTCTTGCGACCTTTTTCCCTGCCCTTCTTGCCGCCCTTTTTCTTCTTCTTCTTGGGCCTCGCCTGACGCCGTCCCGGTGCGAAACGCGCAAACCCGGTCGCTACTCGGCTCGGACGGTGAGTTCGTAGCGGCCGGAGGCGTCGTCTTCGCCGTCGAATTGGAGGTCGGAGGCGATGGCGGCCGAGACGGCTTCGTGGGCCGCGAAGGAAGCTGCCGTGTAGACCGTGAGCGGGAATCGGAGGCGCGCCGTAATCGTGACGTCGTCGTTCTCGACCGCATATCCCACCCTCACCGTCGGATCGCTGGGCGCCCACAAATGCACGAGCGGCGGGTCGTGCACCGGCGCGTCGAGGCCGCCGTCGCTCGTGTACAGATACGGAATCCCCACGCCGCCCGGCCCCGCCGCCACGAAGTCCGCCGTGAACGTCGCCCCATCACTCCCCACATTTCCGATCAACCGCACCTCCACCTCCGGCGGCTCCCCTGCGTCGCGCGGCTCGAACCTCAGCCGCCACACATTCTGATTCGGGAAGTCGCTGCGCACCCGCCAGCGGAACCCGCCGCTGTCGTAGTCGCGCTGCCCCTCTTCCGGCCGAATCGGCACAGGTTCCCGACCGTCCAGCGTCACCCACATGCGCCCGTAGCAATCAAATGCATCCTCGCCGCCGTCGCTCCAACCGCAGTTGTTGCGCAGGTCGTGCTGAGCCCGGAACTCGCGGGGATCGTCCAGCGCGATCCCCTCACCCCGGCTCGTCAGCACCTGCCCGCCACCGTCGACGATCACGAAGTACTCGCCCGGCTCAGCGTCGCGCACGATCGCGGTCCCGGGCGGATCATTGCCCTCCCCCGCGCACGCCAGCTCGCTCGCCAGCGCCTCGCAATCGCGCCGCACCGACACCACCGCCGGGAAGCGTGTGCCCGGGTTCGCCACGCTCGCGATCAAGTCCGCGCGCTCACGCAGCACGAAGCTGTGCACCACGTCCGGCGCGCCCTGCCCGCCGCAGGCGCTGGCGTAGCGGTCGGCGCCCGCGGTGTCGCCCAGCGCGCGGCCGCCGACCACCTCCAGCACCTCTACGGCGGGCCGGCACGCCAGGTCCTCGGTCGGATCGCCGGCCGCCCGGCAGCCGTCGTCGTCGGGCCAGTCGGTGTCGCCGTCGCCGTCGTCGTCCTCGCCGTTGGCGCACCCGGGCTCGTCGCCGTCGGCCTCGTCCGGATCGTCGAGCCCGATGCAGCCCGGATCGGCCAGGTCGCGCGCCCCATCCCCGTCGTTGTCGACGCCGTCGCCGCATGCGGGGCCGCGGCCGCCGCGTTCGTCGCCGTCACCGGCGGCGTAGCAGCCCAGGTCCGCCGGAAAGTCGACGCGCCCGTCGCCGTCGTCGTCGGCCTCGTTGGCGCACGCAGGCACCCGGGCGCCCTCATCCTCGTCCCGGTCTGCCGCGTAGACACAGCCAGGGTCGTCGGGGAAGTCGATGCGCTCGTCGCCGTCGTCGTCGCGTCCGTTGGCGCAGGCCGGGACCTCGCCGCCCGGATCGGCCTCGTCGTCGTCGGCCGCCGAGCTACAGCCGCGGTCGGCGGGGAAGTCGCGCACGCCGTCGCGGTCGTCGTCGGCGCCGTTGCTGCACGCGGGCGGGCCCGGGGGGTCGGCTTCATCCGTGTCGGCGGGGTAGCGGCATCCCGGGTCGAAGGGGAAGTCCACCAGGCCGTCGCCGTCGTCGTCGCGCCGGTTGCCGCACGCCCCGGCCGGACCAAACTCGGAGTCCGCGCCCGCGCCGCCGCAGCTCGCGTCGTCCGGCCAGTCGGTGGCGCCGTCCGCGTCGTCGTCGACACCGTTGGCGCACGCCGCGGCCACCTCCGAATCGGCCTCTGAATCGTCCGCCGGGCCGGCGCACCCCGGATCCGCCGGCCAGTCGCGGAGGCCGTCGTCGTCGTCGTCCACGCCGTTCCCGCACGCCAACGCGCCCTCCGGATCCGCCTCGCTCGGGTCGAATGCGCCCGCGCATCCCGGGTCGGCCATGTCGACGGCGCCGTCCAGGTCGTTGTCCTCGCCGTCACTGCACGCGGGCTGCCGCCGAAGCACGCGCATCGAGAGCTGGTAGGTGCCCCGCCCGATGCGCGCGTCCACGAAGAGGTAGTAGATGCCGGGCTCGAGCTCGACCTCGAGCCGGGACGCCGCGTTGTCCTCGGCGACGTCGTTGGCGCACGCCACCTCGTGGCCGTCCTCGCAGCCGGTGCGGATGTAGAGCGCCGTGTCGACCTCTGTGCCCGGGTGGTCGGTGCTCACCTCCAACGTCAGGGTCTCGTCGACCACCAGCGCGAAGACGTCCTCGGCGCCGCGCACGCCGCCGCAACGACCCGCGTACTCGTTGTCGCCTTCGAGCCGGCCCTCGTGGGTCCACGGGCCGACGTGCACCACGTCATCCAGGCCAGCGCACTCGATCCGAGCGCCCTCGTCGTCCTGGTCGGCGGTCAAGCAGTCGGGGTCGTCACCGAAATCGGCCGCGCCGTCCCCATCGTCGTCGCGCCCGTTGGCGCACGCGGGCAAGTCGACGGGGTCCGCCTCATCCTCGTCGCTGCGCCCCGCGCACCCCGGATCGGCCGGCCAATCCACGACGCCATCGTCGTCGTCGTCGCGCAGATTGGCGCACGCGGGGTCCTGCTCGCCGTCGTCGTCGCGATGGGCGCAGCCGAGATCCTCGAGATCGATCCAGCCGTCGCCGTCGTCGTCGCGCCCGTTGCGGCACGCGGGGACCGGCCCCTCGCTGACCACACAGCGCAGCACGCATTGCGGATCCTCGAGGTCGACCAGCCCGTCGCGGTCGTTGTCTGCCCCGTCGTTGCATTGCGGGCGCTCGCCGAGGTCGACCCCGTGTCCACCCAAGCCGGCCGACGCGCGCTCGAGGGCGAGCATCGCGAACAGGTGGCTCGACTGCTGCGTCCACCCCGGCTGGCTGCCCTCGTGGCGCGTACCCCACGCGCCGTTGTCGTCCTGCCACGGCAGCAGGGTCGCGGCGATGTCGTAGTAATAGCCGGCCGCCTGCTCGGGGTGTCCCTCCGCCGCCGGATCGCGCCCGCCGTAGCGGGGATCGTCCCCCTCGACCGTCACGCTGAGCGCCTTCGCCAGGTACCACATCGTCAGGTAGGTGCTCTGGTTGACGAACTGCCCGATGGGCGCCTCGTGGTGGTCGGCGAGCCAGCCCAGCGCGCCCTGGACGCGCGGATCCTCCACGGGGGTGCCGGCCACGACTTGCAGCCAGGTTCCGATGGCGGTCATGGAGGAGGAGGAGGCGTTTCCGGGGCGGTAGGCGTAGCCGGCGTCGTCGTTGCGCGACGCATCGAGGAAGGGCACCGACCGTGGCACCGCCTCCCGCGCCCCAGGCACCGCCTCCGCCGCCGCGATGAGGCCGGCGACCGCGTAGTGCGTGGTCGACAGGTCGCCCGACGGGTCCGGCGAGCCGTAATTCCAGCCGCCCTGGTTGTTGGGCTCGAAGGCGCCCTGATTCGCCACCAGCGCGCCGGCTCCGTTCGCCATCGCCTGGCGCACCGTCGTTGTGGCCTCCACCTCGTCCGGTCCGCCGGAGTCGAGGTACGCGCCGAGCGCCATCAGGTCGCCGCCGACCGTGTACACATACGGCTCCCTGTCGGGCTCGCGCATCGACACCTCCCCGTCGATCAGCCCCCGCACCAGCCGCCGCACCAGCGCCTGGTCGTCCGCGTCGAGGCCGGAGTAGCCGACCGTCGCGCCGATCCGCCCGCGGCCGCGCCGCTCGAGCAGTGCGAGCACCGCCAGGAAGTTGTGGCGTGCGTCGCCCCGGGTCATTGACCCCGTGCCGCCCTCGGCCTCGCGGATCCACTCGGTCGCACGGTCGAGCGCGTCCTCGACCTGCTGCTCGAACGGGGTCAGGTCGCCCCGCTCGGGTAGATCCGCGTCGCCGAAGAGGCCTTCGTCGACGTCGCCGTCATGGTCGTCGTCGAACCCGTTGCAGCGCTCGGCGTGGCCCTCGCCGCACTCCGGGTTCTCCGGATCCGGACAGGGGTCTGCGCCGTCGCACGGCGTGAAGGCGCTCCACTGGCCTTCCTCGCAGATCCGCTCGCGCGTCCCCTCGCCGCCGCGCCCGCACATGCGCTCTTCACGGTCGCCGTTGCGGCACTCGTCCGGGTCGTCGCACGCCGACCAGGCGCCCCACTGCTCTCCGGCGCACTCACGCCGCTGGGCGCCGTTGTCGTTGATGCCGCAGTCGCGCTGCTCCTCGGCGCCGTCCTCGCACGACTCGGCGCACTCGCTCCACGGGCCCCACACGCCCTCGTCGCACCCGCGCGTTCGGTTGCCGCCTTCGTCGCACGCCTCGCGCTCCTCGGCGCCGTCTGCGCAGGCGTCCGCGTCGCTGCACTGGCCCCACTCGCCCCACTCGCCCTCGGCGCAGACCCGCCGGCGCAACCCGCGTCCGTTGACGCCGCACGCCTCCTGTTGCACCGCCTCGTCCACGCACATGTCCGGGTCGACGCACTCTTCGAAGGCGCCCCAGCGGCCGCCCTCGCAGGTGTGGGCCGCGCGCCCACGCCGGTTGAGGCCACACGGGACGCGCTCGGTGACGCCGTCCTCGCACTCGCGGTCGGGGTCGTCGCAGGCGCCCCACTCCGACCAGCGCCCGTCCAGGCATCGGCGCGGCTGCATGCCGTTGTCTTCGACCCCGCACGGGCGCGACTCCTCGGCGCCGTCGTCGCACTCCGACGGGTCGTCGCATTCCGTCCAGTCGCTCCACCGACCGTTGTCGCACCCGCGCGACTCACGCCCGGTGCCCACGCGGCCGCACGCGCGCAGCTCGGTCTCGCCAGGCTCGCACTCGGGGGGCTCGCCGCACTCGGACCACTCGGTCCACGTCCCCTCCATGCACCTGCGCCGACGCTCCCCGCCCGGGCAGCCCTCGACGTCGACCGTGCCGTTCTCGCACTCGTCCCCACCGATGCAGCGGCTCCACTCCGTCCAGGTGTGACCGGCGCAGACGCGCCGCTCGATGCCGGTGTCGTTGATGCCGCAGGGCCGCGTCTCCTCGTGCCCTTCCTGCTCGCACTCGGGTGGGGCGTCGGGCCGGATGTACATGTCCCACGGCAGATCACCGGCCGGACCGTCGGTCGGCCCACCGCCACCGCCATCGACCGCGCCCGCGTCCTCGACGCAGGCGTCGCACTCGCAGGTCTCTACTTCGGGATCACATTCACTGGCAGCAGCGGGGTCGTCGTCGCAGCCGGCGCAAAGCAGCACCGCCGCGACCACCCCCGGGATCGCGTATCGCATGTGCCGATGCTCCTCCACGCGAGGACTCGGATTCAATCGCGATCAGTCGAAATTGCTGACGATGTGGAGCGTCCAGCCGTCCAGATCGCCCTGACCGCCCGCCGCGCGATCCTCCACGCGCAGGGTCCAGCGGCCGTTGACCGCGTCGTCCCGGGAGATGTTGCCGAGGGCCACGATCGGCGCGTCCAGGATCTCGGGTGCGTCCTCGGCGCCGTCGAAGATGAGGGCGTCGGTGCCGGACGGATCCAGGACCGTCACGACCAGCTGGGACCGGTCGGGGTGGGAGATGCGGGCGGTGACGACGATGTCGAGCGGGACCGTCGCCAGGCCGTAGACCACGGCCGCCGAGGTGAGCTGGCCATCGTCGGGGATGGCGCCCGGTGCGCCCTCGAAGGTCCCGGCCTGCCAGGCGAGCACGCACCACGGGTTGGCCCAGAGATCCGGACGCACGGAGTTGATCGACCACCCCATGCACGTCAGGCCAGGGCCGCATTCGTAGGCGGGGGGCGGGCACGGGTCGTTCTGTCCGTCGACGTTCGAGTGGTCGACGCAGCGACCGAATTCGCCGGAGCCGTCGTGCGGGATACCCGCGCAACGCAGACCGCCTGTGCAGTCCGCGTGGACGCGGCAGTCCCGGTACCGCCGCAGACGGTGCTACCGCCGCAGACGGTGCCGCCCGCCTGCCAGTCCCGGTACCGGTACCGCCGCAGACGGTGCTAGTGCCTACCGCCGCAGACGGTGCCGCCCGCCTGCGAGTGGTACGGCGCCGGCCCGCTCTCGTGAAGAAACTCCGGCTTCTGCGCAACAACCGCTTCAGCGGTCCGATGGATCTAGATAGTCGACCATCAACCCGAGGTGCGCATGCGCCCCCTCCGCTACATTCCCGATAGTGCCAAGCTCTGGTTGGACCAGAAGGACCGGCGCGTCGCCATCGTCGAGATCACCGCCCGAACCATCCTCGGCACGTTCCTGCTGAAGCCGACCGACAGGAACCGGGGCTTGTTTCTCGGCGTGCTCGGTCGCGCGCAGCAGCGGCTCGACTTTGACATCTACGCCTACGCGACACTCTCCAACCACTACTCCATGCTCGTGAGCATCCGCAGCGCCGCCCACCTGTCCGCGATCATGGAGTACCTGCACGGCAATGTCGCCAGGGAGATCGGGCACAAGAAGAGCAGCAACTGGCCCGGGCGCTTCTGGGGACGTCGCGGCCGCCCCATCCTGTGCCTCACCGACGCCGCTGTTGCAGACCGGATCGAGTACATCCTGTCGCAGGGCGTCAAGGAACACATCGTCTCTCGAGCGGCCAGATGGCCCGGCCCCCACTGCGCCAAGGTGTTTGCTCACGGCCGCAATGAGACGGGCTACTGGATCAACCGGAGCGAGCTGCGGGAGAAGGAGAGGCAAGCGCGCAAACCGCTTCCGGAGAGCGCTGCTCGCACCGACTACGAAATCCGCCTGGCCACGCCGCCCTGCTGGAGAGACATCGGAGACGAGGCGTACCGGGAGCACATCCGCGAGTTGCTCCGGACCCAGGCGCGCGAAGCTGCCCAGGAGCGAGCGCGTACGGGGAGGACCGTCCTCGGCATCAAACGCGTGTTGCGCTACGACGCCCACCACCGTCCGACCGAGCTCGACCGAAGCCCCGCGCCCCACGTTCACTGCACGACCAGGGAGGCCCGGGAGGCTTTCGTCAACGCGTACAGGGAGTTCGTCGGCGCCTTCCGCGAGGCCATGCACGCCTTCCACCAGGGGGCCAAGGACCTGTGCTTCCCGCCGGCCGGCGTCGTCCCTGGCGCTGTCTGGCGCCACGTGCCCGGCTGAGCGCCGGGGCGGCGCCACGCGCCACAGAATCTGCTTCCCTCACGCGATCCGGTGAACCGGACGAGTGCGCCTCGCCCACCCGTTCAGGCCCCGACCATCGCAGCGTCGACGTCGAGACCACCTCGACACGTCCAGAATCGCTTGATCCGCCGTCGAGAACCCGCCAGTCCGCGCCCTGGACCGGGGCTGACCCGCTTCGTCGCTGCAAGTGGATGGCACCGTTGCTGGTCTGGCAGGCGGCACCGTTGCTGGTCTGGCAGGCGTCGCCCGCCTGCCATGCCTCGAGCAAATGCGCGTCGGTGGGACCATCTACAGTCACCCGCCCTTTCTGACGAACGGGGCGGGCCGGGTCAACCGCCGATGCGCACGTCCGACAGGTAGATCGTGCGCCGCGGGTAGTTCGAGTGACCCGTGAGCGTCAGGTAGACGTAGACGCGCGGCCAGCCGACGGCGCGTACGCCGCTCACGCGCGCGCCGTCTTCGGTGAGCTCGAGCGCGTCGCCCGCCCAGCGCAAATGGACCTTCGGGGCGCCCGGCGCGCGGCCACTCCGGTCACCGGGCCAGCCCGCGCGGTCGAGGAAGCGCATGCGACCCGCGCGGCGCTCGGCCACCTCGTGCCGCCAGCGGTCTCCGGGTGGCACGCCGATGTACGAGACGCGGACCCAGTCGGCCAACGCGGCGGGGTCGCCGGCGGTGCGATGGGGGGAGAGGTAGACCGCGGCCTTGAGGTAGGCGCCGTTCGCCTGGCGGTTCCAGTCGAGGGTGAAACGCAGATCGAGCGGACGCGCCACGGCCTCACCGCTGCGCATCCCGGTGACCGTGAGCGGCGTGGCCGGGCTGCCCATCGTGTCGAGCGCGAGCTCCAGCCGCAGTCCGTCCCAGCGGGCGACGGTGGTCGCGGTGCTCGCCTTCACCGAGACCCATTGCGGTGTGGTGGGCTTGGGCGGCGACGGGGCCGCGACCGGGACCTTGGGCGCGCCCGCGGGTTGACACCCGAGGAGCGCGACCAACACAGTCGCCGCTCGGAACACGCTGCTGATGGTCACGGAGCCGATGGTGGGCGAGGCGCGCGGCGCGGACAAGCGGATGATCTGGGCGGGCTCGATGATCGTCGCCGCGCTCGGCGCGCTGCTGTGGTTCATGCAGCCGCCGCCCCCCGGGTCGAGCCCACCGCCGCCGGACGCGGTGACGCCGCCTCCAGACGGTGAGCGCACCCCGTCACGACCGCCGCCACCGCCCCCGCCTGCACCTGCGAGCAGCGGCTGCGACAACTGCGCCGACGGGACGCTCTGCTTCACCGACAAGGCGATCCCCGACGGGGTCTGCACGTGCCGCTGCGCGCGTCAGGGCCAATGCGACAAAGGCTGGTGTTGCTACGACCCCATCGGCGCGGCAAACGCCGACGACTTCCTCTGCGCACCACCGGAGGTCTGCCGCGGGCGCGTCCTCGGAACGCCCGCAGCCCCGGGCGCGAAGCCGGACCCCGGGCCGGATTAGCAGCAGCGCGCGTTGGCGCCGGCCTTCTCGAGCGCGCCGCGGAGCAAGCGGACGGCGTCGAGCACGTCCTCCCGCCGGGCCGCTGGGACATGGTCGAGCACGGCACCGACCGCAGCCTCCGTGAGCTGCCGCAGACGGCCAGCCTCCTCGGCGCCCGACTCGGTCAGCGAGATGCGCACCTGGCGCCGATCGGCCTCGCCGCGCTGGCGCTCGACCCAACCCTTCTTGACGAGGCCGTCGACGAGGCGGGTCGACGCGCTGGGACTCACCCCCGAGGACTCGGCCAGCGCGGTGTTCTCGAGCGGGCCGCCGCGCAGAAGCTGCAACGCCAGACATTGCGCGACGGTGACGGTGCCGCAGCACACGGCGTCACGCTCGTAGAGGCCGAACAGGCGGCTGACGCGGACGAGCTCGTCTGTGAAGTCTGCGGTCACGGCTTTCTCGCGGTCACCTTGTAGCTCCACACGGTACCTGCCAGGGACAGCGCGGTCTCCTCTCCGAGCAGCGCGATCGCCCGGTCGCGGAACATGTCATCGGCGCTGAAACGCTCGTACTCCACGTCGACGAACCCGGCGTCGCGGATCGCGCCGAGGTAATCCGCCTCCGTAGACGCCCCGCCGACGCAACCGACGTAGGCCGCGACGTTGTCGGCGATCGTGTCGGGCAGCGCCTTCGACAGGACGATGTCGCTGACGGCGACACGCCCCCCGGGCTTGAGGACGCGGAACGCCTCGCGGAAGACCGCCGGCTTGTCGGGGCTCAGGTTGACGACGCAATTCGAGATGACCACGTCGACGGAGTCCGCAACGACCGGCAGGTCCTCGATGAAACCCTCGCGGAACTCGACGAAGCCAGCGACGTCCGCGTCCACCGCGTTACGGCGCGCCAGGGCCAGCATCTCCGGGGTCATGTCGACGCCGACCACCCGCCCGCTCGGGCCCACTCGGCGCGCGGCCAGCATCGCGTCGAAGCCGGCGCCGCTCCCGAGGTCGAGCACGACCTCACCCTCGGTCAGCGACGCGAGGGCGCCAGGGTTGCCGCACCCGAGGCCCAAGTTGCCGTCGGCCGCGGCGCCCGCGAGGTCGTCCGCTTCGTAGCCGATGTTCCGGGCGTGGGCGGCGTTGTCTCCGGTGCTGCAACCGGTCGCGCAGCCGGAGCCGACGGTGGCCGCAGCGGCGTATGCCTGGCGAACTTGGGCGTGCACATCCGCGTCAGCCTTGGCCTTGTCGGGCGCGCAGCAGGTCGGCGCGCAGCAGGTCGCATCGTTCGCGGTCTCGGTAGCGGTTGTCTCGGGCATCGATTCGTCTCCTGTTTGGGGCCCCGTGGGGCTGTTGTTTGATGCACCTATCAATATTTGCACACTGCAATCATTGTCAAGCGCAAATGTTTTGAGAGGTTGGTACGGTGGGGTGTGTTGGCCGCTCGCGACCGCTGGATGCTGGAGAAGGCAGCGGTCGCTGTCGTCTTCGCGACGGTGCTGATCGGCCTGTACCTCTTCGTCGGCTACACGGTCGAGCCGGGCCGCCTGGTGCGCAGCCTGGCGACCCCAATCGACTGGATGATCCCGTTCGTACCGGCGACGAGCTGGTACTACCTGCCGTTCTTTCCGATCGCGCTGCTCGTCGCCCTGGTCAGCCTCGACAACCGCCGCGACCTTTACGGCGCGGTCGCCGCGATGACGATCGCCGGCGTCGTGAACTTCGCGTTCTTCGTGTTCATGCCCGTCGCCTACCCGCGACCTCCCCTCGAGGGCTTCGGCGTGCTGGCCGGGCCGGTGCCCTACGCGATGCTCGAGATCCCGGGGGACACCTGGAGCCGGGCATTCATGGGCTTCATCCATTGGTTCGACCCGCCGAGCTGCACCTTCCCGTCGGGGCACGTGACGTACCCGGTGTGCATCGCGTTGGCGCTCCGCCACACGCGCCCGCGGATCGCGCGCTGGCTGATGGTGGGTGCGGCGCTCTTCTGGGTGTCGACGTGGACCACCAAGCAGCACTTCGTGGTCGACGGGGTCGCCGGCGCGTTCACCGGCTGGCTCGGCTATTGGCTGGTGTGGCGCCGGCGCGTTGCCGAGCCCGTTCGCCCTTCGCTGGAGTCGCCGCCATGAAGACTCGAAATCCGCGCCTCGCGCCACCACCACCGTGTGGGCAATGTCAGGTTCGACCCACCCATCCGGGGGTCTGGTCACAGATCCGTAACGCACCCATGGGAACCCCGCGCGTCGTCGTCCTCGACCGTGAGCCGGTCTGCCGTGAAGTCGCCCGGCAGGTCTTTGCCGCGCTCGGCGCCTCGGTAGACTCGACCGAGGTCTCCTCGGCCGACCTCGTCGTTGTCGACGCGCCTGGTCGCAGCGCCCACGCCCAGACCTACGTGCTCGGCCCGGTGGTCAACCAGCTGACACCACATCTGCAACTGCCGCTCGACCGCGAGACGGCCGGACATCTCATCGGTCGCACGCCCCCGCCCTTTGACCGGGCGCAGTTCAGCGCGCTCGCGGGCGGCGTCGCCGACGCCGAGCTCGAGATGGTCCGCGACTACTTCGACTATTGCTCGCCCCAGATGGAGGTGCTCGCGGAGGCTGTCCGCGCACAAGACGTCGAGGCGGTCTACACGGCGGCGCATCGATTGACGTCCTCCGTCGGACTGATGGGAGCCAGGCGCGCGTCATCTCTGCTGCGGGCCATCGCCGAACGGACCCACGCCGGACAGCTCGATGGGGTCGCCGCGCTGTTGCAGGATGTCGTCGCGGAGATCGCGCGACTCGAGCGCTCGTTGCGCCGCTTTCTGGAGGTGCGCCAACGCCCGTGGCGCCTCGCCCTCGTCGGCTGCAGCCAGATGGTCGCGAAAGTCCTGGGGCGGAGGCTGTCCGGGCTCGGACTCGAGCTCGTACGCCACGACGGACCGACCTCGATCACCGCAGGCGACAACGCCGCGATCCTCATCGGCGCCCGATCCGATGCGCTGCAGACGGTGCTCGACCTTCGAGAGATCGATCGCGACGCGCCGCTCCTCATGGTGAGCGGGCTGGGCGCGAATGCGGACTTCCGCGACGCGCTCTGCGCGGGCGCCGACTCGACGCTCGACGCCAGCGCTTCAGCGCGCCAACTGTGCACCGCGGTCGACCGCTGGTGCGCGCCGGGCTTCGACACCCGGCGGCTTCAGCTGCTCTACGGTAGCGACTCGGCCGAGCGCATCTTCGAGGTGTGGCAGGAGACGGCGCCCGGTTACGCGCAGGCCCTTCGCAGCGCCCACGACGCGACCGCGCTCGCCGCCGCGGCCCGAGACGTGTGGCGCGCGACGCTCGCCATCGGCGCCGGCCGCGCCGCCGCGCTCGCGCAACACCTCTTCGAGCATCGTGACGCGCCCGACGCCGACCTCGGCGCCTCCCGGCTGGCCGCGCGGGTGGAGACCCTCTTCCGTCGGGCTGCCCGAGCTGAGTCGCGACCGGTCGAGGGGCGCGCGGCGAGCTCCGGCCAAGGCTGACTGACCGCCCGGGCCGATCAGGCCGCGGCTGCCAGCGCCTCCTGCGCCTTCGCGAGTTCCACGTCGAGGCTGGAAAGCACGACCCCGGCACCATCCGAATCAGACGCCTCGAGCAGCCTGCGACACACGACCTCGACGCGCGCGAGACCGAGCAACGTCGCGGATTCGAGCAGGATCCCTCCCGAGGCGCGCAGGGCGTCGAGATCGCCTTCCCGAACCGCTGCATCCAGCGCAGCGCGAAGGCCCGGAAGCTCCTCTTCGAGGTCGCCTACGAGCTCGGCATAGAACTCGGGATCGAAGTCGGCCGGAGTGCGGACCGGCGGCAACCCGATGTCGGATCCGTCCTCGTCGGCCGGGAGGTCGCGCGGCGCCAGCCAGCGCTTCACGATGGCGGCGAGATCCTCGGGCATGAACGGCTTGGAGAGGTAGTCGTCCATCCCCGCAGACAGACACCGCTCGCGTTCGCCGGTCAGCGCGTTTGCGGTGAGCGCCACGATGGGGATGCGCGCCCGCGACCCCTCCTCGCGGCGGATGCGGCGCGTCGCCTCCAGCCCGTCGAGCTGCGGCATCTGGCAGTCCATCAGGACGAGGTCGTACCGACGTCGACGAACGGCTTCCAACGCCTCCTGACCGTTCGAGACGACCTCCGCCGAGTACCCGATCTTGTCGAGCACGCGCATGATGACGCGCTGGTTGACGATGTGGTCCTCGGCCACGAGGATCCGCGCCGGCCCCTCTGTTCTGTGGCGGCGCATCGCCCCGACAAACTGCTCGAGGGGGGCGTGCTCCCTGCGCGGGAGCAAGTCGAGAGCGCACATCAAGGCACAGGTCAGATGCTGGTAACGGAGCGGCTTTCGAACGCGTTCTCGGATCCCGAGCGCCTCCGCTTCGCTGGCCTCCCCCGCGTGGGTGAACCGGGTCATCAAGATGACCGGCAAGGCGGCGAGGTCAGCCTCGTAGCGCACCGCCCGCGCGAGGGCGAAACCGTCCATCCGCGGCGTGTGCCGGTCCACGAGCAGCACGTCGAACGTGCCCCTCGACGCTCTCCACGCCGACCTCTCCCCCCATCCGCTCCACGAGGTGGCGGGAGATTGCGAGGCCGAGGCCGGTCCCGCCGAAGCGTCGGGTGGTCGAGCTGTCCGCCTGTTGAAACGGAGAGAAGACGCGTTCCCGCGCGGCCTCGGACATCCCGATGCCCGTGTCGCTCACCTCGAAGCGCACGTGCGGCCCGGGCTTCACGCGCATCTCGCCGTGGGCGTTGGCGACGCTGACCTCACCCTCGTACACCACCACCAGCACAGCAGCGCTCAACACGGCGCCGGCGATGGCGCCCTTCAGGTGACTTCCGTTGACCACCGGTTCGACCTCCACTCGAAAACAGGTACCCAGCGCGCGGATATCGCCCGCCGGGGTGTGCACGACAAAGGGTCCGCCTTCGTCGACGCGATAGAAGACTTCGCCGGCGCGCTGCTCGACGCGCGCCGCGTTCCTGGTGACCGCCCACTCGACCTTTGCGCCGTGCTCGGCGACCGCGACGCCGCGCGTGCCGAGGACCACGGTGGTCCGCACCTCGGCGCTCATCTCACCGGTGACGTCCTCGGCCCGCGGCCACATCAGCGCGACGGCGGCCACGACAGCGGCGGCGATCGCGATGACCGTGGGCCACCACCGCGGCTCGCGGACCGGCGCGCGGGCGGCCATCACCCGGTCGGCGAAGTGCTCGGGCGGCTCGCGCACGGGCATCGCCGAAACCGCGTCGTCCAACAGCGCGTCCAGCTCATCGTCACTCATGGTCCATCCTCCGCGCCAGCGAGGCGCGCAGCTTATGGCGCGCCCGGG
>PVBE012868784.1_pt1 | contig 22039 bp, 13 predicted proteins | sample 1631181 | NCBI WGS metagenome assembly PVBE01 (sample SAMN08397723, study PRJNA350692) | Marine metagenome, whole genome shotgun sequencing project. | isolation source: water | place: Pacific Ocean | collected 2012-04 | reverse complement strand
GCAGCACGGCCGTCGCTCCGAGGGTAAGCATCGCCGACTTGGCGAGACTGGCTGGCGACACCTGGAAGATGAGGAAATTAACTCGAACGGAAAGCCCAAGTTTATCAACAACCCCGATTCACTGATTGTGGAGGCGAGCAGTGGAGATGGCTCGTACGACAACGCGAAATGGCAGGAGATTCAATCTCTTACGACGAAGCGGGGCAAGACACAGCGAGGTGTACCGCGCGCGTCGGATCCCGCGAAGTATCCTCTGAGCTGCCGCGTACTCGACATGACCGACGGCTGCGGCGCGGTCATGTACGGATCAGTCCACGGCGGTCGCAAACTTTACAAATGCGGACGTTACAGTCGAACGGCTGGTGCCGAGTGTGACAACAATGCGGTCGATGCTGAGGCCCTGCTGCGCGTCGTACTCCAGTCCCTGCGCCAGCTTGCCGACCGCCCAGGGCGACAGCAACGGGTACGTGACGCGATGTGGGAATTGGCCAACAAGGAAGAGGCTCGCGACGAACGTAGTGAAAGAGAACTCGCGGTCGCCGGAATGGAACGCCGCATTGTAGGAGTCCGCGAGTCACTGGAACGAGCCCAGCGCCGTCTTGCCCGGGAGCAGGACGAGGAGCTCTACCAAGCGCTTCGGGACGAGTACAAGAATCTGCGAAGTGAATTGGATGATCTGGAGACGCAACAGCAGGCCGAGGCGGCGCAGGCCAAATCAGCTCCGCTGAGTCCAGCGGGCAACGTGGAAGCGGCGATGACGCTCCTCGACGAAATCTGTCGCCTGGAGTCGGATGGCGACGCTCGGAAGGAGATCCGTCCCAAACTGGAGATGCTAGGCCTGCGTGTCGGTCTGGAGTTCGTGGAAGCGATCAAGGGGACTCGCCGGCGGGTCCGCAAGTTGAACAGCGGCGTGATGGTGCTGGGCAACGGTACGTTGCCCGTGGAGACTCACGGAGCAAGCCGGGTCGGCCCCGGCGATGAAGACAACTGTTTTGTGGGCTGTGGTGAAAATAAATCGGCCGGAGAAGGCGATCGTTTGCCTGCTCCGGCCGATACCCAGCCCGATTTATGTCATCGGGAGGGCGTTTCGTTAACAAAGGTGAGTCGGGGCGACCGACGACGTGTGGAAGCACCAACCGAAGAAACACATAATGCAGCATCATGGCAAGGACCGCCGGATCTGAATCGGTCCCAAGCCGCTAAAGGTGGGCGGCACGAGAGTGGGTCTTTGACCTAACGCTTTGCCCCCATCAATGGGCTCAAAAATCTGAACAGCTCCTTTGTGGCCGGGTCGTCGGGCAGGCCGAGGTCGGCGTTCAGCTTGTTGTGGGTTGTCTCCCTTGCGCCAAACACTTTGGCGGGAATGTCGGCTCCTTTGAGCACGGCACCCAGACGTCGCGCCTGCGCAGTGGTGTTGGGGTGCCCGGCAACATGGAGAATCAGAAATGGCGGAATGCCCTTGTCCTTTGCTACATGCGTGACGGCTGAAAAATCAATGTGCTTCTTGGGATCGTTGCCAAACTTGACGCGGTGGCCAAATTTTGGGAGCGGCAGGCCGTGCACCGTCTGACGAAATTCGGCCGTCATGATGATGGCTGGCAGGTCGTAGGTGTCTCCGTCCACGGGCACACATCCCTTAAGGACGTCAAACGGGATACCTTCCGCCTTCAAGTATCGGTCGTCGATACAGAGCAGGGCCGCAAGCTGCGCGCCGGCGGAATGTCCCATGACGAGAATTCGCCTCGGATCGCCTCCGTGCCCGGCGATGTTCTTGTGCACCCAGCCAAGGGACTTAGCGACGTCTCGAATAAGTACACCCATTTCCACGTGAGGCAGGAGGCGGTAGTTTGTCGAGACAAAGACGAAACCGCGTTCAGCAAACACGCGCGGCTTGATCTGAACGCTCGTCTTGTCTCCTGTCTGCCAGCCGCCGCCATGAATCCAGAAGACGACGGGGAGGTTCTTCGCGTCTTCGGGCGCGTAGATGTCGAGGACTTGGCGCTCGTGGGCAGGATCCGCGTAAGGGATGTTGGACGTGAGATTCTGCGCCTGCGCGACGGACAGGAGCAACAAGAAGGCGAGTGTGATTTTTATTGTGAATGACATTGAGGTTTCCAATTTGCTTAATCTAATGGCGCCCCGGCGTCGGGTGATTTCATATCTTAACACCGATGGTGACGGGAGCGGGAGCCTTTTTCGGACATCGCCGTCTTCCGATCGTAGGTCGTTGCCCGAAAAAGACTCCCGCCCCTTTTCGGCCTCTTGGTGAACTCGCCGTTGCTGAAGCTGACATTTACAATCAACCGAGCGAGAATGTCGATCTGGCGAGTCAGCGCCCCGACGACTAGGATCGATTGATCGTCTCTTCGAAAACCTATCCAAGGACTTCTCCGAGCCAATGGAACAACCAATAGAATGAACACTGCCTCAAGACTTTCGCTGAGGAAATCGAATCTTCGCATGTACAGAATCAACATCGTGTCCGCTTCCATGTTGTCACTGGCCTTTCTCGCCCTTGCCGTCGCTCTGCCTGCCGCAGAAGGAATAGGCGGCAAGCCCAACGTTCAAATCGAACCGGCAAGCGTGCCGGAGGAGCAGTTGGTGGTTGCCGATGGATTGGCCGTCCAATCCTTCGCGACCGAGCAGTTATCCAACCCGTCCAGCATCGACGTGGACGATCGCGGCCGCGTTTGGGTTGGCGAGACTGTCAACTATCGCAAGAAGACCCGCAAGGCCGGTGACCGGGTCTTGATTCTTGAGGACAGTGACGGCGACGGTCGGGCCGACAAGTCCAAGGTCTTTTACCAGAACGCCGACATCGATGGCCTGCACGGCGTCTGCGTGCTCGGCAATATCGCGATTGTCTCCGCGCCGGACAGGATCCTGGTGCTCACCGATACCGATGGCGACGACAAGGCGGACGCGAAGAAAGTGCTGTTCACGGGAAAGGTTCTGAATCCGGTTCAGGGCCAGCACGATCACGCGATTCATGCCGTGATGTTTGGTCCGGATGGTCGGCTCTATTTCAACTTCGGCAACTACAACGCCGAGTTGCGCCGGGCAGACGGAACGTTGGTCAAGGATATTTTCGGGAATCCCGTGAACAATTCGCGCAGGCCATATCAGGAAGGGATGGTCATCCGTTGCGAACTGGACGGCAGCCGCGTCGAGGTGCTTGGTCACAATTTTCGCAACAACTGGGAAGTGACAGTCGATTCGTTCGGTTCCATGTGGCAGTCGGACAACGACAACGGGTCGAGTTCCTGCCGTGTGAATTTTGTCATGGAGCACGGCAATTACGGCTACCGGGACGAGATGACGGGAGCGAGCTACCAGAGTTTGCGGACCAACATCGAATCGACGATGCAACGCCGCATGTGGCACCAGAACGATCCCGGCGTGGTGCCGAACCTGCTCATCACCGGTTCGGGCGCGCCCACCGGCATCCTTGTGTACGAGGGCGACTTGTTGCCGGAGCCTTTTCGCGGGCAGATGATTCACGCCGAGCCCGGTCGCAACGTTGTGTGGGCGTTCCCGGCGAAGCAGGCCGGCGCCGGTTACTCCGCCCGTATTGTCGATCTCGTTCGCAGCAAGGTTGACCGCAACTACCGTCCCTCGGACGTGTCCGTGGCGCCAGACGGTTCGCTGTTCATCGCCGACTGGTTCGACCCCGTGGACTGCTGCCATCGCACCATCAACGACGCGGGTCGCATTTTCCGTGTGGCTCCTCCCGATCACGCCTATTCCGTACCCAAGTACGATTACCAATCGCCTGCCGGCGCGGCGATGGCGTTACGGAGCCCAAACCTGTCCGCTCGATACAAGGCATGGACGACCCTGCTCGGCTTCCAGGATCGCGCCCGGCCCGCACTGGAAGCGATGGCAGCCGACCCGAACCCACGCTACCGCGCCCGCGCTCTCTGGATGTTGGCCGCGATCGGGAACGGCAGCGCAAAGGCAATCAAGACGGCGTTGCGGGACGGGTCGGAAGACGTGCGCGTCCTCGCGTTGCGAATTGCCCGCCGACATCGTTTGCTCGTGGAACCTGTCGTACGGCAATTGGTTCACGACGATTCCGCCCTCGTGCGCCGCGAGTGCGCAGTCTCTCTGCACCGGCTGGACTCCGCTGAGTCGGTTCAACTCTGGGTCAAACTCGCCGCACAACACGATGGCAAAGACCGTTGGTATCTGGAGGCGCTTGGCATTGGCGAAAGAGGCAAGGAACGCGCCTGTATCGACGCCTGGCTGAAGCACACCGGCGACGACTGGAAAGCTTCAGCCAACCGCGACATCGTCTGGCGTTCGCGCGCGCCGCAGGCCGCGAAGTTGCTGGCAGAGTTGCTGCTGGATCCGAACGTGGCTGCGAAGGAGCATCCGCGTCTGCTGCGGGCTTTGGACTTCCACGTCGGAGAACAGAAGGAAGCCGCATTGAGAGAACTTCTGCTTGCGGATTCCGGGCGGAACCCTGCCACGTGGTTGGAGGCGTTCAAACGAGCCGATGCGGACTTCCTCAATGCACATCCGGAGTTCTCGGAAAAGGCGGGCTCGGTCCTGCTGGCCTGCAAGGGCACGGTCACGTTTGTCGACCTCGTCGCGCGCTTCGACCGTCGAGACATGACCAGTCATCTCATGGACATGACGCTGGCCGACCCGGAAAACGAACCCGGCATTCGAGCCGTCGCGCAGGTGATCGCGTTTGAACAATGGGATCCGATCTGGAAGGCTCTGGCAGATCCTGCCCGCGCCACGCCATTGATCAAGGCCATCAGATTCGTCGGCAACGTACATGCTAGAAACTACCTGACCGGTGTTGTCACAAACGAAGCTCAACCGGAAGCGACGCGGTTACTGGCGATCTCCGCAATGGGACAGACGCCGATTCCCGCAAGAGGCCTAATGCAACTGGTTCAGCAGGAGAAGTTGCCAAAAGAATTCCTGGCCCCCGCCATCCGAGCTCTGACGTTATCACCGGGACCGGACACCCGGATGTTCGCCGCCAGCCAGCAGCACCTGCTTGTCCCTGTCGGAGGCCGGTGGCCTTTGGAAAAACTGCTGGCCACCAAACCGGACGCCACCAAAGGTTTCGCAGCATTTCAGAAAGGCGGGTGTATCAACTGTCACAAGATCGGGCAAGAGGGCCGCGACTTCGGCCCGGCCCTGTCCGACATCGGCACCAAACTCAGCCCAAAGCAACTGTTCTCGGCCATTCTGAGACCCAGCGAAACGATCAGTCTTGGCTACGAAGGTGTGATTGTCGTGACAGACGAGGGCACTCTGCATACCGGCTTCGTTAGTACGGATACCGGAGACACGCTGACTCTTCGCATTCCCGGCGGACTAACAAAAGAGATTCCCAAAACGACGATCGAATTCCGAGACCGCTCCGACGTCTCTCTGATGCCCAAAGGCATCGACGCCATCCTGTCGCCCCAGGAACTCGTCGACGTGGTCGGCTGGCTAAAAACGCGCAAGGCCGCCGGAGCTGCAAAAGACTAAGAAGATAGGTTTCAGCCTCTGAAATCCCAGCAACCAGTCACTTCTTCGGAATCACCGCCACCCCGATGTGTGCATAGACTCCTGCGCCGTCTCGGCCTCATCACTCAACGCCATCGGTAATGTCATCATTAAGGCGCACGCCATCATCAAGGCAAAGCGGTAGACACTTCTCAAGGGACCGATCATGACGTTCTCCGTGTTGCCAATCTATGACACTAACGAGGCAAGGCCTCGAACCAATCCGAGCGACCGGGCTCCTTACCGACGACGAATCTCGAGAATCGTCCGTTTCCTGGGAGGCAATGTGAACTGCAGAGTCGTCGGACGGCGGCGGTCTTGCCGGGCGGCGATGTCGAGACCCTTGCTCCATGTCGGCTCGTTCACGTGGCTGTCCTGAGTGAGCCGCATACCGATAGCTGCCTCGTAATCTCCCGGCGCCAGCTCCCACAGGTTGGCAGTGACAGAGCGAAGTTGCTCGTCAAAATTGTACATTTCCACAAGCAGACGCTCTGAATCGTTGTGGCGGACGAGAGCACAAAAGTTCGTGCCGACGTTTTCCCAACTGACGGCAAATTGCGGCCAGACGGCCTCGACGGGAGCCGGACCGCCCAAGTACATCAGACTCAGCGCCGATTCGCTGCACTGGATTTTATGAGCGGGATGGTCGTTGGATGTGACGCGCCGCTCGCTCTTGTCGTAGAACCAGTATGTGAAGGCGCCCCACTTGTCGTTCAGGCAGGAACTCAGGTTCCAGCCGAGCTTGGCGAGATAGTCATCGTCCCCCGTGACTTGCCATCCCTGATAGAGCTGCGCGCCGACGCTGCACCGCGACTCGAGATACGCGCCGATCGTCAGTGGTCGGTCGACGTACCACAGCCGATCGCTGTTGCGATTGAGGTACACGTAGCTCTTGACGCCGTCGACGAGCGTATTCCGGATGCGGGCTGACCAGCGAGCGAGCGCAGCGTCGAATTGCCGATCGCCCGTCGCGCGGCGGTAGGCGACGGCAATCAGGGCCAGTTGTTCGAGCAGGCCGGTCAAATCCTCTTCTTGGAGTTTGTCGAGCGTACCGGCCGAGGGAACGTCTTTGACCGACCAGTCGACGAGGCTCTTTTGCAGTAGTGTGCGGATCGGTTCGAGATAGCGATCCTCGCCCGAGACGTAATAGCAGCCGATCAGGTGGAACAGCGTCGCCCGCATTGATGAGAGGCGTGCATGGGTACCGACCGACGCGCCTGAGGGCCAACTTAGTTGTCCGGGCAGGAGGCCGGCAATGCGGCCCGTATCATCGCCGCCGGCGCGTGCCGCCTCGACCCAGGTGTTGCCGCATTCGAGCATGAGTTGCCGGGCGAGCGGGTCGCCCGTCGCCCACACGGCGTACATCGCCGGCTTAAGCGCCTTAGCGGATTCCGGGATGTCGAACGGACGCTCCTGTTCGCGGGTGACGGGCTTGAGCGTCCGAGGGTCGAAGCCGAAGTAGTCACTGCGGAATTGCAGTCTGCCCTTTTCGTTCCGGCTCAGAAAGTGTTCGTGCATGGTGGCCGCCGTGCGGCGGCAACGCTCGGACCACTTCGGATTGTCGTAATCGAGAACGACCATCCGCGGCTGGCTGTAGCTGGTGTTCTCGGCCGCGTGCTCGACATCGGTCAGGCGGTCGTACCCGAAGCGTTCCAGAAACGGACGGCTCTTCCACACACCCTCAGCCAGCAATTCCAGAGCACGCCGGACTTTTTCGTCGTCCTGAGCCAACACCAAAACGGGCCAGCCGCAGACCAGTTCCACATCGTCTTCGTAGCTGCCGCCGAACTGGCCATCCGGCTGCTGGTGATCGATCCAATAATGTGCCCAGGTGCGCAGCCGGGCCATGCAGTCCCGCTGTGCCACCGCCCATTCGGGTGCGTCGAGTTTTTGGTATTCTTCGGTCTCCGTGGAGATCTGATCGAGAACAGCTTCGTACTGTTGCGATTCTTTGATGAGTTCCAGCCGCGTGTGCAGCGACTTGGTTCGGACGCGCGCGAGCGCCGAATCGCCGACCTTCGACTCCAATGACGCGATCAATGTGCGAAGAAACTTCGGATCGTGTCCCGCATCGGCCAACGTCGGTGGGAAGGGACTCGATTCGACCGAACGCTCGGGCGGTCCGGCGGCGGCGTACACGTTTAATTCGGCGATGTGGGCAAACGCGTTGTCCGGACGCCGCGTGCCCAAGGGCCGAATCCGAATGCGATCGAGCTGCACTGCCGGGAACGTCACACGGATCCGTTCGACCGTATTGTCGCGGATTCTCGCCAGCGGTTTGGCACCGTCCCATCTGTCTCCCAGTCCAGCATACAAGTCGAAATCCTTCAGTCGCAGCTGACCTTTCAGCGTGCTCGTGAGAACCACGACGGTGTCCACGACTTGCGGTTTTTTTAGTTGCACGTCGACGTCGACAGGGGTGAGAGCCAGATCACCGGGACCACTGGCCCAGCGGGTCTGAGGATTGCCATCAACCATACGATTGACGTCAGCCTGCTCGCCCTGAATCCGGCTTTGGGCTTTGATCGCCGCATCCCGGGCGAGGTTCGCTCGATCTTCGCCAACAGCTGGCTCGTGTTGCACACTGACTTCCTGAATCGTCGTCAGTATCACGTCCGCTTCGCGGGGGGCGGCCATCTGATTGGTCTGCGGATCACCGAACGGACCCGGCCAATCCGCAGTCGAATTGTCGCTCAGATTCGTGACGACGATACTGTCCTGCCATAAGTCCCCGCTGAGGAGCTTCCCGTGTGCCACGATGTGCGTTGCGCAGGAGGTGATCATACGGCCGTAGTCGTAGACTTCTTCGAGTTTTCCGTCAGCGGCGTTGATACGAAAGCACTTCGTCGTCTGAGGTGGGGAGCCGCCGTTTTCAGCGTAGAAAGAGCCGTTGAAATAGGGCACGTTGAGGATGCCAATGTAGTCGTACTCCGAGAGGTCGCACTTCCAGGCAATCTCGCCGTCGGCGATGTTGTAGGCGGTGATGTGCTTCCATTCATTGCCCGTGTACTTCTTACTCCAACCGTTGCCGCTGCCGCAGACGAGCTTTCCTTCGGCGTAGGTCAGCGTGTCCTTCTTGCCGTTGGGTAGCCCAGTTCGCTCCCAGACGAGGTTCAGCTCTTCGTCGTAGACGCGGATCGCCGAGTCCCACTCTGGTTTGCCGTACCAGCGGGTCGCCACGAAGCGGCCGTGCTCGTCGTCGATGAGCACGGTGTTCCAGGAAATGCAAACATGTGGCGTACCGGCGGCGACTTCCCGCAGAACCTCTCCGTCACCTGCGCGGATCTTGAGAACTTTGGCGTTGCACTGGTAATAGAGCACACCCCGCTGCTGGTCGACACACGGAGTGATGCCTCCCGTACTGGGCCGCTTAACCCACCAGACGTCCTTGCCTGTCTCGCCCGACATCGCGTGCAGCCCGTTCTGGCAGGCCATCAGCAGCAGCTTCGTGCCGTCGTCGCGCTGGTAGTAGGAATAACCGAAGAAGTATGTTCCGGGCTGATCCGCTTCGCTAATCCACTCGACCTTCCCTGTGTCGCGATTCATCGCGACGGTGCGAGCGTTCTTGTGTTCGTGCGCGATCACGAGCCAAGTGCCGTCTTGCTTTTGATACACCAGAGGCGAGCTGTCATACGTGAAGCCGAACTCGTACTCGCGGACTTTCTTGAACGTGTGCATGTCGAAAGCGACAACGCAGGGAAACTCGTCCGTTCGTTTGACGCCCGCTCGTCGCGAATAGTCGTTCGCCGTGAAATAGCCGACGCCATCCACGACGACGCCACCTTGCGAGTAGAAGTCGAGCCCAGAAGGGGATCGTGGATTGATCTGGGGGAGCCCGGCCGGTTGCTCAGCAACGTTCTCGTCTGCATCAACGGTTTGTGGCGCAAGAAGTACTAGCGCGGCGAGTAGCCCAACAAGGCGAATTGAGCGACCCGTCGAAGTTTGCAGTCGGTTCAGTATCGTGTGGTTCATCACGAAGCTCCGAAACTGATTTCATTTTTTGGCAGCTTGCATTTTACGAGGCCTTTTACAATATCACAAACATTACCTGATGCAGACCGCCGAGAAACCCGTCCGTGCGTGCGTTGTGATCACCCCGTACAAATCCCTCTACGCATTGCGGCGGACAAGCTTTGCACGTATTGCAATTGCCGTTTGTCGTAACGGCAGCGACCGCATGATGGGTAGAATTAGCCAGCGCCCGGCTAGTGGACAAAGGCACGGCACGCGACATAATTGAACGTTTGTTCAGCGCAAGAATCGCTGGTCCAACACACGGATGTACGAATCTCGAAATCCGAAGATCTCAAATCACGAATGATAAGAACCCATTTCAAGATTGTAGCGAAAGCTCTCCGCGGCGTTCCGTATCCTGCGAATACCAAGAAACCGCACAGAGGCCGTTCTCTACAAACAACTCTTCGCATGTTTTGCATCTCTGTGCTACTAGCAACACCCGCGTGGTGCCAACAGTCAGCCCAAGCTCCTTTGTTTCCGCCGGAACCGGGAGAAGCAGTCAAATCGATCGAACCGCGGGCCGGCTTCCAGGTGGAATTGGTGGCGGCCGAGCCATTGGTGCGAGATCCGACCGCGATCAGTTTTGACGAAAATGGACGCATGTTCGTGGTCGAGTTTCCAGAATACAACTACCGCCACGCGAATTGGGAACTGAACGATCACGGCCGAGTGCGTGTGCTGGATGATACCGACGGGGATGGCAAATACGATCAGAGTGCGATCTACGTTGATCGGGTCGCATCGCCCACGGGTGTCATCTGTTACGACAGCGGGATCTTTGTTGCCGCCGCGCCAGACGTGCTGTATTGCAAGGACACGACGGGGGACGGCGTCGCTGACATGCGCAAGACAATCTTTACAGGTTTTGCCATTTCGGAGGACCGTGGTGGCGGAGCACGTTTGAATTCACTCCGCTGGGGACTCGACAACCGCATTCACCTGTGCACGAGTTTTTCTGGCGGCACCGTGCGGCGTGCTGGCGAGGAAGACTCCAAGCCCGTGGACGTCCGTAATCGTGGTTTCGCGTTTGACCCCCGCACGCTGGAGTTCGAGGCGACCAGCGGTGCGGGACAACATGGACTCGCAATGGACGATTGGGGAAGGTTCTTTCTCTGCAACAATAGCGATCCGTTTCGTTTGCTCATGTACGAATCGCATTACGCGGTTCGCAATCCGCACGTCGTCGCGCCCCCATCGCATGTCAGTATCGCGGCTGACGGGAAATTCACAAAACTGTTCCGTATCAGCCAGGTTGAGCCGTGGCGGATTGAACGTACTCGCAGACGTGTCGAGGGTCTGTATCGCGGCTCGGCCGAAGGGGGAACGCCGGCTGGATTCTTTACTTCAGCGTCCGGCGTGACCGTGTACCGAGGCGATGCTTGGCCTGCCGAATACCATGGCAACATCTTCATCTGCCAACCTTCGGGCAATCTCGTCCATCGGGCGAGGCTTGAAGCAAACAACTTGGAACTGATTGCCAGGCGAGCTGATGAGGATGCGGAGTTCGTGGCCTCGCGCGACAACCGGTTTCGCCCCATTGAACTCGCCAACGCACCCGACGGCACGATGTACATTGTCGACATGTACCGTGAGTTGATCGAAACGGCGTTGGCCTTGCCTCCCGACGTACTCAAGCATCTGCAACCTGGAGGCGGCACGACGCAAGGCCGGATCTATCGCATTGCGGCGGACGGGGCTCAGCAACGGCGCTCGACTCGTCTTGGCGACGCATCCACGGCACAGCTGGTCGGCTTGCTGGAACATCGTAACGGTTGGCATCGCGATACGGCATCGCGGCTTCTCTATCAGCTGCAGGATCGAGCGGCGGTCGAACCACTGAGAAAGTTGGCGACTGAGTCTGAATCGACGGTCGGACGGATGACAGCCCTGTACGCCTTGGCTGGGCTCGAGGCGTTGGATACCGAGACGATACTGATCGCGTTGGATGACGCTTCGGAGAATGTTCGCGTACACGCCGTTCGGCTTGCGGAACAGCTAGTCCGCACAGCCACGATCCAGCAGGAGCTGGTGAGTATGACAGACGATCCAAGTCTGCCGGTGCGCTACCAACTGGCCTTCTCGCTGGGCGAATTGGATAGCCCTGATCGACCGTCAGCACTGTCAAAGCTCCTCCTCGACGACGGCGCGGGATCATGGATGCGCTTTGCGGTACTCAGTTCACTGAAGGAACGCGCCGGTGTGGTCTTCCAGACTCTGGTTGACGACGCCCCTTTCCGAAAGCAATCTAACGGACGAGCACTGTTGATGTTGCTTGCCGGCCAGATTGGCGCGGCGAATCGAAGGGAAGAAATCACTGCGTTCGTGCATTGCCTCGACGGTCTATCGACAAGTGAAAAAGTGTTGAGTCATTCCCTGGTGATCGCACTGCTTGAGCACCAGAGTCGCGCGAAACGCGGCCGGATTCTAGCGAATGCAGGCGGCACAGTGAATCAGCTTCTTGCCGAGTTGCTGTCCGCAGCGAGAGCCAAGTCGTCAGACGAGCAGCTCGCTTCTGACCGGCGCGCCGAGGCGATCGGCACGCTTCGTCTGGGAGTGTTCGTCGACGATCGGCGACTCTTTGACGAACTGCTTGACATTCGGCAACCGCTGGCCATTCAAACGGCGGCGTTGGAATCACTCGCGGACTTCGACGATGTTGCCGTCGCAGAGCTGTTACTTGGTGTGTGGCCCCGGCTGAGCCCACAGCTTCGAGCTCAAGTTACCGAGGCTCTGCTCTCGCGTAACACGTGGCTTGCGGTGTTTCTCGACGCCATCGAGACGAAGAAGGTCGCTCGCGGTGACGTGGACCCGGCGCGAGTCAGCCTGCTGAAAAAACACCCAGACAAGCAGGTCCGAGAGCGCGTAGAGCAGCTCTTCCAGGCCAGTCCCTCGCGCCGAGCAGATGTTATCCAGGACTATCAGCAAGCGTTGCAACTGACCGGAGATCCGGCGCGAGGCAAGCAAGTGTTCAAAGAAGCGTGTTCCGCGTGCCATAAGTTAGCAGAGGTGGGGACGGCCGTCGGCGCGGAACTGACTGCGATTCGTGATCGCGGCCCGTCGGTGCTGCTGTTGAATATTCTTGATCCCAATCGCGAAGTTAAGCCGAAATTCCTCAGCTACGTTTCGCAGACGGATGATGGCCGCGTTCTGACAGGTATGATCATTGCCGAGAGTGCTAACGGACTTACATTGCGACGTCCCGACGGAAGCGAAGTGACAGTGCAACGCACCGAGATCGAGGAGCTGCGGAGCACGGGTCTTTCGTTCATGCCTGAGGGGCTGGAGAAGAATGTCGACCACCAAGCGATGGCTGATCTATTGGAGTATTTAAGAATCGCCCGATAATCGCAACAAACCCTTAATGAGGATCCCGAACATGTCCAAGCGTATCGTGTCGAGGCGAGCATTTCTTACCACAAGTAGCGCAACGTGCTGCGCCGTTATGATCGGTGCGCACCGCGCAGTCTGTGCAACGAAAGACGAGAAACGGCTGCCACTAATTGACTGCCACTTACACTTCAAACACAAGCAACGTTCGATCGAAGACACGATCAAACATATCGAAGCCACGGGAACGGACAAAGCGTTTATTCTTCCGTTGGAGACCGGTGAAGGCGGCGTGCTGCTGAAATCGGAGACGGTGTTGCAGGCTTTGGAGAAGTACCCGGATCGGATCATTCCATTTTGTCAATCCGATGTGCGTCAACCGGACGTGCTTCAGCGCATTCGTACGTATCATGAATTGGGCTGCCGCGGTATCGGCGAGCAGAAGGAACATCTGCCGCTGAACGATCGCCGGATCGAAGGTATTATTGCACTGTGTGACGATCTGAATTGGCCGATCACGATTCACTTTCAGGATAGTAAGAGCGGTTACAACCAAGGGATTGCGGAACATCTTGAAACTTATTTGAAGAAATACAAACGCGTGCGCATCATCGGCCACGCACAGTCGTTTTGGTCTCACATCAGCGCCGATGTGCCGCCACCGGACAAGACGCTCTACCCAACCGGTCCAGTCAAGTCTGGCGGCTTGATAGATCGTTTGCTGGCCGAGTATCCAAATCTTTACGCGGACATGTCCGCCGGCAGCGGCTTCAACGCGATCTCGCGCGACGAAGACTTCAGCGCTGGATTCCTCCAACGACACCGCAAGCAGCTGCTCTTTGGCAGCGACTGCCCGTGCAATGACGGTCGTGGAGGCAATTTCAACGGCGTTTGTTTCAGCACTCGCCTGCAGGAGTTCCTGACCCGCATGGTCAACGACAAAGACGCGTTGCGAGATATCTTTCATGACAACGCGGTCCGTGTCTTGGAAGGAAACGCCTAACGCGGCAGTGCCGCAGCCAAATAGGGAACGTGCCCGTATTTGGTACGCTCCCGGACCAACCTGAGGTCGGTGTCGGTCGCTCGCGAAACATGCGCGCAACGAGCGCGCATGTCCCAAGGCTAGACTTCAACCCAGCACGCATCTCGGATTGTCAACCAAGGGCCGTCAAAACGTCCGCACCGGTATCTCGGCGCCTTTTTGCTCGGCCGATACGTAGGCACTGTAGATCGTCGAGATCGTGTCGGCCGCCAGGCGGCTGTCGCTTTCGACCGGCTCGCCGTAAGCCACGGCGCGGTAAAACGCTTCGATCTCCTGGGGATAGCCGGTGAACCAGTCCTCGTCCGGCGGCATGTTGGTCCAACCTTGCTTGGTGCCGATCTTTTCGACGGTGTAAATGTCCCGGAAATTTTCGTCCCGCGGGTTGTAAACCTGCATGGCCGTGTTGGGGTTGATGTTGCAGACCGTGCGGTGGTTGTTGGCCGCCACTTCCAGCCAGTTGTGGATGCCGCCCAGGACGATGTCGGAGGCAAACACGGTGGCGATCGTGTCATCCTGAAAGACAACATGCATCATCGAGAAATCGTCAATGTCATGATAGTCGCGGCGGATATGCCCTTCGTCGCGCAAGTTGTCCAGCCGCGTCAGCGCGTGGGTCCGAGCGGAAACCGCCCGCGGCTGGATCGGCGTGCCGTCACGAGCCCGGCCCTCAACGCGTTTGAGGTACAGGGCAGCGGTCAGCGGGTGGCAGCCTTTGCCGATCATGACGCCGCCTCCCGAGAACTTCCACTGCGCGTATGTCGGGTTGTGCGAGCCCGAATGGGACTCCTCGCCGTGCATCCAAAGAATCTGGGCTCCGGTCTTCTCGATGATCTCTCGCTCCTTTTGAATCGACGGCGCGTAGACCCAATTCTCCGCGTACAGGATTCGGCCTTTACTTTTCTCTTCGGCGGCCAGCATCCGCCGGACGCTGGCCAACCCATGGTCCAAGGCGACTTGTTTGGGAAAACGGTCACCATGAAATTTGTCGGTTCCGTCTCCGAGGTAGCCGGTGAGCGGCTTTTCGACAATGGCGAATTTGTCGCGCTCGAGGGCGGCCACGGCCACGTGTTCGTGGCCCGCGACCAGCACGCAGCAGTGTACGACATCCACGTCGTCGATCAGCGCTTCGAGTGAGTCGTACGCTCGGAGCCCCCGCTGCTGGGCGAATTCCACAGCGTGCTCTTTGCGCCGCGCGAAGACCCCTTTCACATCGACGTTCGTTCCATACACTCGCTGGATAGCATCATGATGAAACCGCGCCGAAAACCCGGCGCCCACAATGCCCACTCGAACCGTTTTCTTGCTCACGACTTGCCTCAATAGCTTTCAGGGTGGATGACGTCTGCAACGGTGTCAGTGTGCCCGCTCAAGGCAGGACGATGCAGCTTTCGGACGCAATCAACAATCAAGATTCTCGCGACCTCGCCACATCATGGGTGGGCGTCCAACGTCGATTGCAATGTTCCCAGCAGTTCTCTGGCTGACTTGATGCTTCGACGGTTCAGCGCGCTGCGGTGTTTTTTCTCTCGATCGAAGTTGTAGATCAATAGGTACTCGTGGTACAGTCCCGCGGCAGCCACGATCTGGCCGTTGGGATTGACGACGTAGCTGTCGCCGTAGCCGTAGCCCTGATAGCTGGAACCTGCCAGCGTGTTGCCGGGCACAACATTGTTACCACGCACGAAACAGACGCCGTTCTCGACGGCCCGGGCGACGTGATCGTTGCGGACCATCTGGTAGTGTTTGACTGGCCCGGACACAAAGTTGAAGTGAGGGGCGAAAATCAACTGGGCTCCTTTGAGAGCCAAAATGCGCGTCGGTTCGACATAGCCGCCATCGGCGCAGATGACCACACCGAACTTCACGCCCCTCGTCTCAAATACCGGAAAGTCCCGGCCAGGCGTGAAATACCCGTGAATTGGCATCGCTTTGCTGTAGCGGCCCAGCAGCTTGCCGCGCTCGATCACCGCTACCGTGTTGAACAGCCGTTCCCCGCGCAACTCGTTGAATCCAACCAAAAACAGCGACTCGAAGCGGGCCGTCGCCTTTAGCACGCGCGATATTTCGGGCGAGTCGACGGCAAAGGCGTTTGCGCGGGCTTCTTCCTCGCGGGGGAAATAGCCCGTCAAAAGAGACTCCGGAAAGGAGACGATGTCCAACTTCGCGTCGGCCGCCGACTCGAGGCCTTCGATCAATTTCGCCAAGTTGGCCTCGAAATCGCCCTGTTGCACGACACATTGAAAATGCCCGATCCGAACATAGCGCGACGACGACGCGGCAACGCCTTCGGCACCGCAAGCGACGTAGCCAGACGGCACGAACCAACTCAGAACCACAAGCGAGAATACGACAGCGAAGCATCTCATGGGACGATTCTCCAAAACATCGTTGGTGGTGAAAAACGCAACCGCCTGCTCGAACTGTTGCCTTGTTCGGGCTATTCAGCTCTCCAATGATAATCGAAGGCTAGAACCAAATGCTCAGAATCGCAAGACGTGTCACTATTTGTACCGTCGCCTGTCTCGTCGTGCTACCGCGGCGGGCCGGCGCCGAGCATCCGCCGACCGACGGAACAAGGGAAGGAACAAGGTGCATGGAACAAGGTGTGGAACAAGGTGCCACCCAACTTTCAATCCAACTTTCAAATTCGGATGTTGAGCAGCGACTGTGTAGGTCACGGGATCTTGCCTGCCGATGCGGTCGATCACGGTGCTCCTGGTGCGGGCAGAAATAGGGGGCTCAACATGATTACCGCGTCCCCTCGCAGAGGTTGGCCAGCGTTCGGATTAGAATGACGTACGGCGAGCGCGGTCGAGTCGTCGAGTGGTTCAGAGAGGGAGCGTTCAGGTGAATGCCTGACGGGCGTGTGAGATGCCGTGCAGCCAGGCGCGGCCGCGACGTTGGCACTCGATCGTCATACTCGAGGGCCGGCCCGCGGCGCGGCGGAACCAGCGGCCAAAACCGTCAACTAGATCCACCCAGCGGCCGGCCGAAATCTGGAGACGGTCCAGGATCGGTGCCAGGTCGGCGGGGATCACGGCTCGATTGTCGGCGCGCATCTGGCGGCCGGTCCAGTTGAGCATTTTAAGGTATTGGTCCAATTTGAGCGGTAGGAAGCCGCGATCCGAAGCGCGACGTTCCGACGTGGATGCGAGCGATCGATCCTCGGCTTGCAACTCAATGGGACTCAGCCAGCCGTCACCGGTGAATCGACTCAGGGGATCGACTCAGGGGATAAGTCCATTTTACGGGATATCGGACTCCTCCCCTTTTCGTCGCCCGCGGTTTGCAATGGATGTCATAAAGCACTGTTACAAATGATGTTATGGACATGCTGAGAAAAGATATGTAACTTATTAGTTACAAAAAGATTTGACAAACGTTATATATATGGTAAGAATATATACGAGATGAGTTGAATCAGTGGGAGGTTGGAATGAGACATCTGAGCCAATTGGCAGATCTTAACGCTCGCCGGCGGCGGCTGGGGATGTCGGCAGAGACCCTTGCTCAACGCAGTGGCCTCTCGCGGCAGACGGTTCACCGTGTGCTCTCAGGAGGAAGTGCATCCTTCCAGAATGTGATTGCGATTGCAGACGTCCTTGGCATGTCACATTCGTTCTCAGCAACGAAATCAGTTCAGGACATTCGTGAGCAGCAAGCAGAGGCCAAGGCTCAAGAGCTTGTTGGCATGGTGCAAGCGACGTGTGGTCTTGAGTCGCAAGCGGTCGATCAAGAACATATTGATGAAATGGTACGGCAGACGGTGCACGAGCTTCTTGCTGGACCAAACCGCAAACTCTGGGCCGCATGACAGTTTTTGGCGAGCACATTCCTGACGAGACGCCTGTCGATCCGAGCGATTTGGTCGACAAGCGCATGACGACCAGACTTGAAGTGAACCTCGCGGAAGCGAGGAACATCCTTCTTGCGGTTGTAAAGTACATGTCAGCAAAGCCAAGTCCAAGGCTGGCACCGTTCGATCTGGCGTGGATTCTCGAGCTGCACGCTGAGATGTTTGGCAATGTCTGGACGTATGCTGGCACCAAGCGTCAGATCGACCTGAACATTGGTATTCCGTGGCACCAAGTTGAAGTTCAGCTTGAAGAAATGCTTCGCGACCTTCAGGAGTGGACGCACTGGCTTGATCTTATCGAACAGGCTGCAAGGCTTCACCATCGTGCCGTCGCAATACACCCGTTTTCCGGGGGCAACGGTCGATGGTCACGGTTACTCGCCAATGTTTGGTTGAAACAGAACGATCATTCACCGACGAAGTGGCCCGAGTCAGACATGATCGGACATGAAAGTTCCATTCGTGGCGAGTATATTGACGCCATCAAAGCGGCTGACGAGGGGAATTTCGAGCCACTTGTGGAACTGCACCGTCGTTTCACTCGCGCTGATTCCCAAAGCGGCGACGCAAAGTGACGCGTCATGGTTTGCAACGCTCACACACGTTCATTTCGTGCGAATCTGTGGGGTCGGTTTCCTTGACCTCTGTCGATTGTGAAGTATGGTCTTGTAGGCAATCTACAGATTGCGGTCCGATCTGGTCTTATTTTGAGGAAGGAGGCGATTATAGTGGATCTTGCCCTTGACTTTTGGAGTTCCCTCGGCCGTCTTACGCCTCTTGCAATCGGCATCTTAATCGCCTACTGCTGGGGCGTATTTCGTAGGCCGTGAAACTAGTTTCTCAGCTGTGCCGCCAACCGTCGCGCCTTCGTAGGTGGATCGCTGGCCCAGCGGGCAGGGGAGAGAATCCGTTGGTTCCCCAACAGATCCGAGATGCCGAACAGAAGTTGGATCGGCACGATAGTCCGGGTTAAAGCGGTGGATTACTGCATCGTCGTCTATTTGCAGCTAGGGCATCCCGATGCGCAGCAACCAGGTTTCATGGCCAGAGCCGACGGCGTGACGGCAAGCCCCCCTTTCGACGTGCAGCGAAGCTCAGACGGCATTGCGAGACCAACGGCGCAGACTGCGTCGATGGTCTCGTCCAGTGGGATGAAGTTGGGATAACCGCCAAGTACTAGATCGGCATTGACGAAGGCGTTCGCCGCCGCAGCCCCGTTGCGCGTGTGACAGGGAATTTCAACCATTCCATGCAGAAGGTCGCAGACGGTACCCATCGTGTTTTGAAATGAAATCGCTGCGGCATCACAGGCCTGGCGGGCTGTGCCTCCGACGGCATCTACGACGGCGGCAGCCGCCATCGCCCCGGAAGCTCCGATCTCGACTTGGCAGCCAGCTATTTCCGCAGCGAACGTAGCGCGAATTGCCAGAATGGACCCGATGCAGCCAGCGGCCAGCAGGGCCTGAGCGATTTGCTCGCGCGCCAAAGATCGCTCCTCGGCAAGCGTTACAAGCGTGCCGGGAATTACCCCCGCTGAACCGCCAGTCGGTGCGGCGCAAACGACGCCCATCGCCCCATCTACGTGCATGACAGCCATAGCTCTCGCGGCCGCCCGTGTGTGCAGGCTCCGTACGGAAAGCCGACCCTCGGCTTCGGCGTTAAATATCGATCCAGCGCAGGCCGGGAGCAGTTGCAGGCCGGTGAATTCTAAATCCAGCCCGCGCTCGACGGACCGAACCATGATGTCGTAGCGGCGAAGCACCTCCTCCTTTATCTCGGCCTCACTCATGCCCAACTGCTGGGCTTCGGAGGCCAACGCCAATTCGCCCAGCGAGACGCCTCGTTTTTCGGCGATCTCTACCAACTCTATCGCACTAGTGAAGATGGGCTCACTTTTCTGGATGAAGTAAACCGGCGTGGACTCCCAGACTCGCCCGCTGCCATCCAACGCGCGAAATTCCTCACCGAAAGAAGCGGGCAGGGCAGCGCTTCGTCGGCTTGTCAGTCGCATCACGTCGTCGGTCCGCGAAATAGCGGGCTCCTCAACTGCCTCGCCCAGTCGCGTCAGCAGTTCGAAAGCCGCATCGGCTTTGTCGGTGGAGACTTCCAACAGTGTCTCATAGGCTGAGCCGTTAAAGAGCACAGGTCGTCCGTCTATCTGCGTGATCTCCACTTCGCCACCGCCGATGGACCGCGCGACTACTTGCATCTGCTTCCCGTCGGCTGCGGTCAGATCGATTTTCACGGTGTTGGGGTGGTCCGGATGAGCGAGCTTTTCGACTCTGAATTCGATCTCCAGTGCGGCCTGCGTTGCATCTTGCAGCGAGGTGAAGAACGACTCGTCGGTCAGCGGCTTTCCCATCAGTCCCATGGCAAAACCTCGGTCGGCTCCCTGTGTCGCATAGGTGACTGCGTAGGAGCCATCTGGATCAAAAGCTAGAACGGCTTTACACGGCGTACCGGCCAACAGCGAACGTGCCATGCTGGCGATGTGATATGCGCCCGCTGTGTGCGAACTGGAGGGCCCACGCATCACAGGCCCAAGTACGTGATTGAAGATACTAATCGTTTTCATGGTGGCGATCGTTGGATGAGTCTGATGAGTCTTGGGTGTCGGGAATCGCTGAGTCGCCAGCGATCTTCCACAGTTTCTGAACGAGTGCGTAACCGGCCGGGTCATACTCCTTCAGGTGAGCACGGTGAGTTCACCAGCAACTCGAGATCAGAGTCGCACTGGTTCGGCACGCCGCAAGTAGTCCGCACCAATTGTAATGCCGAATCCTGGTCCTGACGGTACTCGCATACTGCCGTCATGACATTTGAGGTCCGATGTCGCACATTCCAACGGAATACTGCTGGTCCCTTTGAATTCTTGGTGTTCACCAGCATTTGGCACGTAGGACGCAAAGTGCAACACGTAAAGATATCCTAGCCCGGCACCAGACATGTGAACTGTACATTTCATTCCGGCGACGGCTGCCATGCGAGCAACTCGTGTGCTTCGGATGAAACCGCCAAAATAATGCAAATCGGGCTGTACGATGTCCACGCCACGATTCTGAATTGCCCACCGGAAACGCCGCGTGCTGAATTCTTGCTCGCCACCAGCTACGGGTATCGTCAATGCGTCCGCCACCCGTTTGGTATCCCAGAGATGGTCGAACGGGCAAGGCTCTTCGAAAAAAGCATAGCCATTATCTTCCATGAGACGACCAACGCGGATCGCATTTTCGACATCATAGGAACTGTTGGAATCGGCATAGAGCGTCATCCGGTCACCGAACTCGCGGCGCACGAGTGGGATCAAGGTTTCCGTTCGTCCCGGCAACGAATCCCGATTGTTGCTCATGCGACCACCGAGCCGAAACTTGATTGCCTGGGCGCCGGTCTCGGCAACCAATCGCTTGAGATGTTCGATTTCCTGTTGCGGACGGTTACCTCGATTGCCGCTGGCGCGATAAACAGGAATGTCACGTCGTACGACGCCACCGAACAACTCTCCGATGGACCGTCCACTTGCCTTACCGAGCAAATCCAAGATCGCGATTTCGGCGGCTGCTACGCACACCCAGAAGGCCAAGCCTTGCAGTTTGTAGTTACTGCCGGTGCGGTACAGATCGCCGAGTAGCGACTCAATTCGTCGCGCATCTTTACCAACAAAAAACGGCGAGACACGCTTCAGAAAGATTGGAAACGTTTCACGCAATCGGTGCGAGTTTGCGGCTACAACCGCTTCAACACCGTCCTTGGATCGCACACGCACAAGAAATTCGTTCCCCTGTCGCAAGAGATCCATCGACTCAATGAGGATCGGATCACTCAGGGCCCTCAAGTTCAACAATGGTGCAGCGGCCGCTCGTTGCAAGTCGTTGGCCGTTGGTGGTGTCTTAGACTTGGGCTCATCGCAGAATGCGATGGGAGTTGTCGCGAACGCCGCCGTTGTTGCGAGAAAATCTCGGCGTCGAATATTCATCCGAGTTCCATCTGTGTAGAATTATCAGTGTAGGAAACTAGGTTAACTCCAACCTTCACTGCGAACCAGTGCTGAACAGAACTTGTCTGCCAAGCTTGCCAGGTGTGTCAGCCACGCGGTTCTTGTGACGTTGATCGCTCTCGGTCAGACTGGGACTCTAATTGTTGACTTTCGTAAACCACCAGCTCTGCCAGCCATTTTCACGGGTGCATTTATTTGACTCGACTTTGGCTCAACGAAAGCGGAAATCGAGCTTGTAATTGTACAGCCACGGGACCTCTGGTTGCACACTTTCTTTGAGGAGCTTTTC
>PVBE011594869.1_pt1 | contig 22042 bp, 20 predicted proteins | sample 1631181 | NCBI WGS metagenome assembly PVBE01 (sample SAMN08397723, study PRJNA350692) | Marine metagenome, whole genome shotgun sequencing project. | isolation source: water | place: Pacific Ocean | collected 2012-04 | reverse complement strand
TGATTATTGCACCGCCACCCGAGACCCAGCGAGTACCGCGTCACAACGGCCCCCTCAACCAGGCACGATGCCCCTGCGCACCATGAGCTCGGCGTTGATGATGGATGCACCGGCAGCGCCCCTGATGGTGTTGTGGACGAGTAGCAGGAAACGCACGCCAAGCACGATGTCGGGGCGTACCCGTCCTATGGTGACGGTCATGCCTTTTCCGCGATGTCGATCCCTGCGTGGTTGGGGCCGGTCATCCTCATCCAGGAGCATCAGTGCTCGCGAAGGCGACGTGGGGAGACCGAGGTCGGCCATGGGATCCTTGAAGTCGCGGAATGCCTTCCTCACATCCTCGGGCCCACCGTCGAGGGAAGCGAACACCGACTCGAGGTGGCCATCGGTGACGTTGACCCTTGTACAGGTGGCACTGACCTCCACCGGGGCGTCCGTGAACCCCTCCTCGACCGACCAGCTCCCAAGGATCCTCCGGGTTTCGGCTGCCACCTTCTCCTCCTCACCACCGATGAACGGGATGACGTTGTCGATGATAGCCATGGAGGCGACACCGGGGTATCCCGCACCCGAGAGGGCCTGGAGGGTGGTCACGGCCACGCGAGAGAGGTCGAGGTCCATCAACGGGTATAGTCCCAGGGCCAGACCCGTAGTGGTACAGTTCGCATTGGTGACGATGGCACCTTCCCATCCCCGGCGTTCGCGCTGAACGTCGATGACGCCCAGATGGTCAGCATTGACCTCGGGGATGAGGATGGGGACATCAGGGTCCATACGGTGGCTGGCGGCGTTCGTGGCCACGATACCGCCCGCGCGCGCGAAGGCCTCTTCCACCGGTCCTGCGACCGACGATGGGAGCGCGGAGAACAGCACATCGCATCCGTCCGCGCCTGAGGCAGCGGGATCGCACGCTCCGACTGTTATGTCGCCTGCCCACTCTGGCATCGGGGCATCGAGCACCCAGTGAGCAGCATCGCTATACTGCTTCCCAGCGGACCGCTCCGAAGCACCCAGGTACCTGACATCGAACCAAGGGTGGCCGTCTAGGAGCGATAGGAATCGCTGGCCCACCATCCCGGTAGCACCGAGAACGCCCACGCCGATGCGTCTCATCGGCGATCCCTTCCCAGCTGTGCTTCCATGCGGGCGGCGAAATCCCGGAGCAGGCGCTCGACATCACGCTCGGTGTTGTCGTCACGTAGGAAGAAAGGGGCGAAATCGGAGATGAGGGCGTCACGCCAGTTCTGGCGCGAGACGAGCTCAACCTCTCCACGCTTGTACCGCTCCGCGTCGATATGGAGGTGCCGGTCGCACCGGTAGAACACCTCTCCATCCTCGAGGAATGTCTTGGAGACGGCGAGGCCGCCGCAGACTGAACATTTTTCTCCCATACGGACCGTCACGGGGATGGCGTGCCTGCTTTTTAAACCTTGGTAGATGGCCGTGCCCGGGCGCGATGCTCTATAAAAATGATGATGGTGGATGAGTTCCCATGACTGAGGGCGAGGAAGAGCCACGAGAGAATCTTGAACATGACGTGCTCGTGGAGATCGCGGCCCTCAGAGACGACCTCAAGAGGGCACACGAGCGCATCGCCACGCTCGAAACGTCGCTGGACCATATGCGGTCCACTGTTGTGGCCTCAGCGACCAAGGGGCTCGAGGGATTCCAGAAGACGACAATGAAGGACCTTAAGCTCGTCGACGCACGTGTCAACGAGAACACCGGTGCGCTCTCTCGTGTGAACCGTCGGGCGGACGCTCTATCCGAGGACACGGCGGCCATCGTGGTGCGTCTGGAGGACCTCAAGGACCTGCTCGAGGGCGTGGACACCGTCACTCTCGCGAACGCAACGACAAAGAACGCCCAGATTGCCCAGGACAACAAGGAGCACCTCAAGCAGCTGGCAGCCCTTCTAAGGACCCTGGAGCGCTCGATGAACCGGGAGAGCAAGACCGTCAAGGAAGAGCTCGACCGCGTGGAACGGGAGCTCAAGCTCGTCCGCCGGCTCGACAGCAGGATGGAGATACTGGAGAACCATAAGGACGACCTCGCCGGACGCTTCGCGGAACTGACCGATGTCCTCGAGTCGGTGCGGACCCATATAGTCTCCGGTGGCGAGCGGGCCCTCCCTGCCGAGTACGACAGGCTGGAGAAGGAGCGTTCCAAACTGGAGCGACGCCTTGACGACGTGGTAGCCCACATCACAAAGATGTAGGGCAAGTGATGGGGTCGGGTCCCGTCACGGCTCCCGGCGGCGACGCGCCAGGTGGCCGGCCGCGAGGACAGCGAGCAACATCATCGGGACCGGAGTGAGCCCTGGTGCGCTCCTGCCCGAGAACACCATCGTCCTGACATTGGAGAAGCTCCAGAGCACCAGGTTCTTGGTATCAAGTGAGTCCTGTCTGGGACCGCATCCGAACTTCTTCTCTATAGCATCGCACACACGTATGGTGACGTTCGTGAACCCGAGCTTGAGCGGGGTGATGAATATGGCCATGTTCCGCAGGCCTCCGGGCACCAGTGCCATGTCGGACTGGTACTGGTCCCCTATGGCAGTGAAGTCCTTGCCCTCGAACTGGATCCCGCCCGAGGGGCTGTAGACCTGGATGGACACGAACCTCATGGCGTGCGACGGGTTGCGCACCTGGAAGGGGAAGTAGATACGCTCGCCGAGCCGGACCGGTGTCGTGTTGTAGGGCAGGTTGACGAAACGGTTCTGGAGCACTGAGATGACCCTCCACCCGTTCCTGCTGCATACTGCGGCCTCGGTGCTCTTCAGCGATGTGGGCTTGGATTTGTCCGCATCACATAACCAGCCGGTCTCGCCACATACACACTTCTTGATGCACACCTTACCGCAGGCCACCGCCTCGCTCTGGGCCCTGGCGCAGGTCTCAGTGCGGTTGCACAGGGTGTCGGGAACGGTGACCCCCAAGTTATTGATGGCGTACTCACAGTCGTCCCCCACCTCACCGACGTCCCCGCATTCGAGCGGAGCCTCACCGCACAATCCCCTGAACTTCTTGCACATGAAGGTGCAGGACAGCTTGCGGCAGGTGAATCCCTCGGCCCTGATGACCTCCTTGGGGGACGGACAGGCTTCTGCACAGCAGTAGTCCTGCATCGGCGGCTCAGGTGAAGGGGGCCTGGTGTCCGAGCAGATGCCGGTGGCGCACTCGAGGGGCAGCTCACACTCGCACCCGAGCGTCTTCTTCTCGTTCCATGTCAGGCTTCCATAGCGATCGCACCACCAGTTTGTGTCACCGTCGTACACGCTGGTCGTGCACGCGTCGACCCGTCCCCAGGTCACGTTGCACGAGTACGTGCGCCCCCTGGCACAGAGGAGGTCCTGTTTGATGAATGAGGCCGTTCCATGGCAGCACCGGTCGAGCACCCAGCGGAAGTCCATGCAATCGCATGCCTGGATCGATGAGTCTGGCTCCATTCTTACGATATTCTCTTCGTCCCTGACACATCCCTCGGTGGGATCGCAGATGTAGTTGACCTCGCGGTACTCGTCCTCCTCGCACAGCATGTTCTGCATGGAGCACTCGTTCTTCTGCTGGTAGCTCTGCTGGCCGTCGGTCGTGCAGTACCAGTCGTAGTCCGTCCAGCACTTACCGGCCGTCTCCTGCCAGACCTCGTCAGTCGTCTCGGAGACACAGCAGCGGGGCGAATTGGATTTGTCGCTGTGTAGGCCCGCGCACAGACCGGTGATGCACGTGTCGTTGATCTCACAGGGCTCACCGGGGCAGTGCTTCCCATTTGCTGCCTGGCCGCCGTTGCACAGGGGCCAGTCTGAGTCGTAGCAGCACGAGCCCCACGGCCGGTCGACGCATCCCGTCTCCTCCAGCTCGCCGTCCTTGTTGTCGAAGTCGACGATACAGCAGACCGCGTCCTCGTCATCCGTCGCCACATCGATGCGGTACTCCCCGGCCTGATTGTTCTTGTTGGTGGTGATGCGCAGCGTCACGTCATCGTCCCCCGGGGACCAGAGCTGCCATGACTGGTCGCCGGTGACGTTCATCATCTCGTCACAGTCCGGATCGTCCTCGATGTCGCACTGCATGGCCGTCACATTCACCGTGTCGGTGCAGTCCGGACAGACGATCGCCACGCGAAGGATAACGGCACTGGTGCTGTTCACCTCCACGTTGAAGGGCGCACAGTCATGGGCCACTGCAAGGGCGAGCACCAGAATGAGCACCGCGAGAGGGCTACGCATATACAAGTATTGCGTCTCCGTAGATATATTAAGCTTATCCCGTACCCCGTCCGCCATGGAGGTCGGCATCGTCGGCAAGCCCAACGTGGGCAAATCAACCTTCTTTCGCGCAGCGACCCTGGCAGAGGCCGAGGTCGCGAACTACCCCTTCACGACCATCAAGGCGAACGTGGGTGTGGGTTACACGCGGGCGCCCTGTCCCCATACGGAGCTGGGCACGCCCTGCTCCCCGCGCAACTCGGAATGTGCCGAGGGCATCCGGCTGGTCCCCATGCGCATGATCGACGTGGCGGGACTGGTCCCGGGCGCCAGCGAGGGCAAGGGGCTGGGGAACCAGTTCCTCGACGACCTCAGGCAGGCGTCGGTGCTCATCCATGTCGTTGACGCATCTGGCACCACCGATATCGAGGGCAAGGCCTGTGACGAACACGATCCGTGCGAGGACGTGCGGTTTCTGGAGGAGGAGATCGTGGCGTGGTTCGCCAACATCCTCAAGAAGAGCTGGACCCGGTTCTCCCGACGCGTGCAGTTCGAGCACCTCAAGTTCGAGGTGGTGGTGGCGGAGCAGTTCACGGGACTGGGAGTGAACGAGGACCACGTGCGCCAAGCGCTCAGGCTCTCCGGTGTCGATGCCGAGAAACCGGCCCAGTGGTCGGACGACGACATCCACACGTTCTGCTCTGCACTGCGCGCGATAGCAAAGCCGATCATCATCGCCGCCAACAAGGCCGACAACCCGAAGGCCGCTGAGAACCTAGAAGTGCTCAAGAAGACATTCCCGGACACGCTCGTCGTCCCTACCTGCGCCGAGGCCGAACTGGCATTGCGCAACGCCGCACGCGGGGGTGTCGTGGACTACGTCCCCGGGGCCGAGGACTTCAAAATCAATGAGGATGCAAAGCTTAATGACAAGCAGCGGCACGGCCTGGAGCTCATCCGCGACCGTGTCATCCGGCCCCTGAAAGGTACAGGCATCCAGAAGGTACTGGACACCGCTGTAAAGGACCTGCTCAAGCTCATCGTCGTGTACCCCGTCGAGGACGAGAACAAATGGGCCGATGGTAAGGGCAACGTACTCCCCGACGCCTATCTGGTCCCTCAGGGTATCACCGCCCGCCAGCTCGCCTACCGGATCCACACGGACATCGGCGAGAAGTTCGTATGCGCCGTCGACGGCCGCTCCAAGCGCCGGATGGGTGAATCGCACGTGCTGGACGATGGCGCCGTCATCTCCATCATGGCGAAAAAATGAGCGTGCGGCCTGCTAGACAAGCTTTATAATGTTTGATGGGGGCGTCGATGGCAGGGTGTCGTATGGCGAGAACGACGCTTTGATGCGAGGTAACGTGGATGCTCGGACTTGATGAGAACGGCATCGATCCGCTTTCCGTTATCTTTGTTACCACCCTCGCCGGTGCCCTGGTGCTCCTGGCAGTCTTCCTCCTCGACATCCTCGGTGAGGAGGAGGGTGCGGAGGGGGCCCTCGTGTACCTCAAGGACGCCGCCTCCTACTTCTCCGTGGCGGTGCTCCTCTTCATAATCCTTCACATGTTCCTCGTTGAGGGTTGAGCACCGGTACGTTCAGGCCGCGGTTCGGTGGACACCAACATTTCCATTGACAATTAGGACCCTATCGCTCTCCATAGTGAGCAGTAGGGAGAAAAACGGGAGGCGGAACTGGCAGCTAAACGTAAAGGACGTTTGACCGCTCAGGGAGTTTCCGCCCCCCAGGGAGCCTCGGGTGGCACACGTGGCTCCCGTTGATATTTTGTCACAGGGAGGGTATATAGATTAGGTTAAAAAGATATATAAGGTATATACAACCTGTATTTTTTCCGTATAGATTAACACATGTCATTGAGCCGTTTTCTGGCGAGAAAGGAATGACGGGCCCCGCTTGTACGGAACCCGTCGCACTTCCCGACCTACGCCTTGGGATCCTTGAGTGGGATCTCGCCCTCGATGCCATAGAAGTCACGGATGTCCGCATCCACGCGCTTCTGCATCTCGGCGATCTCCTCATCCATGAGGTGCTTGAAGCGTCCCTGTGCTTTTACATAGGTCTCGATGGTCTCGAAGGCCTTTGGGCGGCGCTGGATGGACATCCGTCCTTCTTTGAGCTCGGAGAGCTTCCACATCCCACAAGCGTGGGCCATCCGGGCCAGCTTGATGCTCAGACGCCCCTCGTACTTCCAGCCGGCGGGGCACGGCGCGTGCACCTGGATGAAAGCGGGCCCCTTAGTATCCTTGGCTGCTTTGACCTTCTTCTGGAAGTCCTTGGGGTAGCCCACGGACGCTGTGGCCATGTAGGGGATGTTGTGCGCGGCGATGATCTTTGGGATGTCCTTCTTGAACTCCCGCTTGTATTGCCGGTTCTTGCCCACTGGTGTCGTCGTGGTCCAGGCACCGTAGGGCGTGGATCCGGAGCGCTGGATGCCCGTGTTCATGTAGGCCTCGTTGTCGTAGCAGATGTAGATGAAATCATGGCCGCGCTCGATGGCACCCGAGAGGGCCTGAATGCCGATGTCCACCGTGCCGCCGTCGCCAGCGAAGGCAAGGATGGTGGTCTCGTCCGCGTCACCGCGGCGCTTGAGCGCAGCCTCCAATCCGGACACTGCAGCGCCGGCCGCCGCGAACGCGATGTTCATGATCGGTACGTTGAAGCAGCTCTTGGGGTAGAGCCCCTCGATGACGGACATGCAGCATGCGGGCACCACGACCATGGTCCTCTTCCCCAACGTCTCCAGTGCCAGCCGGATAGCAAGTGATCCGCCACAGCCGGGGCAGGCGGCATTGCCAGGGAGCATCACCGTCTCGGTATCGTCCGTTCCTACGAGCTTGTCGGTCATGGTCATCATGCCTCCTTGAGCCCCAGCCATGTGGGGTGCGTGGACGAGCCGCCCTTGAGGGCCTGCTCGCCGATAGTCTCGATCTGAGCTGGCGAGACCTCCCTGCCACCGATACCGGTGACATGGGACTGGATCGCAGGACGCTCGTCCATGTCGTAGCAGGCGGCCATGATATCGCTAGCGATCTGGCCCTTGGCGCCCATGGGGATAGCGCGGTCCAGGACCGCGATTGTCCCGACCCGAGCGGCCAGCCTTCGCACGTCCTCGTCAGGGAACGGTCGGTAGGAACGGAGCTTGAGCAGCCCCACCTTCTTGCCCTTCTTTCGGAGGCTGTCTACTGCGACACGAGCGTTGCCCGCCACGGCACCGACAGCGACAAGGACCGCATCGGCGTCCTCGCACCGGTACTCCTCAACGAGCCCGTAAGGGCGTCCGAACACATCGCCGAACTCCTTACCGACCTCTGCAAGCACGCGCTTGGCCGCGGTCATGGACTCCTCGATACCGTACTTGAGCTCCATGTAGTAATCGGGGCTCATGATGTTGCCGAAGGTGGCGGGATTGTCACAGTCCATCTTGAACAGCGGCTTGCGCTTCCCGAGGAACTTGTCCACTAGCTTCTGGTCGGGCATCACCACCTCGGCCGAAGTGTGCGAAAGGATGAACGCGTCCTGACAGAAGAACAGCGGCAGCTGGACGTCCGGATGCTCTGCGATCTTGAAGGCCTGGATGCAGGTGTCAAGCACCTCCTGGTTGTTCTCCACGTAGAGTTGCATCCAGCCGGTGTCCCTGGCGGAGATGCTGTCCTGGTGGTCGGACCAGATTGCCCATGGCGGGCCCATGGAGCGGTTGACCATGCCCATGACTATGGGCAGCCTGGCGTGGGCGGCCCAGTGGAGCATCTCGTGCATGTACGCAAGGCCGTGGGACGAGGTGGCGGTGAACACCCGCACCCCGCCAAAGGAGGCTCCGATGGAAGCCGCCATGGCCGAGTGCTCGCTCTCGACGCGGATGAACTCGCAGTCCATCTTCCCGTCGGCCACGAACTCCGAGATGTGCTCCACGATCTGTGTCTGGGGCGTGATGGGGTAGGCGGCCACCACGTCGGCCCGCGCCATACGGGCGCCGTGGGCGGTGGCCATGTTACCTGTAACGAATTCCCGAGTGGTCATAGTGTCTCCCTCCGCATGGTGATGGCCGCAACGGGGCACTCCTCGGCGCACACGCCACAGCCTTTACAATAATCCATGTCGATGGTGATTGTCTTGGGCTCGATGCAGCCCTCGGGGCAGAACGTGACGCACAGGCCACAGGAGTTGCACTTCTCGTCGTTCTTCTCCGGCCGTTCGGTGCGCCAGTCGCCAGTGTGGCCCATGGCCCCCTTCTGGGGCACGGACATGCCACATATGGGCACCCCACGCTTCAGCTTCACTGTGGTCATACCTTCGCCTCCTTATAGGCGCGGGTGACGGCCCGCACGTTATTCTCGGCGATTTTCCCGTCGAAGACCTTCTTGATCGCCTTCACCAGGGACTCGAGCTTCACGATACCGGTGGCCTTGCTCAGGGCACCGAGGATGGGCGTGTTGACGATAGGCCGCCCAAGCTCCTCTTGGGCGATGGTGCGCGCGTCCACCGTCGCGACCTTCGTCCCTGTGGGAAGATCCAGCTCCTTCGCGGAGCGCTCGGTATTGACGACGACGATGCCCCCGGACTTGAGGCCGGAGGTGACATCGAGGACCTTCAGCAGGGGGGGATCGAGCACGACGACGCAGTCGGGTTCGTGGATCTGCGTGTGGATGCGGATCTCCGCATCATCGATCCGGGTGAAAGCCACCACGGGCGCGCCCCTCCGTTCGCAGCCGAAATGTGGGAACGCCTGGGTATGGTTGTCCTCCAGAAAAGCTGCATGTGCCAGCAGCTTGGCCGCCGTAACGGAGCCCTGGCCGCCCCGGCCATGGAACCGTACCTCGTACATCTCAGAGCACCTTGGCCCCTGCGTCCAGCTCCTTATCGATTGTGAGGAGGCCAACGTCCTCGCCCACCTCTGCCGCCAGAAGCATACCATTCGATATGATGCCGCGAATCTTTGCGGGCTTGAGGTTGATCAGGACAACGATCCGCCGTCCGGGCAGGTCCTCGGCCTTGTACTGGTCGGCGATGCCCGCTACGAGCGTGCGCGGCTCCTCCTCGCCCACGTCCACCGTGAGCTTAAGGAGTTTCTTGGTGCCCTCCACCTGCTCGGCCGTCTTGATGACGGCCACACGGAGGTCGATCTTCTCGAACTCATCGAACGTAATCATCGGTTTTCCACCTTCTTTCTTCTTTGTTTCCTTCACGACCGACTTCGACTTCGCGGCCTTTTTCTTCTTATTCTCGTCCTCGATCTTTACGAAGAGTGGTGTGGGCTCGGGCACCGCGGTACCGGCCTCGACAGTGACCACTTCGTCCCATGCCCGCTCCTCGGCCAGCCCCTCGCTCCCGACGGCCTCCCACATTAGCTGGGCGGACCGTGGGATGAACGGCGAGCTGACTACCGCAAGCGCACCGACGACCTGGGCACAGAGGTTGATAGCCGTGCCCGCAGCGACAGGGTCGGTCTTCATCGTCTTCCAAGGCGCTCGGTCGTTGAAGAAACGGTTGCCCTCCTTGGCCAGCATGATTACCTCGTGGAGGGCGCCCTTCAGGTCATAGACGTCCATGCGCGCGTCGATCTTCTGCCGTGCCTTCTCGATGGTGGCTAAAAGCTCCTGGTCCGCTTCGGCTAGAGGACCCCGTTCCGGGATCTTTCCACCGAAGAACCGGTGGGTGAACGTGAGAGTTCGGTGGACGAAGTTGCCCATGATGTCGGCGAGCTCGTCATTGATCCGTCGCTTGAGCTCGGCCATGGAGAAGTCCGTGTCCCGGGTCTGGGGTGCGTTGGCGAGCAGAGCGTACCGCCAGTAATCGACGGGATATATGTCCAGGGCCTGGTCGATCCATATGCCCACGCCACGGCTCTTGGAGAACTTCTGCCCCTCGAAGTTTAGGTACTCGAAGCTGGCGATGTAGTGGGGGAGGTTGAAGTCCTCGCGCATACCGATGAGCATGCCGGGCCAGATGATGGTGTGGAAGGGCACGTTATCCTTCCCGAGGAAATGGATGAGCTTGGCCTCATCGTTGTACCAGTACTTCTTCCACTCGTCCGTTCTGCCCTCGTTCTCACACCACTCGATGGTGGAGGATATGTAGCCGATGGGAGCGTCGAACCATACGTAGATGACCTTGCCCTCGGCATCCTCCAGGGGAACGGGGACGCCCCACTCTATGTCCCGGGTGATGGCCCGGGGCTTGAGCCCCTCCTTGATCCATGCCAAGGGGAAGTTCCGGGCGTTGGCGGGCCAGTCGGTCTTGGCCTCCAGCCATGTTTTCAGCTCGGGTGCGAGCTTGGGGAGGTCGAGGAACCAGTGGGCTGTGATCCGCCACTCGGGTTTCGTGTGACAGGTGACGCAGTACGGTTCCTCCAGGTCCTCGGGATCGTGGACGGTCTGGCAGGCATCGCACTGGTCGCCCCGAGCGCCCTCGGCGCCACAGTTGGGGCATATGCCCTCCACGTACCGGTCCGGCAGGAAATGCTCGCACGTGGGGCAGAACGGGAGGTTCATGTCCTCCTTGTGGATATAGCCGTTCTCGTGCAGCTTTGTGAAGAAGTGTGTGGTCATCTCGTAGTGGATCGGCTTGGTGGTCCGTGAGAAGTTATCGAACTTGATGTCGAACCGCTCGAAGCAGTCCTTGATGATGGCGTAGTACTTGTCAGCGAGCTCCCGCGGTGTTACACCCTCCTTCCTGGCCGACACGGTGATGGGCGTCCCGTGCTCGTCGGTCCCGCAGATGTAGATGACCTCCTTGCCCTTCATCCTCAGCCAGCGGGAGTAGACGTCGGCCGGGAGGACCGATCCTATGAGGTTCCCCAGGTGAGGGATGTTGTTGACGTACGGCAGCGCCGAGGTCACGATGTAGCGTTCAGCCATGGCCGTCCCTGTGGTTGCAGTCGGGGTAGATTTTAATAGGTTCCCCCGGAGGCCGGCGGATGCCGCCGCGTGGTGCCGTGCCGCATCCTCACATGCTTCCCTGCCGGTCAAGCCCCCGGAGTTCACCCTCTCGCGGCGTCCAACATCTTTTTAACTTTCCGGGCACTTAGTGTCTACTGGAGACCCGTGATGCTCGAGGGGGAGATACGCGCGCTCGCCCAACGTCTCAAGGGCGAGGCCGCACAGCGCAAGGACCTGGCGCATTCGCTGCGACAGGTGCACCGGGAGGTATCCATCACCGAGGTCGACGAGCACGGTGATACTGTCATCGACGACCGGCTCATCGAGCGGGTGCAGGGGGACGCGGCCCACACCACCATCGCCGGGATCGACGGAGGGCTCCTGACCCGCGAGTGCCACGGTATCGACATAATCATGACCCGGGCCGTGGGGGTCCGGTTCGGGTACACTGACGGCCGGATCGATCAGTGCGACTATCTGCCTGCTCCGATCGTGACGCCCACGATCACCGTGGTGACCGAGCCCCTCTCAGAGAGCGACCTCCGGCTCCGGGCCGGGATGGAGCGCCAGATGGCCGAGCTGGCCACGGCCGCCCGGATGGCGCGCACACACGCCCCGGACCTCCTGCTCATGGACGGTTCCGTGGCGCCCCACCCTTCCCTCCAACCCCCGGCCGACTCGACAATGAAGGACATGTACCACGCCCTCATGGACCGGTACGTGGACCTCTACAAGGCCTGTGAGCGCGCAGGCAGCCAGCTCGCGGGGGTGGTGGAGGACTCCCGGGGGACCCGGTTCTCGATGGTGCTGGCGGACAGGATCGTCCCCAACCTGGACCCAGGGACCGTGAACGCCGACGCGGGCGACATGCTGCGCAGGAGCAGGGACACGCCCCTCCTCACCCACCTCATGGAACAGCGGGAGCGGACCTTCGTGTTCAAGTACTCGCGACGCGCCTACGACCATCCCATGCTCCGGGACCTAGGCACGTGGGGCGAGCGGGTGCACTCGTTCTATCTCCGGACCGCGGCCCTCGACAGACCGGTCCGGGTGGACTTCCTTGTCTCGGCAGGGAACATCAGCAAGCAGGCCGACGCACTGGCCGCCACGCTCCTGGCGATCTCGGGACACCACGACCTCTACGGCATCCCCACGGTGCTCATCGAGGCCGATGGCCGGGCCAAGCTCTCCCAGGACGATATCGAGATGGTCCACGCGCTCATCGCCGATATGATGGGCGGGCCGCCGGGATCGATGGACCTTCGACGGCATGGGAGGCCGTTCTAGGATGGCCCGGCGCACGACGCTCATGGTCCTTGCCTTCGTGGCTATACTGGCGGTCGGCCTCCCCCCTTCCCCAGCCATGAACGTGGACGTGACGCTCGAGCCCCCCGGAGTGGAGCGTGGCCAGACGACCGTCCTGAGGTTCACGCTGGTCAACAACCTGCGCATGCCCCGTAACGCCACGGTCGCCATCGGGCTTCCGGAGGGCGTAGCCCTGGTCAATGCCACAGTCCCACTGGGATCCGGTCTACCGCTCGTTCACGAGGCGGTGCTTGGAGCACATGAGGTCATCACAGGGGATCTTTTGCTTAGGGTGGACGCGAACGGGCCGCGGACCGTCGCGTTCGCAGTGTCGTTCCCCGCTGGAGGCGAGGGTTCCCCGATCATCACTCTCGAGCGCGAGCTGGGGATCCTTGTCCTCGACCAGCTCCCGGTCATCCCATCGGTGACCTTCGACGATGTTCCAGCCACCGCTCCGGACGCTCCTGCGATGCTCAGGCTCCTGGGAGCTAACGCTGATACAGAGATCGCTGTGGAGGTGATGGCGTCGTGCGAGCTCCCGGCCGGGCTCGGACCTCCGGGCGACGCGCCCAGCACGCACCTGACCGTCGGACCACTTACCATCGGTCCGAACGGGACCGTGGAGCACGAGGTTGCCCTCGTTTCAGTGCGCACCGGTGAACGGTGGCTCTCCTGCCAGACGGCCTTCCGCCCCACAGGTACCGACGACTGGATCCCCATAGAGGAGGGGGTGCCGGTAGCGCTCCACTTCCCCCAGTTCAGCCCGCGAGCATCGACGCCCGATGAAGTGGGCCCCGATCCCGCCGTCAAGTCCACGATGCTCAAGGACGTGGCAGTGCTCCGTACAAGGACCGAAGTGGCCTTCTTCAACGGCCTGCTCACCGACGAGCAGGTGGCCGGAATGATCGCCTCCCTGGAGGAGGGGCGGACGATGGTGGAGCAGGGTTCCATGGACCGGGCCGCGGAGCGAGTGAAGGTCGTGAACGCGACATTGGAGAACGTCGCACGCCAGCGGCTCCAGGGCAGGGTACGCGCTGCTCTCGCCGTGATAGTTGTGCTGCTCGCCCTCATCGGCACGTCGTTCATCCTGCACAACAAGCCCGAGCGGGGCCGCTGCTCCTACTGTGGCCATGTCCTGGGCGTGAACGGGAGCTGTACCTACTGCTCTGATAGATACTCACGGGCGCCGGAGCGACCCATCTAGGTCCTCTATCGGGTGACCGCCTGAACGAGCTCGGCGGCCAGCTTCTCCTCCTCCTGAGGGGAGAGCCTGACCTCTTCGGGGGTGACCTTCAGGTACTTGGCGACGCCGGCATAGATGCCCGGCAGGGACCGGAGCACGCGCTCGCGGGTGATGCCGCTGGCGGGACCGAGGGTGCCCTTCTGCACCAGGTTCGCGAGGAACCGGCCGACGAGCTGGTACTTGTCCTGCGGCAGCCCCTCACCGGACCGTCGTTTGGAGCGCATGACCTTCTCGGGCGAGATGCGGGTAGCGTTGGCCCACACGCCCATAGTCTGCTCCATCTTGTCGAGCACACCATCGATGCGCTCGAGCACATCGTCGGTTGCCTTCCGCTCACCGGCTCCCGGTCGGGGCGGTGCCCCCGGTCTCTGTTGAGCTGCCATCGTCGCCGGACGGACGCGGGGTGCCGGGCCCGCGACGGTGGTGCGGACCTGGGCAGTCGGTTTCACAGCGGGTTGGCCCTTGAGCTCCTTGAAAGCGCTGGACCGCTCCAAGGCGGTGATATGGTCCTCGAGCAGTCCGATGTCGTGCTCAAGGATCCGGGACTCGTCGACGGTGATGGGGACCGATGCCTCCTCCTCGACCTCCTCGAAGCGGTGCTCGAGCTCACGGATGCGGCGCTCTTCGCCCTTCCACCCTTTGATACGGTCGATGTTCCCTTCCATCCAGTTGTGGAGGCGGGCCTTGTCCCGGTCGATGCGCTCGACGATCTCGCGGCTAGGACCCTCAGGTGGTGTGGTCTTCTTCATTACCTTCCGGATGACACGTCGTCCTACTGTCGGCATTGTAAGGCCCCGTCTTAACTGGAACAGTTGTGAGTAAATCTTTTTATTTAAAGGTGCGGTGGAAGTCACCGATGGACGAGATAGGTACCGTGATCTCTTCGCTGGAAGGGCCATCCCCCACTCGGTTCTCGTTCGTGGTACGGGAGGGCAGCGAGCCCATGCCCGTACGCAAGGACCAGTTCGTCAAGGTCGATTGTGAGGAGGGAACCCTCATCGCACGGGTCGTGGACCTGCGCAAGACGAACCGCTACTTCGCCAGGGCCGAGTCAGTCAAAGAGTACGAGCGCGGCGGTTCCACGCTGAGCGCCCTTTTCCCCACCGACCGGTGGGAGTTCCTGGTCGGCGACGCCGTCCCACTGGGTGTGCTCCGCGAAGGTGTCCAGCGCCCGTCGTTCCCCCCGTCGCCAGGCAGTAAGGTGACCTTGGCCGACAGCGAGACCCTGCGGACCTTTCTGGGCATCGAGACCGACGGGATCCATATTGGGAGTGTGGCCCATCACGACCTGGACGCGCGGCTCAACCTCACCCGCCTCTTCCAGAAGCACATTGCCATCCTCGCGCTCTCGGGTGCTGGGAAATCCTATCTCACGACCGTGCTCATGGAGGAGCTGCTGTCGCGGCCCGCGGGCAAGGGCCGCGTAGCACTTGTGGTGCTCGACAGCCACGGGGAGTATACTTCCCTGGGCCAAGCAGACGATCCGGTGGGAGCTGGCAAGGTCACGGTGGTCGGCGGGGACGACTACCGCATCGCCGTGCCCAAGCTATCCGCCTTCGGCATCGCAGAGTACATCCCCAGGATGTCGTCCGCCCAGCGGCGGGAACTGTCGCGGGTCATCGCACGGGCGCGGGAGGAGAAGCGTGGCAAGTACGACCTGGCCGACCTAATCGAGCTGGTGAGGACCGACGAGACCATCCACGAGAACATCGTGCCCGCACTCGTCGGCTGGCTCAACGACCTGAACGCCACCGGGCTTTTCGCCAAGAAGGACCGGCCCAGCCTCAAGCGTCTGGTCAAGCCGGGAAAGGCCGTCATCCTAGACCTCTCGCCGCTCACCAACCTTAGGGCCAAGCAGATCATCGTCACCCACGTATCGCGGACCATCTTCAAGCTCCGGCAGCGGGGCGAAGTGTGCCCCTACGTGCAGGTGGTCGAGGAGGCGCATAACTACGTGCCCGAGGGCGAGGCGCGGGAGTGGGCGCTGTCCCGTTCCATTATCCAGAAGATCGCCCGGGAGGGGCGGAAGTTCTACGCCGGCCTCTGCCTCATCAGCCAACGACCCATCCAGCTATCCACCACTGCTCTCTCCCAGTGCAACACCCACATAATCCTCAGGGTCACCAATCCCTATGACCTCGACCACATCGGCCGCTCCAGCGAGGGCATCTCACGCGAGGTCCTGAACACCATCTCGAGCCTGCGGGTGGGCGAAGCGCTCGTCGTGGGCGCGGCGGTGAACTACCCGGCCTTCATCAAGGTCCGCCGCCGCCGGTCCAGCGAGCCGTCCCACGCGCGGGGGCTGGAGGACGCGGCCAGCGACTACGAGAACGGTGTCGAGATCTCGGAACGCGACGTGGACGCGTTCATGTAGGGATTCAGTCCCCTCTCCTGACGTGAACGCCCTCTATCCGGACGGGATATGTCGCGCTCACGTTCAATGCATCGATCCCCTCCGTCATCCATGACCATTGGGTGCTCAGGCGGATGAGATAATCGTTGTATGTATCGGACGGGCCGACGTTGAACGAGAACCGGGACCCCATCGTTCCGTACCGCACGATCACGGTCGCAGCATCGTCCGCCCTCGCCCGGATGTGGAGGTAGTTGCCGGACCGTTTATCGATGGCGGGGTCCACGGGCAGCGTGATGCCCTGCCAATCGACGACCTGCTCCTCGGGATCATCATATAGCGTGGCGATGACATCGGTCCTGTGGGCGGCATCTCGTTCATCGAACGAACCCCAGATGTACGGCAGCTCCCTGAGGTCGAACCGCTGGGTGACCGTAGTACCAATATAATGGAACGAGCGTTTCTCGATGATCCGGGCGTCGACGACCTCGAACGTGGTGTCGGGCGGGACGTCCAGAGTAACGCTCTCGAGCTCACCGATCGTACCATCCTTGGGGAGGGGGACGGATACTTCCGTCCTCCCCTGATCATTGATGGGGAAGGGCTCGAACTTGCCGACCACGTGAGATGGGTAGCGGTGGTCGAACCTGATCAGTCCGCTGCTCTTCCTGGAGCTCACGTAGGTGAGGTTCAGGGTGCTCGATGTCCCGCGCTTTGGGCCCAGCTCGCTCGTGTTGAGCCCGTCGAGGTCGACGAAGTCCCACATCCGCAGGCAGTCCTCGCCCGTCCATGGGCATGATGTGGCACCATCGGTATCGGAAGACGCACTGGGCTCGATGATCTTCCGCGTGATAGGCAGCACGATCACAGCGGGAGTCCTCTCCTGGAACGCCGCGTCATTGGCGATCCAGAGCTCGTAGAGGTAAACACGTCCTAGGGGACGATAGTTACGATAGATGAACTCGGCGACGCGGTAACTGCGCACCTCGTTCGGAACACCGTCCACATTATCTCAGTCCATGCCTGACATCATGCACGAGGCGCCGTTCTGCTTGAACACGACGAACGGGAGCTTCCCTGCACCATACGCAGCCTCCAGCTCGTCCACGACCGAGGTCTGGATCCGTTCCGACGCCTGGGCCAGGTTATTAGGGATCGAGGTGACGATCCTCCTGTCAGCCATCACGTAGAGAAGGGGGGCGTTTGTGAAGTCGAAGAAGGTCTGCTCGGGGCTGAGGTGATGATCGAAGAACTCGACGAGGCGCCCGTACTGATCGTCATTGTCCCTCAACCTCGTCATGCCGGGTACCCAGTCATGGAAACGGAAGAGGTCGTCATCGAGCAGGATATCGATCCGCGGGAAGGCACAGATGTAAACGAGCGCCAACAGCACGAAGAACGCCTTCGCCAGATCGGCTCGTTTGATCTCGAGGTAGAACGGAAGGCACATGGCCAGGAAATAGAAGAAATAGGTACAGTATCCGACCCGGAAGAGAGTGTAGCGGATTATGGACCTGACGAAGAGGGCCGTGGAGAAGATGCTGAGGTGCAGGAGGGTCAGCTGGCGGGTCGTGAAAGGTGTTCGTTGGAAGAACCCCCTGATGATGGCATAGCAGATATACACGACAGAGACCGAGGGGATGAGGAGGTACTGGAAGAGGATGCGCGAGATATGATGCGTCCGTGTGTCGAAGAGGGACTCCGACGTGAGGGAGCGGGCGCCCACGCTCAGGAAATCCCGATACCGTTCCAGGAGAGCGGACAGAGGGACATCACTGGTCACCAGGACGATGGCCATGTACATCGAGGCCGTGGCCGCGAGAGCGAGGAGTAGACCACGTCCCTCGCGGACACATGGTCTTCCGGATCGGCCCGATGCCTCCGGCCGAGGAACACGTAGGCCCAGACGAGGGCGGACGACCCGAGGGAAGCGACGCACAGGTCCATCCTCCAGAAGAAGAGGAGGAACTGGTACGACCAGAAGAGCACCAGGTGGGGGAACCTCCCGGGCCGGAGCAGCCGCGGTAGAAGGAGGATGGGAATGAGGGTGAAAAGGAGTGAGTCGTAATAGTAGGAACCGTGCATGAGGCCGAACGTCCCGTAGGCCCCCCTGATCATAGGGAGCGTCAGCACGCTGATGAACGCGAAAGTGCTCCCGGCCACGACCGAGAGGACGGCGTAGAGAATGAGCATGGCCGGTATCATGAGGAGCCAGTTCCACAGCATGGGCTCGACGAGACGGTATCCGTTGACGAGAGAATAGACGATCTTTGGTACGGCCTCGGTCAGCCCGTGGGTGGGGAGGATGTCGATGTAGGGAACACTCCCGTAATTGAAGAGCTGGTGGGATGCGAGCATCTCTTGACCGAGGTGGTGGAGGTCGTAGCAGACATAGGACAGGACGTGTTCGTGCCTCGCGTAGAGCGTTACTGTGGCTATGATGAGCGGGAGGTAGTACCACTCAACGATCCGGTAGCTCGTCGGACGGGTGAACGGGCGAAGGAGAGACATCAGGAAGAGGAGAACGCTCATGAGAATGAGGAGCCCGCAGGTCAACAATGCAAGGGTCTGGGGAGGGACCATCGATCTGGATGAGAGCGTGTACTGGAGCTCGTTCACGAGCGGGACCGATATCGGGATGAGCGCATACGTAATGGAGGAGAGGAGGAGGGCGTCATCGAACCGTGACCTTCCGATGGAAAGGCCCTGGAGCGCCTCGAAGATGGTGGCATAGAACAGGAAGAAGATACACACCAGGAACGGGTACGCGTACACGTGCCATGAGCTCACGGTGAATGTGCTGTTCGTCAGGATCCAGTGGACGAAGAAGAGGGGGTAGGGGAAGAGCAGCCCGTAGACGAGGACCTGACGGTCCGGGAACCACGTGTCAATGAAGGTGGCATCGCATGTCAGTGCGATCGCCCTGGCGACGATATAGCAGTAGAGGAGGATGAGGTATACGAAGAACAGGCACATGATGTTGAAGAAGAGGACCTCCCCGGTCAGCAGGAAGAGGGGGAACATCGTCAGTGCGAAGAGGGATACGTCGAAGAGGAGGGCACGCAGCTCATGACCGAGCGCATTTCGTGGTTCCCGTCGAAGATGTGTGTTCACGGTCCCGAAGATCAACAGATTCCCGATGATCAGGGCTATTGACGCTCCGATGACAACGAAATAGAGGACGCCACGATAGGGGGCATCGATCCCCGAGACGACCGTGATCCCGATCGCCCTGTCCGTGAAATCCTTGAGCTCGAGCGATGTCCCGTGGAGGATGCAGTATACAACAGTAAGGCCGAGCAGGACGCTAAGAAGGTAGTCCTCGCTCTCAAGGCTCAAGCGTCTTCCTTGAATACCCCCCCTCCTTACCACACGTCTTCAACCTTGTGGGAGTGCATCCTTTTCAAACGTCCGTCCCTCCAAAAGCCACTTTCACCCATCCTCATCGAAGGAGGGTAGTTTTAAATGGGTAGCCGCCCATCGCAGTCCTGGTAGTTAGAATTGGATAGGTCGAACGCCTTCATCGCCTGCGCTCTGCTGGCCCTCGTCGCCAGCGCCGGCTGCATGGAAGGGCTCGACCTCGGAATGGACGTAGCCCTCCTGCCTCCTGTGACGGGGGTCGGAGGACCGACGCCCACCGTGGTCCCTGGCGGCCCCCGACCGACACCAGTGTCCACACCCCTCCCGTCCGCACGGCCTACGCCGCGCCACCGTACCGGCAACGAGGTGAACTACCTCCTGGTCGCCAACTCCTGCCTCGCCTGCGATCTTGAGAAGGCGGACCTCCAGTTCGCGGAGCTGGAGGGCGCCTTCCTCGCTGGAGCCGTGATGAAGGAGGCGAACCTCATGGGCACGGTGCTCACAAAGGCCGACCTTACCATGGCGGACCTTTCCTGGGCGCGTGCACCCGGTGTCCGCATGAACAACGCCACCCTCCGGGGTGCGGACCTGTCCGACGCCTTCCTCCACGGGGCGCAGATGGCCATGGCCGACCTTAGGGGCGCGAACCTCCGGGGCGCCAGTTGCCACGACACTCAGTTCATCGACGCCGATCTCACTGGAGCGGACCTGCGGGGCACCGACCTCTGCCGCGCCCATCTGGAGGACGCCATCCTGGAGGGGGCTCTCACCAACGAGGAGACTGTGTGCGTCGACTGTATCACGAAGGGTCCATGCTGGTAGGAGCGAAGGGGACGGGCGAACAGAACGAGAGAGGAAGGACAAAGCAATGGGGGAGGACGGATCTGGTGACGGTGCGCGAACGACCGCTCCCCCCGTCCGCCTCGTCGTGTGGGACCTCGACGGCGTGCTCACCGAGGTCCGCAGCATCTGGGACCATCTCTTGCGCACTCTGGGACACGGCGATGCCTGCGACGCCAACAAGGAGTTGTACTTCTCGGGTAAGATCAACTATCAGCGCTGGGCAGAACTGGACGTGGCCCTCATGCGTGGTACGCCGCGGGAACGGCTGGAGGCGCTCGTCGCCGACATCCCCCTGACCCCCGGTGCCCGCGAGGCGGTGGCCGCGGTCACCGACGCCGGGGCCGAGAACCTGATAATCTCCTCCGGCCTCAACGTGCTCGCCGAGCGCGTCAGCAGTGAGCTGAGCGTGCCCTATATCACCAACCGCCTCAATTATCGGGACGGGCTGGTGGACGGCGTCGAGGTTGTGTGTTCCCTCGACAACAAGGGAGAGCTCCTCACAGCAGCCCTGGACGAGCGGGGCCTGGGGCCGGCCGACTGTGCTGCAGTGGGCGATGCGCGACCCGACATTCCCATGCTCCAGGTGGCTGGCCACCCCATCGCCTTCCGTGCCCATGATGAGGAGGTGCTGGCCGTGTGCTCCCAGCGGACCGATGACATGGCCGAGCTCGCGGCCATGCTCTCTCGTCTGTGCTCAGGAGGTGGGGACGGGTGACGGACGAGGGGACGTCCCAGGGCGGGGACAGCGATCGAAAAGGGATCCGGGACATGGACCTCCGGCAGCTTGTGGGCCTCTTCCTGATCCTATCGGGCATGCTACTGGCCATGGGCGACTTCCTGGGTCTCCTCACGCCCGAGCTCGACCTGTTCGAGAAGACACTGGCCTACCTCATGCTCGTCATCCTGTGGTACGAGTTGGACCTGCCCAAGAACGTGTTCGGCCGCGAGGACTGGCGCCTGAACAAGTTCATTCTGCTGGCATTCTACGTGATCGCGTTCAAGCACGTCATCACCCTGGAACGGTCCACGGACCTTATTCAGATCAGTGGCAGCTGGCGGGCGACTCTCCTGTTCGACTCGCTCATGTTCGGTCAGGTCATCCTCAACCTCGTGTGCATGTACATCGCCATCACGTTCACGTTCGACCGGCCCGGTGTGCTCTACTCGGTGGTCCATATAATCCTCACAGCACTCGCCAACGTGCGGTCGGTGGAGGTGGACAAGGTCTGGGAGCGTTTCGCCCGTTCCCCGCTGGACCAGCACCTGGACGGGAAGGAGGCGTCCGCTGTCATTGTCCTGGCGCGTTATCTCCTCTCCTACTACATCCTCCTCGCCTTCTTCCTCATAATCTTCGATCCCATCACCCAGTGGATGATCACATCCGTGGACAAGGCCCTCTTCCTCATCTCCACGCTCTACTTCCTCCACTTCTCCGAACAGATTTCGGCCTCGGGGTTCGCCAACCAGATCGACGACATGGAGCGATCGTTCATCCTAACCATCGCGAAATTGTTCACCACGCCCCACTTGTTCCACCTTGGGTTGTCGGTCATCCTCCTCTCTCGCGGCTTCGCGGACGCGGGCTACTTCCTCATCCCGTACGTGCTGGGGAGCGAACTCGATCCGTTCTACATGGATGTGCTCTGTGAACCCAGCGGCAGGGGCCTGGGCCCCGCGCAGGAACTGATGTACAAGGATGTCTGCCTCGAGCATCACGTGCCTCTCAAGGACCTCCTCCAGTCCGAGATGATCCGCTACCAGGGGGCGGAGCTCTGGTTCACGGTGTTCCTGTACGCCATCGGCGTGATCAGTCTGTTCCTCCTCCTCCTCC
>PVBE011028906.1_pt1 | contig 22046 bp, 24 predicted proteins | sample 1631181 | NCBI WGS metagenome assembly PVBE01 (sample SAMN08397723, study PRJNA350692) | Marine metagenome, whole genome shotgun sequencing project. | isolation source: water | place: Pacific Ocean | collected 2012-04 | reverse complement strand
GTGTTTAATGGCTAGTTCCACCGCCTGTGCTTCTGGGTCCATCACCCCGGGAAGTGGATGCACTTCTACAATCGAGTCAGCACGTTCTTCTGATGCACCAACGAGCAACTCTTCGGTAACGGGATCGCATAGCAAATCATTTGCAATCTTTGAAACAGATTCAGGCTCTAGAGTGCCTTCAATGAGATAAATAGACGTGGTATCAATTGAAGTAGGAGAAAACCCGGCATCTTCAGCTTGCCGAAGTGCGGCATTACCAACGGGATCTGGATTGCCCTCTTGGGTTCGTACTTCGATGCGAAAGACCGACATAATACGTGTAGGGTATCAGAGGTAGAAGTGTCGATACCATTTGTTCAATGACGAATCTTCCTACATTTATTTTGTTTACCGATGGCGCGTGTTTAGGCAATCCGGGTCCAGGGGGGTGGGCGTATATTTTACGTCAGGGCGAAGAAGAAGTTGAGTGTAGTGGTGGTGAACCAGAAACGACAAATCAGCGAATGGAAGTCACGGCTGTCCTCAGAGCACTTGAATCGCTTGAACAACCTTCGCGTGTAGAAGTCCATGCTGATAGTCAATACGTCACGAAAGGTTTAACGGAATGGATGGACGGTTGGATTGCGAAGAGTTGGAAAAACGCCGCGAAAAAGCCAGTCAAAAACCAAGACCTCTGGCAGCCCTTGGCAGTGCTTCGTGAAAAACATGAACTTTCGACTCATTGGGTAAAGGGACACGCAGGGCACCCCGAAAATGAACGGTGTGATGAAATGGCGTCTTTAGAAGCAGAATTATTCTTACAATAAGCAGAGTCCCTAAGATAAACGTATGCGATTTTCTTGGGTAATTTGTCTGATAACGACCATGGCTTGGACGCACGAACACTCTACACCTTGGATTGATTCTGGAAATCTTGAACAAGGTTTATATGTTTCTGTAAAACCACCGTGGATTGTTCGTAATGAAGGTGGATTTCCAGTTTCGATTCAAGTTCGGAATATCGACTCGCAACAGGATATTTTTGTATCAGAAATTCGAATCCTTGGAAACAATCCTATACAAATTGAACCGAGAAAAATGTTGCACACTCAAGGTGATTTGCTTCAACAAGTTCAAACTGCGAAATCCGTATTTGAAAATGGTGGAACCATTAAAAAACAAAAAGAGTTTGTTGATTTGTTATCAAAACTTGGCCACGAGGTCTGCACTTTTCGATGGATGGCTCCAAGTAGAACCGAAATTGTTCAGGTCGAAATTGATGTGCTTGAAGGTGAAAAGCCAAGGACAATTCGCAAAAGTGTATTTGTAAACAATCGGCCCCCCCTTCCAAATGGTGGGCTCGTTGATGCTGCGATCGTAGTTGACGAGGGTTGCGAACAGACTGTTATTTCGCCAAGGAATACAAATACAAAGTATTGGTTTGTTGGCGACCAACATATTCATACTTCGTTTTCTGTTGACGCGGTTATTCTCGATGGAACTGAACAGGAGCCATACGAATATTCTGAGTATGCCGAATCAATCGGTCTACACTGGGCAATTTTTACAGACCATTCCAACATTACCTATTCGGAAGTCTGGGGCGATCGTGATTGGTATGTTGAATCATAGTTTGATTGGGGGCAATCAGAATGCCAACAATATCGCGAGGATCACAACTGGCTATCAATCTTGCCATTATTTCTAGTTGGGGTGATTGCTCATATTGCTTGAGCGACCTTACCCAAGACGGCATTGTGAATACATCCGACATCCTCACCCTCATTTCCCTTTGGTAGCACTGTCACGCAGCAATGCCAAACTTCTTCATCCTAATTTTCCTCCCTTTTTGGCTCAGAGCCAATATGGCAACGCACTTGGCTCAGAGCCAAGGCGTTATCGGACTATTGCGGTATTTGGGGGGTTGCTACCCACGGTAGTATTGGTATCATGTGTGGCTCGCCTGATGGAAGGCGGATAAAGAAAGCACTCGGAATTACTTATGCCAACAATCAACCAACTCGTTCGAAAACCAAGAAAGACGCCAACGGTCAAGTCAAAGGTTCGTGATATTGAAGGATGCCCTCAAAAACGTGGCGTCTGTCTTCAAGTTCGTACCGTGACTCCCAAGAAGCCGAACTCTGCTCTTCGTAAAGTTGCTCGTGTTCGATTGTCAAACGGTAAAGAAATTACAGCGTACATCGGTGGCGAAGGGCACAACCTTCAAGAACACTCCATTGTTCTTGTTCGAGGCGGTCGAGTTCGTGACCTTCCAGGCGTTCGATATCATGTTGTTCGTGGTTCACTTGATACACTTGGTGTTGATGCACGAAAACAAGGTCGCTCCAAATACGGAACGAAAAAAGGTAAGTAAGAAAAAAGCAAGTAATCTCAGCCAACTTAGCCTTGGCTGTGGTGAACAAAGTTGCACCATCTGAAACATGGGCAACGGATGAGCTGAAAGGAAAAACAATGGCTGGACGCATTACAAAATCAGAAGAGCAATTGAAACCAGATCCCCAGTTTGGCGACAAGGTTCTTGCTAAATTTATCAACTGTTTTATGAAGGACGGAAAAAAAGCCGTTGCTCAGAGAGTTATGTACGATGCTTTTGATCGAATTGAAACTCGCCTCAAAAAAGATGGAAGCAAAGATGAAGACGCGCCAAAGAATGCATTAGAAGTCTTCCACAAAGCGCTCGATAACGTTAGACCGAACGTAGAGGTTCGATCGAAGCGAGTTGGTGGTGCAAACTACCAGGTGCCAATGCCCGTAAACGCACGAAGGCGTCAAAGTTTGACTTTTCGCTGGATTATCACAGCATGCCGTGCTGAAAAAGGAAAGCCATTTGCACAGTGCTTGGCAAGAGAACTGTGGGATGCCTCAAGGGGTGAAGGCAAGGCTGTTAATACTCGTGAACAAACACACCGCATGGCAGAGGCGAATAAGGCGTTCTCACACTTTGCTTTCTAATTAGCCCCCTAATTGGACACCTTCACTTATGGTTGTTTCCGACCGATATCACCGCCAACGTCTTGTCGAAGGTATCAGCGACAGTGGTCAAGATGCGATTTCAAAAGCAAACATTACTGTTATTGGAGTTGGTGCACTAGGTTGCTTAAGTGCATCAATGCTGACCCGTGCTGGTGTTGGAAGTATTACATTAATTGATCGAGATATCGTTGAAACAACGAACTTGCAACGGCAACTTTTGTTCAATGAAGAGGATGCAAAAACTCAGCAACCAAAAGCCCTCGCAGCAGCCAAACATCTTCGAGGCATCAACAGCGACATTCAAATTATTCCGTACGTTGAGGATTTAACTGCAAGAAACATACATCGACTCCTTGGCAACACCGATGTTATTGTTGATGGACTTGATAATTTTCATACTAGATATTTGCTCAACGACTACGCTGTAAAAAACATAATTCCATTTATGTTTGCTGGTGTCATCGCTGGACAAGGGAATGTCATGACGGTAATTCCATCATTGACGCCCTGCTTACGCTGTCTATTTCCTGACCCGCCTCCCACAGGAGTCCAAGAAACGTGCGATACCGCTGGAGTACTTGCCCCTGCAATTGGTGTTGCCGCTTCCTGCCAAACTATGGATGTCTTGAAATTTATTACTGGGAATAAAGATAAAATTTCACCAACTCTCCTTACGTTTGATTTATGGAATGCAGTAAGCAACCGACACCATTTTGGCGAACCCGTTTCCGATTGTATTTGTTGTAACAAGCACAACTATGAATTTTTAAATAAACGCGTTGTCGAACCGCTTGCATTGTGCGGTCAACTCGCCGTACAACTACCGAGCATCGATGATTTTAATCTATCTGTCGTTGTAACAAAGTTACAAGAACACGGGGAATTCACATCATCAGACACAATGATTCGTGGCACGTTCTCTGAAGAGCATGGAGAAAACGAAGTGCCGATTACCATTCTTTGTTTCCATGACGGGCGAACGATTATTCACGGTACCGACGATGTAAAGCGTGCAAAGGCTATTTTTGAAAGATATGTTGGTAATTGACAAACCAATTTCCTATACTGAAGGTTCATATGACAAACAAAACAACGATAGAAACGAAACCCGCAAATATGCCATCTTGCTTAGAGGGTTCGGTCACCTTACGAACCCTTCGAAAGTGGTCCAAGGCTAACCAAAAATGGGCGTGCCTCACGTGTTATGACGCAACAACCGCTCGCTGGATGGCCCAAGCGGGTCTTCCAACAATGCTTGTTGGCGATACGGCGGCTGAAATGATTCTTGGTTTTGACAGTACCATTCACGCCCCACTTGATTTTCTTATTGCGCTTACAGCTGGCGTGAAGCGCGGTGCACCAAACGTATTTGTCATGGGCGACATGCCATTTTTGAGTTATCAGGTTGACGATGCGTCTGCAATAACAAATGCCGGCCGTTTTATGACTGAAGGAAATGCAGACGCCGTTAAACTTGAAGTCGATGGAAAGTATGTAGATCGACTTGCTGCAATTTGCAATGCAGGTATCGCAACAGTTGCACACCTTGGATCTAGACCTCAACAAGCAAAACAAACGGGGGGATACACAACCGCTGGTCGTAGCGCTGACGCTGCAAACACCATTGTTCAGGATGCAATTTCTATGGAACAGGCTGGTGCATCAATGCTTCTTCTTGAAGCCGTTCCAGAAGAAGTGTCCCAAGTAGTTGTGGAAGCAACCTCAATCCCCGTTATTGGCTGTGGTGCTGGAGGTTCTTGCCATGGGCAAGTTGTCGTCATGCAAGATTTAGCGGGCTTAACTCATTGGCAACCCGCATTTGCAAAATCCACCAGTTCCCTTGGAAATGAAATCAGCGAGGTTGCAAAAAATTGGATGACAAATGTTTTCAACAATTCGCTTGGAGAACATCCTTACTCGATGAAAGATGGGGAATCTGAAAAGTTCCACTCTTGAGCTGACGCAACTAACTTTTTTGTAATTTCATGCTGTGGATTGTGCACAATTTGGTCGACCACGTTGCGTTCGATCACTTTTCCATTCGACATCACCGCAACTTCATGACAAAAATGGTGAATGACACCGATGTCGTGCGATATGAACAACATTGTTAGTTCCATTGAATCACGAAGGTCTGAAAGCAGATTCAATATCTTTGCCTGAATGCTCACGTCAAGCGCGGAGGTCGGTTCATCGCAAACGAGAAATTTTGGTCGAAGCGCAATTGCCCTAGCAATTGCAATCCGCTGTTTCTGACCTCCCGAAAATTCGTGAGGGAATCGATTTGCATCCTCTTCGTTCAGGCCAACTTTCTTTAACAGATTAATTGCTTGTTTTTTAAGTTCTATACCTTTTGCTAAGCCATGTACTAACAGAGGCTCGGAGACGATATGACCAACTCGCATATATTCATTGAGGGAACCGCCTGGATCTTGAAAAACCATCTGCATTTGTCGTCGCAGTTTTCGTAGTTCTAACTTAGAAATACTAGCAAGATTAACCCCAGCAAAGAAAATACTCCCAGAAGCGATTGGTGTAAGTTGCATCACTGCCCGAGCGAGAGTCGATTTTCCGGAGCCACTCTCGCCCACAATTCCAAGAGTGACGCCCCGATTGATTGCTAAAGATACGCCTTGAACGGCATGAATTACCTGCTTCCCATTTTGGAAGTGAACTTCTACATTACGAATATCAAGGAGTGTTGGTTTATTTTCCATCAATTGTCTACGGGTATATGGTATCTTCGACAATAGAAGGTCATGAAACAGTATTTAGAATTACTTGACACCGTTCTTCACCAAGGAATATCAAAGAGCGACCGAACCGGAACCGGCACTCGAAGCATTTTTGGTTGGCAGATGCGATTTAACCTGAACGATGGGTTTCCGCTTTTAACAACAAAAAAGGTACATACCCGCTCTATTTTTTATGAACTTCTCTGGTTTTTGAGGGGTGAAACAAACATTTCTTACCTCAATGCGCATGGTGTCTCCATCTGGGACGAGTGGGCAGATAAAAACGGAGAACTTGGTCCTGTCTACGGCTCGCAATGGCGTTCGTGGAAAACAACGGGTGGTCATTCGATTGATCAAATTTCAAACCTCATTGATGGCATCACAAACAATCCAGACTCGAGAAGGCACATTGTCAGCGCTTGGAATGTGGGTGAAATTAACAACATGGCGTTGCCCCCTTGTCATTCATTATTTCAATTTTACGTTGCAGATAACAAACTCTCGTGCCAATTGTACCAACGAAGCGCGGATATTTTCCTTGGCGTTCCATACAACATTGCCTCCTATGCCTTGCTGACCATGATGGTTGCACAAGTGACAAAATTAGAACTTGGTGATTTTGTGCACACATTCGGTGACGCACATTTGTATGACAACCATATCGAGCAAGCGAAAGAGCAGCTCTCAAGAGATGTTCGTTCACTTCCATCGGTAACATTAAATCCCTCTATCACTTCAGTATTTGACTTCACGTACGAAGACATTGAAGTCATTGATTATAATCCTCACCCACACATTTCTGCGCCAATCGCTGTGTAACGACATGGAACTCATTGTTGCTCTAACTGAAAATTTTGTGATTGGCTCTGAAGGAGAAATGCCTTGGCACTTGCCAGCGGATCTTGCTCATTTTAAAAAAATAACATCTGGAAATACAGTTGTCATGGGCCGCCGAACGTGGGAATCAATTGATCGAGCATTACCCAACAGAATGAATATTGTACTTACTCGTCAAAAAGGTTTTGTTGCAGATGGGGCAACAGTGATTCATTCACTTGATGAACTTCTAAATATTGAAACGTTGGGTGTACTGTTTATTATTGGTGGAGGTGAGCTCTATCAAATTGCATTCGATCAAGTAGACAAGCTTCATATCACAAGAATTCACACAACGATTGATGGGGACACGTATTTCCCTCAAATAGATACATCTCTTTGGACGTGTGGAGAGGTAATCAATTATCCTAAAGATGAGAATAATCCATTCGATTTATCGTTCGAAACTTGGGTGAAGGACTAATAACGCCCCCGTTGGCTTCTTATCCCACATTGTGCCGATAATCAGCGGAGCACGATGGAATCAACACAATCACTTAATACATCAATGCAATGTTGCCCATTTATTGAGGATGGCAATCCTGCATGTTCAAGTCGATTTACTCTTGGTCGTTTAGACCAAGCGTGTAGTGTTTGTTTTGGAACGTATCAATCGTGTTCGATGTACCTGCAACTTGCAGGCATCGCTAGCGCCGCACCTTTAGATATGACAATCAATGGCCACGCTGTCGAACTACGACCAACAGGTACGTGATTTTTTCGGGTACCTGCGGGTAGAGGCGGGGTTGTCAAGCGCAACGCTTGACGCCTATCGTCGAGACCTTAATTTATTAAGAGAAACTCTTCTTAGTGAGGGTGTAACGTGTGGGAGTAATGTCACGTCTGCACATTTAGCGTCGCATATTCGATGCTTACATCGCGAGCGGAGCTTGCAAGCTTCGAGCATTGCTCGGCATCTCTCAACTCTACGAATGTTGTTTCGGTTTTTACAAGCTTCGCACCGAATAGAAAGCGATCCTGCACGTTTGCTTGAAACTCCAACACGGTGGAAAAAACTTCCGGATGTGCTTTCTCCTAAAAAAATGAAGACACTGATTGAATCTGCAAATTCTCAGTCGGGGCGATTGTGGCAAAGAGATCGAGCGCTTATCGAACTCATGTATGCCGGTGGCATGCGGGCAAGCGAAGTTGCTGGTATTAAACCAGATGATTTCAAAGAAGCCCTCGCTGTTGTTATGGTCACAGGCAAAGGCAACAAACAACGCCTCGTTCCAATTGGAAAACCTGCCATCGAAGCAATCAACCAATACGTTGAAGAACTTCGTCCGACATTACTTCGATTCAACGACGGACGTGACAACGGACGACTCCTGCTTTCTAATACGGGTCGGCCACTTGAACGCGTTGCAATTTGGCAAATTGTTCGAAAGTTAGCAAAAAATGCTGACCTTGGCGATGTTCATCCACACACACTTCGTCATAGTTTCGCGACGCACATGCTCGCCGGAGGTGCGGACTTACGCGTCGTTCAAGAATTATTGGGGCACAGTGACATCGGCACAACTCAAATTTATACCCACATCGACCGCTCACAATTAAAGGCCGTCGTCGCAAAATATCATCCACGACCGTAAAAACGAACAGTATGGGAACAGTCCCCCATTCGTGGGTATGATGGTGGGTATGATTTGCAGTGCTTTTGTTGCAATAATTTTGGGTGTGCAGCCTGTGTGTGGCGAGGCAATATTTTCGAGCACATTAGAGCCAGCCCTTCGGGGTGACTCGAGAATCATCGCGAGAGCTGTGTTTGATGCATACCTTGAGAAGGTCGCGAAAATAAACACCCCGCCTCTGGATCGACCATCTCGGATTGAAGAAATAAAAAAACAACAGGCACAAGAAACCAGGGCAGATACCCTTTTTGATTCATTTCTAGATTCACTTGCCGTGCTTGGTGACAGCCCATCATTAAAAACTGGAATTATGAGCGTCCGGAGGAGTGTGCTACTTGATGCTCGGCAAGCAAACAACCCATGGCCGAATGCCCTGTGGTATGACATTTCGGAAACAGTTCAAATAAATTCACAATTCACGAACGCTGTGGACTCGTTTCTTTTACAACATGTAGACAATGACCGAGTGGATCGATACACCGCAATCATCGCAAAACTAGAGGGGGACCAAGAAACATGTGCCAAAGCGGAATGGAGAACCATGCAGCGGTGGGCGATCTTCAATAACCTTGTAGAACAATTTGAAAATGAATCTACTCTTGAATATCGTTTTCCTACAATTCCACATCGTAAATTCGTTGACAGTTTGTATTTGCAAATTACAGATACAATCAAAGACGAAAAAACAATTGATATTATCCGTGGACAAATGACAATCTATTCAACATTGCACAATAAACAAAAACATGCGCTCATTGAGTTAATCAAAAGCGCTCGAATCAACGAAGGTATAGACCCGCTCTCTTCTGGTTGTGGTTCCGTGGGTAATACAAAAAATATAATTCTTCAACGCACTGCTGAAATGCATGAACTCAACGCGGCAACGATGCAATCAATGAGTCAAGTATTAACTCCAGAGCAACGTCAACAATTAGAATTTGTCGAATAGAACTCGTCAACAACTGTTTTCCAGCCATGCATTGTTTCAACCTGAATAAATTTATTTTTTACTTCTTCGGCCAGTGGGTGATGTGCTGCGAACCGAATACCAAACTTGCGCATCATTCTTGATGCGGGTTTTTCCCCATGCAAACGGATGCATAAATCAATGTGTTCGAGTAACGCATTGCGTTGTTCTTCTAGTGTCGGAGGTTTCGGATCATCGCCCGCCATTAACGCTCTGGCCTGTTGAAATATCCAAGGATTTCCAATGCAACCTCTCGCAACTGAAACGCAATGAACACCTGTCTGTTTTAACATTCTGAAAATATCTGCCGCGCACCAAATATCTCCACTACCGAAAATCAACCGGTCGGGTCGGGTCGCAACAAGTTGCTCCAAGAACATCCAACTCGAAGGGCCTTTGTATCGTTGCTCTACCGTTCGAGCATGCACGGTCGCCCAACTAAAGCCAACTTCATACGCATAATCGAAAACCGTATAGAAATTACGCTCGGATTGTTCAGAGTCATCCCATCCTCTTCGCATTTTGACTGAAGTGGGGATAGCACTTGGAACTGCATCTCGTACAGCAGAAAGAATCTCGCACGCCGCTTGCGGGGAACTTAAAAAATGTCCACCGCGGTTTCGACGCCGTATTTTCTTTACGGGGCATGCAAGATTCACGTCAATCATGTCGTGTCCCATCTCTGAAAGAATAAATGCCCCCTTCGCCATTTCTTCTGGATTCGTGCCAATGACTTGACCTGCAATCGGATGATCATCCAAACCAGCAGCCCTGTTCCCTTCAATACCACCGCTTGCTGCTTCCTCTGCAAGAAGATTTGGGTTTTCTCTTCGGCGTCCCTTTCCGCCATTGATTAGCGTTCGGTCAAGCAATGCTTCGGTAACACAAAAAGGACAACCCAGACGACGCGCAATAAGACGCATCGCACCATCACTGTATCCAGCTAAACCCGCTTGGTAAAAGGGTGCATCAAATCCAGCACAATGTTTTGTAATACGCGGGTCAATTGAAACCTCTTTTGCAAATGAAGCGATATCTTCAAACGACTGGTCGCCCGATTGAGACGGTTCCATGTTGACCGACATCGTCGTTAATCCTCGCCAATGACGATGAGACCAACGAGCGGTTCATCTTCGCTGATTTGCAATTCAGCAATGACGAGTTGTGTTGGTTCGTCAGTCCGCCAAATACCACCGGCATTAAATTGCTCCCCATACGCATCTCGAAGGGACCATAAATTAAATCGCAACGTCGATCCTGCTGGAATCGAAGGCAACTGACCTGAATACCGCTGGTTAATCCAAAGCGTCGGGTTGTAGAAATCAACCGCGGTACTGTTTACAATTGAAATATACTCATCTTTTCTCAACACTTGGATAGAGACCGCATCTTCTTCGTGTAAATCCATTGGATATGGGCTTGATGCTAACGCGGGATTACCAGAGGGGTTTTGACAAGAACATAGAAAAAGGAATGTAAACAACAATATAATTCGCATCATTTTTACCTCAAAAAAACTCAAAATGAAATTTCTCTCTTAAAGAATCCAAGTCCACTTACTTCCTTCGCCATTGCCAATGTTTCTTCTGTTTGTACATTAGCCCGAATTGTTCCATCGCGGATAATATCGATGATGGTGTCGTCATCACCATCGTACTTCGCTCTACGTTCTTGCATTGGTTCAAGCAGGTTGCTAATCGCCTCGGCAATTTCAACCTTAATATGTCCATCCCCGATGTTGTCACCACGAACGTACTTGTCCTTCAATTCTGCGGCTCGATCTGCATCGGAAATAAATGTATCCACATATTGCATCAGAGAACTATCTGGATCTCCTGCATCCGTCATTGATTGTCTTCCGGTATATAACTGACCAATTTTCTTTTTTACTTTTTTGGGAGTGTCTGTAATAAGAATCACGTTGTCCAATGATTTGCTCATTTTATGTATACCATCAGTTCCAAGAAGCTTCCCAACTTTTCCAACATCTGCTTTTGGGATTGGGAAAATGCCCTGCTCTTTCATGACGGGATCGTCATCTTCAACATTCTCATCAATACCACAGTAGAGTTTGTTAAATCGTCTTGCAACTTCTCGTGTTAATTCGATGTGGGGAACTTGGTCTTCGCCAACTGGAACCGAATGTGCACGGAACGCAAGAATGTCCGCTGTTTGCCCAACTGCATACAGCGGAAAACCAAAACTGTAATTTTCTCCAAGCCCCTTGACTTTAATTTCTTCTTTTAATGTTGGATTCCGCATGACTCGATTGAAGGGAAGCAGCATCGCAAACAAGAAGGTCAGTTCTGCAATCGCGGGTGTTTCTGATTGTAATGTAATTGCCGCTTTGTTTGGATCAATTCCCATCGCCAAATAATCGCGAACAATTTCAAGGGTGTCGGCGTGAATTTCAGCCGGATGGTCTGCGCGTGTCGTGTACGCGTGTAAGTTCGCAAGCAAAAAATAACAGTCGTGCGTCTCTTGAAGTTCAAGACGCCTTCGAACAGATCCAACGTAGTGTCCAATGTGTAGTTGCCCAGTTGGCGTATCGCCAGTAAGGATGACTTCTCGTGTGCTCATAGAGTGGTACTGTAAACAATTGCGATATTTATTGCGTTAAAAACAATGTGAATTACGATTGGAGCGATAACGCCCCCGCTCTTGACTCTTGCCCAACACAGCCCAACTGATAGAACAAAGAGTCCCACAATTGCTGAAGGTGCTGAAGTGCCTACATGCATCACTGCGAAAAATACGCTCGTTGCTACAATTGCTCCCCAGGCGGTTTTACCGCTCAATACTGCGGTAAACGTCGGTAAAATAAGACCTCTGTAAAGGATTTCTTCGAAGATACCTGCTCCAATTGTGACACAAAGAATGATAATTAAGGCTGAGGTGTTCCATGAGCCTCCAGCGAGTGCTTGAAGTGTTTCGTGCCCCAAGTTTGATTGGGGCTCGATACCTGCCGTGATAAATACCCAGTGCAATACCCCAGCAACCGCAAATGCCATGGGTACAAAAACGAGAAATGCTGTCATCGCGATCTCAACGACACGCCTTGATCCACATCGCCTGCGTAACATTGCATACACAACCACGATTGGAATTTGAGCAATCATTGCTGATGCGTAGATCCAAGCGGTTTGTGTCAATGTGCCTTCGGATGACTCTGGGGCTTGTGATGCTCCCCACAATCCCCCGAGCCCCATCAGGATGAACATCGCCCCAGCGAGTAAAATCGCCATTGTCGGGGTGATCGCTGGGTCAAGATACCCCCTTCTTGGAAGTGAACTTCGACGTGTTTTAACGAACCATATTCCTATACCGATAGAGAATATTGACAAGAGTACGAGTAGTAAATTGATGGGGCTCCCTTCCGCAACACCCGATTCATCGTTACCCTTGGCAATTGAAGTAAGTATGACAATCACGCTACAAACAATTATTGAGTTTAAACGCAAAGAGGTCGCCAGTTGTAAAGAGAATAATCCGCTTGAAGCAGTTCGAGCTGAGGCAGAAGATTGTGATCGCCCACGGAATTTTTTCGGGGCTGTTGTGAATGGCCATACTCTGGGAAGCACAAGCGTCATCGCTGAAATCAAACGGAAGAGTCCTTCCGCCGGATTGATTCGTGAGGATTTTGATCCAGTTGCCATTGCCCTAGCGTACGAGAAGGCGGGAGCTTCCGCTATCTCTTGCCTTACAGATACACACTTTTTTGGTGGAAACCTCAAATACATTCAACAAATTCGTTCCGCAATCTCGCTCCCTGTACTTCGTAAGGATTTTATTGTCGATGAATACCAAATATGGGAAGCAAGAGCCGCAGGAGCCGATGCCGTTTTACTCATTGCTGAGGTACTCCCAGGGGGGGAGTTGATAGATGGCATGATTCTCGCTCAGGAATTAGGCATGACCTCGCTTGTTGAAGTACATGACATGGAAAATCTGTTGAAGGTACAACAATATATTGGCTTTCCGCATGCTGGATATTGCTTACTTGGCATCAATAATCGTAATTTGGAGACAATGAGCACAGATTTAAACCACACGATTCGAATGATTGATATTGTGGATGAACCAAAAACTGTTGTCAGTGAGTCAGGGATTACGAAACCCGATGACCTTGATCGACTACGGGCCCATGGCGTGCATATCGTTCTTGTTGGTGAATCCCTGATGAAACAGCCGTGCCCCGGACAGGCGCTTGCAACACTCATAGGGATGAATCCCTCGTAAACTATACAACGATGATTCGAATTACCGAGCAGAGCAATATTGTCACCCTTACGATGAATCGTCCGGGAAAAAGAAATGCCCTATCACTTGCGCTAATAAAAGCGATGCATGAAGCTCTCGATGAGATCGAAAAAAATGAATCAATGCGAGCATTTCTGCTTGCGGGGGAGGGACGTTCATTTTGCGCTGGCATGGATCTTCGCGGTGTCATCGATGATCCAATAGCAATGCGAGAAATGTTACGGCTTTTTAGTCAGGTTTCCAAACGAATTCGTTTGCTTCCTGTTCCAACTATTGCGTGCGTTCAGGGAGCAGCCGTTGGTGGGGGATGTGGTCTCATGATTGTGTGCGACTTTGCATTCACACATCCTGAGTCGAAAGTTGGATACCCAGAAGTAGACCTTGGTGTTTGCCCTGCTGTGGTTGCTCCATGGCTCATTAAAAAAATCGGTGCGGGCAAGGCTCGCGCAATGCTCCTCGCAGGTGGAACAATGTCTGGTGAACAAGGTCTTGTCGCTGGACTTGCAACTCATCTTTGTGACCTTGAGGAGTTACCAAAGGCGGTGCATGATTTTGCTCTCACTCTCGCTCGTGGTGGGAAAGATGCCATGGCTGTCTCGAAGCGCTGGCTCAACGAACTTGATGGCTCCCTAGATGATGATGTGCTCCAAAGAGCCGCTGATCTCTCGGCGGATGTCATCGCTGGTGACGAGGCTCAATCTCGCCTAAAACCCCTTTACGCTAAATAAATGTGGACAGTCCACTTGGGACTGCCCCCAAGCCCTTCCGAGTTGGTCTGGAATCGGGTACAATGAGGGGCGCGGTTGAAAGCCGGAATTTCCAGTATATGTGGGGTTTTTTGAAAGAAATCATGCCAACATCAACACAACAAAACGCCCTTCGATTTGAAGTAACCGACCAAGGAATCGCTACACTTTGGCTCGACGGAGGAGGAAAATCGGTCGTTGTGCTTAATCGAAATTTGATTCAACGATTACATACAACACTTGACACCATTGAGAACAAGCATGACATTCAGGGGCTGATAGTACGCAGCGATTGTGAACGAGTCTTTATTGCTGGCGCTGACCTTGCAGAAATTGATGGGCTTGATGACCACGGACTCCATGCGTATCTCGCTTTTGGCACAACCGTTTTTGGTCGCATAGCGTCGCTTCCCTTCCCATCGGTTGCGGCAATCAATGGAGCCACGCTTGGTGGTGGTTTAGAAATTGCGATGCATTGCGATGCATTAATTATTTCAAAAGTAAACGCAGGCGGAAAACCGTTTCCTGTTGGGCTCCCTGAAGCAAGTCTTGGAATTTGTCCGGGTTGGGGTGGTTCGCAATTATTACCTGCGAGAATTTTTCCTGAACTGGGTATTCAAAGCGCCGCTACCGGAACAACATTCATGAGCAGTGATTTGCCCGATGGACTGGCGACACAACTTGTTGAAACACCAGAGGAATTACAAGAAGCCGCAGAAGATTGGATTCAGCAACATCAATCTTGTGGTGCCACAACACTTGGAATCATTCAGGGCGATGAAGCATGTATCAAAAGCCTAGAACATGCAAAAAATACTCTTAAGAGAACCGACGCAGCACAAGCAGTATTCCACGCCGTTGAAACTGGATTGCGAGAGGGTTGGTCGGCTGCAGTTGCTGTTGAACAATGTGAGTTGGTGAGGCTACGAAACACACCCTCGGCTCGAGAAAAACTCGATGCATTTTTATCTAAAGGATAATTTTTATCATGAGTAAGCCTGATCTTGCAAGCCAATTGAAGAACGTCTCAAAGAAAGACCTTAAACAGATTGAGAACGCCCAAGAAATGCTTGGTCCCGATCCAGAAACAATGGGTTTTGTTAAAAATATGTTTTGGGGAAACCTTCGTGAAGATTTGATTTTTCCTTATCCGGAAGAACCAATCGAAGAACGGGAACGGTGCGATATATTACTTGAAGAACTTGACACTTATTTTCGTACCGAACATCCCGCAGTTGAGATTGATCAAAACCAAGAAATTCCTGAATGGGTTGTCAAACGATTTTTTGACATCGGTGTTCTTGGTATGATTGTGCCAAAAGAATATGGAGGACAAGGATTTGGGGTTGCGAGTTACAACCGTGTGCTTGAACGAATCGGTCGTTCCTGTGGATCGTCAGCGGTAATGGCCTCGGCTCACCTTTCCATTGGTTGCAATGCCATTACCCTTTTTGGAACCGAAGAGCAAAAACAACAATGGCTTCCCATTATCGCAAACGAATCACTCAGTGCATTTTGTTTGTCTGAGCCCAATGTTGGTTGCGATGCACAAGGGCAAGATACAACCTGTGAACTATCTGAATGTGGTAAGTATTACATTGTCAATGGTGAAAAAAAGTGGGCGACATCCGCTGCGCAATCCTGCATGTTTACCGTAATGGCAAAATACACAATGACGGATCCCAAAACGGGAAAAACAAAAGATAAATTCAACGCACTTATCGTCACGCCAGACATGGATGGCGTTGATGTGTTCAGTAGAAATCGAGCAAAATGCGGGATTCGGGGAACATGGCAAGGGCGAGTGCGATTTACAGATGTTAAAGTTCCACGAGAAAACTTGCTCCACAAAGAGGGTAAGGGAATCATTCTTGCACTGACTTGTTTAAATTGGGGTCGCTGCACACTCGCAGCCGGCATGGTTGGAGCTGGGGGGGCTGCGTATGAACAGGCGATGAAGTGGGCGAAGTATCGGTATCAATTCGATCGCCCAATTGGTGAGTTTGAATTAACAAAAGAGAGAATTGCTCGCATGGGTGCGTTTTGTTGGGCAATGGATGCCGTGTTGTATGCAACAACTGGCATGATTGATCGGCACGATGAAGACATTATGTTGGAAACAGCTATTTGCAAGGTATTTTGCTCTGAGTATGGTTTCCGTTGCACAAACGAAGCAATGCAAATCATGGGTGGCGAGGGGTACATGACAGAAAATGAACTTGAACGATTGTGGCGTGACTCTCGTATTAATCCTATTGTTGAGGGGGCAAACGAAGTGATGCACAGTTTCATTTTTGCGTATGGATCGAAACAACTTGGCGAGTTTATGCTTGGTGTGAAAGCAGCACCGATGAAAAATATTGGTGCCGCAATTAGAATCGCAATGGAGTTGTTCCTTGGCATCAGACGATCTGCACCAAAAATTACTCGTCTTGATCCATCTTTGCACGCACAGGGAAAAACGATTACACATTTAATTCGCGACTTTTCGCATCAAGTAAAATTAATGTTCAAAGAAAAAGAAGAATCGCTCATCACAAACCAAACGACGCAGTGTCGTTTGAGTTGGATTGCTATTTGGATTCACGCGATGACGTGTTCGCTTTCCAAGTTGGATAAACATATTCGCGATGGAGTTGGGGAAACACAACTATTGCATGACCGTGCCATGGTTGATTACATCTTCGCGTATGGCACATATAAAATTAATGGTTGGCTTCGAGCACTTCGCCAAAACCCAGACCAAGCAATGCTAAAAGCGGCTGAAAAAGCAATGGAATTCGGTTACACACTTCCGAATGCTGACTACTACATTCCAGAAAGTACACCTGACCTTGATGTTCGGGGTACTGGGAAGGTGTGCGAACAAGAATACATTAAACAATTCGGTGGTGGAACCATATTCACACAAGAAAAAGCCAAGGCGCACTAATTCACATACGATATACAAATGATGCACGAGAAAGATTCTATTTTTGACCAAATGACAACGCGAGAGCACGAACAGCTCTGCTTTCACCAGGACTCCGAGACTGGTCTAAAAGCAATCGTTGCAATTCACTCCACCGTTCTTGGGGATGCCCTTGGCGGAACACGCCGCTGGTTCTACGAAAGCGAGACAGATGCTGTGTATGACGTTCTGCGTTTGTCAAAAGGAATGACATATAAGGCTGCTGTTTCTGGACTTCCAATGGGTGGCGCAAAAAGCGTCATCATGATGCCACATCGTGATACACCTCGAACCGAAGCAGAAGCAAAGGCGATGGGGCGTTTTGTAAACACATTCAACGGAATGTACATTGCTGCTGAAGACGTCGGCGTAAACATTGAATACATTGATTGGATGGCTTCCGAAACACCACACGTCATGGGCGGCGAAACTGTTTCGCGTGGTGGTGATCCATCGCCATGGACCGCCCTTGGTGTCTTCCACGGCATGCGTGCATGTTTGATTCATGCGGGTCGCGGCGATGATTTTTCTGGAATGACCGTTGCGATTCAGGGCGTTGGAAGCGTTGGGAAAAATCTCTGTAAACTACTAAAAGAGGCAGGCGCACAATTAATTGTTGCTGACATTAACAAAAAGAACCTTGACTATGCTGTTGACACATACGGCTGCAAAGCGGTGCATGACGATGACATCCTCAAAACAGAATGTGACATCCTTGCACCATGTGCACTTGGCGGTGTTATCGACGGGAACATGGTTGAACATTTGCGTTGCCCAATTTTATGTGGTGCAGCAAACAACATTCTTGATGATCCAGAAGAAGATGCGGTTGCGTTGAAAATGGCTGGAATTGTATACGGCACTGATTTTGTCGTGAATGCGGGTGGGCTCATTCATCTTGCTGGTATGCATCTTGGAATGAGCGATGCAGAATTACAAATAAAGAATGACGAACTCTTCAATACGACCCAGCAACTGTTGCAACGAAGTGAAAATGCTTCTTCAACATACGCCGCAGCAGTAGAAATTGCCAAACAACGCATTGCGGATGGGCAGGAGACCGAGGTCCATGCCGGTTGAGACAGTATTCGAAGCGACGATTAAACGTGTTTCAATTCTCGATGAACATGGCAATTTCGATACTACGCTTGGCGATGGTCTGATTCCAGACGATGATGTTGTTGCGATGTACAAGCACATGATGACGTGCAGACACTTCGATGAAATTGCATTTAAATTACAACGCTCTGGTCGCATGGGTACATACCCTGAAAACCGTGGCCAAGAAGTTCCTTCCCTTGCAGCGGCGTATGTCCTACAACAAAAAGACTGGATGGTCACATGCTACCGAGAAAACGCTGGACTATTCTGGCGTGGTCTTCCCATGGAAAAAATTCTATTGCACTGGATGGGCGATGAGCGTGGTAACCATATCGATGAGTGCAACGTCACGCCACTTGCCATTGCAATTGGTTCACAAATGTTACATGCAACCGGTTTAGCGTGGGCGAGTAAATACCGCGCTGACGGGGCGATTGCATGCACCTTCTTTGGAGATGGTGCAACAAGCGAGGGCGACTTCCACGAGGCGGCAAACTTTGCGGCAAACCTTGATTTGCCCGTTGTTTTTGTCTGTCAAAATAATGGATGGGCGATTTCAACACCAACAAAGCTTGAATGTTCTGCGCCAACCGTAGCGCAACGTGGCTTAGCGTACGGCATGGATTGTGTTCAGGTTGATGGGAACGATTTATTCGCGATGGTGAAGGTTGTAAAAGATGCCGTGAGTGTAGCAAGAGAAAACAACCGCCCTACGTTTATCGAAGCGTTGACCTATCGATTAGGTGACCACACGACTGCGGATGATGCAAGACGTTACCGCGATGCGGATGAACTTGCTATGTGGGAAAAACGTGATCCAATGATCCGGTTGAGAAATTATCTCGAGCAGCGCGACCTTTGGTCACAGGAAAAAGAAGAAGAACAACTTGCAAATGCTAAAACGATTATTTCTGGTGTTGTGAAGAACGCTGAAGAAATTGATGCCCCAACTGCCTCAGACTTTTTTGATTCAATGTACACCGAGTTGCCAAAAGAACTTCAAATACAAAGGCGCACGATGCGAACGAGTAGTTTAGGTCAAGACCCCTCTCAAGTTGATGTGACCACGCAGGAAGAGGTGTCAAAGAATGGCTAACCTCACACTCGTTCAAGCAATTAACCTTGCACTCATACAGGAAATGGAAAAAGATGATCGCGTTCTCCTTCTTGGTGAAGACATCGGCTTAAATGGTGGCGTCTTTAGAGCGACCGAAGGTTTGTTTCAACGGTTCGGTGGTAACCGTGTTGTTGATGCGCCGCTTGCTGAATCTGGAATTATGGGTACGGCAATTGGATTAGCAATGGGCGGACTTCGCCCAATTCCAGAAATTCAGTTTGAGGGTTTTTTGGGGCCAGCTTTTGACCAACTTACAAACCAATGCGCACGATTCAACAGCCGAACCCGTGGTGGCTTGACGTGTCCACTTACCCTGCGCGTTCCTGTTGGTGGCGGCATACACGCACCGGAACTGCACAGCGATAGCCCCGAAGCAATTTACACTCACACGCCAGGTCTTAAAATTGTGATGCCATCGTCGCCATACGATGCAAAGGGATTACTCATTAGTGCAATTCGCGATCCAAACCCTGTTATTTTCTTTGAACCGAAACGAATTTACAGGGCATTCCGCGAAGAGGTTCCCGAAGATGAATACACCATTCCAATTGGTGAGGCTCGCGTTGTTTGCGATGGTGACGAATTAACAATGGTTTCTTGGGGCGCAACTGTGATTCAGTGTATGAATGCCATTGAACAATCGGGAAAATCAATTGAATTGATTGACCTTCGAACAATTTCACCCATTGATATCGACACTGTTGCAAACTCTGTGAATAAAACAGGTCGTTGCGTTGTTGTACACGAGGCGCCAAAGACATGCGGACTTGGTGCAGAAATTGCTGCAGGAGTCATGGAACATTGTTTCTTACATCTTGAAGCACCTGTGCAGCGTGTGTGTGGATTCGATACGATTATGCCGTATTACAAACTCGAACTCGATTACTTGCCAGATGCAGAGCGTATCGGCAAGGCAATCACTGAGACGCTTGCGTATTGACGCAAGTGACAGTCACGCCAGATGACGCAGCCACTGCTTGAACACCCTAGAGCGCTTCGTATGAGGGCGACTGTCACCAAGACCCCAAATGACAGTCACGCCAGATGACGCAGCCACTGCTTGAACACCCCATGGCGCTTCGTGTGGGGGTGACTGTCACCATGAGAAACACGTTGATTTCTAGTGACAGGCACTGTGCGCTCGAAGACTCGCTTGGTGTGCCAGTCACGTCGAAATCCAAGAAAAGTACTACAATACCCCTCCGTGTCTCTGTGCCTCCGTGGCATATCTTACAGAGAGTTTAGGATTTACTTTGGCCACTAAACAACCAACAGACAAATCGCACTTCATCCTTCCAGACTTGGGGGAAGGTGTGCACGAAGCAGAACTCATCAAGTGGTGCGTTGCAGTAGGCGAAACCGTGCAAGAACACCAAACCCTTGCAGAGATGGAAACGGATAAGGCGTTGGTTGAAGTTCCAAGCCCGTGGACTGGTGTTATTGCTTCGTTAAACGGAAGCGAGGGTGACATTATTACTGTTGGTTCTATTCTGGTCAATTACGATGTTAGTGAAAACATAATTAAAAAAAATGACGCGCCGCCTGATACTGGCTGCGTCGTTGGGGCGGTGGATGACTCCATGGCGATGCCGGCGAGTTTTGCAAGAACCACCGACATTGAAAAGCAGTCGGGTGAAAAAGCTTCCGCAACTCCTGCCGTTCGAAAGATTGCAAGGGATATGAATGTTGATATTAATGCAGTAGCTCCAACAGGTCGTGGCGGGCGAGTGACTGCTTCTGATGTTGAGTCGCATGTGGCGCCATCAGCAGAACTACACGCAGTTCCAGCGACAATCGCAGAGCCACCAACAGAAAGTGCCCCACTTGCAACCCGCGTGAGTGTTCCCCAAGAAGGTGTGTTGGAACGAATTCCATTTCGAGGAATACGAAAGAAAATTGCAGAAGCGCTTACGCACAGTTTAAAAACGGCGGCGCACTTCCAGGTCGTAGATGAAGCAGATGTCACGAAACTTGATGAAAAACGAAAAGCGCTAAGCACTCTTGTTGGTCGAAAGTTTAGTTTTCTTCCTTTCATCATGACCGCTGTTGTTCAGGGGCTGAAGAAACACCCAACACTTAATTCCACTGTTGATGATTTTGTCGAAGAAATCTTGGTGCACAATGTCATTAACCTTGGATGTGCTGTTGACACTGATCAGGGGTTGATGGTTGCGGTTCTTAAAAACGCCGACACACTCAGTCCTGTACAACTTGCTGATGAAACTTCTCGGCTCGCAAAAGAATGCCGCGATCGTTCCATTAAGCGAGAAGAACTTTCGGGTGGCACTTTTACCATTTCGAACGTTGGAAGTTATGGTGGTATGTTTACAACACCAATAATCAACTATCCAGAAGTTGCCATTCTTGGTGTTGGTCGAGCCAAAGAGCAAGTGTTAACCAAAGAGGGTACATTTTATGCTGGCAAAGTTTTGCCGCTTAGTTTAAGTTGTGACCATCGCGTTGTTGATGGTGCTGCGGGCGCACGTTTCCTTCGAACCGTGATAGAATTACTTGAAAATCCAGAAGAATTGATTCCAGCAATATGAATACAAGCCAAATGACGAACACCGCTGCTGAACTTATCAGCAAAATTGAAAACAAAACCGCCTGTGTTGGCGTTGTAGGTATGGGCTATGTTGGACTACCACTTTCCGTGGCTGTCTTTGATGCGGGCTACGAAGTGCTTG
>PVBE010174846.1_pt1 | contig 22049 bp, 21 predicted proteins | sample 1631181 | NCBI WGS metagenome assembly PVBE01 (sample SAMN08397723, study PRJNA350692) | Marine metagenome, whole genome shotgun sequencing project. | isolation source: water | place: Pacific Ocean | collected 2012-04 | reverse complement strand
CTGCTTCCAATATCATGGCAACACCCGCACCATTGTCATGTGCGCCAATATGGGTCCCTCCACCTGGACCACTGCCAATTTCTGCAATATCCAAATGGGCACCTATGACAAGCCATTCATCTGGGTAAACTGTACCTTCCTTGTATCCACATACATTGACTGCAAACGGAGAACTTGAACTTTCATATCGATGAATTTGAGCATCCAATCCCATTAATGACATTTGACTTCTAAGGTAAAAAAGTGCTCTCTCATAGGCGGGGTCCCTAGGCATAAAAGGGCCCCATCTCTCATTGTAGCCCGATTCTGAATCTGTGAATACTTCCATCCATTCATAGACAGAGTATCCATCGACTAGGCCAGTACTATGATTGGCACCTTCATCAGGTGAAACACCGGAAAGTGGGTTTCGAAATACAGGGTGTTCAAGATATTCTTGACTGGTTGAATTGAACCATTCGCTCCAACTTTGATTGGTTGCACGAAGGTCCCAACTTTCCTGCCCGACCTCCCCAATAAGGAAATGAGCAGTAGGTAGATTCGAAGGAGCAAGCATCTGAATTGATTCACTACCTTTGCCTTCAAAATGCAATGTTGTACCATTGGTCACAAGACCTGATTCCGAATCTATGATGAAATATGGAATGTGGACACTCATGGGACGTTTGGCAGTGAACTGAACGTATTGGAACTCGGCTCCAGTCAATATCTCTGGCTCAATTTGTAGATCGGATGCGGCTGGCTCATTTTCACCTGAGTCCATGCAACCAGCAAAAGATGGTAGCATGAGCAAGGCAACAAAGTAAGTCGCCCACTGATACCGCATCAGACTGAGGCTAGAGGGTCACCTATCTTGAATTATGGTGGACGCTGGGGGATTTGAACCCCCGGCATCTTGGTTGCAAACCAAGCACTCTTCCAGCTGAGCTAAGCGCCCTGTAAGGGCCCCGAACCACCTTTGCTTCTTCAGTTCGACGGTGCTTCGCCCAACTGGGTAAGCAGTGCTTCTAGGATACGTAGTAGTCCACGAAGAGTAACTTCAGATACACCTACGACCTCACATACTTCAGACTGAGTACGTGGATGGCCTCGGTTCTGAGCAGCCTTGTACAACATCACGCCAGCTACACCTGCGGGCTTCTTTCCTTGCCATTCCATGGATTCACGGACACGGTCCCATAGGTAGTTGGCTTCACCAAGAACGGGGGCTGGTAATCCAAGGTCACTGTGGAACTTATCGAGATATTCACCTGGTCCAGTTACGTGGTGGGCATTCAATCGGCGTGCAACCAATCGGATGGTACGCTTGAGTTCCTTGAGGCCCATTTCCCCAGTCATATCGAAAGATGTTGCAATCTCTTCGATTTTTCGAGGTAGTTGGGCCTGTCGTGCAGCGATGTAAACACAAGCTGCAGCAACCCCTCGGATACTACGGCCAGTTACAATGCCCTCATCGGCTGCATGTCGATAGAGGCGGGCTGCTTCTTCAACCAAAGCAGGTGGCAGTTTTCCTCTGTCACGAATGAATTGCATCGCCTTGGTGAGGTTACGCGCGCGCGAGGAACGGGTTTTGCTACGCTCATCAATTCGAACACGACGACGCCAATGTTTGGCATCGCTACCTTTGATTCCATGACGTCTTGCACCAGAACCAGAAATATCGCTTCGTGCAATGGATGTGTTTAGGCCCTTATCAGAAAGAGACTCGCGTGTTGGAGCCCCAACTCGAGAACGATCTGTTCCATCTGAATAGTTGGTCCATTCGGCACCAGGGTCGATGGCATTTTCCTCAGCAACATGGCCACAAGAACCACAGAAAGTCTCACCACGAACTTCGTCCTCATTCCATTCCGTGACACCACATATCTTGCAAGGAGTGGTTTGTCCAACAGTTCGACGCTGGGACGGACGGCCCTCGCCGATAGGGGACTTACGTGATTTCTTGTTCTTACTCTTGGATTCTGCTCGCTCTTCGACCATACTAATCAACCTCGGGTTAACATCTGTACGCCGTACTATTTAAACACTCCGTTTGGTTGCAGGGCTGTTATCCGCCCAGCAATGCCTCGTTTAGGTGCATTTCGCCCTCAAACGGGTGTATGACTGCGTACGTAAAATAAGAGGCAGGGTTCTGGGCTTAAAGTCATCGTGGTAATGTATCAAATCACTCTGTTAATCGCGATATTGACAGTGGGCATGTTCAAGGATGGTCTGCAATGCGCCCACATCATGCCTGCCACTGTGGTGCTCGGGGCACAGTGGGGAGATGAAGGTAAAGGGAAGATGGTGGATCAACTTGCGAGTGAAGCAAGTTGGGTCGCTAGATTCCAGGGTGGCAACAATGCAGGCCACACAATTGTGATTGGGGATCGGACTCTGAAACTCAATCATCTCCCGAGTGGAATCACCTACCCAGAATGTCAACTTGTTCTCGGAGATGGGATGGTCATCGACCCTTGGACTCTTGAAAAGGAACTAGAGGATTGGTACGCATTTGGTGAAGAAAGGCCCGAAGGGAATCGCCTATGGATTAGTGAAAGGGCCCACGTAAATCTCCCATTCCATCGAAGGATCGACGGGACTGACACAAAGATTGGGACGACAAAACGTGGAATCGGACCCTGCTATGGAGATAAAATTGAACGAGTTGGTGTTCGCTTCTGTGACATTCCTTCCAGAATGGCAGACCCTGAATGGTTGGCATATACTGCTGACCGCATGAATGCTAGACTTGATTTATTCGGAATCAAAGATACCGTGCCATCTTCTGACGACCCGGTCGGCTGGAATACAATTTCTCGACAGGCAAGTCTCCATGGTGAAGTGACTTCTCAATCCCTTGCACTAGACCTTTCTTGGATTTGGCAACGCTTTGGTTCAGCAGTTGCACCAACTGGTTTGATGCTAGATATGGCCTTGAAACAAGGTGAACATATTCTATTGGAAGGGGCACAGGGTTGCTTGCTAGACATCGACCAAGGTACATTCCCCTTCGTTACATCTTCAGTCACAAGTCGTGGGAATGCAACACATGGAGCCGGAATTCATCCTGGACATGTGAACAAAACCTACGGAGTTGTCAAAGCATACACTACACGCGTTGGAGAAGGACCATTTCCTACAGAGTTGTATGATGGCAAAGGAATGACCAATCCAGATGGAAAACACATGGCTGATGTTGGCCATGAATTTGGAACTACAACCGGCCGACCTCGTCGCTGTGGATGGCTGGACCTAACGGTGCTTCGGCATGCACATCGAATGAATGGTTTCGATGGAGTGACACTCACGAAATTAGATGTTCTTGGAGGAATTTCTGAACTCAAAATCTGTGTAGGCTATACCATTGATGGAAACGCTTGCCACGAGGTTCCTGCAGATATCGGTCGTTTGGCCCGATGCGAAGCTGTGTATGAAACGGTCCCTGGATTTGAGGCGCTTTCACTAGAAGAATGGTTGGAAATCGCCCGAACTGCTGCTCGCGAAGGGACTGGGTTTGCAGCATTACCAGAAAATGCCCAAGCATATGTCGAAAAAATTGAGAATCTCTTGGGATTCCCAATCATCAGTGTCGGTGTTGGACCCGATCGAGAAGCAACCATTGAGCGAATTTGAAATACGACGAGGTCAAGTAGGAGTAAGAAAGGGGTAGATTACATGGGATTCAAATCAAAGGCACGTAAAGCCAGACAAGATTCTGGAAAAGACGATGGGCGGAAACGTCGAAGTAAGGATTTGGAAGATGGAGAAAAATCCTGTGCAATCAAAAGCTGTGATAATTGGGCGGACAAGAGCCATGGTGGCCGCAGTATTGCTTTTGATAATCTTGCAGATGTTTGGGAAGAGGGTGAACTGGTTGGAGAAGGTCGACGTCTCGCAATTTGCAAACCTTGTTATCGGCACTACAAGAAAGAAAAGAAGGATGACGAAAGTCAAACTTGGTAATTCAGTCGAACGACCAAGCCGGCTCAGGAGTCAACCAATGGCAGGTCATTGCTGGCTTAGGCCAATCTTTGGGTAATTCACCATCATTTCCAATTCGAATAGACACTGATTCAATGTGTTTATTGATTACTTTCTGGCAAGTATCAAGGCCCGAAATTGCTTCACCTCTACCACAAACCAATAATTTCGGTGACAAATCAAGCAACCTTTCCAAACTTGACTTCATTTCAATAAGATTCCCCGTTGGCATATCTGCCCTAGAAGGGTGACCTGCTGCTGGAATTAGATCACCACAAATAATTGCATCTTTTTGTGGGATGTGGAAGCAACAAGAATCCATGGTATGTCCTGGTGTGTGCAATATGTGTAGACTGACATCACCAAGGTCAATCTGTTCACCATCCGAAAATCCTTCTGTTTCCATTGGTGGCATATCTGAATCATACCGACTGGCCCAAGTGGTAAACAAATCCCCACCCGAAAGTGGCGCTACTGCATCTTCATGAATTCTGATTGTTGCTCCAAATTGCTCTGCCAAATGTGGTGCTGCTCCACATGAATCGAAATGCCGATGGGACAGAAATATTGCTTCAACAGGAGCCCTCCCCTCTAGATGAGGGAGTATTCTCTCCACTAAATTGGATTGATACCAAGAAGTCCCCGAATCGACAATGACTGTCGATTTAGTTCCAGAAATGAGAATGCAAGATGAATCATGATGAATCCCAGGCAATCTCTCAAGTCGCATCGGAACCAATTCGAGGGAAGCGTTCACCACCCAAGACCATGACGGTCTGACCGCCCCCTACGGGGGCGTTGAAAATCCACGCCGATTAAATAGGGGGAGCAGGTCGGCGGGCCATGGCTCGATTCCCTGAAGCAGAAGCACGACTACTCGATGTGAGAGTATGTATGAAGTGCAATGCACGAAATGCTCTGCGTGCTTCCCGTTGCCGAAAGTGCAACTACAAGGGTCTTCGACTCAAGAACAAGGAAACCAAGGTTTGAGAATTGGGACTTTTGTTCAAAGCCAATTCTAGACTTCTTCTTCGGCTTATTGCCGGTGTATTTACAGGTCACAGGCCACCTTCGGTGGCTGATGAGACGCGAGAGGGTCGGAGACGATGAGGCCGTCAGCCCGGTTATTGCAACCGTTCTGCTGATGGCCATTACCGTTCTATTGGCCAGTGCGGTTTACTTGATGGTCGATGATGCCATTGCAGCTCCTGACAAAGGAGCACCCTATGCAACGATGAGCGTTCGTGCGCTAGACAATGGATTTCAAGTCGTGCGCTTTACTGAATTATCACAGAATTTACACACTTCTGGAGTGACATTCACAATTGTCCCTCCAGCGACCTCCGATGCTGACACAATCAACGGTCGCGTCAATGATGCTAATGTGTATGGGGCAATTGGAGAAACTGTCACATTCCATGACCGTGATGCCTCGTTTACAGTGAATCGTGGCGATTATTTTGTGATTAATGCTACAGCAGCTGGAACTGAAGATGGTGGTTGGACAATGTTTGTTCGTTCAGAAGGGGCAACTGGCTCCACCACCGAATTAGCAGCCATGCCCCTTCCAGCGACGGAATGATGGGCTAAGCCCTTGTCGGTAGGACGTGGGCGACCTCTCAGGGCAAGGGGTCATTTCGATCCCAGCGAGTACAATTGTTGTGAAAAACGGTGATTTACCACCATCGAAGAGTCACTTAATTCGATGGTTATTATTGGCATCAATTGGAGAGAAGACTGTCGAAATCCATGGGGTGGATGGGGCAGCAAATGACGCGTGCGCAATGCGTGATGCATTGGTTCAATTGGGAGTTGAAATCAATGTCAAGGGGGATACATGGACTGTAAATGGAGTTGGTTCGAATGGATTTCAATCACCCTCTAGTGAACTTAATTTCCACAATTCAGGAACTGCACTCCGGTTGCTAACTGTTGCTGCCAGTAATATTGGTGAATGGATTACCATCAATGGTGATTCAACACTTGATTCTAGAATTGATCGTGAATTTTGGGAGTCCCTTGGGATTGATGTTGTATTCCATTCAAATGAAGAAAATTTACCAATGAAAATAAAAGGTCCTATGAAGTTGAATGAACTCACTTTAGACTGTAGTAAAACAAGTCAATATCTTTCAGGAATATTGCTATCTATGCCCACAAGAAATAATGGGGTCATTTTGACTATAGAAGGTGATATTGTGAGTCGTAGACACGCGGAACTTTCTTTTTCGATTGCTGCTGATTGTGGGTCGCCGAACCAGTTTGAAAACCCTAAATTAAATCATTGGAAATGTGAACCTCCTAGTTCAGTGGAAATCCCCCCTGATGCCTCCCACATTGCATTTTGGAAATTGTATGAAATTCTACATGGAACTGTGGTTGAATTGCCAACTGTCCATTCCAATGATTCAATTGGCGCAGAGTTGTTGAATGACATAAACCTAAATGAGGCTCAAACCATTGATTTGAGTGCTTCAAATGATCTAATCACCCCTCTTGCAGCAGCAATGGCCATGGGTGGAGGTGGAACCATTACAGGGGTAGGACATGCTAGGTTCAAAGAATCAAATCGAATCGAGCGGACTGTGGAAATGCTATCTTCATTCTCAATTATTGTAAAAAGCACTGGAGATGGATTGATTGTACCTGGGAATCAATTTCCCAATAAACCTGTAGAGGTGGTTCCAACATTTGGTGACCACCGAATGCAAATGACTGCTGTTGTACTAGCCACAAAGGTAGGGGCTCAAATTGAAGGGGCAGAGCTCCACAATGTTTCATTCCCTAGATTCATGGATCTTATTCAGCCATGACGACCAAAGTGACCATCGAGACGATTGTGGCTCATTCGCAACACTGTAGGGCGACCATGGACACAAGCCCATGGGTTTTCAATGGTTTTCATGTCAGTAATCAGTCGTGTCATCTCTGGAAGAGAAAGTTTCTGATTCGCCTTGACTGCACCTCGGCAAGATTTCATGAATGCGACTTCATCAGCAAGGTTCTCTACTGTGTCTAAACGTTGAGCACCGGATTCAATTTCGGACAATACATCTGAAATGAAGCCCTCTAGTTTGTCACTACCTAGCAATAATTGTGGAATGGCAATCAAATTTAGTTCAGAATCAAAACAGAATCCAAGTTCAGTTAACCGTGACATGTTCCCCTGCAAGATTTCTGATTTTGAAGTGCTCAAATCCAAGGGCAAGGGAGAAACCAACTCTTGACTCTCCCAAGATGTCATGTCATCACGGAGGCGCTCATAACGAACCCTTTCATGGAGTGCATGTTGATCGATAATGAACAATTCATCTGCACCTTGTGCAAGGATATACGAATCTGCAAATTGGGCCAATGGTACCATGTCAGGTACATCGGTAACCTCAATTTCAAGTGGGCTCAATTTGGGTTCATTGAGTGGTGAAACACTGTCTTCACCTGAACACCAGCGGTGGAGGTCACGCTCAGCACTAGATAGGGCAGGGGCTATTTTTTCAATCCCTAAATCAGGCAAAGTGGCCTGTGTAAGGGGGGACTCACTTACTCTAATTTCAGGTTTTTTCACACTGGTTTCGACTGGGCCAGCATAAGTGATTCTAGTTTGAGCCGATTCAGCCCATACGGGCAAGGGGGCTTCTGCCATCGTCGGCGAATCTACGTTAGATGATACTGCTTCTATTGGACTCGAATCAGGTGTCATAGAACCTGTTGGCAATTCTAGTAATGTGTGCTTAATCGCCCTCTCAAGTCGTTCCAATACTCGCCATGAATGCTTCAATCTAACTTCTCGTTTTGTGGGGTGGACATTGACATCCACTTCATCGGGAGGAAGGGTTAGGTGTACAACACAAATCGGATGGCGGCCAACCATCAAGCGTGTATGGTAGCCTCTCCGAATTGCCTGATTGAATGGAGAAGAGGATACTGGGCGGCCGTTGATGATAACATGAATCTCATCGCCTTTCGATCGGGTTAGGTCTGGGGGTGAAATCCAGCCAGTCCATTGTTCGTCTCCTGGTGCTTGAGCATCCTCATCTGAACAATGCAATGGGACAAGTCGTTCAGCTGGAGACCCGATAAGGTCGAATAGCCGATCTTCCATTTGTACACCCGGTGGTGTTTCCAGAACATTGCGACCATCAACACTGATTGTGAAACCGACTGAGGGGTTGCAAAGGGCCTGTGATACTACGATGTCTACAATTGCGGCAGATTCGATTGAAGGGCGCTTTTGGAAAGAAAGGCGTGCTGGGATATTTGAGAAAATATTGCATACCTCAATCAGGGTACCTGGTGCAATTCCGATCGGTTCCAAGGGGTTTTTCACACCATCATTGACTGAAATTTTCATGCCTTCAGAATTACTCGGGCGGCTGGCAACACTGAGTGAACTTACCATTCCAATACTAGCCAATGCTTCACCACGGAATCCAAGTGTGTGTATGGCACTGAGATCATTTGCAGTCGCAAGTTTACTGGTCGCATGCCGGGTGACTGCCAATTCCAATTCTTCAGCAGGAATTCCGCCCCCATCATCGATTACAGATATACGGTCAAATCCACCTCGATCAATCTCAACACGAATTCGAGTGGCCCCCGCATCAATGCTATTCTCTACCAATTCCTTGACTACCTGAGCAGGTCGTTCCACAACTTCCCCTGCGGCAATATGGCCGATTGTGTCATCATCCAATTGTTGGATTGGGCGACGACTCTCTGTTGTCAAAGCCATTTCACTCCTCCAACCATTTGTGGGTCCCTTGCAACATTCCACGCAATTCGTAGATGAGGTCCATCGCATCTCGGGGACTCAACATATCAGGGTCGATTTCGGCTAGGCGTTTCTCAACTTCAGATTCTTTCTCAACAATCCGAGTTGGGGCTTTCTGTTGATTCCAACCGAATAGCGAAGACTGCCCTAATTCTCTCGATTGAGGAACTCCTCCCTCGCCGGCACGAGCCCCTTGGGCTTGGGATTCAAGGAAAACCAATAGGTCACGAGCGCGATCAACAACAGCAGTAGGTAGGCCCGCTAAACCTGCGACTTGCACACCATAAGAATCGTCACAAGGTCCTTCGGCAATTGTATGCAAGAATGCTATTTCCCCACCTGAATCGGCAACTTGTACGTGGATATTGAACAGACCCGGAACTTCACCAGCCAACCCAACCAATTGGTGGTAATGGGTCGCGAACAATGTCCGGCAGCCGACCCTACGTGCGATATCTTCGGTTACGGACCAAGCGATGGCCAAACCATCGAATGTTGAGGTTCCACGACCAATCTCATCGAGTAATACGAGGCTGTTGGGTGTGGCACGACGTAGGATATGGGCAACCTCAATCATTTCCATCATGAATGTTGAACGACCTCTCCTGAGATCATCATGAGCCCCCACGCGAGTGAAAACACGGTCTACCAAACCAATGCGTGCTTTACTTGCAGGAACATAGGAACCTGCTTGGGCAAGAATCGAGATGAGGGCACTGGTACGGAGATAGGTAGACTTCCCACCCATATTGGGGCCTGTGAGCAATAAGAATCTACGTTTGGAATCGAATCGGACATCATTTGGAACAAATCGACCATCTGCTTCCAATACAGGATGTCGTGCTCCAGCAATGTCGAGTTTGTCCGAGTCTAGAATCTCTGGACGGCACCAGGAACGCTGTCGTGAGTGGTGGGCGAATGATGAGAGGACATCGACGGTCGAAATTTTTCTAGCAATTGATGAAAGTGAGGATGTGACGGCTTTCACTTCATCACGAAGGGTACAAAAGAGCTTGAATTCAATTGCATTGGCCCGACTATCTGCTGTCAGTATGATTTCTTCCCATTCCTTGAGTTCTGTGGTGACATAGCGCTCTGCATTGGTCATGGTTTGTCGACGAATCCATTCTTCTGGGACTTTGTCAAGGTGAGTCTTAGTCACCTCGATGAAATATCCAAACTGCCGATTGTATTTGACCTTCAAACTCGGTATATCCAATTGTTCTCTCTGTGTGGATTCGAATTCAGACAACCAAGTTGTCCCCTTACCTGCTTTGATTCGAAGATCATCCAGTTTGGCATCATATCCTTCTCGGAAGAGACCACCATCCCGAATCAATGCTGGCTGTTCGGGGAGTAATGCATCTTCAATTCGCTCTTTGAGTGGCTCTAGGTCAATCAATCCTTCAGCACAGGCATTGAGCAGGGCATCATCAGATTCCATGAGCAATGATTGAAGAGCGGGCATTCTAGAAAGACAGTCACAAATGGCTAGCAAGTCTCTTCCGTTGGCTCTGTTGTACGCCAAACGTGTCGACAATCGTTCCAAATCACGCATCGCTTTGAGCGCGGCTCGAATCTCCCTCAATCGACGATTTGCATTGACCAGGCTCCCAACTGCAGAATGCCTCTCTGCAATCATCTCTGTATCCATCAGTGGACGTAAGAGCCATTCTTTGAGTAGGCGGCGACCCATCCATGTCTGTGTAGCATCAATTGCTTGCAACAGGCTACCATTCTTCTCCCCAGATAGTGTTTGAACCAATTCCAGATTTCTCAGTGTTGTTTGATCAAGATGCATGTGTGATGCATCAGCTCCCAAGTGAATCTCACGCAGAGGTACTGCATCTACAAGATGGAGTTTGGATAGATATGCAGTTGCCAAACCCGCGGCTTCCATGGCCAGGGGTCGGCTGTCTAAGTCAAGGCTCCCAAGGTCACTCATTTCAAGCACATTTCGCAATGCCTCTAATCGTCCCTTACTGGGTAAATCGTGAATGCTTAGGACGAGTCCATCGATGTCTCGAAGAATACTGAGTATTGATTCGTGTTTGGCATCACGGCCATTCATGACAAGTTCTCGAGGGCCCCAACGAAGCAATTCATCCCGAAGACGTTCAAATCGGCCAATGCCCTCAAATTCTGTTGAAGAAGCACGTCCACTTGAAGGGTCCATGACTGCAATTCCGAGATTGTCCCCTTTGAGAACAACAGCCCCCAATAGTGCACTTCCATCTTCGCCAATCAATTCCTCTTCATACAGAGATCCTGGGGTATAAACTCGAGCAACCACTCGACGCAGAATCTTCTCGCCTGGTTGCAATTCTTCTGCTTGTTCACAGAGTGTGACTTTGTATCCTGCACGCAACATTCGTTGCAAGTATCCTTCAACTGAATGCCAAGGAACTCCTGCCATTGGAACTGGATTTTCACTATTTTTATCCCTGCTAGTCAACGTGATTCCAAGGACTTCCGCTGCGGTAACTGCATCATCGTAGAACATCTCGTAGAAGTCACCCATTCTGAAAAATAGGACGGTGTCGGGGTGCTCGGCCTTAATCTCCGCATACTGATCGAGCATGCTGGGTCCCTTCGCCATGGGCCCGACCAGCGTTGGCCCCAGCCTATGAACCAAACGGCCGTTCACTACGTGAACGATTCATTGTCAAAAAAATGTCAATTGATTTAGATGACTTCGTGTTTCCGTAACAACGCGTGTCCACCGAATCCGAAAAATCCTACAAATGTCATTACGAGTATCAAATCACCTAGAAGCGATAAACTTCTGAGAAGAGAGTGTTGTGCACTTGGATCAATTGTGACCCGAGTAGAACCATCTTCACTAAACATCACGATATTGTCTCCTGAATCCCCTGCTGCTGTAAGATCCGATGGTGCCGCTTCAGGGCAAGTGACAAATGTGGCTTGAGAATCTCCAATTAGCATATTTGAAAGACCATTTTCTCCCTTGAACCAAAGCATTTCATTACTATCAATTGCAATTGTTTCAACGCCTATAGAGCCGGTTATTCGGTGGATATTCCGGTCCATGGTGACGCCGTAAATTGCATCCCCTCCTCCAACGATTGCAATGAATGAAGATGATTCAATTGGAATGACTGTATGGAAAGGGGAACCCGCCCCCCGGTGTAGCAATACCAATTGGGGAGAACCTCCTTGACTAGAAGCTGCATCAATGAGTACTTCTGAGGATTGTTTTCCAAGAGCCGGATTGCTTCCAGTGGTATCATGCCCAATGATTAGTGCGCCGCCTGAAACTTCCTCGATTTCATCCATTACGATGTTTAAAATCGGGTAATTTGTACCATTGCTGACTTCTAATCCAGACCATGTGTGGACGGACCGAATTGGGCCATTTTCTGCAATTAACCAACCATTCTGAATATCACCATCCAATGAAACAATGTCAGGTGGTGTATCTGACCAATTTAGAGATCGACTAGATAGGCTACCATCAGCCATTACAATCCCTAGCCAACCGTCTTCCCCTCCAGCCAACCATTGGCTTTCAGTACCACCAATCGATGTTGGAATACAACTACAATCCAAAGATGACCAAATTCCTTTGTCGTCACGAAGCATCAAATTCAGACCATTGTCTTCAATTAAAGCCAAGGCTTGAACGCCATCTTCATCCCAGATGATATCAACAATTGGACCTTGTAATCCAGTTTCAGAGATAGAAACGCCAGGTAGGACTTGGGCCTGATTGACCCAACTAGCCCCAATTAGAATGAAAATTGCAAGGGCTCCCATGGCCACCCAAGGTCGCTCACGAGGTGAATCGACAAAGGTAAACACTCGTTCAATGATGTTGTCCACGACGGGCCTGTGACCTAGGAAGTTGAATAACCTGTCCGCTGACAGGGTGCCCAACCACCGTAGGTGGCCGGATGGATTCATATACGGGCTGTCGGTGGCCGTCGCCCGAGGGAGTTGAAATGGCACGTAAACCCGCGAAGATGTACCGCCGACTGAAGGGTCAGGCGTACACCCGTCGCAAGTATACTGGTGGTGTCCCCAACAACCGAATTATGCGCTTCCATATGGGCAACCGTAAGGCTGCTGAAGCAGACGAGTTTCCTGTTGTCCTCAACCTCAGCGTCGATGAAAGTTGCCAGGTTCGACACACTGCTCTTGAAGCCGCACGTGTGATTTCGAATGCAACCATTCGTGACGCGGCAGGACAAGAGGGCTATGCACTTCGAGTCCATGTTTACCCACATCACATCCTCCGAGAGAACAAACAGGCAACTGGGGCTGGTGCAGACCGTGTATCACAGGGCATGCGCTGTGCCTTCGGAAAGAATGTTGGTACTGCAGCACGGTGCAAACATGGTACAACTGTCATTTCAATTTCAACTGATGCGAAGAATTTTCTCGCCGCAAAGGACGCTCTGCGAAAGGCCAGCATGAAGATCCCGAGTCCTTGTTCAACAAAGGTTGTCAAGGGCCATGAGCACCTCAAGGGCTTAGTCTGAATTGACATCCCGCTCCCGATACATGCTGAACTATAGCCCTATAGCATAGCTTATCGATTAAGTGTAGTGAATTACACCTAATGTCAGACTGAACACCGGCATTTGCGAAAAGTACCCCAAACAGGGTTATTTTGCAGAATGGCAGTAGAACCATTCATAAGGGAATTGAATCCGAACACAAGCACTCGCTTGGATGCGATAACTGAAAGGTGAATAAAATGAATGTAGATATGAAAGCGATGAAGGCTGAGGTAGGAGGCGCATTTTTGGTCTCCTGGGTCATCCTGAATCTCGGAGGATGGGGAATAGGCTCTATTTATGGAGCCCTAGTTCTTGCAGTGGCATGGACCGCCTTCAGCGGTGCACACATACTGCCTGTTGTAACTTGGAGCCACATAATGACTGGCGACCTAAGTGACACAGAAGGGAACTGGATAGCAAACGGTATGCGCTTGCTCGGCCAGATTGTTGGTGCAACACTAGCAATTCTGCTCGTGAGTGAAGCAGGTACTGCAGATGGACTCGATCTATTACCAGATTGGGCCGCTCCTGATATGTTCATCAAGGACATCGCAGGTGACAATATGTGGGCAACCGTTGCAATGATTACCGCTGGTGCTGTTTGGTGGCAAGTACACACTCGATGCGATTCCGCATGGATGAGTGCATTCGCTGCAATGGCATTGGTTACCGCAATGGGCGGCATGGCCGGAGCACACGCATGGGGCGATATGCTCCTAGATGGAAAGACATTTGATGTGAACACAGTTGTTAACTGGATCACAGATGGTCTATTCGTTGGTATCGGTGCTTGGCTAGGCGTAACTGTTGACGGCCTCATTACCGAAGAAGAGTGAATAAACTACTCTAAAACGGAACCCAAGATAACACACATGTCCTTCAGGGGCGCTTCGGCGCCCCTGGGGGGCATTTTTTTTAATCAAATTCTTCAAAACAAAGAGGCTTAGTCGATGAGCATGGGCGAGCAGACGACGACCATTGATTTGCGTGTTGAGCTCCTAAAGGACAGTGTCGTAAACGCACCTGTCGTTTGGAAGGAGGGATACCCTTACTTTGTCCACCCACTCTCAGATGGAGTGCCTAGACAAACCTCTGAATTGCTTACTGCAGCACGTGATTTGGTTGCTGAGAACGTTGATTGGGACTCTATTGACATCATTCTAGGCATTGAAGCAATGGGGATTCCCTTGGCAGCAGCCCTGTGCCTAACAAGTGGGAAACCACTAGTTATTGGCCGTAAGCGACAATATGGATTGCCGAATGAAGTTTCAATTGATCAATCGACCGGTTATTCAAAGGGGGAAATTTACCTCAACGATATCGAGCCAGGGGCCCGTGTATTGGTAGTAGACGATGTAGTGAGTACCGGTGGAACCCTCCACCCCATTCTACAGGCGCTTGATGGAATGGGCGCGATTGTTCAAGATTGTTGGATTGTCTTTGAGAAAGGAGAGGGGATGGAAAAAATTCGATCTGCTGGCAATTGGCCACTGAATAGTTTGGTCAAAATCGAAATGCAAGGCGAGAAAATAGTCATTCATGACTGATTTCACCCTAAAGGGTGAATTCATGAAGGAGATGCTTGACCGCGGGTTGGGATTGCCATGGACATGGACCGTCATGATTTCGAACTCGATGAGTTGATCGAGCGAATCAAGTCCAATGATAATCGTCTGGTTGCATTGAAGGTCCCTGAAGGCTTGAAAATGCAAGCATTGGACATGATGGATTCTATAGAAGAAGCGACTTCGGCGAAAATTATTCTCGCAGCAGACCCCTGTTATGGAGCCTGTGATTTGGTCCATGACAAGATGCAACGGATGGGTGTGGAACTTGTTGCGCACATGGGACATTCTCAGATGAACATCGATTCAGGGATGCCAACACAATTCATCAATGTCACTTACGATGGTGACCCAGCCATAGACCCTGTTTTGCCGATTCTTGCACAACATCATGCAATTGCTGCGCAGAGATTGATTGAGGCTGAATCGTCTGCAACTACTTCCTCTTCAGATGAAGGTAAAGATCGGTTCCTAGACGCAGTTGGTCGAGTAGCCCCCCTAACTGGAACAAAATTAGGTTTGGTGGGAAGCATTCAGCATTTGCATCTGATTTTTGATTACAAGGATAGGTTAGAGGCAGCTGGATTCGAGGTCGAAGTGCCCGTCGGAGGGGCTCGATTGACATTCCCAGGCCAAGTCCTAGGGTGCAACTATTCGGGAGACCAAGACGATATTGGCCACTATCTATTCCTTGGAAGTGGTGATTTCCACCCCATTGGTTTGGTACTGCATACCGGCAAACCGTTGGCCATTCTCGATCCATATTCTGGAGATGCGGGGGAAATGTCGCTCGAACGCATTGAAAGGATTCTGCGGCAACGGTTCGGACTCATCATGGCTTGTGACAAGGCGCAATCGTTTGGAATTCTAATCGGGGAAAAACCCGGGCAAATGCGTCGCACACTTGCTTTGAGGATGAAAAAAATCCTTGAAAAACATGGCAAGAAGGGGTATCTCTTGGCCCTAGAACACGTGGGCCCTGAACTAATCGATTTCTATCCAGTAGATGCTTTTGTCAATACAGCATGCCCAAGAATTGCGATTGACGATTCGGTTCGATATGCTAAACCCCTGGTTACCCCCTTTGAATTGGAAGTGGCCCTCGGTGAGAAAAAATGGGAAACTGGTTATCAATTTGATGAGATACCTTAAGCGATTTACCCCTTAGCCACATTATGCAACCTCACATGCAACCTGCTCAAGTCATGGTCGTCAGTCAAGTCAGAATACCCTGCCCTCGCTGTGGGCAGGTGGGAGCAAATATCAGAACATGGTCCTGGTGGGGCGGTTTTGTTGGCCCGAAAATTTTCAAGATGGCCACTTGTATGTTCTGTAATCAAGATTTTAATCATCAAACTGGAAAGCCAATCACAGGCCAGAACATTGCGCTCTATATTTTGGTTCCATTCGGTATTGTAATCGGCTTTGTGGTGTTCTTTTCTTTGCTAACGGCGACTCTATCCTAAATAAGACACCGTGATGTCCTGATACACGCCATTGGGAGCATAAGCGCGTTGGGCATTCCATATCTTCAAGAACAGCCAACAGTGGGATACCTCGATGGCTGAATACCTGAATCGGATTGGCGCGGGCCTCATCTTGCTTGATGCCGCCCCTCTTTCGTATGATTGGGTACCCCCAAATGTCGTTGGCCGAGAAGAAGAACAAGGGCAACTCGCAGCGATGTTTGCAAGCATTGGAACGCCAGGGATGTCTTGCAGAGCGGTCATTACTGGTAATGTGGGGAGTGGTAAAACAGTCCTCAGTCGGGCCTTCGGAGATGATCTTTCACGCCACCTATCTGGTGTCAGAAATATACAGCCCGTACACGTAAACTGCCGCAACCACCCGACAACTTCTCAAGTTCTTCAGCGAATTGCAAAGTCACTCGACGATAGGCACCCAGATCGTGGGTTCTCTGCTTCGGAGGTGATCCAAGGCATTCGTCGAAATCTCCGAACTCGAAACCAACACATGTTGCTCATTCTCGATGAAGTTGATGTTCTACTTAGACGAGAAAGTGGGGACCTGCTGTACCAGCTCCTTCGAATTGATGAAGGGCGTGATGAATCTGGTACATTATCGCTGATTCTCATCAGTCAAGAACAAGTATTAGACCAACTTGAGGGGGCAATTATTTCTCGCTTTGGACGATCAAATCACTTGGCATTGAAACCATATTCCGAATCACAATTGACTGCAATTGCATCACAGAGATCTATGCTTGCAACCCGCACAGGGTCCGTAAGTGAGGATATACTCACATTGATTGGGCAAGCTTCTGCAGATACCGGTGATGCACGTGTTGCCATCGAATTACTGGAGGCTGCTGTAATGCGAGCGGAGAAGGGTGGGTTCGCTGAAGTCGAGCCCAGACATGTACAACGTGATGCTGCTTCACGGGGGCGCGCCATTGAACCCAGTGTAGTAGATGAACTCAATCAACACGAACAGATGATTCTACTCGCCATCTGTCGCCGTCTACGAAAGGACCCTGAAGTGACTTCAGGTGATGCTGAGAAATTATACCAAGTTGTGTGTGAAGAATACGAAGCAAAACCACGCGGCCACACCACTTTCTGGAAATACCTGAAAACACTGGAAAGTCGTGGATTAATGGAATCCCGTACAGGAACTGCGAGTGCCGGCAGAGGGCGGACACAACACATCACAATGCCACAAAGTCTCCCTGGGCAACTTGAAAACCGCCTTGAACATGCTCTAAAGCAATGAAACGGCATAAATCGACAACATCACCTACGGTGGAATAGGCCGAACCGCTCTTATAGGGGGCATCTGTCGCCGAGTCGCACGAGGTTTAGGCATGGCTGAGCAAGTTTTCAAAGCGGTCGTAAACGATACAGACTCTTCCAGTGGTGGAAAGTCGTACGCTGTCGACATTAGTGGTTCGAACTACAACCATTTCCTAGGAAAGAAAATCGGAGATTCCGTTGATGGAATCTTCGTTGGAGATGGCGAAGTAAGTCTCGGCGGATTCAAACTTGAGATTACTGGTGGTTCCGATCTTACAGGAACACCAATGCGGGCTGACCTAGATGGTGGCGGCCGCAAGAAAGTTCTCGTATCCCCCTCAACTGGTTTCAAGGGCCACAAGATTGTGAAGAAGAAAGGTGGACGTTACCGCTACACATACGATGGTTTGCGCAAGCGCAGAGCATTCCGGGGCAATGTCATCTCCTCAGACACACGCCAAATCAACCTCAAGATTGTTGAGAAAGGGAACAAGGCACTTTCTGACATCTTCTCTGCCGGCAGCAGTACTGATGCCGGTGAGGCTGACAGTGCGGAGTGAATGGGGAGTTGTGACACTAAATGGCCAAGAAGCGTGAGCTCCCCGGCCAGCCAGAGGTCAATATCGGACTCGTTGGGCACGTCGACCATGGGAAGACGACACTGACTCAAGCCCTTTCAGGAACTTGGACCGACACACATTCTGAAGAACGGAAACGTGGAATCAGTATCAAACTCGGATATGCGGACACTGCATTCTACCGAACAAAAGGTGGAGATGCATACGCCATGGGCAAGCACCCAAAAGGCAAGGATGACGTTGCCAAGGAATTACTTCGAGTTGTATCATTTGTCGATGCACCGGGTCACGAGACACTGATGGCAGTGATGATTTCGGGTTCCTCAATCATGGACGGAGCCCTGTTGCTAATTGCCGCAAACGAAGAATGTCCTCAACCTCAGACACGTGAACATTTGATGGCTTTGGAAATTGCAGGGATTGAGAACATTGTAGTTGTTCAAAACAAGGTGGACCTGGTTAGTCGGGAACGTGCTATGGAATCACATGCAGAAATCAAAACCTTCCTTAATGGGACAATTGCGGAAAATGCACCCGTTATTCCAGTCAGCGCTCACCATGATGTCAATCTAGACATTCTGATTAATGCAATTGAAGATACAATTCCAACACCTGACCTTCGGGAAAAGGAAAACGGTTTGATGTATGTAGCACGATCCTTTGACATTAATCGCCCAGGCACACGACCTGCGAAATTGCAGGGAGGAATTATTGGAGGCTCAGTGGTCTCTGGTAAATTCAAGAAGGGAGATGAAATTGTTATTGCACCTGGTAGAAAGATTGCTGAAGGGAATAAAGCACGATGGGAGCCAATAGAAACAAAAATCTCTAGCGTTCAAACTGGAGGTTTGGACCTTGATTCTGTTCACGCTGGTGGATTGTGTGGGATTGCAACACCACTTGACCCATTCCACACAAAGTCAGACAATCTGTCAGGTCAAGTCATGGCCCGGACTGGAGAATTACCGCCTGTTTGGGAAACACTAGATGTTACACTCAACTTACTCAAGGAAATGGTCTCAAGTGGAGAGGGTGATCCTGAGAATGTGCGACCACTACAACCTGGTGAAATGCTGATGCTAAATTCCGCAACCGCGACCAGCGTTGGAGTAGTCTCTGCAGTCAAGGGTAAGGATGCCACTCTGAATCTGAGGTTACCCATTTGTGCCTTAACAGGAAGCAGAATCACACTTTCTCGCCGTGTTGGAAGTCGTTGGCGACTCATTGGGCATGGCGTAATCGCGGGGTGAGCTTTTGACGGGCGTGCTCGTCGATGCTTGCGGCTGGGTTGCTGTTGTGGATGCACGAATCAACATTGATTTAGCCCTAGAATCGCAAGTAGGCCCCGTAGAAATCAAAGTCACAGAGGCTGTTCTAGGAGAATTGAATCGATTGGCCAAACGAGAATCGCGCACCATTCTCCTTGATTTGCTTGAGGGGCGTGCCGAAATTGTTTCTGGTGAGGGGGAGCATACTGATGATGAATTACTCAATTTGGCAGTGACTAAAGGTTGGCCTGTATTGACTGTAGATAAAGCCCTCAAGGCACGGCTACACAAAGAGAATGCATCTGTGATTGAAGTACATGGTTCGAATGCATTGCGATTGATTGAATAATCACAAAACTCTGTAAAATCTAGATCCTAGTTGTTACTCAATCCAGAGGGTGTGAAATTACAATTCCATTCTTGTCAGTCATATTCAATGCCCAACGTAGCGTTTTGATTACACCCCGTAGTGCTGTAATATTGCGAATCGCCTCAGCATTTGCTTTCCGGTCCATCTTCGCACTGTTGAAATGGCGTTGCCACAATTCCTTGCGCGATTCAGCCTCATGAAGCATATCGAGTAGTTCTTCTTCGTCCCGACCCTGGCGATTTGAGTTGTTCATGTTCGGCGCGGGCACCAACGACCCCTTTTCAAACTGGCGATTGAATCATGTCGATTCATTTAGGGTAAGGTGAACATTTCATCATCGCCATGACCATCCATTAATCCAATTTTTACTGCACAATCAATCCAAGCGTGGGCATAATTGATGGCGCCGAACGCTCGGACAAAATCGCCTTTTTCAACAAACCACTTGGCATCAGAGGTATACGAATCTGCCATTTCCATCATTGTGGCCAAACGCCCACCTTCTTCAGAATCAGGAAGATGCAATGGTGTGGCCTTTTCTCTAGCAGCAGCAGTTAGGGCGAGGTATCTTTCAATCAACTCAGAAGTGACCTCAATTTGGAGTTCAGACATCAGCACCCTCCCGTTGGGAAATCAAACGATGAACATCTTCTGCCCGACCTAATGATTCGTACAATTCAATTGCACGGCTGAGCATTCCAGAGTCTTCAGCATCACGTGCGGCTTCAAAAATGACTTGGCGTTGTTCCCAATCAAGGCGCCGTATTTCACCAGAAGCGATTTCTTCAAACAATAGCCGGCGGCGATTCACCAGATGTGGTCCAATCCACATTCGAATAAGGCCGTCTCTGGTAGCAGTCAACATCCTATCACCAAGATTGGAGGCTAACAAATCACCAGCAGGACGGCGTTCAAAATCATCCTCCGGTGGAAGTCGAATCAAATCACCAGCAACATCGAGGGCCCACCAACCCTCACCAGTCCATGCAGCATCTAGTGGTACAAGCCCATCCCCTGGAATTCGGTCGATTCGATCCCAACCAAAGGGGTTCGGGACACCCTCTAACAAACTCCCATCGACTTTTTGGACCAATACGCGTCCACTGTGTAATCTAGAAACCCAAGACCAGCGAGTTGTTTCAATCTGTCGTTGTGCATCATCGCCCCCCAATCTCAGAGCACGCAAACATCCATCTTCGTCCTGGGCTAGGAGAATTTCGCGATCAATCCATCCAACCATCTTCTGAAGTGGCCCAGGGCGAAGGCGGCGGATTCCCCTCCCTCGGCGATTGAACAAATGTATGTGGTCGCCTCTGTCTGAAAGTAACCAGCCTCCTCCTGGTCTCCGAACAACATCTCGAAAGCCGCCAGCAACTGCTCTGCCTTCACCACTAGCTTCTCCTGTGGAAAAATCAAGTAGGAAAAAGGCACTCCCTGCCAATACTGCTACGTTTGTACCATCGTGTTCCAATCGATATACATCAAAGGAAAATTCACGCCTCCATAGGAAATCACCATCTGAATTCAGTCTACGGACGACATTGCCAGCGGCAATCAAACTGTCATCTCCTAGGCACGAAATGGCACCTACACGACCCTCTACCTGGTGGCTCCAAGCAATTTCCCAACGCTCTTCGGTCATGTTTAGGCCTCCATGTGCCCATCTGTGAAATGCGCCTTAGCTTGTTCAGATATGCGGAAAAGTCGGGTCCTCCCCTTCTTCCGCACAGATAGGATACCGGCCTTTTGTAAACCATTGAAAATTTGAGATAGTCGTGGGCGCCCGACAGCAAGATAGGCTTGCAATGCTGAATCAGAAGGGGATACCTCTCTCGCAATCGATGCTTCTACTATCGAAATTTCAGAATCATTGAGAGTCGTTATTTTTTCGAAATCCAAAGGCAATGTTGAGGTTGTAGGGCGAGGTTTGTCCTTTCGAAGTTGTTCACCAATGACTTTTGCAGAAATTGGATCCATGATCGGGGCCGGTTCTGGTTCAGGTTCAGGAAGCGATTCCGCGACCCAATAGGTGTTTTCTTCAGATTCAATTTCGGGCATTTCTTCAGGGAGATTCATGGTTGTATCAGGCTTTGCAGCCATTGGGCCGATAGTTTGTGGACGCAATGCATTGTCTAAACCAATTTCAACCGATGCTGAACGATGTCGAGCTGCGAGTCCACCAAATGAGTGCATGGTAGCAGGTGGCTCGGTTCCAGGTTCCATTTGTAGAACTGCACCCCCCAATGCTTGTTCCATAT